>Ga0256407_10002255_pt1 | contig 37357 bp, 29 predicted proteins | sample RumenRJG_04DNA_FD_193489 | JGI IMG/M metagenome (GOLD analysis project Ga0256407, IMG submission 193489) | Bovine rumen microbial communities from Lethbridge, Alberta, Canada - RJG_04 | ecosystem: Host-associated > Mammals > Digestive system > Stomach > Rumen | place: Canada: Alberta... | reverse complement strand
AAGAGTAGAAAGCGAAAGGATTCTTTGCTTAATCGGTGAATAGAGAGTATCTCGTATGAAAAATAGTCCCATTTAAGTTTCCTTCACACTTAGCCCACTCTTGTTCCGTGGGTGCAAAGGTAAAAGAGCATGAGTAACTTCGGCAAAGCCAAATATACGAAAAAACTTTGAGAAGTAGTAACCCCTATACCTATAAACTTACAATATAATTGCATTTTAGTTGCTAATTTTGCAGCGTCTTAGAAATTTTGATGAAATGATAGCAGATTACAACACGATGCCTCATATGTTTTGGGAGTGCAACCGCCGGTATTTTGAGAATCAGTTGCGAACACCCAAGTTTGGTCTCATGCATACCAATCGTAAGCTGGGGAAGTTTGAGTATCGTTGTGGCGAAAAGAAAAAGCCTGTCAAGAAGCGTTATATGGCGATTCTTATGTCCGACTACTTCGACTTCGATGAAGAGACATTCAGAAACATCATGGTTCATGAGATGATCCATTACTATCTATATCTTAATAATCCACGTGATTGTTCGTTCTTTCGCCGCTTTCTTCGATTCTTCAGTTTCAAAGACTACAGTCATGGCCCTGAATTCATGGCGATGGCTCAGAAGTTGAACGAGCAATATGGGCTGAACATCACTGTGACCTACGATGCTTCGTCCATCCCATTAGCGCCCAATGCTCTCAAATAATCATTGTAGCGATGTTCCCATCTGTGATGAAGAAAAAAGTTTGTTATACGTATAGATTGACGGCCGATCTAAGTTTAAATGCGTAATTTTGCACCCAGAAATCAATATAAACGTCTAATTAAAATAATGTATAATATGGAACTTTTCGATTACAAGAAGTTTATTGCACAGCGCAAGGAGAATGCTGAGAATCAGGCACGTGAGTATTTCTACAATCAGAAGGAGCGCAAGCCTTACTACTGGGCTGAAGGCAACACCCTCGACGACGTTGACAATCACAACGAAGCGTTCTTCCATCTCACCGACGATGAAGTAACCCGCATCAAGCAACTCATCATTGACACCGTCAATGCAGACCAACCTGAAGCCGAGCATGTCAGCACCGTCAAGGAGGCCATCGACAGTCTGACCTACAACGAGATTTTCGATCAGAGCGAAGAACTACGCACACTCTTAGGCAAGCGTTGCGAAGAGGCGAACCTCGACCCTGAAAACATCGACTTCGACAAACACTACTACTTCTATAAGTTCAGTGTAGTGGCCTACAACTACGATGAGAACAAAGTCTGCGCGCCCATTGCTGTCGAGGTCATGCTCTCTGATGAAGACTATCTCACTCTTCTCTCACATCAGCTCTATGAGCGCGAGAACTTCTGTTTCAATCAGCTGCTGAAGACCAATCCGGAGCTGGCTGCCAAGTTGAGCAGCCGTGTCGAAGGAGAAATCTACGGCTGGCGATTCCCCGTTCACGTTCCCTTTGCCATCCTCTTCGACGAACTTCGTGCCGATGCTGAGGTCATTGATGGCCCCATAGGTGCGACAGAGGAAATCTACAGTGAGTCTTCTGAAGAAGAGATGCATCATGTCGTTGCCTCTGCCTATAGTCGCATCCTTTCCATCACAGAAGAAACCATAAAGGGCGAGGCTGTCTTTGCCGACCATCATCACATCGGTCAGATTAATGCCGATGCAGTCATGACTGCCCTCGGTGCCAATGACTATCGTGACATGCTGACTAAAATGAAGGAAAAGTTCCCCTCCCGTTCAGCATTCGCTGATATCAAGGAATGGCTCACATCTTCTGGCATCACCTTCGATGAAACAAAATCCGAATAAGTGATATCAACTCACAGAAATATTACTCATGATTCAGGAAAAAGCGCCCAGTCGTGATGACTCGGCGCTTTTCTTTGTGGTATGTCTTATTCTTTTTCTTTTCTTTTTATGGGCAGCCATTTCTTCCCATCTACCTTAACCCCGATTATTTCCTTCTGTGTTGGCAACTCGTCAAGGTATTCCATCAACGAGTCAGGCAGCTCTATCTGCGACGAGTCCAATGCCAGTCCTGCGACAGCATATCTTCCACCAGTACTTCGTAGCCTGAACATCTCATATTCATCCCCACTACAAGCGTTCCTAATAGCCCTGTTAGCACCAGAAAACGCGTTAGAATATCTGTAGGAACTTGGTGAACAATAGCACTCGCCTTCGTGGCCAGGAGAATCACGCAAATCCTTGGCATCATCAGTTTCTGCATATACAAATTCGTCAATCCAATCGCTACAGCTATCGGTTTCCACACAAAGAGTTTCTGCCATATCAGCCAAACTTTCGCGCATATACGAGAAGTGTGCAGTCGTGAGCCCTGCAACCGATTTCCCTTCGTGGGCAATCAGTAGTGCCAGCAGATAGATGAACTTATTCCTGCCAACAAATTTGACAGGCGTCTCCGTTCCGTCAGCATGGTGTATCATCACGTCGTATCGCTCGCCTTTACCTTTATGCTCTCTCACTTCCACATAGCAGTCCGTAGCATCTTGAATGTCCTTCTTCTCCGCTTCGCCTACTATTTTACTAATAAGATCCTCTGGCGACATACCGTCCCCCTCATAGCCCAGTCTGTCGGCCATTCTCAGCATGGCGATAGCCTTTGTTGGGTTTGACCCGTCAGGCCCTTTTCCTGCATAGTACAACGTCCCCAGCAGATAGTAGGCCTTGGCATAATATGACAAGACTTTCTCATCAAGCGGATTATACCAAAATGACACTTGCTCGTTTTCGTGCTCGATAGTGACGTACCTAGTTTCCTTTTGGTTTTCTTTATACTCTCCGCAGATGCCCTCCAGAATCCTCATGGCTCGAACATAGTCAGTAGGAGTACCCTGCCCCTCAATACAACACTCTGCCACGGCCATCATGCAATACCTGTCGCCCCGCTTTTCACCAAGTTCAAACAGGCGGAAAGCCTCCTTTCGGCTTTTCTCTATTCCGAGTCCTTTATAATAGCAACATCCCAAGCCATAATACGCATTCTCATACCCATTTGCGACAGCCCTTTTAAACCAATGAACTGCCATCGTATAATCCTGTTCCACACCTGTTCCCAAATAGTACATACCACCCAACTCTGCTTGCGCTTCAGGCATATCCATGTTAGCCGCTTTCTGATTGTACATTGCGGCCAGTTCCTCATTCTGTTCCACTCCTCTGCCAAGCCTATAGCATCCTGCCAAGTTATATATGGCTGTGGCATCTCCTTGCTCGGCTGCTTTCTTGTACCATTCTGCCGCCTTTGTGTAGTTCTTTGGAACACCTTGCCCAAAGTAATATAGTATTCCTAAAGAGGTCTGGGCATACATATATCCCTTGTTTGCTGCCTTTTCATACCATTCTGCGGCTTGTTGATAGTAAATAGGAATCCCTATTTGCGGAAATCCATACTGATAGATGTCTCCCATCCGATACATAGCGTCGGCATCTCCGTCAAGAGCCTGTTTCTGCAGTTCGGTGAAGAATCGCTCATAGAGTTCCTTTGCCTTGCCTTCGTTCTTCTCCACCACTACACCTTTCTCAAAATACCATGCCAGTTTCTCAAGACTCTTAGTGTTTCCTGCCTCCACTCCTTTTTGGAAAAAGTCAAAGGCTCTCATAGGGTCTTTGTCCACACCCAAACCACTTTCGTAGATGATGCCAAGTGCCCTCATTGATTCCGAGTTCCCATTGTCTGCTGATTTTTGAAACCATTCCAGACTTTTCTGCTTATCCACAGGGACACCATATCCGTATTGATAGTTCACTCCCATTTCGTGTTGATAATAGGCATCGCCGTTTTCTGCTTTTTTTCGTATTTCAAATATATTCTCTGCCATAACGATATATTTTTCTGCAAAAATAACGAAAAAAAGCCATAAATAAAAGAATTATTTCGTATTTTTGCACAATAAAATACGAATTAAGATTAATAACAGAACAACTTAAAACTATTATTGCTTATGTTTATTCCCTGTATGTGTTGTGGACGAGAATTACCCGACAATTGGTCTTGGTGGGTATGTGATACTTGTGGCTATCGTGTCTGCCCTTCATGTTTCCCCAGTTATAAATGTCCTAAGTGTACTTGGGGGCACATGAAAAGGACGTAGTTTGTTTCTTAGCGTCTCTTATAGGTATAATTCTCAGGTCAAATCCGTTTTTTAATTGTACCTTTGTCCCATCAAAACGAGACGAATATGAAGAATTACCAATTAGACATTGAACTGTTTCAGGGCTACATGTGCCCTGGCATTCCAGTTACAGAAGACCTTACTATTGAGGTTGAGTTCTCCGACGAAGAAGTGGCCAAGATTCGCCAATTGGTCAAAGACTACACAGGCGACAAGGAAGCCGGTCTGATGCCCATCCTGCAGGATGACGCTCCAGAGCTGCACGAACGTATTGCAAAGGCCGCTTTTCAGGAAATCTATGATTTCTATCTCCTCGACGGCCTCCGCAACGATGGTTTCATGCTGGATGAGGACGATCAACGACGCAACTTCAAAAAGGATTTAGAAAGTGGCGAATTCAATCCCGAGGAATATGTCGAGGATTCCGTCTGGTACGACGAAGTCCCTACCGACGAAGACGAGCTGTTCAACCTTTGGGAAGAGTGGGAACGCGACCAGTTCAGTTCCTGCGATGTTGCCTGGGCTCTTGAGCGCTATCCCGACCTGCCCGACCACATGGACCTAGAAGACGATCAGGACTACATCTGTTTCATCCCCGATGAGTTCGTTTCTTAAAAAATCAGATAGCCATTCGTCTGAGAAGGCTTAGTGAATCTTCGAGTTCCCCTTATAGAGTTCAGGCGTTTGGCTATTTTTGGCGAAACAGTATCTGTCCCTGATGTTCTTCTCCCGTTCTCCTTCTGTTTGAACTATCCCAATTTTTCGGATAGTTGCCTCTTCTTTCAGTTCTCCCGTTTCATAAATCTGCCAAAGATGATAGCTTATGGTTCTAACGTCAACACCAGGTATCACGGGGGTTTTCCCCATGATACACTACCTTGCGAAAAGAGCTGGCCTCCAACTTAACCATCTTAACCACCTGGTTAAAATGGTCACTCTTCCGAATCTGTTCAAAGTCAGACCGCATCTGTTGTGTGAAACAGGAACCTGTCACCTGTTTCACTACTGGCAAGCCAGCTACCAATCAAGGACTGGTACAATGTGTTTAAAAGTGAGCTCATAGCAGAGGCATGTCTTGACAGAATCGTGCATAAATCAAAAAGATTTGAGCTAAAAGGTGAGAGTTTAAGAAAAAAATATTAACTTTGCCGCCGATACTGAAGATTACCAACCGAGTGAACGGATATCACCGGAATTGGTGAACGGGTATCACCGGAATACGCACACTCAGAAATTTAAATCATCTTTTAATTAAATAAAGTATATATGGAATTATTCGATTACAAGGAGTTTATTGCACAGCGCAAGGCAACAGCTGAGAAGCAGGCACGTGAGTATTTCTACAATCAGAAGGAGCGCAAGCCCTACTACTGGGCCGAAGGCAACACCCTCTATGATGTTGAAAATCACAATGAAGCGTTCTTCCATTTCACCGATGATGAAGTAACTCGCATTAAGCAACTCATCATCGACACTGTTAATGCAGACCAACCTGACGTCGAGCCTGTCACTACGGTTAAAGAAGCCATCGACTGTCTCACCTACAATGAGATATTCGAGCAGAGCGAGGAACTTCGCACACTTTTAGGTAATCGTTGCGAAGAGGCCAACCTCGATCCTGACACTATTGACTTCGACAAGCGTTACTACTTCTACAAGTTCGGTGTTCTTTCTTTCGACTATGACGAGAACAAGGTCTGTGGTCCTTTCGCTGTTGATGTTATGCTCTCTGATGAAGACTACCTCACCCTTCTCTCACTCCAGCTCTATGAGCGCGACAACTTCTGCTTCAATCAGCTACTGATGACGAATCCAGAGCTGGCTGTCAGATTGCACAGCCGGGTCGAAGGAGGCATCTACGGACGCCACTTCCCTGTCCACGTTCCCTTTGCCATTCTGTTTGATGAACTTCGTGCCGATGCCGAAGTCATCGATGGACCCATCGGTGCAACGGAGGAAATCTATAGAGGGGCTTCTGAAGATGAAATGCATCTTGTTATTGCCTCTGCCTACAGCCGCATCCTCTCATTCACAGAAGATACTGTAAAGAACGAGGCAGAGTTTATCAATCATCAGCACATCGGTCAGATTAATGCCGATTCCGTTATGAATGCCCTTGGTGCCGACGACTATCGCGACATGCTGAAAAAACTGAAGGAGAAGTTCCCCAATCGTTCAGCCTTCACTGACATCAAGGCCTGGCTCATATCCTCGGGCATCACCTTCAAAGAAACAGAATCTGAATCATAATTGAAAACGCTATGACAGACAACAAGCAAACCGTCCAATTCGAGATTGAGTATTTCCAGGGAATTACCTGCACTGGTTGTGCCGTAGTATCAGACCTTGACATCGAGGTAGAGTTCACTGACGACGAAATAGCCCAGATGCGCCAGCTCGTCAGCCAGCTCGACGAAGTTCTTTACAGTCAGGGCCTCATGCCCGTGTTGAAAGACGCAGCCCCTGAGCTCCATGAGCGCATAGATTCTGCAGCCCGTTCTGAAATCTTCGACTTTCTCGTTGAAGATGGCATCTGCCAAGGGTACATCGAGCCCGATGACGATGAACTCCGTCGTAACTTCTTAAAGGACTACGAACTCACCGAAGAAGAATTCGATGAATCTCTCTACGATGACTGGTATGATGAGGAAATGTCACGCATCAACAGCAGCGATCTCATTTGGATACGTTCGCGTTACTCCGTCGACAATCAGGTCACGATGGAGGATAATCCAGACTACACCTGCAACATCCCTGTCGACTTTCTCCCCTAGTGTCACCGTATCTGTCCCAGCGTCACCTCATTTTGGAAACAACCACTTCTTTGTCCAACTCTCCTTCATCAAAGATATGTGTCAGATGCTTGCTAATGGCTGGGACGCCCACTCCAAACAACTGAGCCATCGCTTTCTGAGTAGCCCAGATGGTTTCATCCTTGATTACCACCTGTACCTTTCCATCTTCGTCAGGCAGATGGTATAATATGAATTGTATTTCTTTGTTCATACCTTATATTGCTTCTATTTTTATATTCACCTTCAGGAAATCTGCGATTAGCATCATGTATTTCACTTTGGTGATGTTTGAGAAATACAAAATGCCTTTGCCTCTTTCGCCCTTTCCTGACACCAGACATAGGAATCATCCTTTGGCTCCGCCTTCCCCTGATAACATAATACTCTACCTAAGTTGGCTCCGCTAGGGTGGGCGATACCTATTATCTCGCCCTTTATCTTTCCTTCAGTCTGTAGCTCCTTTAGCATGTTATACACACCAGGGCCACAAGCCACAAAAAGCACTTGATGCTCATACTTGCTGCAGTCTTTTATGAATCCCTCCTCCAGCATCCTCGTCAGTTTCTCCGACTTCGCTATCTTCTTTACGTCCTTGAACATCATCTTGCTGCCATCCTTCTTCAGCTCGTAGGTGGCCTCCTTCAGCAACGATGTCATATCCACTTTGTCGAAGTCCTCCTCCCAAAGCGAGCGGCACGACTCGATGCCCAGCAATCTGTTCACGCCGATGTAGTCCAGCATGTTTACGAGGTTAGGCCTCATGCTCCCTGCAAAGGCATTTATGCGCTTAATCTCCCTCTTGTCTAACTCTTTTCGTTCACCCTTTAGTTGTGAGTTACCTGGCGTGATACCAACTATCACCACCTCCGCCTTCGGATTCACATAGTCAAACTCCGTTGGCTCAAATACGTATTTATCATCAATATTTGCCATAATTCAATAGTTATTTTTACCGTTTCCATTTGACTTCTACCTTTCTCCATCGTTAGTGTCAGCGGTACCTGTCCCTGATATCGCTAGCAGATAGTTAATATAACATTTAAATGCATCGAGCATTTCTTCTCTATGATATTTGGGAAGAAAATTTATGGCGGTATAATCCCTAAATTTTTTATATGCATCAAACAGTTCTCCCTTTGTTTCCACATTGGAGAAAAACTCTTTGATATCAAGGTTATAGAATTGGAATATTTCAATCAGCTTTTCTTTTATTTCTTTTGCACTTGAATGTCTTTTGTTTAAAAGGAATATATAGAAACAATCCAAAATTCTAGATGTTTCTTCTTCATCATCAGAATAAATTATCTCTCTTATTGGAGTATCACAATCAAATTTAAATTCCTCTATAGTTTCCTCGTCTCTCTCCTCACTATCTAGGTCTATGACATTTTCAACCGAATCATCCTCAAGGTCAGATAATGGGTTATTCTCTTTAAGTTTATCTTCATCGATTGACTCCTCTGGTTGAACGTGTCCATTATCAATATTATCTAAGGATGGAGATCCTTTTTCCATAGACAAATCCATCTTACCCAAATAGTCTTCGAGTATCACATGGCCGATATAAGATTTCATTTCTTTTGTATTACTTAGAGACATAATGAATTCATCAAGTTTCATTATGATCTCATCGGCCAATTGTTTTTTCTTGTTTGATTGAATCTGAATGATTTCCCTTTTTTCTTTGTCTAACTTTTCTAAAATCTTATTAATGATATAGTTCCTAGCAAGTCGCTCGGAATTATCCGCATGATTAATAGTCGCGCTTTTTACAGGAGACAGGATCTGAATTGCTGAAAGAATAGCTTCAAATCTTTCTTCTAATTGGTCTTTGCATATTTGATTATCCATAGTCACCCATCTTTTACTGAACATTTAATATCATCTTTGCTGATCTCAACTACGAATGAACTGTCATTCTGAATTTTTGACTTAAATGTCTTCACGAGATCGATTAGTTCCGATTTCAATTTTTCATTTTCACTTACCTTAAGATCATCTATTTCTTTATTTATCAACGGAATGATCTCTGCATCGATCAGAGATACTCCTCTCTGGAATCCTGCTTTATTTCGGCATTCATCAACAAGTCTTGTGATAATGTTTTTCGCTATTTTTAGTATTTCAGTATTAACCTCTATTCCATCTAATTTCTTTTCAGATGATGTGGTCTCAGCAGTCAACTCTTTTATCTTGCATTCAATAAGATTGATATTCTCTTGAAGTGTAACTTCAGAGTAATTATTATAAACATAGCCACTTGTAATCTCTTTTTTGTCTTTTGTGCGATTACACTTAAAAATGCCTTTTTCTAGTATTTCATCCTCTGGCACTTTAAAAGTTTTTTCTGCGACTATAAGGAAATCGAGAATCATATTTGGGAAGAATTCTCTAATTTTGGAAAAATTCTTGTGCTCTAAGAAATCAACCACATCTTTCTCAGGAGCATCGACTGGTATCTGGGAAAAATACTGTAATCGATCGCAAAAGTCCGCTATCTCATTATTTAAAAGGATCTTTGTGTTAGGAGTAAATGCATACTTCCAACTTCTACCAATTAGAAATTTTGCCAAAAACTCTAGTGACAAAGTCGGTTGACCGTCTTTAGTCACTCTCTCGATAGTTTTCAGCAAGATACATTCTATGCCCAAAAGAGTTATGAGATCTTTCGTATGTCCGCATACCTCTTCAATTTTCTTGCGAAGAAATTGGTCCTTAATCTTTTGTTCCATCTCCAATTTAATATGATTCATGAATCAACTGTCGTGCACGATCTTCCAAAATGGATTCAAATTTTGAAATATTAGAGTATTCCTTTCTCATATCGCACTTAAGTAAGTCTAGATAATCAAAAATTACCTGATTAAAGGGCATAAGTTGTTTATGGAGATCTTTAATACGAGACTCATAGTCCTCAATAATATACAAACTGGCTTTATCAAAGTCTCTAACAGCCTTCAGTTTCGTGGCGTCTATTAACTTTGACACGACCATTCTCTTTTCGTAAATCTCTTTAATCTTTTTATAATCTTCCTGGTCCATAATTATCTTTTTTCTGATGATGCAAAATATTTAATGCCCCTAAAAAATGAAACAGAATTGAACAATAGTATGTCTTCATCAAAATGATGTCTTAGATAATCTCTTGTTCTGCGTTCGTTTCCAACCTTAGTCCTGTCATTTAAAGAGACTTTCCATCCATAACATACACCACCGTCTGGCATCAAACAAAAACTAAACCCATTATCTGTAGTTATTGTGAGGCATCGATCGTGCTCTACCTGATTAAACAGTTGAATTTGAGCCGTCGCACCTGTAATAGATTTTAGTGCATTTGTGAGGAACTCGTTTCTCTCATCTGTTTCCGTCTGATAACGATCTCCCTGAAAATCGGAATCCAATTCGTTTCTGGCACTACGAGGGTAGAACCTATCTGGAAAGAGGAAACTAACATTATCGAATATTAAATTGAATCGTTCTTTTAGACCTTTAAGAATGTGACAGATAATGATACATCCTAGCGGAGAATTGAGATACCTCTCACTATACTCTACGGTTACTGGCATGTTGTCCAAGTTGGAATGCAGTATTCTACAAAATCTTTGCATCTCAGTGGTATCCTCTGGAAGCACTTTGTTGATTAGTTCATTTGTCCTCACTTCGCGGTCAGTTATCCAATAGACATTGACTTCGGAAGATCTAACGGTAAGAGAATTTATGATATTGCCAACTGTCATAAATACAATAGTTGGTAAAGTATAATTTGAGGAAGAGAATAATTGTGAGCCGTCACCCCACGAAGAGTCGAATTTTATCGAACAATTTCTACTTATGTACAATTTCTGACTGCCATCCGTATATTCTACAGCTATAAGTGGTTGATAGTTCATAACAGGGTTTTGTAAATAAGCTAGTTTGATATGACCAAGTTCGACAAGAGACTCCAAAATGCACTTTGCCTCAGTTGGTAACATCGTATCGAAAGACAAATTGCGATCCAATACCATAACAACTTCTTTTCCAGAAGAAGCCATATTGATAATAGATAAAATGTATGGGAATTCTTCCACCTTCCACCATGAAATGTCGGAAGATATAAAATAGAAGACTTTCTGCACATTAGTGTTTGTCTGGATTTGTCTCATGACTGTATCACAGTCCTGAAGTACATTGACAGCATCAGGGAATATTGCTCTGATATCTTCAGGAGCAGTTGTTGATGCCTGTTCCATTTCAAGCCATTGTAGTGCAACATGCCTATTGAGATAAGGAAGATACCATTGTGATCTTCTGTCAATCAAGCAGTGTACGCAAGCTGTCTGACAGTCGCAACCACCTTCTTGACCATCCTCTTTATCCTTCAGAGCATCTATGGACATTCTGATTATCTCGTCAATATAGTCGACAAGTCTTGTTGAATAACCAGCGCCACCAATAGCTGTATCATAGATAAAGATAGAATGATAATAAGGGCTGTATCCATAATTAATCTCGTCATCATTTACTCCCAAATACTGGGCCAGCATCCGGCTCATGATGGTTGCTACAGAGTATAATGTAATTTGGTCTTGAATCTCATGATTGTTCTGGTCATACAATTTAAGCTCAACGAAATCTGTCCTAAATTTACCTGCAAGCAGAACATTCCTTTTGATAGCACTTCCACCAGTAGCATTCCCTTGGCATCTACCTCCTGTACGAAGATGATGATGATTTTCCAACGGATTTCTAGGGTCTTGCGTATCACGAACCATCCTTCCACAATATGGACAATAGGCATAACCATGTTTATTGCCATAGTTATAGAAGAGAATTTGCGATTCTGGGGATGATGTACGCAACAAAAGCTTAGACGATTCGCTATTATCCATCCATGGTTTCATATTCAGAAGGAGTGGCTGAACAAAATCACTACTATTAGTTTTTAATGATGCTCTTGTAGCCACAGCTTCAAAACCAGAAGAGAAACCTACGGGTTCCACAATTTGCGTAAAGAATGACGAGTTTGTAATCATAGGATTGACAAAGTTCCTCAACCCCACCATCTGATGATACTTGCCCTTTTTTGTACACTCAGGACAATCATCCAATTCCAGTTCGCCGACAGTTGTATAGCCACAACTGCTACAATGTTGGAGCTTAAGAAGCTGGGATGTATCATTCCAAATTGTTTTTGTGACAATACCGAGAGACCTATATGTCCATTCGTTGATGACAACATTGCTTCCTGGTGCATAAGATGTCAATGCCTGAGCAATCGTGCGAGTTGGAAGGTTATTAAACACAATGTTCCCCCTCCTTGTATTCCTTTTTCGGTAATCTTTTGAGATATACGGATCGAATGTAATGATACCTGTAGGCATTCCTGCACTTGGAATGAAATTATGACCTGTAAGGAAAGTCAGGATATCTTGGTTCATATAGTCTTGCAACTTGTGTTCCATGACCTTCCTATATCCAGCTGCAGCTTGCCCATTTGCAGCTTGAATCTCATGATTATACATGTCAACCATGGATTTCGCTTCGTTATAGATTTCCTTTATTGCAGTCTGGGCTTTCTGTGATGCGATCGCAATAGAAAGACCGGCCATTATTGACCCCTCGATGATATAGTTGAAATGATCAACCAGAATAGCCTGTTGAGGATCTCTATTATTAATGACACCCGTCAAGAAGTTTTGAAATTCCTGATATAATGTACCATTGATATTATTCTGATCTAAACCGAATACATCTCTAATTTGTGTAGCTGTATTTATTCCTCCATGTTCTGACACGAAGAAGCTGAAAAGATACGAATTAATGTGTCTTTGGATGATAGGAGCACTCTCAAGTTTTATTTCCGGCATCGCTGTCTTGTGCCGCATAATCCATCCTGGATTACTCCATGTGTTCATACCGATAGGAGTGGCCGAGCAGAATGTCAATGCCATAGACATTGTCTGGTTTCTGCGTCCAGCTCTACCAGCGCGTTGTAAATAGTTGGCAGGTTTTGGCGGAACATCGTTCATTACCACTTCTGTGATAGAGCCAATGTCAACTCCCATCTCCATAGTTGTTGAGCAAGATAGCACATTAAGATGGCCTTTCTTGAAATCTTGTTCATAGTCATGTAACACGCCATGTTGTTGTTGAGCAGAATGCTCAGCTGCTAGATAAATAGGTTTCTTCTCATATATACTTATATGCAAACCCGTAACAAGACCCCGCCTTAGCTGCTCAGGCATTTCATCTCGAATCCAGGCCTCTACTGCCTCGTCACATTCTTGCTCACTCGCAAAACCTGTAGGTGGGTTCATTGACCGTAGACGGTTGGGGTAGGGGAATGCTGGATAGCTTAACGGATGGGCTATCTCTTCATCAGAAAGCTTAAATCTCTCAAAGTTCTCTTTAGTTATTTTTCCTGTTATCTTTGGACTGTATCCATAGAATATCGTGTCTAGAGTAACATGATTTACAGGACATATCCATGCATTTTCAACTAATTGTAGCTTTACTTTGCTGCTGTTCCTTAGGTCAAGATAATAAGAGAAGTATGCCTGGCCGTTTTCCATATGACTGTTCAGTGTTCTGGTTAATAGATGAGCAATGAACTCTTGCCATACAGCATCCAAAATTAAATTAATATTCCTGATGTTCTCATTAGTGACTTTATCATGTTCAGTAATTCCCATCGCAGCCAACAATAGGAGAACTGTAGGTCTCTGTACTACCCTAAGATTTCTGTTATAATCAAAATGAGGCCATGACTCTACTCTTTCGTTATTAATTGTAAAATCAGCACCGGGACCCCAAATTTCTTTGAATGGGAAACGTTGAGGCATAAGGGTGTATGCCCCATCGGGAACGTTATAATAGTGGTTCTTCCTGATGAAATAATCAGCGCAAACCTTCAGATAGGATGGCCACTCTTCTTCTCTCAAACCACATTGACTCCATATATCAGGTACATTATTATATGAATTTTGCTCAAGGTCTGGATAAACCATCTTGATAAGTCCCATATTTTCCAAAGTCAGGTTTCGCCTTGGGATCCATCCCATCTGGTCTAGGTAAATTGAGTCTATATAATCTTCACGTTCGATGTCTCTACTGCGAGTATATTCCAAATGTTTATGTAGTGTGTCAAACTCATTGGTATTTAATAGAACATTTTTTATATCTCTCCAGCCAGTAGGATCATTTTCACCGTTTTGCATCCTTTGGTCAGACAAGTAATGATATACAGATGCACGGAACCAGTTTCTCTCCACTTCGCGATTGAGCAGCATTGCATAGCGTGCTGAAGAATCTCGGTTGTCGGCAAATGATATGTATTTCTTTCCAGAATATAGGACGTCCGAGTCCAAATCCAATTCGTCTTGTGATGCAGGATCGGCATTATCCAAAAGGAGTCCAGCCATGTTCAGACTCATAATCTGGCTTCGTGCACTTAGCGATTTAACATTGTATTCAGATATCTTCTCACCGCATTTGGGGCATACTTGATCAACATCGACATTATAAGCCTCTTGGAAAATGTTATCACGATCGTTTTGTCCGGCATCTTCAATCCGTCCGTTTCTAATCACATAATCCAAAACATTTAAGTTTGATCCCTGACGACTTTCTTGATCAAATAGGCTCAGTAATTTTGGCTGATAGGCATCAACAGTTGTATTTGTTGTCTGCTGAGTCTGGTCGCCATCATCAACTGCACTGTCATAATCGTCAAACAAATCATTGTCTAGACTGATGTTGCGAATCTTAAGCCGCATTGGGTTATTCGCGTTAGCATTCTGCTCTCCCATCAAGTGCAATTCACCACAATGAGTACATTGACATACTTCGAGTAATGGACCGCCACATTCTGGGCATTTTAACGACTGGTAGGTAGTAAAAGTTCCGAGAGGATGATGAGGATGCTGATGACTAGGGCAATCTTTGTTTGTACAACAATAAATTCCCTGAATATTGCGGACAAACAAATGAAGACGATTTGGCAGCAAGGCATCGTCTTTACCGTCAGAACGCAGTGCTTCCCTTTTCTGACTGAGATCATCCATGAGTTCCATCGCTTTTTCAAAATCCTGATCAGAGATGTTTATTCCCAAGGTGTTGGCTATCTCTTCTGCGTATAATGAAGGAGATTCATTGAACCAATTCCTGAGATGACTGATGTTGTCAAAAGTAATATGTGATTCATATTTATTGTTAAGTTCTTCCAATAAAGGTGTAACCTCGTTTTCATTGAGAGCTGGGACAACTCTGCTGCCTGTGATAATTTTGATATCATTCGTATCTTTGCCCGTTAATTGGGATACGAACTTAATTAGTTTCTCTTTTTCACTCTCATCGCCAATAGTGGCAGACGTTATGGCAAAATTAATCTGATTGATGTCACAGCCAAATGCTTTTACGACTCTTCTGATTTGGAGAGAGAGTTCGGCTGCTGCTGAACCCGTATAACTGTGAGCTTCATCTAGTACAATCCATTTTAGCTTTTCTCTTGATGCATCTAATATGGGGTTGTCTTCTGCTCGCATTAACATGTAATTAAGCATTGTCGGATTTGTGAACATGATTTTAGGCACATGAGTCCTCATCAATGGGCGGTCAACAAGTCTAGGATAAGCACTCTTTCTTTGGACATCATTTAACTTGGTTTTAGGAAGATCTCCATTGTAAATTGCATAGGTCAGTTGCCTTTCTAATCCTACACAATCGACATCTCCAGACAAGACGCGACACCATGAATCCATGCGCTCTTGCTGGCTGTTCATCAAAGCATTCAAGGGGTAAAGGAAAATGGCCTGTACACCATCGCCGTCATTTCTATGCTCATAAAGATACTGTAAGATGGGAACCATAAAACATTCTGTTTTTCCCGATCCTGTACCTGTGGTTACCACAATCGTTTTACCTCGGTCGTCGTTATTATTTAGCAAATATTGCCAGCTGTCAACCTGATGCTGATAGGGGGTGTCGAAAAGAGCCATATCTCTTAGCTCTTTGATTCGTTGTTCTCGAAGATCGTGGTTTGTGTCCAAATCAGGGTTAAACCTCGCTTCCCTGTTAATCATCGCTTCAAACGCATCTGGGCTAGTCAAAATACTTGCCACTTGCTGAGATATGCCTAATTGCTGGTAGTCATGCGAAATCCTCATACCAGATGGTGCCCATGGAAAAACAGTTTGAAACATGGGCTTTTGGATGATAGGTTCTTTCTCGGAAAAAAGTTTGCCTACATATTTCTGACCTACCTCATCACCTGGGAGAAGAATTGAAAGCAATACACGCTCGATTGTTTGCTTTGATTTTTTATAAAAATTAAAATAATTCATATATTTAAAAATTATTTATTTAGTTTCTTGCTAAATATTACATCCAGTGTATCAGTAACCACCTCCGCAAAAATCTCAGCATTATAGTCCTGACATCTTATTATCTGTTTCCTAATACGATAGTTTTCGTCTTCCCAAATTTCGGGATGAATTCCACCAATTACTTCTGCAAGATACATTGCAGCTAAAAGGAATTGACTAACATCTGGTTTGTTTATTTGATTAATATCAGCATAATAATTATTTCTGAGATTGAATTTTATTTCCTCTCTATATGGAATATCATTCAGTTTTAGAAGAATATTGACATTATTCCTAAATGCACGTCTATCAGACAAACTATTTCCTGTTCTGTAATTATTATATACTATCACATTAAATAACCGCCGACCATTTTCCATCGTGTTAGTGAGCAATGCCTTACGGGTTTCAAATAGTGCAGGTTGCCATTTCTGAGAATATTCTATTTTTTTAGCAGAATCAGCATTGGTAAGAGATACACCTTTACTTCCCAATTCTGCACCTGGTATCATGTTCAGAGGAAATTCCCTATTAATCGTTTTCCATGAAGACTTGCTAATCCAGCTGGATGAAAAGATAAATTCATGCTCAAGGCTCTTAAGATAATGCATGACCCTTGAGTTGCCATTATCAACGAGAATCATATGCACAATAAACTTTGCTAATAGCAAATCATCTGACATTATTACGTTGAGACAATTGAAGGCAGAAAAATGAATAGACTCTTCGTCTGCCAAGATAAGATATCTTGCACAAAGATCCCACACACCATTTCTGCATGTAAAAATTTCTTCGTCTAATGCGTTCTTCCATGATTCAATATTTGTTTCCCTCCTATTGTTTCGTTGTTGGTCGTCGAGATTCATTGTTGTATCCAGCAATTTAGGTACAGCACGTTCATCATCTTCGTTGGATGAGTAGATGAGGAATTTCTGAAATTCACTGCCACTAGGGATTGTATAGTAGCCATTATTTGATAATAAATCAATTGAAGAAATTGAAGTTATTAAGTCTTCTGGATAATTATCACCCGGATCGACAAATGGAATTGCTTTCAAATGACATTCAGCGGATTTATCTTTGATGGTTATTGTCTTGTCAGAAATATCTATGTCAAGGGTATACCGACGTAGATAATATGTCCGATTATCACCAATCTTTATTTCTAGTTTTTTGTCTGAAGTGATAAATCCATGTAGATGACTTCTGTTTTCAATTAATTCGTCAATGGCATCCTTATAATCAGATAGCATGTGAATCTTATGGTCACATTGTATGGTAAATGTCTTCGTCTCTAGTGCTCTATCAGAGCTGACATACGAAATAGTCATAGGAACATCTTGGTCGTTTTCATTACTTACTAGAATAGCGTAGTCGTCTATTTTTCCATATGACAATACTTTTTCGTTCTCAAGTTCATATTGGTGACCATTTATAATCTTCGTAATGAAGTTTGCCTTGAATAAAGTTTTAACTTGGATATCTATTTGGCCTGAAATTGAATTTGCTTTCAAATGGAATGTGCAGACTGGACGGTAAGCTACTCCTTTCCTTCTAGAAAGTTTCCATTGTGCAGGGCGCTCTTTCTGCTTTTCTATCTGGAAATACTCGTTTTCAGTCTCCTCTATAGCAATAGAGGTGTTGGGATAGTTTTGATTATCCCATTTGATGATAGTCGTGTCTCCATTTGCATCTATATATTCTGGCATTAAGCCGGCCATTTCAAAGAAAGTATATGACTTTTGAATACCATCAGGAAGTCCTATTTTAACATCCATAAAACCAATAGGCAAACTATCCCATTCTTCCTTTGTCTTCCACCTTTCATTGTATTTCTGATGTACTCGATAAACAAATTTACATTCGTTGTTTATATTATTGCCGTTTGGGGCGTACACGTTAATGTCCGGTCCATTTTGGGCTAAGATGTACTTCGGACAAAATATTCCTTCAGTATTGGCGCCTTCGATTTCAATTGAATAATCAGTAGTTCTAGAGTTGGTGGAGAATTCTTCTCCTTCATTATTTATCAATGAGATATTATTGTCAAAATGAACAAGGCTGTATCTTTCATTGTTATAATTAACTGTTTCGGCAGAGATGTTATTACAATGCCATTCGTCGTTAAATATTACTATGTTGTCCGCTTCAGATACAGATGTACTTTGAACGTAGTAGTCTGATAAATACCTAAATATTTGAGGCGTTTCAAAGTTAATGGGTGTGTCGTTTTTTAATTTTATCGAGATCGATTGCCCACCTAATAATATCTGAGCTTGTACAATTGGTTGTGTTCCATCAAAATATTCATCAAAATCCTTACCTGATTGAGCCCTATATATAACTGTATTATCAATCATGACCTTAAAATAACGGATTCGATCTTTCCCAATAATTAACTCGAAAGAATTACAATTATTGGTGTTAAAGCCATATTTCTCAGGATCTATCAAGTTATAGTTTATCAAGGAGTAATACTGAATGATTTGTCCCTGAACAATTCTTAGTTTCCATCGTAGAGAAAGGTCTTTAACCTCCTTGTTAGTTTTTTTGTATATTTCTTTGAGCTTATTGATAAGTTCAATAATCCCTTTGTCAAAGCTATTAATAAGTTCATTGTTGTCCTCTACAATTCCGCGGATTATCAATATATATTGCCTGCATTGATATGGAGTCTTTAGTGAATCTGGTATTTTATTATTTGCTTCCAACTGATAGACGATATCTTGAGCATTCTCAAGAGCCTTGTCCCAGTCTGACGAAAAGTTTGGAGACTCTCTTAGCAATGCTGTGAGAAATCCCAAATAATTTGTTCTTGTCTCTTGCTCAATCCCGTCATCGTTCCTTTCCTTTGTTTTTTTGAGGTTCGGCATTATTTCTACAGGTTTTGCTTTTCCGTATCCCTCAACTAATTTGATGATATAGTTATTTGGAGTTCCTCCTTGCTCAAAGAGGGTTCCCAGAATTTTCTGATTCCCATTTCTTTTTACTTGAACATCAACGCCCCATGCTTTCAATGCATTAAGGGCATATCTAGCAATATTTGCCCCTTTCTCTCTGTCCAGACCTATGAATTCGGCAACTTCCTCTGCCTTTCTGGTTTCACGCCCTCCACTATACTCATGATGAAACCAATAAGCAAAGCACATAGCAATTTCTCTTCCACATGATTCAAGGTGATTCTCTTTGTCTAACTCAAGAATGGAATCCTTTAATTCTTCAATTTCTTGCTTTGATAGGTTCATATCTACCAAAGGTAGTATTGGCCTGCTAAGATTTTTTTTCTTTAATATGTTGATATATGCTTCGTGCTTCATTTCGAAAATCAATTTCTATATTTTAACACCTTTATTAGTTATTCTTTAGCATTGATTTCAATTCTTCCGGAGAATAGACAGGATTGCGTCGATGTATCATAGAATGACAATTTGAACAAAGGGGTATGAGATCTTTTACGGGATTAACAACATACTCTTCTTTGCGCTCATGGATAGGAACTATATGATGAACTTCAATAAAGCTACGTCCAATAGGACCATAAGCTTTTTCAAAATTAAACCCACATATAGCACATTGACAACCATAATGTTCTATACAGGCTTTACGTGCATCTTGATTACGTTCATAGCCAATTGCATGTACATATGAAGACCGCCCTTCCTTGTATGAGTCTGGTTCTGAAACAGGTTCAAGGATTTTATGATCCAAACGATAATGAAGGAACTTTATGTAATGCCGTAGGCTATTGGAAATAGTTCCCGCATGTCGTTTGTTGTAATGCATCCAATCTGAATTGTTCTTCAAATCATCAAAGATCCTCTGAATGAATGACATGTTCGAATAGTCATATACACATGTAAAGGATGCATCAATATTCTCTCTTGCGAATATTTGCACCCTGCGTTCCAATGATTCTGTTATGTGTTCAGGAGCCTTAAGTCCTACTACATCTACAAGATACCACGTAAACTCGTTGTGAGTTATTTCCTGTTTTGCTGTTAAAGGTTCTACGCAAGAATATACCATAATTTAAGAAGTTTTTACTTAGGCCATATGATACATCTTCCCTAGACTCGTATAGAGATGTTGTATTCTTGCCATTTACGTTCTGTTTTAAGTTATTTGCCCACAAAGATAGTAAAAATTTCAATAAAAAGTAAAGAATAGCTGAAAAAAGTGACAGAAAAGCCACAAATTATTGCATTTCCGTTACTTTTTTGATTCGTATATTACCCAAGCACCCCTACAAATTCGCCAAGCACTCTAAAATCCTCTGCATCATCTGCATTAATGATGATTGGATTATAATCACGATTATATGGCTTCAATTCTATCTTCTCATGCTGCCAATTGCCAAATTCATCATAGCTTTTGGCACTTGAGTATTCTTTTATGGAGTAAGCACCTGAGTAATCTGCATCGTAATAGTTGGTGTGCTGAACAAGAACTATCTTACCTTGACGACTTCCTGCAGGATTGGCACGGAATACACAGAAGTCACCATCATTAATTCGTGGCTCCATAGAGTGGCCAGAGGCTTGTACAACATACATATTGCGGTTCAACCTGCCTACACCTTCAGCTCGAATCCATCCTAACTCGCTAACTTCATCGCCCTCGCCAAAATAACCACAGGCCGCTTTAATAGAGTATACGGGCAGATAATCGATATACTTTACATCATCGTTGACTACAGGCTCTATACGCACTTCCTGAGCGACTGTAGGTTTCTCTGCCATGAGTTCACGAAAATGTTCAGCTAATGCCGGGTCGCAGAAATAGACATAGCACCCCTTCATACCGCGTGTCATCAGCGTGCGATAAGTGTTTTTGATGATTGCATCGGCCTGTTGCAATGCTTCTTTGGGGTTATCCCTCAACATCGACCTAAACCCTTTCAACGACTGGTCATTAGGTGAACGTTTTAATCCGTCTGTCACCACACGATTGTTCTTATACGACAAATCAGGGCCCACAATCACACCCACATAATCGAGTTCAAGTCCCTGACAAGTATGGATGCATCCTATCTGATCGATCGACTTTTCACCGATCAACCACGGTTCGTTGCTGTTGAAGTTCCATTGCTTCCGGAAACCGAATTGAGGTATGATGATGTCATAGGCTGTGTGATTCTGCTTGCTGTTCCAATCCCAGCAATAGCCTGCTACTACACGACTTTTATTGTTCGACTCATTCTTACGCTTGATTTCGTTGAACATCTCTGTTGGAGAGTCAAAGATACGGAAGTCATAGTCTTCCTCAGTTAGTCGGATGTTGGCAGTCTCACGAATCTGCAATGCATTATCGAGCCAACTGAGATAACCATCGGAACCATTGCAGCGGAACTGTGAACTGAGATGCTCCAAATGCACATCAGTTCCCATCTCCTCTGCACATTGTTTGATATATTGCACGCTACCAATATCCTTCATATGGATGCGTTGGCAATCGTCTACAAAGAAAACCGAAAAACGCGCAGTCTTGATGATTTCCTTTATCTGATTCTCGCCCAAGTTAGAGAACATGCCACTCTTCATGTTCAAACGGTGCGCCTCGTCAACAATCAACGCCCCCATCGTATTGGGCAAAGTTTCTATGAAATTACCACTACCAACAAAGAGGTTGTTGATGTATGTCCTTCTAAAGTTACTAGATAGTTTAACACTATATACCGCTCTTGGTGCACTATTCTTGGTAACGTATTGTGATGCGATACCTTCTGACGTGAGACTCACCAGCAGATTGATTGCCAATACACTTTTGCCTGTACCTGGGCCGCCCTCAACTATCAGCACTTGCTTCTTACCTTCTTGTGCCTTCTTTGCCAAATAGACTGCTGCTTCAAAAACTACCTTCTGGTCATCGAGCATTACAAATTCATCGTTGCCTTTCAGCATAGAAGTCAGCGAATCGGCCAATTGCTTTGAAGGACGCAATTTCCCATTATCAATCTTCCATATGATATCTTCTGGCGAACAATAACGCACGTGCCTTAAGATATAGTCCTGTAAACGGGCTGCGTCATTTTTCAGGAACACAGGTGCCTTCGCAACATAATCCTCATAGAGTTTGCCATTTATCATGCCGTCAGGCGTGTAATTATGCAAAAAAGCACAAGGCTTAATTTGTACATCTCGTTCTTGAATGCTGAGGTTATAGTTAGAAAGCATATAAGCATATGACCATGCTTGATAAGAAGGATGAGCCACCTCTGCCTTTCCATGTTGGAAACGTGCAACGACAATGCCTGGCTTATTTGTGGGTTTTGCATCCTCCCATTGCTTTAGTTCGATAATGATTATCTGCTCTTTCTTTTGCGCATTTAAACCAGATACGATAAAGTCCACGCGCTTAGCAGTCAATGGAATCTGATATTCTATAGCCACCCCTGCGTCATCTGGCAGTTCTGGCGTATCCACAACCTTATACATGAACTGCATCGAGTTCTGCCACGAGCGCACTTCGTTGGGCGAAGTATGACGCCCCAAGTGTTCGTAGAACGCCTCGTCTATGTTGTCGGCAATTGTGTTGTTAAACACATCTTCGACAAACTGCTTTTTTGTGGCTCTATAGATAATCATAGTTCGTTATATTTCTTCGCACTCCCGTAGGCTTTATCTACAGGATATTTTTCAGCATTCTGCCTCAATTTGTCAATAACAATCTGCTTGATATCGAGGTCGTACTTGTCAGCGATGAGAATAGCATAATTAAAGATATCAGCTAACTCTTCCTTTACCTTTTCTACGTTCACGTCCTTAGCTTCCTTCCACAAGAAAGCTTCATTGAGTTCAGATGCCTCAATGGAAAGCGCAAGGGCGAGGTCTTTTCCGTTATGGAACTGGTCCCAATCACGTTCTTGCGTGAACTGTACTATTGCTTTACGTAGTTCCTCTAAGTCGCTCATGTCATTTCTGGTTTTTGGCGTTATACATCTGCAACGCAGACTCGTAAGCCTTTGAGAAAGGTAATCCCAGCGCATCAAGCTTCTCGGGAATGGCCCGTGCCCAACTGACATAGTAATAAGCAAGAAGCTGGTAACCTCCAAATTCCTTGTTTGGTATAGACTTGATACTATACTTTTTCTCTGGATGAATGCCTGTAACACCCACCATAGCTATCTCCAAAGCGATTCGATGTACGTCATGCGGATCTAAGGTGTCAAAGTATTCCATTGCTCCAAGCATATACATCGACATCATCATTGTCTCAGTAGGATTGGCTCCATCCTGATGTTTCAGTGCGAAATCTGCATTAGCAACATCCACGTCTTCTGCTGATAGTGCATCTTCAGCCAAATCCTTTAAATCGCTTCTCATCGAAAGGTCTGCCTTCATACCTGCCGTCACCTGATTTTCATTGACGATTTCAACCAGATTCTCCATATTGAAGGACTGCACAAAGTACTCCAGCATCTCGTATTCATCGCCAGCCTTATAGGTATTCAGATACGCCTTGAATTCCTCATATAAATCGTTCGCATGCTCCAATTCCTGTTTGGTAGGATGGTACTGACCAATGAGATTAATGCCATACATCTCCTTGAAATGCATGCTGGTAACGATGTTCATAACCTTATTGGCGTACACAATTTCCTTTGGGAAGAAACCATTAGACGCCGTCTGTTTAACAGCATTGATGTTGTCCTGTTCCATATGAAAAAGAGACAGCAACTGAATAGGACGCGCTATCTTGTAATCTGCATAAATCATGTGCTCCACAAACAAGTCTAGAGGGCAATTCATAAGTTGCAGACCTAATCCATCAGCAAGGCCAGCTATCACTTTGTCTAATTGTTGAGATGGAATATGGCTGTGTTTCTTTTTCATGAAACTGAGATAACGCTTCTTGAATGCGTTTCTTGTCGCATCAGAACTGATAACAGCCTTGGCCCTGTTCGCCTTTGTTGCCTGCTGACCCATCTTCAGATGCATCATCTCATGAATAAACAAGTGTTCTACAAAGTCTTTTTCAGGGTTGTATCTTATCACATGTTCCCTTGCTGCATGCAGGGGTGCATATTCCATCTTGGCATGAACATTCAGACTCTTGTCCTCTGTAATACGTATATTGATACCATCGACAGCCTCAAGTTCATCCTTGATTCCTTTCCATACATTGATGTAGTTAGTCTTGTCAGCATATTCTTTTGCAACAGTGACATACAACTTAACCAATTCCTCTCTTACTGCTGGATTCTCTGGTCGATCTACTGATTGCAAGGCACCTTTATAGCACACCTCAAAGGCATCTTCAAACCTCTCGAGTTTATAATAACAAAGTCCTAACCCATAATAAGAATTAGCATAAGAATTATCAATAGCTAATGCCTTCTCCAGGTAAGGCAAGGCTCCCTCATAATCCTTTAGTTCCATGAAAGTGGCACCAATATTGTTTATAGCAATGGCGTTATCTGGATAATACTCCAAAACCTTCTCGAAGTATTGCTTGGCGTGTTCAATATCATTCTTCTCTTTCGTCAGTAGGTTGCCCATCAACACCAAGGCCCAGATATTCTTTGGCTCGCATCTCAACGCCTCAATCAATTCATCATAAGCCTTATCTGGTTCGTGCATGTGGTTCCAATGAATTTGGGCTAATACGCGCCAAGCCTCAGAATTCTGAGGATCAGTCTTTGTGATCTCTTCCAGAATTGGGAGAGCCTCGTCGAATCTATTCTTATTGCAAAGGTCAAGTGCAAATTGCAATTTGTCTTGCATCAGTCTTTCTTTTTCGTCTCTGACTGATACCCTTGCGTCAGTTGTTTATTATCGTTATTGGCTACAATATATGAAAAAGCGGGGTATCTTCATCTGCCTGTTCCCCCATTTAGGCCCTAGGAAAGCCCTCTCAATAGAACTAACAGAGTCAGAATACCCACGCTGGTCAGTATACAATACACCCGAAAAGTGTGCGTGAGGGCATCTACTGCCCTCGGCACACTCCGGGAGTATATACTACACCCGTAGCATTCACCTCCGCATTTGTCTTGATATGAGATTTGAATTTCCTAGGTTCAAACGGGTCAAAACAAAGCATCAATGACGCTTCTCATATAATTGTGTCACATACATTCTTGCATCTCTCTAGTAGCAATGGTACATATTGCACCCTGTATAGACGATGCAAAAATAATAAATATCTCCGAATCCAACAACTTTTTGATGATGAATCTTTTAAAGAAAGAAAAAAATAGCTCAATTTGTGAAAATTTAAGCTGTTTTGTGCCACCCAGACGCCTATCCCTTCTATGACTACCGCATTGTGGATAGCTTGGGGGGCTTGGGGTAGTGTCTGCCTCAAGCCCAGCACCTAGGATTGTGCGAAGGCAAATTATTGCTTAATCTCCGTGGCGGTTTGTTCCAGGATGTCGATGATCTGGAGCGGGGAGGTGATGCCGGGATGATGGGGTCGGCGAGCATCTGGTCGCGCTCTTCATCTTTGGCGCCCCAGAGGCAATGGTAGGCCTTGATACCGGCATTCGAGGCAGCTTGAGCATCGCAGATCTCATTGCCGAAGGCGATAACTTCATCAGCCGGAATATTAAGCTGCTTGAGGGCGTGCTGGAAGAGAACGGGATTACCACCCTTCTTCCACTCCTGATCACCAGTCGCGTCCTTTCCACCGATGCTGTTGACCTTCATCTTGGGATTACGGAGAGAGTCGGTTCCTGATAACAAATATAGGGTAGATAGGGTAATATTTGACTCGGATTCATACGTATTACAGACTGGTCTGAGTCTTATTGTGATCTAAATGTTCCTTCAGGAAGCGTTTCAGCAAGAAGGTGAGAAAATACGGGAAGGTATAGAACTGACCGTTCCATCCGATGTTCTTGTAACCGAGTTTGATACCGTATTTCACATCTGGATAGGAGTTCCATTTGATGAGATTGTTCAGCGAGACGGTGGCATTGTCTTTGGCTTTGGCCTTTGGCCGAGCCTGCTCACGCTCGGCATAGCTCAAGCAAGCTTGGCTCTGCGCTCGCTTACTCGCAGCCTTCACCTCAACAGGCACCAATGAGTTGGCATCGCGAACAAAGAAGTCCATTTCGAGAGCAGGACTCTCGCGCTTGTAGAAATAGAGCCCGTCATAGCCTGACTTGCGCAGCATCTCGCCGACAACATTCTCGTATATCGCTCCTTTGTAGGTGCCAAAATTCTTGTTGGCACGCAGATCCTCTTGTGCTTCCTCGTCAAGCGAGGCGATAAGCAGGCCTGTGTCGTGATAGTAAAGCTTGTAATAATCGGAGTCGTAATTGCCTTTCAAAGGCAGCTCTACGTTGTTCAGGCAGTAACATACGTTGATGACGCCTGCTTCCTTCAACCAGTCGACAGCCCCGATATATTCCCTGTTGCGAGCGCCCTTGGCAATCTTCGTGATCTGGTATTTCTTGTTGTCCTTTGCCAGGAAGGTGGAGATATGGTTATAGACGGCAAGGAGTTTCGCTTTATCCGTCTGCTTGGCATATTTAGTGATGTCCTCCTCGTAGTCTTTCAACAGCTGACGCTGCAGTTCCAAAGTGCCTCCATAGTGGCCGTTGTCGATGTACATCTTCACCACCTCTGGCATTCCACCAAGACTCATATAGTCGCGGAACACATTCATGATTGTGTCCATCTCCAACTGTGAAAGTGGCTTTAGTTCAACCATGTGGTGATACAGGTCTTCTATCTGTTCTGGCTGATAGCCCTTGGCCCACAGAAATTCCTCGAAGTCCATCGAGAACATGTCGAAGTCTTCTTTATAGCCGACGGCGTTGGATTCAATCTCCTCGTAATAGATACCCATCATCGAACCAGAACAGATGACGTCATAGCGCTTGTCCTGGCAGAACGATTTGAGCGAGGTGGCACAGTCGGGGCATTTCTGCAACTCGTCGAAGAAAATCAGTGTCTTGTGCGGGATGAAGCGCCATGATGGTTCCAGCAGCGAGATGTTCTTGATGATGGTATCTACTTCGTAACCATCGTCAAAGATGGCTCTGAATTTCTTCTGAAGCACAAAATTGATCTCGATGACCGACTCGTAGTTGGCATCGCCGAATGCTCTGATGGACTCTGTCTTGCCAATCTGGCGGGCTCCTTTTACTATCAGAGGCTTCCTTTTTGGATTGTTTTTCCAATCCAAAAGATACTTGTCTATCTTTCTTCTTAGCAGTTTCATTTCTCGAAAAATCACATTTTCGGCTGCAAATATAAGCAAAAAATCACATTTTCGGCACAGAAAATCGGTAAAAAATCACATTTTCGGCATATTTTTGGCTTTTCCTGCCATTTTCTGCCACCAAGTTATTCGTCACATCATAGGTACTATCATCCCACTCTCGAAGAGTCAATGAAATCTGGCCTGCTTTGAATAACATAATTAAGTCGGTAGTACATTTTTTTCTGATATTCTTTCTTGTTTCGAAAATGTTTCGTATCTTTGCCATCAAATCGGCGATGTTTCTATGAAATATGACGGATATGGAAGAAAAAGAACTGAAAGCGAAAGATATACCTTGGGGGTATCCCTTGTGTTTCAACAATGAGTGTGCTGATAAGGACAGGTGCATGCATTATCAGGCTAGATTGCTGATGCCCAAAGACCGTTATTCTGGCTCGGCAGTCTTTCCAACGGCATGGGAGAATGGCAAGTGTCGATGTTACCGTGAGAAGAGATTGGTGAAGAAGGCATGGGGCTTCACGAGGCTCTATAATAACATTCCTCAACGACAAAAGGCTGAGGCTCGCCAGTGTGTGCGTGCATTATTCGGTAGCGGAAACGGACCGTATTATCGGGCGCATCATGGTGAGATTATGCTTTCGCCACAAAAACAGGAAGAGATTTTGAAGGTTCTCGCCAAGTTTGGTAGCGTTGAGGGCATCCAGTTTGATCATTACGTGACTGACTGGGACTTTGATTGAATGCCAAAATATAGTTTGCCTCTATAAATACTGCGTAAATTGCTGTTTATTAGTGGGCTTGTGTGAAATATTACATCTATTCTTCCTCTACTTATCCTCTACTAATCTTCCACTGCTATTCTACTAAATAGGATGTTGGTGCGGCGTTGTTCCCGTTAGGGCGGCTCGGAATTCCCATGAAGGGCAACAATTATTCCCACCTTGGGAATGAAATGTTCCCAGCCTGGGAATACAACATTCCCACACTGGGAATAAATACCGAGCTTGGTGACGAGCAAACGGATACCCTTATTGCGGAATAAGGTACCCTTATTGTAGAATAAGGTGCCCTTATTGCAGAATAAGGAACACTTATTTGGCTTGTAGAGTTATGGTAGAAGAGTGATAGATTTAAAGTAGATGTAAAGTAGAAGGAGAATAGAAGAAAAAATATACAGAAATATTTGCATAAACCAATTAAAATCATTATCTTTGCAGGAAAATTCCAGTTATTCAGTAGAGGCAAAATAAAAATTGAGAATATGAAAGTAAGTTTATTGAAGATTTCGCGAAAGAAGGAGGTCATTAGGCGTCTTGAATTGAGTGAGATGGCTGAAATGATCCGTGAGAATCCTGATAAGGACAAGGTGTTCAACCTGCGCCTGAACTATCAGTTCTATAAGCCTCGGAGGATGCCTGACGGGCAGATTACCCTTGATGACGAGAAGCATTCAGTGAACCTGCCACGTATTCTCTTTGCGGTGGACAGTATGAACTACAAGGAGATGCAGAAGGGTCTGAAGTACAACGGACTGGCGGTGGTCGAGGTGAACGGACTGAAGACGTATGAAGACGCTGTGACCATCAGGAACCAGGCTGCGCGGATGGACGAGACAGTAATGGCGTTCTTAGGGGCGTCGGGCAGGAGTGTGAAGATAGTCTGTCGGGGAGAACTGTTTAGGAAGGAAGATGTAAGAGGGCAGAAGGAAGATGTAAGAAGTAAGAAGGAAGATGGAAGAGGGCAGAAGGAAGATGTAAGAGGGCAGAAGGAAGATGGAAGGTTGCCTGAGAAAGAGGATGAGATACGGCTGTTTCATAAGAACCTGTATGAGACGGCGCGAAGGGCCTATCAGAACCAGTTCGGACTTGATATCGAATATCTGGAGCCGACATTGGAGCGGACGGTCTATCTGAGTGCCGACCCTGAGTTGTATTTTAACCCTGATGCACGCCCATTTAAGGCTGATTGTGAGAAGCATGATCAACCTGAGCCGACGCCCATCTCGTGGGAGAGCGACATGCTGATGCCTGGGCGCACCATCACACGTACCTATCATTTTAATTGGCTGTTTATCCTGCGCGAGGTGTTGGGCGAGTATTTCGACTTGCCTGATGAGGACAGACAGATGCAATTATTGCAGCAGATAGCCTGCAAGTCGCTGGAACAGGGCATTCCGCTTGCTCATGCGCAAGGCATGACGCTGGAGCATCCGCTGTTCCACAACGATCCTGACCTGGTGAAGAGCGTCTTTGCTACGACCTACGAGGTGACGCTCATGGAAGACTATCGCAAGAAGCACAAGATGAAACCGCTGAAGAGCGTGCCTCAGGAAACGCTGCAGACGATGCGGACGGAAATTTTCCTGACAGCCAACTATGATATGCGCAAGAATTTGATGACGGGTGTGGCTGAATATCGCATGAAATACTCTGAAGATCAGACGTTTAAGCCGCTGACGGAAGAAGTGCGCAACGACATGACCATCGAGGCACGCGAACAGGGACTGAAGTCGTGGGATCAGGATGTGAACCGATTTATTGACTCGACGCGTATCGAACAGTACGACCCCGTGAACACCTGGCTCAACGAACTGCCAACATGGGATGGGACAGACCGTATCGGACCGCTTGCCGCCAGAGTGCCTACTGACCAGCCGCACTGGGAGAAGTATCTCAGATACTGGCTGGTGGGTATGGTGGCACAATGGCGTGAGAGCGATAAACAGTTGACTGGTAATGCGTTAACACCGCTGCTGATTGGTCGTCAAGGATGTGGAAAGACGCGTTTCTGCAAGATTATCCTGCCCCCGGAGTTGCGTGACTACTACAACGACAAACTGAACTTCAAGAACGAATTCGACCTGAACATCGCGCTGACGTCGTTTGCGCTCATCAACATCGACGAGTTCGACAAGACCACCAACTCGCAGCAGATTGTGCTGAAATATCTGTTGTCGTCTGCCGACGTCAAGTTCCGTCCGCCCTACGGCAAGACCATCAAGCAGTATCGTCGCTATACCTCGTTTATCGGCACCACCAATCAGCAACAGCCACTGGTGGATCCCACGGGTTCGCGAAGGTTCGTCTGTGTGGGTATTCCTGCAGGCAAGAACATCGACTTTACGGATAATCTCAACCATCGCCAGCTCTATGCTCAGGCCCTGCATCTATTCAATACAGGTGAGCGCTTCTGGCTGGACGATGACGAGATACAGACGCTGATTGAGGAGAACGTGCCTTACCAGCGGACGGTCGATCTGGTAGAGATGATCAACGAGACCTTCCGCAAGCCGAAGGACGGTGAGGGCCGCTGGTGGGGAACGACGGAAATCCTCAACACCTTCGCTAACCGCTATGCCTACTTCGACGCCAAGCGGGCGACGCCCACCGTGCTGGGCAAGGCGATGAACAACTATCGCTTCAGCTTCCGCCACCGCATGGTGAACGGCTGCTCAGAGTACTGGCTCTGCGAGAAATAGTACCGTTGGCTTCATAATCGTCGTCGTCAATTTATTCCTTCTTCAGGTCCAGCCAAAGCGGCGTCTTGTCAGTTGTAGCCATATCTTTTTTTTATTTCCAGTCTTCAGGAATTGGACATGAATATACCTCACCTGTGAGTTCTATGTTACCAGGCTCATCATCAGGGCCTTTAGCAAAGTAGTCCATATACTCTTTCTGATAAAATTTGTATGCTGCAGAGGCGAGATCGCTGTCAATTTGATCATATAGCTCAGGGAAGTTCTCTTTGATGACAGTTCTGAGGTCATTACATTCAGAAGATTGCTTGATAAGTGCTTTTATTTGCTCCAACTCATCATCGTATAGTGATAATTTGATAGGTATGGTCTCCTGATCATATGTGCCAACAATGACTCCCTTGACTTCATATTTCTTCTTTTTCCCCTTATGTTTTGTCCTTTCGACTTTTAGACTTGGAGAAACTATTTCCCCATCTAACCTTATTTCTATATCTGTACCGCAGAATGAATGATATACAAACCTTTGACAATCACTCGATTCATCATCAATATACCATTTCTTCTTAAGTTTTACTAAATCAAAGGAAGACGGAAGGATTACTGTCCGAAGATATGGATTAAATGCGAACACTCCAGAAGCAATGGAAATTGTATCCAGGGGTACTTCATATTTTTCGTTCTCTTTTGCAGGAGGATAGAAAATTAGTTCATGATCTTTGTTGAAAACGACTCCTTCGTTAGTGTTGTATTCAGAGCAATTTTTAATATTCACTTCCACGAGTTCATCATTTCTGGCTATGGAATAATCAAGCCTCCCAACAAAATCACCTTCAATATTTAGTTTTTTTAGTTTTTGACAATCAATAAGTCTGGGTAATACTTCCACATTCGTGAGACTAATCTCTTCAACTTCTGGGCAATTGTCAAAAGCTCCATCTATCTGGTGAGAATAATCCCCACAATCATAACTAATAGCTTTAATGTTCTTACATCCAGAGAAACATTTCGCAGCCAGAAGAGCTTTTTTGATTGTCAGTTTGGATCTGCCTATTGCGGCAGGAATACATAACATTTTGTTTCTGCGCTCATTAAAGTAAATGTCATGATATGGAACTAAAACGGGAATCCCTTTCTCAAAAAGTATTCCATGACGAGAATAGTAAATAGGGTTGGTCAAATCCACCTCAATCTTTTCCAAACTGGCACAATTCTCAAAGGCGTAATCTTGGATTCGTACGACTGAAGCAGGAATGACTATCTCCTTGATGTATGGATTCTGTTTAAATGCTCTTTCTGCTATAAGTGTAGTACCTTGGGGTATTTCATATTTCTCAATTCTCAAACCTGGAGGAAATGCGATGAGAATTGATTTGTCAGGAGAGAAAAGCACATTGTCACATATCACAAAGTGGTCAGAACCTTCGGGGAAATCAAATGATTGTAATGAACTACAACCCACAAAAGCTTCTGGCGCTATTTCTTCCAATGTATTTGGGAAAGTTACTTTTTCAAGCATTCCCCATCCATTGAACGAGTCCTTTGCTATAGTTTTTGTCCTTTCTGAGACTGCTAAAGATGATGTGGTGTTGTTGGTATCGCCCCGGATATAACGCCATTCTACACTCTCATACCCTTTTGGCAGTATGACAGACCTGAGGGCTTTTATTTCGTTTAGCTCTCTTGTCTTCAAATCATCAGGATTAATCTCTGATAAATCTAAATCAAGGGTGTTCCATCGAAGCTTTTCTGGGTAATAAATAATCTCATCAGTATCCACATCAACTTCATAAAAACCTGAATATCCACTTAAAAACCTGATATCTTCATCACCTAATCGGCCAATAAGCTTAAGTGATACATGATCAAAGAACCCATCCTGCGGGAATTGTTCTCTCAGGGTATCTATTACTTTAATTTCTATCGTCAATTGCAAATTATCCATATTCTTCATTCTTGCTAATAGACTTTTTTTAATTTGTATTATTGTTTATCTGACACAAAGCTTAAAAGTATACAAAAGTATCTATCATGTCGCCCATCAGCGCATCATAATTTGCACTTTCTGAAAAGTCATTGACTACGAATTCTTGCCCACAACTATCTTTTAAGTTACAGTAGGTGTAGTGATAGGTCAGGATTGACTTCGGTGAGGTGTAGCCCTTGCGCTTCTTCAGGGCTTCTTCCATCTTCTTCGCAAGTTCTTCATTGTCTGTCGTTATAACGATACCATGTGGGTTCGTTAAAAGCTTTCCATCCTTATACAAGGTGTATTTGCCATCTTCTAATTTGTAATTGAATTCTGCCATAATCAATACGGTCGTTTGATATTGATTTACATACTAACCTTTCATCAACTCTTTGAGCTGGGCAACTTTTAATTCAGACTCATGAATGCTTTCCTTTGTATGTTGTGGACTGCCCTGCTCTATTTTCAGCTTTAAGCACAATTCGAATTGTTCCAGTGCCTCTTCAAGTCTGCCCAATCCTTGATAGGTGGTAGCAAGTGTGTCGATGAAATAGGGAACTGAAGGGCATGCTGCGACGCACTTCTCAGCCCATGGGAGGGCTTCCGCGTATCGTCCTAGAAGACAGTATGTCCATGCAATATCGTTATATGACGTGGCTACGATAGGATGATTCGGGTCAAAGTCCTTCTCCCTAATGGATAAAGCTTTCTGATAATTTTCCAAAGCTTTTTCGTTTTCTCCCAGGTTACTATATGCATTGCCAATATCATCATATATATAGGCTGTGGGATCAGGATATTTCCCCTTATGAGGTTCTTTCAACCTTTGGACCAAAGCCTTCTGATAGTATTCCAAAGCCTTGTCATATTTTTCCATATGCACATAGACTTTACCAATATTGCTTAGATCTATATACGTGATATGATGATCCTTGCCGCATTTCTTCTCTGTATCAGCTAAAGATTTCTGATAGTATTCCAAAGCCTTGTCATATTCCCCACGAATTAAATAGATGTCACCAGAGAGGTGCAATGACATAGCGCCTTTTGTCCCGTTGTCATTTTTTTCTTTCTCCATAGTCTATGTGTTTATTGTGTTTTCCAATCTTCAGGAATCCTGCAGATGCAGCAGCTGGAGTTTTCAAGTTCGATGTCGTCGCTGTACATGTCCTGTATGTCATCGAAGTCGTCTTCGTTGTCGTAATCGAAATCGTCTTCATCATTTTTCTCGATATAGCCATTTTCGATGCCATTGATTAGCATCTTGATGAAGACACGAGGATAGATGGTGTCCCACCAAAACTTATCGAAGAGTTCCTTGTTGCCTTGCTCAAGTATTTGAAGTAGGCTGGTTTCTGGAACATATTCTTCTGGATCTGCTGGATCTTCTTTCTTTAACTCATAAGCGGCTATGAGGGATTTGATGGTTTCGACCTCTTCGTCAGAAAGTTCTATCTCGACTTCAATGTCCTCGTCCTTATAGGTTAGTGCGACCATTACTTGAAATTTGTACTTCATAATGTTGGTTCTTAAATTTGAGACAAAGATACAAATAAAAGTGTAAATAATGCGATTTCTATAACATTTATTAATCAGAAATGACCGTTTTGGTGGTAAAATCGGAGTAAACTATAATCTGAACGCCTTTATCGCTTGGAGAACAAGGACGGCCGGAAAGGTTGTATCTGGCCACTTCCTCTGACGTATCATTACTACTTCCTTCAACCCCCCTGACAGCAGACGGGGAGCTCTCCCCAAAGTAAATACCTTGGAGGGAGGTACAACCGGCAAAGGCATCTTCGCCAATGAAACTAACAGTTTCAGACAGGTAGAGCTCGTGGAGATAGGCAGCCCCCTCGAAGGCACCACGAGCTATGCGACGACAGTTCTGGTGGACGGTATAGGTGGTGTTACGACTACCTGCAGGATAGCGTACTAGGATCCAGTCCTTGGTACCCTCATAGCCGACTGCATAGAGCACGCCATCGATGGTTTTATACTTGTTGACATAGGTACCATTGATGTAGCCAGAGGTAAACTTGTCAACCTTCTCAATCTCTTGGGCATAGATGCTTGTGCTCATGGTCAGAGCCAGTAGCAGAATAAATGTTTGTTTCATCATCGTGAATTGTTTTTTATTGCTCAGCGAACACCCTGCGCAGGGTTATAACATAGGTACCGAAGGAGTCGCACAAGGTTAGCTCAGGAAAGAGCCAATCCTTGATGGTAAATTGGAAGTTGGTACGGCCCTTGGAGAAGCGGAGGGTGTTGCCATAATAGGCATAGTTGAAGGTCTCTGTGTACCACTCAGTATCGTGTGGCTGGGCCATGATGATGTCAGCCTTGCCGTTTGACATGAACTTGATTTCCTTGAAGTCCACACCACCAACAGACATGTTGTACGAGCACTGCCAGATGCCCAGCAGTCTTTCAGCATAGAACCCGTTGTTATTGGCATTACGCTTCATTTCTTCCTTAAGAGGACACTCACAAGATGCACATATCAGAGCAAACATCATAACAAATAGTTTCACTAATCTATTCATATTTTCTTATTCATACATTAAAACCAATACTTCTACGTTCCTTGCCACTCAAGAGTTCAGCACGGCAGTAGTCCTCTATCTCATCGACCGAAGCATACTTACCAGAGAGAATGTAATCGACAGTACGCTTGCGTGCGATGTTCTCTATCTGACCACCTGAGAAGTCGAAGTGAGAGGCCAGTTGGCGGGCATCATCGGCACTGATATCCTTCAGCATAGAGCGCCAAATCTTGGTCTTCACGTCCGTATCAGGCTTGTGGAACTCCACCTTGTAGAGGAAACGACGCTCGAAGGCCTTGTCGAGATTACTCGTCAGGTTGGTGGTGGCAATGAGGATGCCGTCGAGGTCTTCAATTTCCTGTAGGATGATGTTCTGCATGGCGTTGTCCATCTTATCAACAGAGTGCTCTACGTTCTCAGTACGCTTGTTGATGATGGCATCGGCCTCGTTGAAGAACAGAATGGGCATCACCTCGCTGTTCTGACACAGCCTGCGATAGCGGGCAAACACCTCCTTGATGTTCTTCTCGCTCTCACCAACCCACTTATCGCGCAGTCCGGCGATGTCCACCTGCATAAGGTCACGTCCCGTCTGACGGGCTATCTGAAGGACAGTCTCGGTCTTGCCTGTACCAGGAGCACCATAGAACAAGCAAGCAAAGCCCTTGCGCATACCCTGTTCTTCGAGTCGCTGCTGGATAGATGGCAGGGTCTCGGTGCTAAGCAGATTGGTAAGACGGTCTATCTGCTCTTGCTCAGAGGTATTGAAGAACAGCGATTTCTCCTTGATGGACGTATGTCCCTTCAGAAAACGGTCATCGGGTCTCATTCTTCTGCACTTTGAGTGACTGGGGGTATATGCTGAAAGAAGTTCAGCCTTGGCCTTACGAGTGAGCATATACTGCTCTGTATCGGCCTGACCCTCATTACACTTATGCTCAATATAACCGCATTGAATGAGGGGATGAGTCCCATTTCTAAGCCCTTCACGCATGAAATCACAGTCAAACTCCTCAGGATAGAGGCCATCAATGGTCTGAAAGGTGAGTCCCTCGCCATCAGTTCCTTCCCACTGTCCATAATCAACGACAATCAACAACAGAAGCGACTGAACATGAATATCATCGAACCTCAGTACCTCATGACACAGCGGAAGATGCGGATTCGCCTTGGCAAATTCAAGCATCCATTCCTCATCATCACTAAAAACAGCATTGCGGTCATTCATATTCTTCTCTACATGTCTCTCCAGTTTGTCAACGAACTGCTGCTCGTTGAGCCCATCAATCTTCTCAGGGACGAAGGGCTTGTTATGACGGAGAGCCGTGACGACACCGCGTGCCAAAGCAATTCCCTCGAAGAATCCACCAATCTCATGGACTCCCTTGTGAATAGCCCAGCGCTTGGTTACCAATTCCTCAATCTCCTCAGAATATACCATAATAGACAGACGAGAGCAGCCGAGATAGTTGCCCATGCTCTTCCAAGACATCGGTTCACCCGCCTCGATGAGCATCGCGAGTGCAACAATCTGGACATTGGTTAAGCCCAGTTCCTTATTCAGAAACGCCAAGGGATTCTTGACCGACTTCCAAAACTCGTCTGACAATTGAGAGTCCTGTGCCAAATCAAGGATTCTGTCAAGTGCGGTGATGATAGTCCAAGTGTCAGGCTCCTTGAATTCGTCCATAATCTCACCTGGGAGATCTACCTGACCTCCGATTCCTGACTTAAGTCTGCGTACTGGTTTCTTTCTAATATTCATATTGTACTATTTTTGATTTTGTGATGCAAAGGTAGGGATAATGATTTAATATAACCTCCCACTTATAGGTATAACGACAGGGGGCTGCCTTATGCGGCAGCTTTTAGGTAGTGACCACTCTCTGTACGCACCATGGCAAGGAAACGTTTCA
>Ga0256407_10002252_pt1 | contig 37389 bp, 32 predicted proteins | sample RumenRJG_04DNA_FD_193489 | JGI IMG/M metagenome (GOLD analysis project Ga0256407, IMG submission 193489) | Bovine rumen microbial communities from Lethbridge, Alberta, Canada - RJG_04 | ecosystem: Host-associated > Mammals > Digestive system > Stomach > Rumen | place: Canada: Alberta... | reverse complement strand
GGACGTACCTTGGACGTACCTTGGACGTACCTTGGACGTACCTTGGACGTACCTTGGACGTACCTTGGACGTACCTTGGACGTACCTTGGACGTACGAACAATTTCTGACGAAATTGTTCGTTACAAATCCTCGTTTTTGCGCTTTGCCAGCCCCTTGCTATCCTCTTGCTATCCTCTTACTACCCCCTTGCTACCCCCTTACTACCCCCTTGCTATCGACTTACTTCAACCTACCCATCACCTTATCTGACTATACCATACATATTGTTTACATATACCCTGCGTATAGCTTCCCTATACCTTGCGTATAGCTTGCCTCTATCTTCCTTCTTCCTTCCTTCTTTCTACCTTCTTTCTACCCACTATTTTGTATTTACCAAAGGAATATTTAGCGTTGTAATTGTTCGTTATGAGTAATCGATGAGCCAAGAACTTTCAATTTTCAACTCTCTCTACCCATTGTCAATTGTCAACTGTTAATTGTTAATTTTCTTTCACTTTTTAACTTACAAACCAAAGAATCTGAAAGTTCATTATCAATTGCCAGCCGTGAGTTATGATTTGTCATCTACAGGTCGCATATTGAATATAAACTGAATATACATTCTATATCTGCATCATTTTTGCAGATTTTGATGCAGATTTTAGGCAAATGATGCAGATTATTAGACAGAAAACAGTATATTTGCGACCGTTAATAAGTGAAAAGCAAATAATGCATCAGTACAATTATACAAGTACATCCAACAAACTTCTGGTTGCTGAAATTGTAAAACTGCTGACAGAATTATACGAATGCAAAGGGCGGCAAGACCTGTACATCGAGAATGCTCCCGAGATTCTCAAATCTCTGATGGATCAGGCACAGTCGCTCAGCGCAATATCGGCATGCAGCATTACCGGCTCAGATATAACCGCCGAGCAACTGCACGCTCTCGCCGAAAACGACATCAACCCTAACGGCAGAGCCGAAGAAGAAGCCATAGGCTACTATCAAGCTCTGACATCTATCTACGAGGACTACGAGAATATTCCGATAAGCACCGACACAATTTGCAAACTGCACGAGAAACTGTACAGATACACGCCCGGAGTTACAGGCGGAAAACTGAAGCAGAACGACTTTGTGGTTGCCGAAACGATGAAGGACGGAAGCGAAAAGGTTCAGTTCGTTCCGGTAAAGTCGGGCGACACGCGCGACTCCCTTAACACGCTCTGCAACAAGTTTAACGAGGCCATGCAGAAAGGCTCTTATTCGCCTCTGCTGCTCATTCCTATCTTCACCCTCGACTTTCTGTGCATCCGTCCGTTTAAGCACGGCAGCGGAAGAATAAGCCGGCTCCTGACTCTGCTCCTGCTATACAAGCACGGCTTCTTTGCCGGGAAATACGTTAGTCTGGAGAAAATCGTAGCCGAGAACATAGACACCTATCACAGCACGCTGCGCGAGAGTGCCGACGGATGGCACAACAACTCAAACAACTACATGCCGTTCGTGCGCTTCTACCTCGAACTGATAAGAACAACATACGAACGCTTTCAGGAGCGCGTAGAACTGCGCCGCAACGGAAAACTGTCGAAGGCAGACAGAGTGAAATCGGTATTCGAGAAAAAGATGGGGCGCATAAAGAAACGCGACATCGCCGCCTGCTGCCCCGATATTAGCATGACAACCATTGAGCGCACGCTTGCCGAACTGCTTGCCAACGGCAGCATAGAAAAAGTGGGAAGCGCACGCGCCACAGCATACATTCTGAAAAAGTAATAATAAAATAGACATACAAATGAAAAAACTTCTTCTTGGCGACGAGGCTGTTGCACTTGGTGCAATACATGCCGGACTGAGCGGTGTCTACGCATATCCGGGCACTCCGTCGACCGAAATTACCGAGTTTATCCAAACAAACAAGGAGGCTAAGGAACGCAACATACGCAGCCGCTGGTGTACAAACGAGAAGACTGCCATGGAGGCAGCCCTCGGAATGTCGTATGCCGGCAAACGCACATTGGTGTGCATGAAGCACGTTGGAATGAACGTGTGTGCCGATGCCTTCGTCAACTCAGCCATAACAGGCGTAAACGGCGGCCTGATTGTACTTGCTGCCGACGACCCTTCGATGCACTCTTCGCAGAACGAGCAGGACTCTCGCTTCTACGGAAAATTTGCCATGATTCCTGTTTTCGAACCGTCTAACCAGCAGGAAGCCTACGACATGATGGCTAAGGCGTTCGACTACTCCGAGGCTATCAAAGAGCCTGTGCTTCTGCGCGTTGTAACCCGACTGGCACACTCTCGCGCAGCCGTTGAGATTGGCGAGGCTCGCAAGCAGAACGAACTGAACCCGTCTAAGGACAGTTGGGTTCTCCTTCCGGGAATTGCACGAAAGAAATACGACGCGCTCATCGAGAAGCAGAGCGAGATGAACAGCGCAGCCGAAAATTCGATATACAACAAGGTTGAGAACGGCAACGGAAAACTGGGCATCATTGCCTGCGGAATTGCCTACAACTACGTTAAGGAAGCACTCAACGGCGAGGCTGCCAACATCCTGAAAATATCTCAGTATCCGCTGCCAGAGGCTAAGATTAAGGCTTTGGCCGAGAAATGCAGCGAGATAATCGTGGTTGAAGATGGTCAGCCGGTTGTTGAACTCGACGTAAGAGGCTTGCTCGGCGCAGGATATCCGCTGAAGGGCAGACTCACGGGCGACCTTCCACGCACAGGCGAACTTACTCCCGACAGCGTGGCAAAGGCTCTTGGAAAGCCTTACGGCGCAGTATTCGAGAGCGCAAAGAATCTTGCAGGCCGTCCTCCGCAGTTGTGCCAAGGCTGCGGCCATCGCGATGTATACAACGCTCTTAACGAGGTTCTTGCAACATATCCCGACTATCGCATCTTCGGCGACATAGGCTGCTACACTCTCGGCGCACTTCCTCCGTTCAAGGCTCTTGCAAGTTGCGTTGACATGGGCGCATCAATCACCATGGCAAAGGGTGCTGCCGATGCTGGCTTCTTCCCTTCTGTCGCAATCATAGGCGACTCAACATTCACACACTCGGGAATGACCGGTCTGCTCGATGCCGTAAACGACAAGAGCAACATCGTGGTTGTAATCTCCGACAATCTTACAACCGGAATGACTGGCGGCCAGGACAGCGCCGGAACAAACAAGTACGAGGCTATCTGCCTTGGTCTGGGCGTTGAGCCAGAGCACGTACGCGTGGTTGTGCCGCTGCCAAAGAACATGGAAGAGATTACACGCGTTATAAAAGAAGAGATTGAATACAATGGCGTTTCTGTAATAATTCCGCGAAGAGAATGTATGCAGACACTCCAGCGTCATCTGCGCGAAGCAAAGAAAAAAAACAAGTAACAAGATGAAGAAAGATATCATACTATGCGGTGTGGGCGGACAAGGAATCCTCTCAATCGCAACCATCATAGGCGAGGCCGCAACACAGGCTGGTCTGCATCTTAAACAGGCTGAAGTTCACGGAATGAGCCAGCGCGGAGGAGACGTGCAGAGCAATCTGCGCCTCTCTACCGACGAGATTTACTCAGACCTCATCGCCCTCGGCAAGGCTGACGTGATAATCTCAATGGAGCCGATGGAGGCTCTCCGCTACCTGCCATACCTTAGCAAGAGCGGCAAGATTGTAACAAGCAGCAAGCCGTTCATCAACATTCCAAACTATCCCGACGAGGCCGAACTGAACAAGGAACTAGACGCAATGCCAAGCGTAAAACTCGACATCGAGAAGATAGCAAGCGAACTGGGCATGGCAAAGGCTGCCAACATGGTTCTGCTGGGCATGGCTGCACCTTACATCGAGATTGTGTCGGTTGAGCAACTACGCGAGGCTATAAAGAGCATCTTCGCACGCAAGGGCGAAGCTATCGTGAATGCAAACCTTCAGGCGTTTGACAAAGGTGTGGAGGCAGCAAAATGAAACAGACTCCGATAGACTATGAGATTGTAGCCTCAACAATAAGCGAGATGGGGCTCGACGACTTCTCAACGGCTACAATACGCGATATCGCAACCCTTTCGAGAGTTCTCGAAAAGAAAACCGGAAAGCCTTTCATCCACTTGGAGATGGGCGTTCCGGGCCTGAAGCCAAGCAAGATTGGAATGGATGCCGAGGCCAAGGCTCTTGCCGAGGGATGCGCGGCTGCATATCCTCCAAACGGCGGTATTCCAAGACTGAAAGAGGCTGCATCTAAGTTCATAAAGGCATACATCGGCGTTGATGTTGCACCCGAAGGATGCGTAGCCACAACAGGCTCAATGCAAGGCACTTTCGCCGTGTTTACAACAATACGCCACGCCATTCCCGAAAAGGATACGGTTCTGTTCATCCATCCGGGATTCCCTGTGCAGACAACACAATGCGAGATTATCGGGCTGAAGACGACAAGCTTCGACATTCACGACTTCCGAGGCGACAAACTAATTGCCAAGATGGAGGAGTTCCTGAAGAAGGGCAACATCGCCGCCATCGTATATTCAAACCCTAACAATCCGTCGTGGGTTTGCTTTAACGAGGACGAACTGAAGGGCATTGGCGAACTGGCAACAAAATACGACACCATCGTGCTCGAAGACCTTGCATACTTTGCAATGGACTTCCGCCACGACCTTTCGCACCCTTACGAAGCACCTTATCAGGCTTCTGTGGCACGATATACCGACAACTACATTCTGTCAATCTCTGGCTCAAAGGCATTCAGTTATGCCGGACAGCGTATTGGCGTAAGTTGCATATCAAACAAACTGTCGGCAAGAGTATTCCCTGTCCTACAGAAGAACTTCGGCGTGGGCGCATTCGGAAAATTCTTCTACGACCGCGTTATGTACACGCTTTCGAGCGGCGTTACACACTCAACACAGCACGCCATGGCTGCCATGATGGAGGCTGCCTGCGACGGCACGTTCAACTTCGTTGCCGAGGTGCGCGAGTACGGACGCAGAGCCGAGTTCATGAAGAAGGTTCTGCTTGCCAACGACTTCTATCTGGTTTACGACAACGACATGGGCGCACCGCTTGCCGACGGATTCTACTTCACCGTACAGTATCCGGGCATGACCGACATAGAACTTAGCAAGGAACTGATGTTCTATGGAATTGCCGTGTTCCCTCTCGACACGATGGGAAGCACGCAGCAGGGCGTGAGGGTGTGCACATCGTTCATCACGCAAGAGCAGTTTCCTCTGTTCGAGGAACGTATCATAGAATTCAGACAAAATCACAAAATTTGACAAAACTAACTCTCTTAATCTCACTCTTAAAAAATGATCTGGAATAAGGCAAAAGAAACAATGTCGCGCGACGAGATGCACGATTTGCAGGGCAAGCGACTTGTAAAGCTGGTAAAGTATGTCTATACCAACGTGAAATTCTATCGCGAGAAGATGCAGGCTTTGGGCATCGAACCGGGCGATATACACGGCATTGAAGACATAGTTAAACTTCCGTTTACTACAAAGCAGGACCTCCGCGACAACTATCCTTACGGACTTCAGGCTGCTCCGGCAAGCGAGATTGTACGCGTACATGCCTCATCGGGCACAACAGGAAACCCTACAATCGTGGGCTACACTCAGAAAGACATCGAGATATGGGCTGAATGTGTGAGCCGATGCCTCGGCGCAGCCGGTATGTCGAAGGAAGACACATTCTCGGTATCTTACGGATACGGTCTGTTTACCGGCGGACTGGGACTTCACTACGGCGTTGAGAACATCGGCGCGGCTGTAGTTCCAACATCAACCGGAAACACAGAGAAGCACCTGCGCCTGATGCGCGACCTGAAGATTACCGGAACGGCCGCAACACCTTCGTACATGCTCTATCTTGCCGAGACAATGGAAAAGATGGGCATAAAGAAGGAAGACCTCTCGCTGAAGGCTGCCCTCTGCGGCGCAGAGCCTTGGACTGAGAACATGCGTCAGGAGATTCAGAACAAACTGGGACTGAAGATGTTCAACATCTACGGTCTGAGCGAGGTTCTTGGTCCGGGTGTATCATACGAGTGCGAATGTCAGAACGGCTCGCACATCTGCGAAGACCACTTCTTCCCTGAAATCATCGACCCCGACACCCTCGAGCCGCTGCCTTACGGACAGCAGGGCGAACTTGTGTTCACAACCCTTACAAAGGAGGGAATGCCGGTTTTGCGCTACCGCACACGCGACATCAGCTCGCTAATGATAGACGAGTGTCCATGCGGCAGAAAGAACATAAAGATGGGCTCAATTATGGGTCGCTCAGACGATATGCTCATCATCCGAGGCATCAACGTGTTCCCATCGCAGGTAGAGAGCGTAATCCTCAGTCTGCCTGAGTTCGAGCCACGCTACATGATTATCGTTGACCGCGTAAACAACCTCGACACAATTCAGGTTCAGGTTGAGGTAAGAAAAGAATTCTACTCTACCGACACGGTTAAGGAACTCGCCCTGAAGAAAAAACTCGCAGCCAAGTTGCAGAGCGTCATCGCCATCAAGGCTGACATCAAGATTATGGCTCCGGGAAGCATCGAACGCTATCAGGGCAAGAGCGTGAGGGTGATTGACAACCGCGCAATAAAGAACAAGTTCACGAAGTGATGACTTTATTGGAAAGACTTAATAAATTCGACCGATTCGCCGCCTCTAACGGCATAAGGATAACTCACATCGAAGAGGGATTCGCCAAGGCGGAGATGGACGTCGAAGAACGGCACTTAAACGGAGCAGGCGTTTGCCAAGGTGGAGCAATATTCACCTTGGCCGACCTTGCCTTCGCCGCCGTTTCGAACACACACGGCGCAATGAGCGTGGGAATAAGCAACAGCATAACCTACCACAAGTCGGCAAAACTGGGCGACCATCTCACGGCTGAGTGTACCGAGGTGTTCGAGCATCACAAACTGCCGTCGTGCAGCATGATGGTGCGCAACCAAGACGGCACGCTGATAGCATCGGCCACCGGACTTGCATACAGCACCAAGGCACAGATGGAGGTTGACGGACTTATGTAACTCACATTTTTTTACTATAATTTAATACCAGAAAACTATAAACATGGATGTAAATTCAGAATTCCTTCACCCCGACAAAGAAACGCTTTCGAGGGAAGAGATAAAAGCACTCCAGCTTGAACGACTGAAAGCAACAGTAAAGCATTGCATGAACTCGGAATTTTACAAGAAGAGATTCGAGGAAGCCGGCATCACACCCGACGACATCAAGACTCTCGACGATATCCGCAAAATTCCGTTCACAACAAAGCAGGATTTAAGAGACACCTATCCTTTCGGAATGAGAAGCGTTCCGTTGGAGAAATGCGTCCGTCTGCACTCATCGAGCGGCACAACGGGCAACCCGACGGTAATTCTGCACACACAGAAAGACCTCGACGAATGGGCTAACGCCGTGGCACGATGCCTGTGGATGGTTGGCCTACGCCCCGACGATGTGTTCCAGAATTCATCGGGATACGGCATGTTTACTGGCGGACTGGGCTTCCAATACGGAGCCGAGCGACTGGGAATGCTTACCGTTCCGGCAGCAGCAGGAAACACGCTACGACAGATTAAGTTCATAACCGACTTCGGAACAACGGCAATACATGCCGTGCCATCGTATGTAACTCGCATCAAGGAGGTTATGGACGAACTTGGCATCGACCCAAAGAAGGATACAAAACTGAAACTTCTCGCCATAGGCGCAGAGCCGCACTCTGAGGAACAGCGCAAGAAGATTGAGAAAATGCTCGGCGTAAAGGCTTACAACTCGTTTGGAATGAGCGAGATGTGCGGCCCGGGCGTGGGCTTTGAATGTAAGGAGCAGAACGGACTTCACTTCTGGGAGGACTACTACATCGTTGAGATTGTAGACCCTGAGACCCTCGAACCTGTACCCGACGGCGAGATTGGCGAACTTGTGCTCACAACCATCAACCGCGAGGCTATGCCGCTGCTGCGCTATCGCACGCGCGACCTTACGCGAGTTCTGGGCTACGACTGTCCGTGCGGCAGAAAACACATCCGCATAGACCGCATGAAAGGCCGCTCGGACGATATGATGGTACTTCGCGGCGTAAACATCTTCCCTATCCAGATTGAGAAGATTCTGATGCAGTTCAAGGAACTCTCTACCGACTATCTCATAACCCTCACCACCGACAACGACAATGATAACATGACCGTAGAGGTGGAACTCGACCAACTCTTTACCGACGATTACACTCGCCTGCAATCGCTCACAAAAGAGATTACGCGCCGCCTGAAGGACGAGATTCTGCTAACCCCAAGAGTAAAACTCGTGCCAAAGGGAACGCTGCCTAAGAGCGAGGGCAAGGCCGTGAGAGTGAAAGACTTAAGAACCGTTTACCAGTAAAATACAAGTATTATGACAGTATTACAGTTATCAATCTTTATCGAGAACAAGAGCGGAACGCTTCTCAAGGTTCTGAAACTGCTGAAAGAGGCACAGATACAGATTATCGCATCGACCATTGCCGACACGCTCGACTACGGCATCTACCGCATCATCTGTAGCAACCCTACCGAGGCTTACAAGATTCTGAAAGAGTCGGGCATAAGCGTTGCCCTGTCGGATGTGTTTGCCATCAGGCTGAACGACCAGCCGGGACGCGCCGCCGATGCCATAGAACTGTTCTCGAACGAGGGAATATCGATTGCCTACATGTATTCGTTCCTTCTAGGCAACCACGGAATTCTTGTTTTCCGCACCGACAATGCCGAGCGCGCAAAGGAAGTAATCATACTTAACAAACTCGATTTTGTGGCAGACAAGAATCTGGCAGAAATGAAATAATATACAATCAAAAGAGAATACTTTTGCAATTATTCTGCATAAAAACACTCTCGATTGCATATCAATATTATAATAATTCAAAATTAAGCACATTGGCACAAAAAAATGCGTTTTAATATGCATTTTTTCACGCCAATGTGCTTTTATTTAAAAATTTGATATAATTTTGCACTCCATAATAATAAAAAAACATTTGTGAATATGAAGTATCCTATTTTAACAGCCGAAGAGGCTGCATCCCTTATCAAGAACGACTACACCATTGGTATTGGTGGATTTTCATCTGTTGGAACGCCAAAGGCAATTCCGTCGGCACTGGCAAAACACGCTCAGGCGCTGCACGAGAAAGGCGAAGAATTCAGAGTTGGATTGATAACTGGAGGTGCAACCGGAAAGCAGATTGACACAGAACTGTCGCTTGCCCACGCTGTAAAGTTCAGAACTCCGTTCCAGAGCAATAAGGATATGCGCGCAGCCATCAACAGCGGTGAAGTGCAGTACTTCGATGTTCACCTTTCAATGATTGGTCAGGACGTAAACTACGGCTTCCTTGGCAAAATTGACGTTGCCATCGTTGAGGCTTCAGACATAACAGAGGACGGCAAGATTATCCTCTCAACATCTGTAGGTATCTCGCCTACCCTCGTAAAGGTTGCCGACAAGGTGCTTATCGAGCTTAACGCATCGCACACAGGCAAGCTTACAGGTATGCACGATATCTACATCCCTGAGATTCCGCCTTATCGCAAGCCAATCAATATCGTAAATCCGGGCGACCGCATCGGTACAACCTACGTTGACGTAGACCCAAAGAAGGTTCTTGGCGTTGTTATGACCGACTGCCGCGACAATATGGCTCCGTTCACTCCGCTAAACGAGGAGACTCAGACCATCGGTAACCTTGTTGCCGACTTCCTTGTAAAGGAACTGAAAAACGGCGGCATTCCAAAAGAATTCCTTCCATTGCAGAGCGGCGTGGGCAACGTGGCAAACGCTGTGCTCGGCGCACTTGGCGACAATCCAGAAGTTCCGGCATTCTCAATGTTTACCGAGGTTATCCAGAACTCTGTTATGGACTTAATTATGAAGGGCAGATGTAACTATGTTACAGGTTCTTCACTCTCGCTTACAGAAGATGCGCTTAACATGATGTACGACAACATGAACGTATTCGGGAACCGCGTATTGTTGCGTCCTCAGGAGATTACAAACCATCCTGAGCTTATCCGCCGTATGGGTATCATCGCGCTCAATACTGCACTCGAGGCCGACATCTTCGGAAACATCAACTCTACCCACGTTAGCGGAACAAAGATGATGAACGGTATAGGCGGTTCGGCCGACTTTGCACGAAACGCTTACCTTTCAATCTTCACCACTCCGTCAACAGCCAAGGGCGGTCTTATCTCGAGCATCGTGCCAATGGTTACGCACACCGACTCGTCAGAGCACAGCGTTCGCGTAATCGTTACAGAACAGGGTGTTGCCGACTTGCGCGGAAAGAGTCCGTCGCAGCGTGCACGCCTCATCATCGAGAACTGCGCTCACCCAGACTACAAGCAACTTCTGTGGGACTATCTGAAGTTGTCTGAAGGTAAGGGATTGCACACTCCTCACTCTCTCCAGAACGCGTTCAAGATGCACATCGCTCTTGCCGAGACTGGCGACATGCGCAACTGCAAGTTTGCTTAAACTATCCGACCGATATAGTTTCTACATAATGCCCTCAGAAGTTTCTCTAAGAATTTCTGAGGGCTTATTTTTTTACTTTTTCTTCCTTTCTTCGAGGTACTCGTCGCGACCAGCAAACAAATCGCTTCCTACAGCTCCACTTCTGTATAAGAACATTACGGAGTCGTTGTATTCTATGCTTGAATATTCGGAGGACTCTACATGCCTTTTCCATACATCCTTTTGGGTGTTATGCAAAGGAATATCGTATAAATACGTTCCCAAGCCAACCCACTTGTACAAGATTTCAATAGATTCGCCAGATTCCATCCGTTGAATATCACATGAATCAGTATAACCCTTTTCCCGGCAATACGCCGCAGCCCAACCTTTATTCTTTAAACATATTCCCTTACAGCCCGCTTTCCATATCAGCTTCTTTATCTGCTGCAGTTCCGAGTCGTCCAAACCGATATTGGCACACTCCGCAGAATCGGGAAAACTGTTGTTATACGGATGGAAAAAGTCGTACTCGATACTGAGTTCGCACGAGTCGTTTATGGCTTTCTGGGCGTAATCAGCAAGTTTTAAGATGTCGTCCTTATTGTCTTCGTAGTGGTCTTCCATCTCATAGGCTATAGGCTTCTTTTTATATTCGGTAAAATAAAAAGCCACAAAGAACATTACAATATTAAGCAAGTGCAACCCCAACACTATTTTGCGCCACCGATATTCCTCCAAAAGGGTATATATAAACGACATAAACGCAGTTAAGGCTACGAACAGCATCAATGGCAATAAAACCAACATTACAATAACTACGAAGAAGTCATCATAAATAACAGCAAATATTAAGAGAGTAACCAGCAATGTCGGTACAATATTCAGAATAAAATTCCGCATAGTTTTTTTCAATACATCCGAATTATTTTACAGGATTTACTGCCGAGATACTCTTTACGGCTATGTTCGCCTTGTCCGACTGCGGTTTAAGGCAGACAACGAGCGATGTTATATCTTTTGAAATGAGCGGTTTCCCGTAGAGTTGCGGCATGGCGTATGCAAACGTAGGATAGCCGTCGCGCATAGGCTTAAGAGCCTCTTCGCGGAACAGTTCGAACGGAACAGTAATCTGCTCGGCACCTGCGCCCAGTTCGGTCTCGGCGGTGTAGAAGCCTCCGTCGGCAGTGTAAGCCTGCCATTGCAGCGTGATGCTCTCCGAGAGTGGCTCGCACCTGAGTTGCACAGCCTCGAACACACGAGGGCGGCAAGCCAACTTATCGGCTATCTGGAGCAACATTCCGGCAGGGCGTTTGTAGTCGGCGGCGTTGTCTATTCCTATCTGGAGGGCATCGCGCAGATAGACAAAGCGGCAGCCCTTCTGCCAGCGCATCTGAAAGGCATCGATATCCGTGAGGGCGTTGTACAGTTCGACAGGAGAATCGGACTTTACCACCTCGGTGCGACAGACATCGCGCGTGCTGAAATCCCATTGATGCGGGTCTTTGGCTATGCCCGACGGATAAGCCACCGACTTGCCGTCGGCAGTTTGCAGAACCACGCTGTACTCAATCACGCCTTCTTCTGCAAGAATATCATTGTCTATGTTTACCGAATATCCGTAAGGATTCCCGACCGTTTTCTGCATCTTCAGACGGAAATAACGTCCGCCCTTAACCGAACCGATGAGCCACACTTCCGACAGATTCTTCTGCGAAACCGCGCCTTCGGAATTCTGAATAGGAAGGGCAATATCAGCCTCGACAGAAAGACTTCTGCCCACCTCGACGGTTTTCGGCGAACGAATAACGACTTTGGCATCGGTCACGTTGCTTGGGCATTGCTTGAATTCCGCAAGTTTCTGAATATCAGCATCCGAAATATCTCCGCTGCCCAAAAGCCAACGACCGGGATAAACGCTGAATGTTCTGCCCTCAGCCTTTCCTGCCGAAGCCTCAACGCCGTCGTTAAGCACGAGAGGACGGTAAGCAAAGCCGTCGCCAAGCGCATCGAGCGCGACGGTTATTGGCAGCCAATGGCTCTGGATTACCGACACGGTGCGCTCTGCCGAATTGTGGTTTGTAAACGGATTGTCGCACAGCAAAGCATCGGGATAGACTTCGAGAAGCCAGAGTCCGCCGGCAACCTTCTGCAAGAAATATGCGCCCGTTCCGCCGTAGCGTACAACCGAGCTGCTGCCCACGCCCGCAACAAGCGCAAGACTGTCGGCACAGACGGGCTTCACGGCTCTGTCGGCAATGCTACGAGTGTAGGCAAAGACCGTTGGAGAGTTGTAGACCGTAACGTCGTTGCGACTGTCCACACTGCAATATCCAAACGTGTTGCTCTGCGGAAAATCGAGGAACTTCTGCATAGACTTGGTATCGGCAAAGACCTTGCCGGCAATAAACATTCCCACAGCCTTAGACGGCGTGAAACAGAGATTAAGATAGTGCGTGTTGTAATCGGTATTTACCGGTGCTTCGAAGAAGGGGTCGTAGGCAAACTGCGTAGCCCACTGGAACCCAGCCTCGCGGAAGGCGCGCGCCATTGCCGGATACATGTAGCTGCCAAGCATATCGGCAGAATCGAACTCGTAAATCCACTTTAGTTTGTTGGCAAAACGTTTGTCGGCAGCAAACGGAATGTTGTAGTGCGCCACCAATGGAAGTCCATTCTCGCCTCGCGGCTCACCGCTGCACAAGCCAAGCGGATACCACTGCATCGTAAATCCGTCGGCATTAGACCGAAGCGTGGCATCAGCCTTCTGCACATTCTCGCTGATGTTGTACAGAACAGGCTTCTTGAATCCGCTGCTCTTGATGGCCTTTACCATACGCGTGATGTAAGCCGTTACCTGCTTGTCGGTCAGCGCGTGCTCGTTAGGCTCGTTGTTCACCTCGATGGCAACAACGGCAGGCTCGGCAGCGTATGTGTTTCCGGTGTATCGGTTCTTGTGCTTCATAAACTGTTTCAGATAGTTCTCCATCGCCTTTATGCTCGGCTCGTGCAGAAGAATCTCGCCCTTGCCCTTCTTGTTGCTGAATCCCGGCTGTGAGAGGTCGTCGGGCTCGGGCCATCCGTTGCCCCAAAAGGCAATGGGCGTTAGGGTTACTTCGATGCCGCGTTTCTTCATCTCGGCAACGGTATAGTCGAGCAGGTCGAGATGTTCATTTTCAATCAGATTTCCGTCGCCGTCGCTTATCTCAACATCCCAAACGTGTATGCGATAGGCGTTCATACCCATACGCCAGATGTGATAAACATCGCGGCTGATGGCTTCCTTTGCATCTTTTCCGAGGCGATTATGAACGCGGTATCCGTGGGCGAACGGCGCGCAGTAGTTTACTCCAAACCATGTTTTTCCGTCGCGATAAAGCGGCTGACTGATGACATCGGCAGATGACAAAAGCATCATCACCACAGCCGACAAAATTGTTAGTTTTTTCATTGTGTTCGAATTTCGGGTAAAGTTAAGCATTTTTTTACTACTTTTGCTCATAAATTAACAAAATCAGGAAAATATGCTTTTCAGAAATTTATTTGCAACTACACTACTACTGAGCATCGCACTTTCGGTTTCGGCACAACGCAAGAAGCCGCATGTTCCGGCTCCGAGCGGCGATACTTGCTTCGAGATTAAGAAGGCAATGCCACTGTTCTATCAGGAACTGAAGAACGACCTTAAATATCCGCAGGCATGGCGAAACGCCAAGAAGGGAACGAAGTTCAAGGCATGGCACAATGCCGCCTATGCTGAACTGATTAAGAGCCTTCAACCCGAGACACCAACCGTTGCATTCGGCTCGCGCCCATACGGTCAGCCAATAAATGTCGAGGCAAAGAGCAGCGCGACCGATGCCAACGCGCGCTTCAGTTACAGCATAGCGAAACTCGAATTCAGCATAAGCAAATATTCGAGGGCAAAATCGTATCTTTTCGTGCCTAACGGCGAAGGTCCGTTCCCAACAGTTGTTCTGTTTCACGACCACGGCGCATCGTTCGACATTGGCAAGGAGAAGATGTGCGACCCTTCGTACCTCTCACTTCCGCAGAAGACCGACAGCGTGGCGCGCGACTGGTGCCACCGATGCTACGACGACCAGTATGTTGCCAATTTCTTGGCAGAACACGGATATGTTGTCTTCGTAACCGATGCGCTGATGTGGGGCGACCGCCGCGCCGAGGGCGGAACGGACTACGACGTTCAGCAGGCACTATCGGCAAACCTGTTGCAGATGGGAACATCGCTGGGCGCAACCATCGCGTGGGACGACATCCATACCATCGATTTTGTATCTACCCTTCCGCAGGTTGACAAGAGCCGCATAGCGGTGATGGGCTTCTCTATGGGCTCGTTCAGGGCGTGGATGAGCGCGGCGGCAAGCCCTAAGGTTGCGGCGTGCGTTGCCGTGTGCTGGATGAATACAACCGACCAACTGATGACGCTTGAGAACAACCAGAACAAGGGCGGCTCTGCCTATTGCATGCTGATTCCGGGACTTGTAAGGAAGATGGACTATGCCGATGTGGCAAGCCTGATTGCGCCATGCCCCGTGCTGTTCATGAACGGTGCAACCGACAAACTGTTCCCCGTAGACGGCGTGAACCATGCCTATCAGATTATGGGCGATGTGTGGACTGCCGCCGGAGCAAAAGACAACTTCGAGAGTTTTATAAGCAACGGTCCGCACTTTTTCAGCAAAGAGATGCAGCAGAAGGCTCTCGACTTCTTCGACAAGCATCTGAAGGGAAAGAAATAATACTTTTTCTGAAAAAACGTGCCACATCCTCGCAAGTTATTGATTGCGAAGATGTGGCGCATTTTTTATCTTCAGTAGACAAAAATATACTCCAACTTACATTCGGTCTTTCAAAGAGATATCTTTCATAAAATAGAAATATCGAAATTATCCTAAAAAAAGTTAAAAACAACACTGGCAGGCAGACAAAACAACAAAAATATGACAAAAAGATATAACTTTGCGCGCAGAATTAGAGACAAAAAGAATCATGAACAAAACAATTTATTTACTACTATTTTTACTGTGCAGTACTGTAAGTCGTGCGCAAGTAACTGCGCGTGTGGAATTTCCCTACCGCGAATACAAAGACACATACACCACTCCGATGGGCGAGTATGGCGTGCTTGAACAAATGTTCGACAAGAAGACACAGGACGACAAGCGATGGTTCAAAATTCAGCACTACAACACCAACCTCAAACTGGTGGCAACAGACTCGATGCTGATTAGCAAGGACATGGAATTATACACCTGCGAAAGTGACAGGGAGATATGCTACAGCATACTGCGCGAGAGCGACGACTCGTTCCTGATTGTGGCATACAACACCAACACCCACAAGACCAACGTGGTTGAGGGCGAATACACGCACAAAGGCTCGATGCGCAGCCTCTGCATAGAAAACGGATATCTGGTGTTCAGCTCGACACAGAAGAAGATTGAGCGCATAGGCATAGTAAACCTGAAAAACGGCGACACGAAATACAGCGACATCCACATCGACGGAGTGCGCGACAAGAAAATCTTCATTCTCGAAAACACCATTATCGACGGCGAGATAAACTCACTCGTTAAGGTAGAAGAGAATGTCTATCTTATGCGATTCGGACTCGACGGCAGCACACACAGCCGCATACTGCTCACAAAGGACATGAAGGAGTACATCTGCAACGCGTCGGTGTCAAAGTCGGGCGGAAAATACTTTCTTACAGGAACTTACACCAACAAGAAGGAAGGAATGGCGCAAGGCATCTATTTTGCCCAGCTCGAAGGAGACAAGTTTAAGTTCATAAAGTTCTACAACTTCCTGAACCTGAAGAACTTTACAGAATACATGAGCAGCAAGAAGAAGGCTAAGGTTGAACGACGCAAGGAGAAGGCCGAGAAGAACGGCAAGGAATACAGCCTAAACTATCACATTGCAAGCCACAAGATAATGTCGGAGAACGGCTATTACTACTATCTGGGCGAGGCTTACTATCCTACATACACCACCACGCGCGACGGCTTCGGAGGTGTCTACGCTACGTTCAACGGATATTTCTACACACATGCCGTTCTTGTAAAGTTCGACAATCAGGGAAACATTGTGTGGGACAACTGCTTCAAGATGGAGCCTCGCGAAAAGCCTTTCTTTGTAAAGGCATTCGTTTCGGCAAGTCTGAAGGGCAATAACGTGAGCACCGTGTTTACCGACGGAAAGCGACTTACATCAAAGTTGTTCCGCAACTCGGACGGCGAGGTTGTAAAAGACCGTAACACCGAGATTCTGGAGACCATTGGCGACGGCGAGAGCATAAAGAGAGCCAGATACACAGACAGCATGCACTGGTACGACGAGAACTTCATAGTACACGGCAACCAGACAGTAAAGAACAGCAAGACAAACGAGCGCCGCCGTGTCAGATACATTAGCAAATACACAATCAAAGAATAATACAAGACGATGAAAACGAGCAACAGACAAGCAATCTTGCGCCTTTTTGCGATGGCAATGTTCATTGGCTTTGCCCTGAGCGGCAAGGCACAGGCCTTCGACGGCGACGACGACTTCAAGCTGCACGTCGGCTATCTGAACTTCGGAAAGCAGCACGGCGGCGAATTTGGTGCAGACTACGGAATTTCCGACTATATGTCGATAGGCATTGCAGCGCGCGTGGTTGAGCCATACAACGACGAATACGGCAATAAGAACTACGTCGACGGCATGGACGGCATTTTTACGCTAAAATATCACTTTCAGGAAACGCTGAAACTGCCTTCTAAACTCGATTTTTTCGTAGGAGCACAGGCAAGCTTCTTCGGCAGCACCGGACTGAATGCCGGCATTTGCTATAACTTCGGCGAGGTGGTAGGAATCTATGCCCGAGCCGAACGCAACCTGTTCGAAGCATGGCATATGAGACTGGAAGACGACTTTCCGTTCAAGAACAGATGGGGCTTCAGCGCAGGACTCACATTCAATGTTGATTGGTGGTAACAACAACATCCGTTAGCAGAAAGTTTTTTGGATTGAATTATGAATAGGAACCCGCCTTCGCATCATCTCCTAATGACTTGCGAGGGCGGATTTTTTTTACAAGGACTTGATTTTTGTAAATGTCGGTCTCGGTGATGCAAGAAGCCGAAGCGAGTGTCAATTTATTAAAAAGTATTTGATATTAAATAACATACACGCCGTTTTCATCTGGTTCTATTAGCCACTTGCCGTCTTTATATATCGGCTTTATTGGGTCTACGTCGAAGATGAATTTGTCTAACTTGCGACGCTTGCGATAGATTTCGTCAAGGTCGGAGAGGGGAACATCTAAATTTGGCATTTCATACCGCATCGCCCCATCTGAAAATCCAAAGAATTTTGCAGCCTCATAAGACTCCGGAGATATACAAAACAGTTTGTCATTACAAACGTTGTATGAGTGTACAAAGAACTCAAAGCCCTTATACTTGCAATATACGTTCGACTCGAAGCCTCTTGTATGGGCGATGTCTTTTATTGGAAAGAAATATTCAAAATCATAAACCCAAATCGGTTATTAGGATGACTATTTTCGTGGTTGCTTTCATAATCGCTTGATAACAAATGCTTTATAAATTGAATTTTCTAATGACCGCCATTAGAAAAATGACTTTGCAAGTGACTTATTTTCAATGTTTTATAAACCTAACCACGGAATAATATACTTCTAACGACCGATTTGGGATAAAATTCCTTTTTGAACCCATACTTTTCTGCAAGAATCGAGTTTCTTGTAGTATACCCCCATCCTAATTCAGGATACGTGTCCATTTTCAGCAATATTCCGTCTAAAAAAGCATAGTTACACCAACGAATTATCCTTATTTCCATATTTTTATTTTATTATTTTTTTAAATATCTTTTCACCAGTTTTTTCATCTTTTACCAGCACCGCCACAAGCGTTTCTTCTTCAGCCCCTTCCGCCACTTTGTAAATATATGCAAGAGATTTGTGTTTTCATCAATACGGCAGTTCGATTTTTAATAAACCCAAAACGGTCATTAGAAAAAATAAGTAGCAAAATGTAAGTTGGTTTAAATATTCAGAGTCAATCATTAGCACTTTTCGCTTATATTTTTATAGGCTCCGAATACTTATCTGAACATTATGTAAGGCAAAATTTCTAATGACCGATTTGGGATAAAGCAAAGGCATGTATCTCTAAATTTAAGAATTTTCAAGTTTCAATTCTCAACTTTCAACTAAAAATTGTCAATTATTTTCTGCTTGCTTCCCCGTAGCTACTCCGAACCTACCCCGTAGCTACCCCGTTCCTACCCCGTACCTACCGGCTTACTTCCCCGTACCCAGAACGTACCTTGAACGAATCTTGAACGTACCCTGAACGAACCTTGAACGTACCTTTCGGCTTACTTGCCGCTACCTTGCGTCTTACTTGCCACTTACTATCCCCTTACTTGCCCCTATCTTGACGCGATTTTCAACTTTCAAAATAAATTGTCAACTGTCCATTGTCAATTAAATTGTTTTTTCAACTTTCAACTCTCTCTAAGTTCCAATTGTCAATTGTCTGTGAATTCGGCATCGAGCAGATGACTGTTAAGAACAGCCTCGGCAAGTGTCTGTTTGTTGCGCTGAAGATGCAGGATTCGTTCCTCGAGAGTTGACTCGGAAACATATCGGTACACGAAAACAGGATTCTGCTGCCCCATGCGATAGGCGCGGCAGATAGCCTGCTCCTCGGCAGCGGTGTTCCACCAAGGGTCGAGCAGAAGGACATAGTCGGCAGCGGTAAGGTTCAGTCCCACGCCACCAGCCTTTAGGCTGATGAGGAAGAACGGACAGTCGGCATCGTTCTGAAAGCGGTTCACAACATCCTCGCGGTTCTGCGTAGAGCCTGTCAGCTGCACAAACTTCCAGCCGCGGCGGTCGAACTCGGCAGAGACGATTTCGAGAAGATTAACGAAATCACTGAATATAAGAGCCTTGTGCCCCGAACTGATGATATTTTCGAGATGGCAGAAGACAGCCTTCAACTTGCCCGACTCATTTATCGAGAGGTCTGATGGCTTGAGCGTTGAGCCCTCCTTGGTAAGTTCGGGCAAGCGCGGATGGTTGGCAATCTGGCGTATGCGCATCAGTCCCGCAAGAATGGCGGTGCTGTGCGTCGCGCTCTCGCCCGTGGTTATGATGAGATTACGGACAGAAGATACCTGCTCGTCGTAAACCTTTTTCTGCTCCGAATCCATCAGACAAACCATAAGTTCGTCGGTGCGTTCGGGAAGGTCGGTAAGCACCTGTTCCTTTGTTCGGCGCAAGATGTATGGCGCAACAATCTGTCTCAGCGCGGCGGTACGTTTCTCCTCAATCTGCTCGCTTATCGGCTGCATATAGAGGCGCGAGAAGTCGGTAAATCCGCCAAGGAGTCCGGGATTGAGCACTTCCATGAGCGACCACAAATCGCCCAGCGAATTCTCTATCGGAGTGCCCGAAAGCGCAAGGCGATGCTCGCTCTGCAACTGCGTTACGGAGTGGTAGAGTTGCGACGTGCGGTTCTTGAAGTTCTGCGACTCATCGAAAACGACGTAGCCAAACGGCACGGTTTCGAGAAAATCGACGTCGTTGCGCAGCGTGTGATAGGTTGTGATAACCACGTCCCAACGCTGCATGGTCTGTTGCTTTGCCTTTCGCTTGTATTCGGGGCCTGTATAGTCGAGCACGTTGATGCTTGGCGCAAATCGGCTTATCTCAGCCTTCCAGTTGTAAACGAGCGATGCCGGAGCAACGATGAGCGACGTTTTGTAAAGCTGGTCGGGCGCAGGCGCGCTGAAAAGGTCGTTCATGCCATCGAAAGCCATCGAATAGAGCGTTTTTCCTTCCATATAGTTAAGCAGAAGGGTTATTGTCTGGAGCGTCTTTCCCAAGCCCATATCGTCGGCAAGACACGCACCGCAGTTGTATTGCTGAAGGCGGTACATCCATCGGTAGCCCTCGGTCTGATATGAGCGCAGTTCGGCTTTCAGGGCAGACGGAACGGGCGCGTCGGCAATCTCGTCGACGGTGTCATCGGTCTGAAGGTCGGTCTGCCCCCACGCGCTGCGATGCACAAGCAGTCCGCCGCGCTTTCCACGGCGCGCCACGAGCATCGCCTTGGCATACTGCGCCATCAGCTCGTCGGGAATGATGAAGATGTCGCCCTCGGGCATCAGATATTCGGGATTGTCGTCGAGAATATTCTCGCGTATGTCGCCGATGGTTATCGCGCGTTTGTCGTCGAGCCTTATGGTGAGATGCAGTTCGAACCAGTCGTTAAGTTTGCTGAACCCCTGCTCAATCTTGAAATCGCCCAGAAAGACCTGCGGCGACATTCTCTTCTGAATAAGAGCCACGCCGGCTGCCGCAAGTGCCTCGCGATTGTTTCTGTACCACTCCATGAGCTGACACCACTTGTTGCGCTGCGGTGTGTAATCGAGCTGAAAGAATGTGCCTTCGGCAGGCGTGCAGCCAAGCGACACCACGGCATCGGTAGCCGCCTGTTCCTTGTCGAACTGGCGGTCTATGCAGAGGAATCTGAAACTCTCGTCCTGCTCCTTGAACGACACGAAACGCTTCTGCACATTGCCCGTGTAAACAATGTGGTTGCTGTACTGAAAGCAGAGTTTCAGTGTTGGGTCGCCCTTCTTACTGCGGTTAAGTATGATGAACGACTTCGGCTCAACTTCCACGTTGTCGAGTTCGAATCCCGACACGTCGAGGTCGGCATCCGATACGTTTTTCCAGATGAACTTACGGAAATATTCCCTCTCGGTGCGCGACGGCACCATGATGGCTTCCTTTGCAAGAAAAGGCTTCACTCTCTTGCCCGAGAAACCTTCGGGAAGCGTAAATACGCGTGTGTCGTCCTCGAGCACCAGTCCCGGCTCTTCGTTTAGCACCACCCACTTGCACTGGCTTGGCGTGCAGACGGTGTGTTCGTCGTCGGGATACTCAAACTGAAGGACATACTTCGTTGTCTCCTCGCCTTTGTGAAAGCCGATGAGCGGATTCAGTTCGTCGTTAAGAGTTAGTTGTTTATCTATGTAAATGCCATCGATGTGCTTTCGTCTTACGAACATTGGCACGCCAATGGCGAAGGCCGTCTCGATGCACTTGCCCAGTTTGGCATCGGCATAGTTGTGTACGAATTTTCGGGCGGCATCGTCTGCCTTCTCCTCAAAATCAGCCTGACGGCGAAACTTCTTCTTGTCGGCGAAACTGTTGTAGAGTGCCGCCGGATTTATTGAGTTGCACATCTGCACAAGTTGCAGTTCGTCTTCGGTAAGAGCCTCATCGTTCTCCTTCGGACTGCCTTTTATCTTATAACTTATCTCATCTGCCACCGCCATCTGTGGCTGAATTGTCCATTCAATCCACGGAGCCGAGGGCGTTAAAACCATAATCAATCTCTCCATTATTTACTTAAATGCAAATGTTCACTTTTTCGTTGCTTGACGGGAAAGACATCAGAAATGTCTAATCTGCAAGTACTTGTTTATCATATCGACCGACAGATTGTCGGGCGTTGTGTAAACGGTGTCGATGCCCATCTGGTGCATCTTGGCAATGAGGTTCTTCTTCTCGTCGATAAAGCGTTCGGCAAGCAGTCGCTGGAAATATTCCTCTTCGCTTTCCGCCTTGCCGTCGGCAAAAGTGCGCAGACTGCTGTCGGCAAATATCACAACAACAAGTCTGTGACGTTCGGCAATCTGTCGCAAATACGGCAACTCGCGCTTCATGGTGTGGGCGGTGGCGAAGTTGGCGTAAAGGATTATCAGACTGCGTTTTGTTACCTTAGAGAGAAAATGCACGGCAAGAGCCGAATAGTCGCTCTCCGAGAAGATTGTCTGCTGGCGGTAGAGGCTGTCCATCATGCGGTGCATCTGTACCATTCCCCTTGCCGGCGGCAGAAAGGTGTCGAACTGGTCGGAGAAGGTTACGAGTCCAGCCTTATCCTCCTTCTTCACGGCAACGTAAGAGAGTGCCAGAGCCGAGTTTATGGAATATTCGAGAAGCGACATCTTGTCGAAACTCTGCTGCATCATTCTGCCTTTGTCGATGATGCAGTAGATGTCTTGCGAGCGTTCCTGCTGATATACGTTCACTTTCAGTTGGGCAGTTCGGGCACTCGCCTTCCAGTTTATGTTTCGGTATTCATCGCCGATAACGTAGTCCTTAATCTGCTCAAACTCGGTATCAACGCCCACGCGCCTTACTTTCTTTATTCCGTATTCGCGAAGATTACGGCGGATGGCAAGAAAGGCGTAGTTTGAAAGACGTGTGTACGACGGATACACCTTTACCGTCTGACTCTCGCCCACGGTGAAGCGGCGCATAACAAGCCCCAGCGGCGAGGTGAAGAAGATGCGTATGCGGTCGAACTTATACTCGCCGCGCCTCTTCGGAACAACGGTGTAACTGAGCGTCTTCTCCTCAGCAGCGGCAAGGCGGCAGGTTAGCATCAGGTTGCGCAACTGAAACTGCACGGGAGCCTCGTCGATAACCTCAACGCCCACCCTGAACGGATAAGGGTTGCAGAACGATATCAACACTTGGTTCTCGTCGCCGTTGCTAAAGCGTTCGGTACACTCGCGCCGTCCGCTCATCTCGCCGTTACGCCTGTACATCTGCCAGATGTCGAAGCCCACGGCAATCCATGCCAGCCCGAAAACAATCTTGGCAAGCACAAACAGCGGACTGTATATGTAGGCGGCAACGAACAGAAGCACTATCAGCCACGCCGCAATATAGAATCGTTTTGTAAAAAACAGCGACATCAAAAACTATTTTGGAACTTCAACTTTGTCGATAAGTCGTTTGATAACCGTAACCACTCCCAAGCCTTCCATCTCTGCCTCGGCATCGAGTTGGATGCGGTGCTGAAGAACGTACGGAGCAACAAACTTAATATCCTCAGGCGTAACGAAATCGCGTCCCTGAAGCATGGCGTATGCTTTTGAACTCTGCATAATTGCTATTGATGCACGAGGCGATGCTCCGAGGAATACCGACTTGCTTACTCGTGTCTGCTGAATAATCTCGGCAATATAGCGCAGAAGCGAGCTGTCGAGGTAGATTTCATCAACCAGCTTGCGGAACTTCAGAAGCTCGTCTTTTGTCAGTATCGGCTGAACGTTTTCGAGTTTTACGGAGATATTGCCTGCCTGATGGCGTTCCATTATCTGCACCTCGTCGTCTACCGACGGATATCCAACGGTAATCTTCATCAAGAAGCGGTCAAGCTGAGCCTCGGGCAGTTTGTACGTTCCTTCCTGCTCAACAGGGTTTTGCGTTGCGATGACGGTGTAGAAATCGCCCATCTCATAGCTGTTGCCGTCGATTGTAACCTGACGCTCTTCCATAACCTCGAAGAGGGCAGCCTGAGTCTTGGCAGGCGCACGGTTTATCTCGTCGACAAGCAGAATGTCGCTGAAAACCGGGCCGCGATGGAAGCTGAACTCGCTCTTCTGCATGTTAAACACCGTTGTTCCGAGAATATCGCTCGGCATGAGGTCGGGCGTAAACTGCACGCGCTTGAACTGCGCATCTACCAGACGTGCAACGAGGCGCGCAAGCAGCGTCTTGGCAACACCCGGAACGCCCTCGAGCAGCACATGTCCGTTGGCAAGAATGGCGGTGAGCATAATGTCTACCGTCTCTTCCTGACCGACGATGATGTTGCCGATATTTTCCTTCAAATGTTCGAATCTCTGAGCAAACTCCTCAAGGTTCACTCTGCTTTCAAATATTTCTTCCATATTGTTATCAGTCTAAATTCTTTTCTATTTCTTTAATTATTTCGATGTATTCAATTATGTCTTTTTTTGCCGAGATTGTCCGCGCATCCTGACTGTACTCGCGAATGAGAATAAACAGTTTGGCAATGCGGTCTTTCCTTATTCCGGTAATGACGTAGAGTCGGTTTATCAAATCAGAGGCCTCCATCTTGTCAACATCCCAGCCGTAGCGGCTCTGAAGGGTTGACTTCAGTTTGTCGTACTTCTTCATCAGGAACGGAACATGATATTCCTGATGATAGTAGAACGTGCCGAGAACCTTGGCAAACTGAAGCGTTGTATCCTCGTCAATCTTATGCACAGGGATAGCCTTCATGCGGCGGCGCGAGTTGAACACCATGTAAATGAACAGCAGCCCCAGAATGATGTAGAAAGCCCATTTAAGCGGCGGCTGTGACATGATGTACTTAAAGTCGCCGTCCTCTTCTTCCATCATGGTATTTTTGTCCTTCTCCTCGTACAGGCGATACAGTTTTCTGCCTTTGAAGAACGACGACATGTATTCCGACAGTTTGCGCGCGTCGGAGTCCATAACGCTGTAGTTTGTAAAGACGAGCGGCATCGTAGTTACAATTAGCTTTCCGCCATTAGGATACTCTCTGAGGCATGCCGTCGTAAGAGTGTCGCTGACAACGCATATCGGCTTGAAACTATTGTCGTAATATTTGATACTGCTCTGACACAAAAAACTGCGAAGCTTCGTCTTCTGTCCGTTGTCGAACGTTACGGTTCGGTCGTAAGTCTGAACCTCGGCAGCAGTTGCATCCTTGTAATCTGTAACCGAATGGTAGTCTACACTCCTGATATCAACTCCAGGAGGATCGGCTTTGGGAGGCATCTTGGCTCCTACAGGAACAACATCATCGCCTCCATCAATAATAACGACCACCGCGCCTTTCTTTGCCAGATTTTTATATGTGCCCCACTCCTCATCTTCGAGCCAATATCCATAGGCTGTACTACCAATCAGAAAAGCACTTTCGCTATGCTTTACTTTCTTTGGCAAGCCGTAAGACTGAACGACTTTCTGTCCCAAAGCCTCGCCTACGATGCTGTCGTACAGAGCCACGCCGAATGGCTCGGTACACTTTGGCGACGGCTGATTTTCATCCCAGTCGAATCGCTGAATACGCTTGCCAAGCCAAAATATCAAGGCAAGCACCAAGGCAAGCAGAAGGGCTTTTGCAATGGTCAGCAACGTGTTTTTGTTCATCCTCTACCTCCTTTCAGCACCAAGTCCGACAAACGTTTAGCCTCGTCGTACATCTGTATGGTTGCGGCATATCCGCCATACCTTACTTTCATAAACAAGTTTGTAAGCGTTTTGAAATCAACATTCTTCATTTCATACACATATTGCGTAGGCGTTTTGTAAGGCTCCCACGCAATGCGGTGCGAGTCGTGCAGCGTTCTGAGCACCGACAGATATTTAAGGCGTATGCATTGCATATAGTTGCCTTCCTTTTCCATCTGCAAAATAAGGGCTTCGAAGTCTATGCCGTAGATTGTGTCTTCCTCCGGGATTTCTACGGGTTTCTTCTTCAGGCTGCCCAGCTTCAGGTGGTAGACCAAGAAGGTGGTAATTCCAACCAGAAGGAAGATGCCGATAATCCATAACACAATGGTAAAGAATTCTCCTATTTTACTTTCGGTCAGATTGTCATTCTTTTCATTTTTCTTAATCTCCGGCTTCAGTTTTGTCTTTCCGAGTTCGCGGTTGTAGTCGTACTCCTCGGTCCAGCCATCTATAATCTTTTCGTTAAAAACGAGAGTCTTTCCTTCATTCATACCAATCAGAGATTATCAAAATTCTTCAGGGTTCGGTTAAACGAAACGTTGTCTACCCTCTCTACCGCCGAGCCATACTGAATTACTCCGGCAATGGCAATAAATAGGCAGTAGACCATAAACGCCATTACGCTTAGAATGGTTGTCAGGCAGCACATTAGTTCGAACATAAAGTCTGTGCCCATGTCGCGCAGCATAACCATCTTCAGGTCGCCCAGAACATACAGCGGAATGGTGAACACGAACGGCAGCATAAGCCCCAGAATAGATATCGCCAAAACAAATCCTACAGAGCCTGTAAGTTCTTCGACAATGAGTTTGAACACACGGCCTGTCGAAACATACTTCTTATCACCCTCGAACAAAGCCACGCATACCGAAATGTTATAGAACAACAGTACCGTAGACTGCGGAGTAAGGCTCAAGAACATCAGCAAAACTCCAACCCAAACTTCCCTGATATTCAGAAAGATGGCAGCAAACGCACACCAAAACACAATGGGTACGAGCGTTTGTGGCAGAACACGAGCCAGCGAACGCCAGTCGGAATTGCGGATGTCAATCTCGTCGGCACTCTTCTCGCCTTCGAAGAAAGGCTTCAGCACAACCAAGATTACCGACGATGCCACGCACGAGCAGAAGCACAGCAAGATGGCAAAGACAAAGATTAGTGGGCCATCATCGGCATCGATTAAATAGAAACTGTCGAAAATGTTGGCTTCCTGCTCCCTGTCTACAACATAATAGAGATAGATGCCCAGCAATACCGGCATCCACAAAAGCCACTTGCCCACCTTCACTATGTTTCTGAAGTTAAGGCGGAGCACGTTGTTAAACTCGTTGAACTTGTCGGTAAAGTCGCGTTCAGTTATCAGTATGAATTTCTGCATTATGTACTTTTACAGGTAGATATACAAAATATAGTAAGATGAGAGCCATAGTGCCGAAGATAATGGCAAGGTTTACGGGCAGAGCCATATCCTTGTCGGACAACCGTGTTATGTAACTCTCGATAAACGATGCAAAGAAGAAGAACGGAACGAGCGCAACCACAATCTTTACGCTGCTGCGCGCGCCCATTACGAACGATGTGATGCGCGGATAAGAGCCCGGAAAGAGCCAGCCAGAGCCAAGGGCCAGTCCTGCTCCACCCGATATTATGATGCTCGAAATCTCAACCACTCCGTGAAGCCATACCGCCTTCAGGCAGTTAACCAGTTCGCCGTGCTGCGAAAAGAGCGTGATGAACGCCCCGAGCATGACGCCATTCTTTACCATTATGAATCCGGTGTAGAAACAAGTAAGCACGCCGCTGATAAACGAAAGGACTGCAACCCAGATGTTGTTTAGCGCAATAAACCAGAAGCTCTCGTATGCTCCGCCCGAACCGTAGACAGCCATAGGCGCGCCCTTCTCTATATTTTTGAGCGACATCTCAACATAATCCTTACCCAAAATCGTAGTCTCGTCGGCAAGGTTATACTGCGACAGCACACCCACGGCTGTGGATATGGCAAAGATTATTACCGAGATAAGCATAAACTTGCGGTTGCGGTACATCTCAAGCGGCACGTCGTGGCTGAAGAATCTGACAAGCGACGAGAGTTTGTGCTTGCGCTTGCCGTAAATACGGTTGTGAAGCCGCAGCGTAAGGCAGTTAAGATAGTCGGCAAGGTCCGAATTTGGATAGTGCGTAAGAACGAATGCCAAATCGGCCGAGAGTCCTTCGTATGCCTCGACAATAGTATCAGGAGACTTAATCTCTTTCTTTAAGATTTTTTCGGCTATGAGCCACTTCTCCTTGTTTTTCCGAATAAATTGAACTTCTTTCATTTACGATTTGTTATTGCAAAGTTAGCAAAAAACAACAGATTAAATTAAAAAGATTGATATTTTTAACTATTTTTGCAACAATTTATCTAAAAAGGCTATCAGATGTATAGTAAAAACGTAATAACAAACAGTCAGTTCATACGCCTGAGACTTGTCCCGGCAAGCGTTGCGCAAAGGATTTTCGCACGCATCATCGACTGCATCATAGTATCATTCGCATCTTCCACACTGATGGGTGTAACAGCAATCTTGTCAAGCATAACCAACGACTATGTAACGTATAGCGTCATATTCCTCAACCTGCTGCCGTTCCTCTACCCGCTCATTGCCGAGGTTTTCTGGAACGGGCAGACATTAGGCAAGAGTTTCATGAAGATTCGCGTTATAATGGCTGACGGCAACGCCCTTACAACAAGCGCGGCGATAGTGCGCTTTCTGCTCTTCTTTGTCGATGCGTATTTCTTCCTTATCGGACTCATCTTCATGTTTACCAACAAGAGCCACCAGCGAATAGGCGACATGGCAGGCGGCTGCATCGTTATTTCCGAAGAGGATTTTGCCAAGTACAACACGGTAGTCAAGGAGATGAGCTTTACCGAGGGCGACTATACGCCTACGTTCGAGTTTGCAAAGGATATGACTTGGGGACAGATTTCGTTCATCAACAACACGTTGCACAAGTTCGACTCAAACTACATAAGCAACATAACCACATTGGCACAGACAATAAAGAAGAAATACAACGTTGAAAACACCACAATGTGGCCTAACGCTTTTCTGAAAACGATTATAAGAGACTATAACTACTACAACCGTGAAATTGGCATTTAACATAAAACGATGCGGACTGATGCTCGGTCTGCTTGGCTCTATTGCCGCGGCTATGGCGCAGAATACGGCAAAACTGCGCAACGGTGACCTTCTGTTCTGCTGCGCCAACATGAAGACGGCAAGCAGTTTCTCGCGCTCCATTGTGGCATCGACCAAAGGACGCGGCTCTAACGACATAAACCATGTTGCCATTGTGTGCATTGAGCGCGGCGCAACATTCATCATCGAGGCTACGGGCGACAAGGGCGTATGGATGTGTCCGATAGACACGTTCATTTCTCGCGCTCCAAAGGCTGACGACGGCACGCCTCTACTGCTGCACGGCAGGATAAAGGGCGATGTTGACATCAGCACATCGATAGCCAACGCCAAGAGCCGCATCGGACTGAAATACGACCGTTTGTTCAGCAATACCGACGATGAGTTCTACTGCTCCGAACTGGTACAGAAATCGTTTGTCGATGGCAAGGGAGGCCTCATCTTCGAGCCAATCCCTATGTCGTTCCACGATGCCAACGGCACAATCCTGCCCTACTGGACAGAATATTATGCAAAAAGGGGCTTGGAAGTGCCCGAGGGAAAGGACGGCAGCAATCCGGCAGCACTATCCAACCACAAAAGAGTAAAGATTTTAGGAAGAATTCAGAAGACAATTCACAATGGAAAATTGAGAGTTGAAAATTGAAAATTAAAAGTTCTTGGCTCATTGATGATTCATAACGAACAATTACAACGCTAAATATCCCTTTGGTAAATACAAAATAGTGGGTAGGAAGAAAGTATAAAGAAGGAAGAAAGAAGGAAGGAAGAAGGAAGGAAGAAGGAAGGAACATTCAAGGTATATGGAAGGTATATTGAAGATATAGGGAAGATATACGCAAGGTATAGCCAGAGTAGAGGTCATGAGTAGTCTGAAAGTTTAGAATCCAGACATCGTACAGTTGACGAAAAATCCCCCACATTCCAATCCATGCAAATCCACAATAAAAGTTGCAATTTATTTTGTTTTCAGGGATAAAACGACTACATTTGCAATAAAATGAATGTTGGTTGTTGTCTTTGTTGCATCATTCCAATAGCATTTGAATATCATCAAACAAAAACTGATTTTTAAATTATGAAAAAACATCATAAACGTCTACTAATAAGAGAATGCATAGTTCTTGTCATTTTGTGTAGCGCATGCAACTTTTTGTTTGCGCAGAAACTTGATGGAAGATACAGCGGAGACTACGGAGAAATAATCATTTCTGGTGATACGCTTCTGTTCAAGAGCCATAAATCGAGCCATTTTCCCCCTTGGTGGGAATTGGACACTATTGCAAAGTGTTCTGTAACAAAAATAAACAAGTATCTGCTGGAAATAAACTCAGTTACTGACGACTTGTATGACACATGGTCTATAGAACAAAGCCATGAAGACAGAAGCGATGACTCAATAAAGATAAATTTTGTCATTCCGTACAATTTGGGGGATTTGGAAATAGGCGTATATACAGGTCCACATTTTAAAGAATTCAAAAACAATAATTACGAGAAATCAGTTACGATTCCCAAATGCGATGACTTTGGCTTTTATATAATGCCAACAAGAAAACTGGTAGCGCACGGATTTGTCGTTACATACGGAAGAATCATATTAAGTTCGTCAGAATTGTCTTCTGAAGATTTTGCAATAGAACAAGGTAAAAACCGAATAGACGTCAAAATCCCAACGTTAGACGACTACTTCTTTGTAAGATATTTTCTCTATCACGAATACGTCTATGTGAAAGGCGATGAATTGCATTGGAGAGACAGAATCTATAAAAAGAATAGCATGTCCAAATCAGCCGAATTTCCGCGCTCAACCAGTAGTCGCTTGCTACCGAAGGAAAGCAAGAATTCAGCAGAGAAAAAACGGGAGTTTGAAACACAGTTCAGCCGGATTTCCAAATTCGGTTGAGAAAGAAAAATCGGGAGTTTGCAACTCCCACTCCCACCGCTAATTTTTATGAGTATGAAAACAAAAGTTATAAAATTTTGCCGCAAGGCGACAAATGGAATTACAAATTCCCAACTTATATGTTGCCGAATTGCAAATTCGGCAAAACGTGGGTATGTCATAGAGAGAATGGAAAAAATTAGCAGGTTTATAGGCTTAGTTTGCCTATGCTTTTTGTTTTTTTCGTTTTTGCAAAGCTGCAAGTCGCACGATTTCATAAAAATTGAAAATAAAGTTGCAAAATATTCAGAAAGAGTCTATGTGAAACGGTTAAAGAAATATGGAAATGCTTCCATGATAAATCCGGAAGGGTGGTCGTCTGATGTTTGGTATTATGATAAAAATAAAATACATATAGAGCATATTGCCCGTCGTGGTCGTCGGATAAAGATAACCTCTAAAAGAGAATATGATTGTGACTCGTTAATAGACATCAAAGAATACAAAGAAAGTTGCTTTCACAAATGTGAAGACATTAGCACATTATTGAGGTCTTCTATGTATGATGCAGAAACAGACTCTGTTTATGAATTGTTTGTTATGTTAGACATGGACAAATTAGTTTTAAATGGGCACGATAGCCTACTGGTTAAGAAACTTCGCGAACATATCATTAAGTACAATTTGTGGGAGATGATGGATAAAGGTAACAAGTAGCTCCAGTTCAGCCGAATTTCCGCACTCGACCAGTAGTCGCTTGCAACCGAAGGGACGCAAGAATTCGGCAGAGAAAAAAATCGGGAGTTTGAAACTCCCACCGCCATAAAAGAGCATAAATACAAATCCCCATTTCAACACAAAAAAAGAGCGCATCAAAAGTCGGTAAAACTTGATGCGCTCCGTGCTTATCAAAAACAATCTATTTACTTTTTCGTATAAGTTACACTGTCAGAATCTGTGATTTTGTTGTCAGTTTTCGAATACGTCATCTCGACAGTTTCCTTATCCTTTTCTACATCATACCATTTACCCTTTGTAGGGTCCCACTCTTCGAACTTATCGAAGGTTATGATAATCTTATCATCCTTCTCGATGTAAGTACCAGTCTGACGATTTTTCAACTGATAAGAACCAACTTCGAGCACGCTCTCCTCTGAGCAAGTACCATCAGAATTGAAAATCAGAGTCTCAGCCATTTTGTTCTTCGTGCCCTGCCATGTTCCTACGATAGCAGAGACCTCTTCTTTCTTTACATCATCGTCGTCATCGCTGCCGCACGATGCAAAACTCATTCCCATAAGTGCCACTACCATAAAGGTAAGCACGCTCCAACAAAGATTTTTTACTCTCATAATTACAATTATTTAATATTTTTAATCAGTTACTTTTTTGTAAGAACGACAGGCTTTTCAATCTTCTTGCCATTTTCCTCGGTAAAGGTGAGTTTCTTCTTCGACATAGAAATTGTCATTGAAGAAGTCTCCTTACTACCTTCCATATCAAACCATGTATCATCTGAAAGTGGCATGCCCTGTTCGAACTTTGTCCAGCTCATGGTAAGTTTGTTATCCTTCAGCACATAAGTTCCAGACTTACGAGTCTTTACCTTAAAAAGAACAGCGTTCTTCTCGCTCACCAATGTACACTTGCCATCAGCGTTAAAGACGTATGTCAAGCCACCTTCGTCATTCTCGCCCTGCCATGTTCCAACAATAGCCTCGGCTGGATTTGTTACTTCATCATCGTCGTCATCGCTGCCGCACGATGCAAAACTCATTCCCATAAGTGCCACAACCATAAAGGTAAGCACACTCCAAAAAAGATTTTTTACTCTCATAATTACAATTGTTTATTTTATAAATTTTAGATATCTGAAAACAAGTTTCAGGTCATTTCTTTTAAATTATAGGACTCGCACACGATACACATTATAAAGGCATCTGTATGCAGTCCATCTCTCAAACCAAAAGACTAATATCACACGATTTTGAAAGACGCGGCAAAAGTAACACAATTAGAGAAACACGCCAAATCTTAGGTGATTATTTAATATTTTTTAAGTATTTATTGCACTTTTTTAACATTACGCCTCATTGCGCGAAAATTCTTGCTTTTCTTCAAAAAGAAATCAACCCAAGCCGAATGTTTTTTCACGAATCGAGCCAATGTTTTACCGCGCTCACCTTGTCTTTGCTGACAATTATCTCGACATCGGGAAAGGCTGTCATGTGAATACGCATCTTGCCAAGAAAATGAGTTGAGAGTTTGCTTACGCCTGCGGCACTGACAACAAACTGGCGGTTTACGCGCATAAAACGCTTTGGGTCGAGTTGATTCTCGGCTTCCTCGAGAGTCATGTTAAGAACATGCGTCTTGCCAGCGATAGTGCAAAGTCGCACAACACCGTCGCGAATGGTTATGTGACTCACCTCGCCCACAGGGATAATAAGAAACTCGTCGGCACGATAAGGAATCAAGAAGCGTTCGCGGTAGCGTATTGTCTGACTCTTGACCGACTGCAACAACTGCGCAATGGCATCGGTTGTTGACGGAAAGGCAGAAGACTGCGAGTTGCTGACAGGCTTTACCTTTTCCAGAGCCGCCATTAGCTCATCGGCATCGATTGGCTTTAGCAGATAGTCGATGCTGTTGAACCGAAAGGCCTGCACGGCATAATGATCGTATGCCGTGGTGAAAATGACGGGGATTGACGACGGCGCGGTGCGAAGCCCCTCAAAACTCAATCCGTCGCCCAACTGAATGTCGGACAGAATCAAGTCTACATCAGCATGGCTGGCAGCAAAAAACGCCTTTATCTCGGCATTACTCTGCGCCACACCAACAATATCATGCTCCCCTTCGAGCATTCGGCGCAGACGGTCGGCACTGCTCTGTTCGTCTTCGATAATAAGTATTTTCATTGTTCTGTTTTTTACCAATATCCATACACAATCACAGCAGACTTCGAATTATCCGAAAAATCCATGCTTATGTGCCAGTCACTACGTCCTTCCCTACATTTCGGAACTCTTCCGCCATCCCCATATCTCGCTTGGAAACGATATCGATGCTCATCCTCTTTCAGCCAGCGTTGTTCAGTCTTTCCACTGTCCTGCTCAACCATCTTATTAACTTTCTCGATAAAGGCTTTCGATGGCAGACAGTCGAACTCAACAATCAGACTGTCGTCATAATCGCCATGGATATCCATAGAAGAGTCTTCGATATACTTTTTCATCTTGTAGCTTGGCAACTCCATCCCAACCACATCCTCCATGTCTTTACTATTCTCAAACTGAGGAGTTGCCGAGCATCCAGCCAAGAGTCCAGCCACGGCACAAATTGCAATAAAATTTTTGTTCATTTTTCTGTCTTTATCAATGGTATTGTTACACGATATTCTTCCGGAGTATCGATTATCTCTACTTTTTTACGAGTAAGAAGCCGATATCGCTCTACAATGTTATGCAGGCCTACGTTGGCAGAAAGACTGCGAGAAGGCTCATCTGCCAAAGCGATAGGCTGCTTGCGGTTGCAGACCACGATGCCACGCTCGGTGCAAGAAACACTTATTGTTAGCGGACGGGCAAGCGTATGTTCGTTGTGCTTTATGGCATTCTCTATGAGCATCTGCAAGGCGGCCGGCGGCAGACTTCCCTGCAAGTCTGAAACCTCGGGCGCAATGCTTACTCTTATGCCGTCACCAAACCGCTGCTGCAACAGCGTAAGATACTGGCGCAGAAACTCGAGTTCCTCGCGCAGCGAAACCATGCTGTGGTCGAGGTGCGAAAGCGTGTATCGGTACACCTTCGACAGATTCATAAGATAGGCCGAGGCACGCTTTGAATCAACCTCGATAAGGTCAGCCAAGATGCTGAAGTTGTTGAACACGAAATGCGGACTGAGCTGGTTCTCCAGAGCCTGAAGGCGGAACTTGTCGCGCTCGCGCTCGGCTTTCTCGTACGACCGCCAGTAATAGATGGTTGAAAAGAGCGTGAAGAGGCAGCACATGGCATAGTCGAACAGCATCTCAACAGGGCGGAAAGGCCACTCCTTTTCGAGTTGTCCGCGCAGTTCGGCATCGACCACAAACCAGAATACATAATAAAGCAGCAGTGCCCCCAGCGAGAGCACCGCCACCACAAGCATTCTGTGCAATATCTTTCTAATCATCGGCGTTTCTTTCTATGAGGTAAAGATACATCATTTTTCTCGTCATCATACCTTTTTCCGCCAAATTTGTAACTTATGCCTACCGAAATATTCTTTATCGGCTCACGCATGCACGATGACGAAATGAAATCCTTGCCCTCGCTGTACTGCTTCCACAACAGATTTCCGCCGTGCCCTATGCCCGTTGTGCCCGAGAGCGTTACGCTCCACTTGTCGCGGCAGAACGACTTGGCAAGCGATGCCGAGCACATTGCCATGCCCGAATCCCAGCCTTGCAGCGTGTATTCGCGCGTCATCAGTTCGAGATTCGCGCTCAGTTTCAAGTTCCAAGGCAGATTCTGCTGGATGCCGTAGTTTGCGCTGAACGACCATCCGCTGTTGTGCGCGTCGAGAGCCTTGCTGCGTAGGTCGGCATATCCTGCTTCGGCATTCAGGAGCATTCGCGTTGAGCTTGTCATACTCCAGTTAAGATACAGGTTGAGGGCCGTCTTGTTGTTCTTTACCACGTTACCGAAGGTTGTGTTAAGCAAACCGTCGCGATAGAACGAATATTGCTGAATGGCATTGGAAGAAAGCGAATGGCGCAGCGTGACATTCATAGAGAAACGGCTGCCGCTGAGCGAATAGACGAGCGCAAGGTTATGCGTCTTCTCGGCATCGAGTTGAGGATTACCATAAGATACCGCCGACGGATTTGAGCGGTCTCTGTAAGGGTCGAGTTCCTCTATTCCGGGGCGACGGATGCGCAGGTTGTAGTTCAGACCGATGTTCTGGCTCTCGCCGAGCGATGCCGTTGCGCTAAGGGCTGGCACAAGCAGACCGTAGTCAAGCTGATAATCGTGCTGATTGCCAAGAAGATGACGGGTTTTCTGCCATGTATGTTCGTATCGCACGCCGGGCTTCACGTTAAGCCACCCGAAGGTAGCCTCGTACTCGCCATACAGAGCCACAATACCCTGCCGCTGCCTGTAATGCACCGCATCGCCGCTATTGTCGGCACGCTCGTCGGCAGAGTTGCTTGTGTTGCGCTCCATGGTGAGTTTCGCACCGGTGTTGAGCCTCATCTTTTCGGTAAACGGAATAACAAAATCGGCAAGCAGATGATTGCTCATGTTCTTCTCCCTGACTTTCGATACGCGCGAGCATACGCCAGCCGTGTTGTCAGAACTGAAGCCAAAGAAATTGTCGCTGTTGTCGGTCCTCGTCGGATTGTGCGAGAACTGGTATGTAAGCGTCATGCTGCCCTTGTTTTCGAGTCCGAAGAACCGCTGATAGGCAAGATTTCCGTCGTACGACGTATTCTTCATCCTGTTGTCGAGACGATTTCTGAAACTGAGTCCGTCGCCGTACATTCCGCCGCTGTACAGATAGTTTGGCGTGCCATTGCTGCTCATTCCGAAGCAAGTGGCTGAAAGCCCCAGATGCAGCGACGACAGCGAATCAAGCTGATATCCCATGCTAAGTTCGCCCATCATGAACGGCATGTGAAAGGGACTCCTGCCCCAGCTTTTCATCGTCACGGGCGATGTGCCCTTCTGCGTGAGCGACGACTCCTCCTCGCCACCCTTGTAATAAGTGTAGTCGCCAATCATATTCAGGTCGAACGAGAAACGGTTGCGCTGTCCGCTTATGCTGGCATCCAAGCCCCAGTTGTTAGTGCTTGCCGTTGCGTTCACGCTGCCGCTCAGTTCCCGAACCTTCTCCGTAAGATTCTTTTTCTTCTTTGTGGTTATGTTCAGAACTCCGCCCACGCCCTCAACATCATAGCGCGCTCCGGGATTGGTAACAACCTCTATGCTCTGCACGCTGCTTGCCGGCATGTTGCGGAACACCTGCGACGGATTGCGCGTTATCATCGTGTTGAGCCGTCCGTCAACATACACCTTGAACTCGCGCGAGCCGTTAACCGTAATGTTGTTCTTGCCGTCTACCGTAACCATAGGTACTTTGCGCAGCATCTGCAACACCGTCTGCGTCTTGGCATCTACATCGTTCTTAACCTGATAGGTCATCTTGTCGGTCTTCATGCGCACCATGGGCACATGCGCCACCACAGCCACCTCGTCGAGGCTTGTCTGTGCATCAATCCACGAAAGCGTGTCGGCAATCTGAAAGGTCGAATCATTCTTTGTCTGGGCACTTGCCGCAACCGCCGAAACAAGCGCAACGCACAAACAGTATAGGCTTTTTCTCATCTTTTTACTTTATACTCAAGATTTTTACTTTTTTGCATTTCCGAGTGTAAAGTTACGGTCTTTTCCTTCGTGATAAAAGAGGAAAAGTGGTGAAGCGGAGTTTTTAGGCAGTGAACCGACAAATGCGGAAGGTGAAATTTTTAGGCAGACTAAATACTTAATGTAAAAAAAGCATAGCCCCCAAAGGACTATGCTCTCAAAATCTTAGTGTACAACCAGTTAAACAATCCGCCGAGCATTGCCAAGTAGGCAGCACCCATGGCGTATATAAGATGGGGTGTATTTATCTTCAGCTCGGTTATCTTGAAC
>Ga0256407_10002251_pt1 | contig 37412 bp, 26 predicted proteins | sample RumenRJG_04DNA_FD_193489 | JGI IMG/M metagenome (GOLD analysis project Ga0256407, IMG submission 193489) | Bovine rumen microbial communities from Lethbridge, Alberta, Canada - RJG_04 | ecosystem: Host-associated > Mammals > Digestive system > Stomach > Rumen | place: Canada: Alberta... | reverse complement strand
TCCGGTGGACAGAGACAGGCGCTCACTCTTATGATGGCTACCATGAATAAGCCGGAGATACTTCTTCTGGATGAACATACGGCAGCTCTCGATCCTGCGACGGCAGAGATAGTTCTGAATCTTACTAAAGAGATCGTTGAGAGGGATAAGATAACATGTCTTATGGTCACTCATAATATGCAGTCTGCTCTCGATCTCGGAAACCGTACTATCATGATGGACAGAGGTAAAGTTATCTACGACGTATCCGGCGATGAGAGAAAGGGACTTACAGTTCCGGATCTCTTAAACAAATTCAAAGAAGCCGCCGGAGAAGCTTTAAATAACGATCGAATGCTTCTTACCAAATAATGGAAGAAAACCTCTGTACGACCCCGCAACCTTGAAAACTGCGTATTTACTCTATATAATTACGTGGTATTTGGAAAATAGTAAGTTGGATGCGGAGGAAGTATGGTTTTCAGTTCAATGACATTTTTATGGCTTTTCTTGCCGGTGGTATTTGTATTATGCCTCCTTATCAGAAAGCCGAAGTACCAGAACATTCTCCTTCTGATATTCAGTCTGTTCTTCTATGCATGGGGAATGCCCTATTATGTGATACTCCTGCTTGTGTCCGTGATCATCAACTGGATCTGTGGCGTGTGGATGGAAAAGTGGGAGAAAGGACGGACGGTTGTTCTTATTGTATCTGTAGTCGCTAATCTCGGACTTCTCGGATATTTCAAATATGCCAACTTTATCCTGAATACCATCGATGCGCTTATTCCCGGAGGGAATACTCTGCCCAGACTTAATATCGGACTTCCCATCGGTATATCTTTCTTTACTTTCCAGGCTATGAGCTATGTCATCGATCTCTACAGAGGCGAGTATAAGGCTCAGAAGAATCCTTTGAATCTCGCTCTCTATATCTCATTTTTCCCGCAGCTTATTGCGGGTCCTATCGTAAAATACCGTGATGTTAACAAACAGATTGTTGAGAGAACCGTTACCGGCGAAAAGATCGCGTTGGGTTTCCGCCGCTTTATCTACGGTCTTGCAAAGAAAGTAATCATTTCAAATATTCTTGCCATTTCCGTGGACAGGATCTATGCAACGGATATGACGAGAGTCAACAGTGCGCTGGCATGGACTGCCGCTATCTGTTATACACTTCAGATCTATTATGATTTCTCCGGTTATTCGGATATGGCTATCGGTCTCGGGCGTATGTTTGGATTCGATTTCCTCGAGAACTTTAACTATCCTTATATTTCTTCATCCATAAAAGAATTCTGGCGCAGATGGCATATCTCCATGTCATCATGGTTCAGAGAGTATCTTTACATTCCTCTGGGCGGAAACAGAAAAGGAAAGATCCGTACATACATCAACCTTTTTATCGTATTTGCAGCAACAGGTCTGTGGCACGGTGCCAGCTGGAACTTTGTAGGCTGGGGTCTCTTCCACGGCTTCTTTATCATCCTTGAGAGATTAGGATTCGGAAAGCTTCTGGAGAAGTCCAGGATATTGAGCAGGATCTATTGCCTGTTGGTAGTTATCGTCGGATGGGTATTCTTCAGAGCAAATGATACAGGCACTGCAATAGAGATCATTAAGAGGATGTTCATGCCATGGCAGTATAACAGCGGAAATATGATCCTCGGTGTGATAATGAACGCAAAGACTTTACTTATTACATTTATCGCGATCATCGCATGCGGCCCCGTTCAGCAGATCTTTAAGATCAAAGCGCTTGAGAAGGTAGCCGCAAAGTGGAAGAACTCTCTTCCGGAAGCGATAGTTCTTGCACTGCTTTTGTTCTACAGCATTACTTTGCTTGCAAATGATGCCTACAACCCGTTCATTTATTTCAGATTCTGATGGGAGGAGGCCACTGAAAGTAATGAAGAGATCGGTACAGATTACTTATTTTATAATAATGTTTGTGATGATAATCATCCCCGTGGCACTTTATTCCGTCATCGGTGATAAGATCGATACGGGAACGGAGGATAAGGAAAACCGCGTACTTGCGGAAAAGCCTTCCCTTGAGTACACACCCATTATCGATTATCCATCGGCTTTTGATGCTTACTTTGAAGATCATCTTCCTTTTAAGGATCCGCTGGTTGAGCTGAATAACTACTTAAATTACGAGGCTCTCGGTACATCCTCATCCGACGATGTGGTTGCCGGAAAGGACGGATGGCTCTTCTACATAGGAAGCAAGTCTTATCTGGAGAATCCCATCAAGGATTACAACGGAGAAAATCTTTATACCGAAGAACAGTTAGAGCAGTTAAAGGCAAATATGATGGGATTCAGGGATGCGCTCGCTGAGAAGGACTGCAAATTCGTGATCGCCCTCGCACCCAATAAGGAGAGGGTTTACAGCGACTACATGCCGTACCTTTGCGGACCGCCTGCAGAGAACGATCGTCTTACTCAGGTGGCAGAATATTTAAGAGCCAATACGGATATCCCTGTCGTACTTATGTATGATGATCTGGCTGCTTATAAGGAAAGTCATCCCGATGAAGATATCTACTATAGATATGATACTCACTGGAATGATAAGGGTGCGTATATCGGAGCGAGAGCTCTTGAGCGTGAGTTGGGTAATGAAATGCCGGAAGCGGATACGCTTACAATGGGCCCCGGAGATCCGGTTGCCAGCGACCTTGCCCGCTTTGTTAACTTAAGCGACCTGCTTAAGGATAAAACTTTCACGATGCACGGATATGCCGATCCCGAAGTGGAAGTTGAGCATGATAAGGGCGGCGGAAACTTCTGGGGAGTGAACGAAGCAGGAAACGGTGATGACAGAAAGCTGTTCGTTATCGGTGATTCATATTCAACTATCTTCTACAGATATCTGGCGGGATGTCATAATGACTCGAGGCTTATGGTATATTACATCTACAAGCGCGAAACGCTGGATGAATTCGATCCGGACATAGTTGTTCTGGAATTCGTTGAGCGATATGTTGATAACATGCTCTACTTTACGATAGACGGAGGCTTTGATCCTCCGCCCGATCCTGCAGGGCAGTAAGCAAACAGTATAAGGATCATAAAAAAGGAATTGGTGCGATTGAATGCGCGGGTGCGCACGCACCAATTTTCTGCATGAAGATGATAGTTTGGAAGTTGATTATCTTTTAAAACGAAATTGATATTTAGAAATCATTAGAGGTATAACGATGGAAACATATGAGATATTAAGAGATCTTGCGATAATAATCCTTGCAGCCAAATTTATGGGACTGGTTGCAAAAAAATGTAAGATACCTTCGGTAGTTGGTGAGATCGTTGCGGGACTTATCATAGGCCCGTGTCTTCCCGGTCTTATAAATCTGATCATTCCCGGAGTGATCCCTTCAAATTTTTTATCGGGACTGGTTCAGCCCTCTGATTTTATCAACTGGATGGCGGAGATCGGCGTTATTCTGATAATGTTCTCGGCAGGTCTTGAGACCAATCTTAAGGAACTTAAGAAGTCCGGTCTGCAGGCACTTGTCATAGCATGTTTCGGCGTTGCCGTTCCTTTGGTCTTCGGAGCCATTCTTTATATGTGTTTTCATGGGTTTGCTGCACCGGGCACAGAAGAGTTCTTTTGCGCAGCCTTTATCGGATGCATCATGACTGCAACATCCGTGAGTATCACGGTTGAAAGCTTAAGAGAGCTGGGACATCTTCAGGGAAGAGTCGGCCAGACCATTCTCAGTGCCGCCATTATAGATGATGTTATCGGTATCATAGTTCTTACTTTTGTTCTCGGTATGAAGGATCCTTCAAGCAATCCGGGAATGGTCATCGTTAAGACCGTCCTTTTCCTTCTTGCTTCATTTGTAGGCGGTATCATTTGCTACAAGGTATTTAAGAAGGTGGATGCCAGATATCCCCATACCAGAAGGATCCCCATCATCGGTCTCGGCATCTGCTTTATCCTTTCCTATATTGCGGAAAGATATTTCGGTATCGCGGATATCACGGGAGCGTACCTGGCAGGTATCATTCTATGCAATGTCCGGGATGCTTCCTATATAGACAGAAAAGTTTCCATAAACAGTTATATGATATTTGCACCTGTTTTCTTTGTGGGTATAGGCCTTAAGACGGACTTCAGCAGTATGGATACAAGCATGCTTTTATTCTCTGTCCTGTTTGTGGTTGTTGCTCTGGCAGGTAAGATCATCGGCTGCAGCGGTATTTCAAAATGTCTGGGATTTAACATGCCTGACAGCCTTAAGATCGGCATAGGAATGATGACAAGAGGCGAGGTCGCACTTATTATTACCAGTAAGGGTCTTAATCTTGGTATAATAGACGCGTCATATTTCACGGCAGTGATATTGCTCATAATAGTATCAAGCGTTGTAGTTCCCATACTTTTAAAAGCGGTATATGCCAAGTATCCGGATGGTGCCTGTCCCGAAAATAAGAGTGAAAAAGCGGCATCATAAAAGAAGTCTTTTATAAGGAAAAATAAAAGGTATTTTGATGAAAAGAAGATTTTACAGTTTTTTATTATCTCTGTCCTGCAGTGCGCTTCTTATGGCATGTGGAAAGACTCCTGTTGTGACGAATTCGGGCAATGCCGCCGATGAAGCGTCTGCTGTTCCCGCAACAGAAGAGTCTTCCGAAACCGAAGCCGTAACAGAGTCAGCAGAAGAAAGTGCAGAAGAAGCAACCGAGGCACCTACAGAACAGGCTAAGCCCGTGATCGAACATCCCACTGTTGCTCCGGAATATCTGGAAGCTTCAGCAAAGGGTATAAAGATAAGCATAGCCAATATCTGCGGCACAGACATAGACAACATGCAGATCACCCTGGATAAGGGCGGCATAACGGACGTCGAGATACTTGGTGATGAAAAGCTTCCCGACGGAAGACAGTTTGATTATTCCGGTAAGATGTTTGATTCCGTAGCGGATGAAGATGAAGTGACACTTACCGTAACGGCGCAGGATATGAAGGGATATACCATCGAATTTGAAAAGGTGAATATCTACGATATCAATAATGCCGTGATAGTACTGGATAAAGAAAATAAGAATTATAAGGTGTATATAAAATAAAATGTTAAAACCTGATCTGACAGCCCCTGTGGTAACCGTTCTTGCCAGCGGTTCTCCCAGAAGGACGGAGCTTTTAAAAGAATTCGGAATAGAACATATCATCATCAAGGCCACAACGGAAGAGAGTTTTACATCTTCCGATCCCGAGCGCATGGTCAAGGGTCTTGCCATCGCAAAGGCCTATAATGTGTGCGATATGATAAAAAAGAACCCGTCGCTCAAGGGAGAAGGCAGCGGAAGTTCCTGCATCATAGCGGCAGATACGCTGGTATTCCTTGACGGTAAGGAGCTGGGCAAGCCTGCTGACAGGGAGGAATCCCGCAGCATGATAAAGAGCTTGAGCGGAAGGGATCATGAGGTGTGGACCGGCGTATGCATTCTGGTCACCGAGCCTGACGGAGAGCCGGCTTACGAAGATACTTTCGCCGAGAGGACTTTTGTCCATGTAAAAGAGCTCACGGATGAAGAGATAGACGGATATGTGGCATCCGGAGAAGGTGATGACAAAGCCGGAGCATATGCGATCCAGGGAGAGTTCGGGAAGTTCATAGATCGTTTTGTAGGCAGCAGGAATAATGTCATCGGCCTTCCTGCCGAGAAGGTGGCGGAAAAATTAAAAGAGATCGGAGTGATCCAAGCCCCGTAAAATGGCCTCGGAAAGCCTTTTTTCGGACGCTGATGGGGTTCATGGGAGCTAGGATTATCCTTGAAAAGATAAACTCACGCATTTATAATAATGGGTGGCGATAATGCCCGTAATTTATAATACGAAAGGAAGGTAAAAAGTTATGTCCTTAGTTACAACAAAAGACATGTTCAAGAAAGCTTATGACGGGGGATACGCAGTCGGTGCTTTCAACGTGAACAACATGGAGATCGTTCAGGGAATCACCGAGGCAGCAAGCGAGCTTAAGAGCCCCGTTATCCTCCAGGTTTCCAAGGGAGCAAGAGCTTACGCTAACCACAAGTACCTTGTAAAGATGGTTGAGGCTGCAGTAGAGATCAATCCTGATATTCCTATCGCACTTCACCTTGATCACGGTGATACCTTTGAGCTTTGTAAGGATTGTATCGATGGCGGATTTACTTCCGTTATGATCGATGCTTCTTCCAAGAGCTTTGAAGATAATATCGCTCTTACAAAGCAGGTTGTTGAATACGCTCATGAGCATGGCGTAGTTGTTGAGGCAGAGCTCGGAACTCTTGCCGGAATAGAAGACGAAGTAGTTGTTGAGTCAGGTAAGGAAGCTTACACCAGACCTGAAGAGGTTGAGGAGTTCGTTTCAAGAACCGGATGTGATTCCCTTGCGATCGCTATCGGAACATCACACGGTGCTTACAAGTTCACCGCAGCTCAGTGCACAAGAAATGCTGACGGTATCCTTGTTCCCCCTCCCCTTCGTTTCGACGTTCTTGAGGAGTGCATCAAGAGACTTCCCGGATTCCCCATCGTACTTCACGGATCATCTTCTGTTCCTCAGGAATTCGTTAAGATGGTTAACCAGTACGGCGGAAATATGCCGGATGCTGTTGGTATTCCTGAAGAGCAGCTTCGTAAGGCAGCTGAACTTGCTGTATGTAAGATCAATATCGACTCCGATATCCGTCTTGCAATGACAGGTAATATCCGTAAGTACTTCGCTGAGCATCCCGATCACTTCGATCCTCGTCAGTACTTAAAGCCCGCTCGTCAGGCTGTTAAGGACATGGTTGCTCACAAGATCAAGTACGTTCTTGGTTCTGAGAACAAGGCTTGAGTTTAAGTCCGAAGTATTGAATCTGAATTATAGGGGGCTGTTGCATGGTTTGTGTGACAGCCCCTTTATATGATAAGATTAAACTTGTAGTAATCAGGGCGATCCCGATCAAGCATGGCGGTCGGATTTGCAGCAAAACAAGTGAGGAGAAGAGAAATGGCAAACAAATACGCAGGAACACAGACAGAAAAGAACCTTCAGGCAGCTTTTGCAGGCGAATCTCAGGCAAGAAACAAGTATACATATTTCGCCTCCACAGCAAAGAAGGAAGGCTATGAGCAGATAGCAGCGATCTTTTTAAAGACTGCTGAAAATGAAAAAGAACACGCAAAGATGTGGTTCAAGGAGTTGGAAGGTATCGGTGATACTGCCGCAAACCTTAAGGCAGCTGCTGACGGCGAGAACTTTGAGTGGACAGATATGTATGAAGACTTCGCCAAGACTGCCGAGGAAGAAGGCTTTAAGGCTCTTGCAGCCAAGTTCCGTATGGTTGGTGCTATAGAGAAGCATCATGAGGAGCGTTACCGCGCACTTCTTAAGAATGTTGAGGCTCAGGAAGTATTCGCAAAGAGCGAAGTTAAGGTATGGGAGTGCCGCAACTGCGGACACATCGTTGTCGGAACCAAGGCTCCCGAAGCTTGCCCCGTATGTGCTCATCCCAAGAGCTACTTCGAAGTAAGCGAAGAGAATTATTGATAGGATCATTTCAGACAAACCCTTCCGGGTCACTCCGGGAGGGTTTTTTTATATGTGGGGACGGACTGTGGTAAGATATACATTATGGATAAAAAGCTCACAGTAGAAGAGACGGCACAGTTCCTTAGAGATGCCGTTGATGATGCAATTAAAGAAAAAAAGAGTTTCAGGATCTTTTACCATATAAGACCCGATGGTGATGCCATAGGATCCGCATATTCACTGGCGCTGGGGTTGAATTTGCTTGGTGCATCGGCAGCAGCAGTAGGTTCAGACCCGATACCGTCGGTTTTCAGAGACCTTACGGATGAGGCAGAAGCTGTTCTAAGAGGAAAGGATCCGGAGAGAGTGGATACCGAAGAGACTGTTAATATAGCTGTGGATACGGCGACGACATACCGCCTGGGGAAGAACAGCGACGAAGATATAGATCTTTGTATCGATCATCACGGTACCAACGAACCCGGAGGGGAACGCTACCTCCCTGCAAGATACAGGCATGTGGAAGCGGATGCTTCATCCTGTTCCGAGATCATTTTTTCCATCTTGAAAGCCATGGATATAGAGATAACGAAGTTGATGGCAGACCTTTTATATACAGGTCTTCTTACGGATGTGTCTTGTTTCAGGACCAGATCGACAACTGCGGCATCACTTCAGACCGCGGCAGAGCTGGCATCCATGGGGGCGGATATAGTTGATATAGCCAGAAAGCATTACATGATGAAACCCTTGCCGCGAATTGAGATGGAAAAGCTGGCATACGAGAGGATTCGTTTTTCTCAGGATGAAAATGTTGCGGGAACGTATTTAGAGCTGGATGATTATATACGTAACGGTTTAGAAGATTCGGATTTAAGGGATTTTAATACGGTGATAGACCAGGTTTGCAAGAGCGACGGAAGCCCCCTTCCTGTCCGTATAATGGTCAGAGAGATAGAAAAGGGACGATGCAGGATATCTGTTATGGCCAGATCGTTTGTTAATGCGGCGGAGATATGTGCCGTGGTTGGCGGCGGCGGTCATAATAATTCCGCGGGTGCGGAAATGCAGGGTGATCCGGCAGAAGTTCTTGAGAAGATCATGGAGATCAGCTTGAAAAATATACATGCGAAGAAAAGCAGATAAGATGCCTTAATGTCCTTACGCTTAATATCCTTACGATAGGAGTGAAACAGATTTTTCTTCATAAAGTGTCGGGACATGGAGAAATGGAGGATTTAGATGGAATATATTGTTCTTGTTATCACATTGATCGTATTGATCATGAATATAATAATTCTCATTGCGTTATCCAAGAATAAGGATAAAAGTGGAGCTGATTTGTCTCTTATGATATCCGAAAAGCTTGATAAGACAAGGGATGAGATCATAGACGAGATCTTAGATGAGAATAAGGAAAATACTGCAATACTTAGAAGAGATATACAGGAATACGTGAGCCGCGAGATGGCTTCATCCCGTTCGGAGTACAGTCAGAAGCTTTCCGAGACAAAGCAGGAGCTTATGACGGGGCAGGGAGCTTTCAAGCAGGAAGTGGTATCCGCCCAGGAGAAGTTCCGTCAGGAGATCACCTCAGCTCAGGAAAGGCTGGGATCCAGACTTACGGAATCCCAGAAGAATGCTCAGGATAATCAGAATGAACTGATAAAGACCAGGCTTGCATCACTGGATGAGGGAATGCTCAGGCAGACCGAGAATATGAAGGGCAGTCTTTCCGAGATCCGTGAGAATACAGCCAAAGAGATAAAGGACCTCAAGCAGGAGACGGGCGAAGCCATAAAGACTCTTCGTGAAAGCACGGAAAGAAATCTTTCCGAGATCCGCGACAATAACGATAAGAAGCTCGGGGAATTAAACGATCGTACAGATAAAAAGCTTGATGATATAAGAGGCGTGGTCGAAGAGAAATTAACCGAGACCCTGAACAAGAGGATCAATGAATCCTTTAAGAACGTAAGCGACCAGCTGGAGCAGGTATATAAAGGTCTGGGAGAGATGAAAAATCTCGCCGGAGATGTGGGCGGACTTAAGCAGGTTCTCTCCGGGGTAAAGACTAGAGGAATACTCGGAGAATTCCAGCTTGGAGCTATCCTTGAAGAGATATTAAGTCCGGAGCAGTATGAGACGAATGTTGCGACTATTCCGGGCAGCAGTGAGCGAGTGGAATTTGCCATAAAGCTTCCGGGCACCGACGGTGAACAGGTTTATATGCCTATTGATTCAAAATTCCCGGGGGACTCTTATACACAGCTCCAGGAGGCATATGAGAGTGCGGACAAGTCAGCGATAGATGCGGCAAAGAAGAATCTCATAAGTATCCTCAAGTCGGAAGCAAAGGACATTAAGGAAAAATACGTGGAAGTTCCCTATACTACTGCTTTCGGTATAATGTTCCTTCCTTTTGAAGGTCTCTATTCCGAAGCGGTCAACCTCGGAATGGTTGAAGTCCTTCAGAGGGATTATCACGTAAATATTGCCGGACCCAGCACCATGGGAGCCATGCTCAACAGTCTGCAGATGGGATTCAGGACGTTGGCTATACAGAAGAGAAGTAACGAAGCCTGGACCGTGCTTGCGGCAGTAAAGACTGAGTTCGAAAAATTCGGGACAAGCCTTCAGTCCATGCAAAAGCATCTAAACCAGACAAGCAAGGATCTGGATTCCCTTATGAATACCCGCACCAGAGCCATCAACAGGAAGCTCAGGGATGTGCAGATGTTAGAGGATACGTCGGATGGGGGATCTTCCGATCCGAATACTTCTGATCTCAATGCTTCTTTGACAGACGCTCTTACAGGCGGAGATATCATCGACGTGGCGGATGATGAAGAGTAAATAAGTCCCGACAAAGTACCGTTTGTTTGAGAAAGACCCTAAACTATGGTATATTTTAGTACGCCGGAAGCAATTTTCCGGGCATGATATATATGATTATGGAGAAAAAATATGATCCCTATTAACGAGCTCGCAAGAGGATACAGACTTTTTAAGGAAGAATATGATAAGAAAGCTATCGACGTGCTGGAGAGCGGCTGGTATGTTCTTGGCAAAGAAGTCGAGGCTTTTGAAAAAGAATATTCGGAGAAGCTGGGCGAGGATGTCTATACCGCAGGTGTGGACAACGGTCTCAATGCCATCCGTTTGGGACTTTATGCTGCAGGTATCGGTGCCGGTGATGAAGTGATAGTTCAGGCAAACGGTTATATCGCAACGATGCTCGGTATCACACAGAATGGAGCGACACCTGTATTTTGCGAATCCGACAGCTACCATAACATGGATCCCGACAGGATCGAGGAACATATTACAGATAAGACCAAGGCTGTCCTGGTAACACATCTTTACGGTATGGCAACCCGTATGGAGAAGATCATGGAGATCTGCGAAAAGCACGGACTTATGCTTTTTGAGGATTGCGCACAGTCTCATTTTTCTTCATATAAGGGAAGATATACCGGACTTTTCGGCAAGGCTTCGTTCTTTAGTTTCTATCCTACCAAGAACCTCGGATGTTTCGGAGACGGCGGTGCGGTAGTTTCACACGATAAAGATTTCATACAGAGAGTAAAGACTCTGAGAAACTACGGAAGCGACAGAAGATACCACAATGTGGAGCTGGGCTTCAATGCAAGACTTGATGAGATGCAGGCAGGACTTCTCAGAGTCCGCTTAAGCCACTGGGATACTTATGTGGGCAACAGGAAGAAGATTGCCGAGAGGTATCTTGCGGGCATCACCAATCCTCTCATCACTCTTCCCAAGGTCCCTGAGGGAACAGATCCCGTATGGTATCTCTTTGTTATCAACGTTGAAGATCAGGCTGGCTTCAGAGAATACATGACAGGTAAGGATATACAGACTGACGTATCATTCCCCATGCCGCCTTATATGCAGCCTGCGCTTGGATATCTTGGCCTTGGCAGAGGTACCAATCCTTATGCGGAACATGACTGCGATACGGTAGTATCTCTTCCCATGATGGATCATATGGAAGATTCTGAGATAGATGAAGTTATCGCAGCGGTTAATCAATATAAAGGATAAAAGTAATGAGCATAGACAGAAAAAGATGTCATTTCGTAAATATACCCGAGCATGTGGAAAGTGACGGGAGACTTATAGTTGTCGAAGAGAATACGGATGTGATCCCCTTTGATATAAAGAGGATATTCTGGGTACGCGACGTGCTGCCCGGTGCTTCCAGAGGTGATCATGCTACCAAGAAGACACATCTGATACTAATCCCGGTAACGGGAAGTTGTGATGTTGTGGTTCATGACGGAACAGAAGAAGAGACATTCCATATGGATGATCCCACAAAGGGACTCTATCTTGATGCCATGCTTTGGAGATCCATGAGGAATTTCAAGGACGGATGCATAATGGAGGCTCTCTGTGATCTTCCCTATGCTCCCGGCGACGAGACTTATGATGACTTTGATGAATTTTTAAAGGCGTTAGGTAAATAAGATGGTAAGGATAGGGATCTTAGGTTGTTCTAACATAGCATATACAAGATTTGTTCCCGCGGCAAAGCGTGTCAAAGAGGCAGAGCTTGTATGCGCAGCAGAGGAATACGATAAGACCAAGCTGGAGAAGTTTTGTTCGGACTGCGGAGTTGCTCCTGAAGAAAGCTTCGATGCACTGATCGCAAGGGATGATATAGATGCGGTTTATGTTCCTCAGCCTCCTGCTCTTCATTACAAATGGGCAAAGAAAGCTCTGGAAGCGGGAAAGCATGTGTTGGTGGAAAAGCCTGCCACTGTATCCTTCGATCTGACTTCCGATCTTGTGGAGACGGCAAAGAAAAGTTCTCTTGCTCTTCATGAGAATTATATGTTTGTATATCATTCACAGATAGCCGCCATAAGAAAGCTTGTTGAAGAGGGGCGTATCGGTGATGTGAAGATGTACAGGATGTCATTTGGTTTCCCCATGCGACAGGCTAATGACTTCAGATATGATAAAGCTCTCGGTGGCGGTGCACTTCTCGATGCCGGCGGATACGCTGTTAAGCTCAGCTGTGTTCTGCTCGGTGATACCGTGAAAGTTGACAGTGCAAGACTTACAGGTCTTTCCGGATACGAAGTTGATATGTACGGAAGTTTTACTATAGCGGATGAAAAAGGGATCACTGTTCAGGCATCCTTCGGTATGGATCTCGGCTATCAATGCAGGCTTGAGATTTGGGGTTCAACAGGCACGTTAACTGCGAACCGCATATTTACCGCCGGTGACGGGGTAGAGCCTGAGGTCGAGATACAGACCAATGCAGGAAAAGATCATATAGTCCTTCCTGCGGACAGTCATTTTGAGAGATCGATAGAACACTTCATTGAAGAGATCAATGATAACGGTGCCAGAGAGAAGATGTATAAAGAGATGCTTCTCCAGGCAAGAGTGATGGATGAAGTTAAAAAGGTTGCTGAAAGCAATCTGTAAGTCCGGAGTTGAATATATGGATATCACTTACGAGATAATAAGATCCTGGAATGATACCGACGGTAACGTCAACAGCATGCAGGATATAATGAACTGGATAGAAGAGAGAAAGAAAAACCTTCATGTAAATATCGAGAAGGTTGATTTTTCCTATAACGGATTCTGGTATTATGACGAGAATACCGGTTATATCAGGAACGAGAATAATTCTTTCTTCCAGCTTGCGGGATATCAGGAAATAGAGAATGACCGCATCATAGGCGAGCAGCCTCTCATCATACAAAATGAGATCGGTTACCTGGGTATCATCTGCAAGATGATAGACGGAGAACTTAATTTTCTCATGCAGGCCAAGATCGAGCCCGGCAATGTGAATGTTATACAGCTCTCACCCACCATTCAGGCTACGAAGAGTAATTTCACCAGACAGCACGGAGGACAGTCTCCGGACTATCTTAATTATTTCATCAATTCTTCCAGGACAAGGATACTTGCCGATCAGATACAGTCGGAACAGGCTTCCCGTTTCTATAAAAAGAGAAACAGGAATATCATAATCCTTGCAGAGGAAGAAGTTCCCGTTCTGGATAGTCACAGATGGATGACTCTCGGTCAGATCAAGGAATGCATGAAGATGGATAATCTTGTAAATATGGATACGAGGACTGTGATATCATGTCTGCCTTTTGATCTCACTGATACATCTTTAGCTGAAGCCGGAAAGTTATTCAAAGATGAAGCTCTTTTCAGATCCATTTTCTCTGAGCCAGATAAGGATGAGGAGAGAAGGATATTTAATGTATTAAATGATCGTAAGATGTTTCGCCGTGACAAGTCGCGACTTCTTCCGCTCCGCAGCTTAAAGGGGTGGAAGATGACCGACAAGGAGATCGTTTGCAGAACACCTTATGATTTCAAAGTAATATACTGTCGTATTGAGATAGAAGGCAGAGAAGTTAATTACTGGGAGCAGCCTTTATTTGAAGCCTGCGGTATCTCTGTTATAGGAACCTTCTCCTGCGTGATAGGCGGAGTGAGAAAGTATCTCGTAAGAGTAAGCGAAGAGATGGGCTGCTTTGATACGGCAGAGCTTGGCCCCCTGGTTCAGCTTGGACCTACTGCCGACAGGAAGTCTATGACAGAGCTTGAAAAACTCTTTATGGATAAACTTGAGAAGGCTGATAAGAACAGCAAAGAAGCTGATGTGATATTATCCGAAGAAGGCGGAAGATTCTATCATGAGGAGAACAGAAATGTCCTGCTTGAGATCGATGAGAAGGAACTGCCTGCTCTTCCGGCGGATCACTTCTTTGTAGACCTTGCGACACTCAGCGACATGATAAGATTTAATAATTGCGTAAATATACAGTTGAGAAATCTGATCTCACTTATAACTATAAAATAAGAATATGAAGATATCGATAATAATTCCTGTTTACTATAACGAAGAAAATCTTGAAGATCTCTATGCCGACTTAAAATCCAAAGTACTTGGAAAGATAGGTGAGTATGAGATTGTATTTGTTGATGACGGATCAGGTGACGATTCCTGGAATGTCATGAACAGGATCCGTGAGAAAGATGATAATATCCGTTGCGTTAAGCTTTCAAGGAATTTCGGAGAACACTGTGCGCTGCAGGCAGGTCTGTCCGTATGTACCGGTGACTGTGCCGTTACGAAGCAGGCCGATCTCCAGGAAGATTCCACTTTGATACTGGAGATGTATGAGCGTTTTAAGCAGGGCAACGAAGTAGTACTTGCAGCAAGGACCGCACGCAATGACAATCCCGTTTCCGTATTTTTTGCAAACTGGTATTACAGTATCATACGCAAAATGGTCAACAAGAATATGCCTTCCGGAGGATGCGATTGTTTTCTTGTCGGAAGAAAAGCCATAGAGATACTGAAGAATATGAACGAGAAGAATTCTTCTCTCACTCTTCAGGTAATGTGGCTTGGTTTTAAGACGGATATCGTTTATTACGAGAGACTTGAGCGAGAGAAGGGACGCGGCAGGTGGACACTTGCAAAGAAGATAAAGCTCGTGATGGATTCGATAATGAGCTTTTCTTACCAGCCTCTCCGTATGATGATGTATGTGGGATGTGCATTTGATGTGTTTGCCGTGATAATGCTCATCAGCGTATTCGTGGAGTACTTTACTTCCGGAACCCCCATTGAAGGATGGGCTTCTCTTATGTGCGTAGTACTTCTGGGATTCGGACTTATAATGACGATGTTAGGTATAATCGGCGAATATATCTGGAGAACTCTTGATGCCTCCAGGAACAGACCTCCCTTCATCATTGATGAGATAAGGGAGAATAAGAAGATCTGATGTTTCTTTATAACCTCATAATAAAACCTTTAATAACACTTTTTGAGATCGTATATGGTTCCGCAAATGAATTCTTGTGGAACTACGGTCTTTCTATCGTTGCGCTTTCTCTTGCCATGAACTTTCTTGTGCTGCCTCTTTATGCGAGAGCGGATGCTATTCAGGCACAGGTGAATGCAAAGGAAGCTAAGCTTGCTCCCTGGATCAGGAAGATAAAGGAGAACTTCAAGGGCGACGAGAGATATATGATCCTCTCTGCTTATTACAGAGAAAGCGGATACAGTGTGTTTGCACAGCTTGGAAATATGCTCCCGCTTATGCTGGAGATCCCTTTCTTTATCGCCGCATATAAATTCTTATCAACCTACGAAGCGCTGCAGGGAGTATCCTTCGGACCCATAGAGGACCTCGGAAGTCCGGATGCACTTATATGCATTGGGTCTCTTAGTATCAATATCCTTCCCATATTGATGACAGTCATAAATATCATTTCCGGTTCAATATACTCCAAGGGACTGCCCGTGAAAGCAAAAGTCCAGCTCTACGGTATGGCATTGATCTTTCTGGTTTTCCTTTACGGATCACCCTCGGGACTTGTTCTCTACTGGACATTAAACAATCTGTTTTCTTTATTCAAGAATATTTTCTATAAGTTAAAACATCCCAGACAGATACTCGCATCGATTGCGGGAATACTCGGTGTAATGGCGGTGATATACGGAATATTCTTTTCAAAGTCTGCTTATTATACTCATGCGACTCATCAGATGATCATCGTTATCACCGGTCTCTTACTGATAATGCCGTGTGCGTTGATGATATGGAATAAGAAAAAAGGAAATTCCGAAAAGACAGAGTCCGGACATAAATCGGGAAAGGCGGAATTAAACTATTTTCTTGCTGCGGTATACCTGACACTTTTGACCGGTGTTCTTATTCCTTCTGCGGCCATAGCATCTTCTGCGGAAGAATTTATATCTATAATAAATCCCAAGAATCCGACGGTTTATATCGGAACGGCCATTGTGCCTGCTATCGGAACTTTTATCCTCTGGATGTCGGTATTCTTTTTCCTTACCGTAAAAGATTCGCGTAAGAAGTTTACTTCTTTTGTATGGTCTGCTGCTATGGTATTTACGGCCGAGTATCTGTTCTTCAGTGGCAAATACGGAACTATGACTGCCAAGCTTATTTATGACAGGGAGCCGATATTTAGTTTTAAGCAGATGATGATCAATCTGCTCATACTTGCAGCTGTGGGTGCGGTGACATTCTTTATCTCCCGTTATGAGAAGATAGTAGGAACCGTACTTGCGGCGATGATCCTTGCCGTTACGGGGCTTGGCATCAAGAATGTGATAAGCATAAATGCTCAGTACAAAGCCTATGAGAGAGATATCACGACAGGTAGTATGGGTTCTCCCGAGATAGTACTCAGTTCCACAGGTAAAAATGTTCTGGTGATAATGATCGACCGTGCCATCGACGGTTACGTTCCTTACATCATGAACGAAAAGCCTGAGCTTAAAGAAAAGTTCGATGGCTTTACATGGTATCCGGATAATATCAGTTACGGCAGCTCCACCATCTTCGGTGCCCCCGGACTGTTCGGCGGATATGATTTTACCCCCGAGATGATGAACAGGAGAAGTGATGAGCTTCTTGCAAATAAACATGAAGAAGCATTAAAGACACTTCCCACACTTTTGGGTGAGGACGGTTATCATGTGACTGTTCTGGATCCGCCTTACGCAGGTTATTCGGAGATACCCGATCTTTCCATATATGACGGTATCCCCGGAGTGGATGCTTATAACACCAGACGATTCTCCACAGGCACCGAACAGAGCGAGCGTATAGAGAAGATAAAGAGCGGTAATTTCTTCCGTTTCGGATTATTCTGCACCATGCCTCAGTGTGTACAGATGATAATATATGACGGAGGATGTTATTACGATCAGACAGCGGGAGAGCCGGATTATTCAGAGGCTTATTACTCGCTTAGAATGTTATCCGAGATCACAACTGTTTCCGATGAATATAAGGGCGGTGCACTTATCATGGATAACGATACGGCCCATGACAGTACTTTACTCCAAAAGCCCGACTATACGCCGGCAAGGTACGTACAGAATTCCGGCTATCATTCGGATAACGAGCTTCATGATGATGAAGGGAACGTGATCTATTTCGAGAGTAATTACCAGGAAGGTCACTACGATCACAATATGCTTGCGATGATGGTACTCGGTGATTACTTTGACAGATTGAGAGAACTTGGCGTATATGATAATACAAAGATAATCCTTGTATCGGATCACGGTACGGGATTGGAGCATCTGGAGAGTCTTATGTTCGACAACGGTCTGGATGCAGAGTGGTTCAACGCACTACTCATGGTAAAGGATTATAATGCAACAGGCTTTACGACGGATAAGACCTTCATGACCAATGCGGATGTTCCTGCTATTGCGTTAGAAGGTATCATTGAAGATCCCAAGAATCCTTTCACGGGAAGCAGCATAGATATGAGCCGCAAGCAGGGTGTTCAGCACGTGCTTTTCTCTGAATCCTGGGATGTTATGGAAAATAACGGCAACGTATTTAAGATCGGCGGAAGCGGTCAGTGGTATGAGATGCAAGGAAGCGTTTTTGCCGGAGATAACTGGAAAGCTATTGATGATCCCGTTAACGGGAAATAGGATACGGTGGATATGAAGAAAAAATACGAAGAGATCATTGCATATATCAAAAATGATAAAGCCGTGATATTACGTGTGCTTTTCACGGCACTTGCAACGGCGGCGCTTGCGTATTCTGTGCTTGCTAATATCGGATTCGGTGCACCTGATTCCTTAAACGAAGGTTTATTGTATAACCGTGCAAAAGACGCTTTTTCCGAAGAGGGCAGATGGGCAGTAAGATTTCTTCTGATAGTGACGCACTATCTTGCTCCTCCGCCTCTCATCATATGTCTTTACTGCATCATAGCCGGAGCGACAGGTTATGTACTTATCAAGCTCTGGAAGATAGAGAATGCTTTTTCCCAGATCATAATAACAGCTGTAATGTGTGTGGCTCCCGGAGCTGTATGCCAGCTTGCATATCTTTATATGGGACTGGTATTTGCTTTTTCGGGACTGGCAGCGGCGATCTTTGTCTTTACCGGCTACAGGAAGAAAGCCGTATCCGTTATCATCGGAATGCTTGCAGTAGATGTAATGCTGGGTACATATCAGACCTATGTTGGTCTGGCTGCACTTGCAGCAATCTTTACTCTTGCGGTTATGCTTGCTGAGGGAAAGAAGATAAAGGAAGCGGCTGAGGGTCTTTTATTCTATGCTATCACCGGTATAGGCGGAAGTGTCATCTATCTGATCCACATCAAGATCGACATGATGATCTTCGGTTTATCCAGCGGTTCGAGAGTGGATGAAGTAAGCCTCTCCGAAACCGTAAGATGCATGCCCATGGTTACTTCAAATGCCTACAGGGATCTGGGATGGTATTTCTTCTCACCTATTGTAGGAAGACATATTTTATATGGCGTGTTCTTTGTGCTTTTACTCTTTGCCGTGATCAGGATATCAGCAGTACTGATCAAAGCAAAGAAGATCTGGAATCCGGTTCTTATAGCGATACTGATTCTGATCTCACCTGTTACGGCAAATATATGTGCATATCTCACGCCGTTTCAGCCTGTGGATTATCTTATGAACTATCAGCTGATTCTTGTGATCCCTTTCACACTTGCGTTATTTGAACTGCAGGGCAGGGAGAACAGGAATGATAAGTATTTAAAGACTGCATCCGTATGCTGCAGTTTTATCTGTGCCGTCATTGCATGGACATATGTTATCTCGGCCAATGCCACTGCTATGTGTTTCCAGTATAGTTATAACAGAGCTTTCGAACAGACGAGACTTATTCTGAACGATCTGTATGACTATGATGAATTCAGAGTGACAGCAGATAAGCCCGGACTTCATGATGATGAAGGAGACGGCGTAAAGCTAATGATCGCCGGATTCGTAGATGACAGAACTGAAGAATATCAGCACAATGTATATAAGCTCAGTTATAAATTCAATTTCCACAACAATGCGGCATTTTACGAGGATATGAACGGTATCAGGAACGGCTGGTACTATTTCCTTCTGGAATATTTCGGAATGGAAACGGCGAGATTTTCCGAGGATGACTTTGCGGAAATGGCTGAGACTCCGGAATTTAAAGCAATGGCAGTATGGCCCGAGGAAGGTTCCATAGGCAAGATAGGAGACTATTTCGTAGTAAAGCTCACAAATGATCCACCTATGCCTGCAAGGGACGGTAATTAACTTAAACTAAAAACTTCCCACGCCGTATAGACTCGCCTGTTGGTGTATAGTGAGCCTTAGCAGTTCTCGGAAATGCAAAGAATCATTAGGAACGGTTCAACATGGATGTTGAACCGAGTGAACAACGATGCATGGATGCAGCGTGTGAACGGTTCCGGACGGATGTCTTATATTTGGGCATTTCCGAAAGAACTGCTTAGCGAACGTTACCACCGACAGGTGAGCTATACGGTGAGGGAAGTTTTTATTTATTACCAAATGCTCCGGTAGTGAAATAACACGAAATAATGAATTATGGGAAATAGTAAGCAATAAGAAATAACAAGAAACGGAGGATGATCATGAAAGGTATAATCTGTGCCATGGATCTTGAGATGAAGAAGATCCGCGAAGATATGAAAAATGTTAAAGAGGAAAAGCAGGCTGGGATCAATTTTGTCTGCGGAAATATTGATGAAACCGAAGTGGTCGCGGCTGTTTGCGGAGTGGGTAAAGTAAATGCAGCCATCTGCACCCAGGCCATGATCGACAGATTTTCCCCCGATTGTATACTCAACGTGGGTGTGGCGGGAAGTCTTTCAAAAGAACTGGATGTTACCGATATTGTCGTAGCCGATAAGCTGGTCCAGCATGATTTTGACTGTACTGCTTTGGGCTGCAAGCCCGGAGAGATCTACGGCAGTGATCAGAGATTTTTCATGGCCGATCCTTCTGTGGCAGAAAAACTTATGAAAGCCATCGATGTCATTAATGGAAGAAGGACAGCATCTGGTGAAAAGGCTCTGCATGCCGTAACCGGTTCTATAGCCTCCGGTGATCAGTTTATCTCCTCTGCGGAAAAGAAATCTTTCATCACATCGGAATTCGGTTCCCTTGCCTGTGAAATGGAAGGAGCTTCCATCGCTCAGGTATGCGTAGCCAACGGAGTTCCTTTCGGAGTGATAAGGGCTATCTCGGATTCGGCCGACGAATCTTCACATATGGACTTCGGTGAGTTCTGCATAAAAGCAGCGGATAACAGCGCCGAGGTTGTCAAAGTATTCCTTTCTGAATGAACAGGATCATGATCGGGCATAAATGAACGGGTTTTTTGACCGGAGATAAAGGTCGGAAATGCCCGGGGTGAAAATCCGTAACAGATGGTTAGACACAACTAATAATAGTTAGTGAATTTGTATGAGAAAATATGCATTCTGAGCCTATTTTTTGTTTACCTTTAACAGTTTTGATGATAGAATATCAGACGATAGACTTTTCTCCTGCCATGCCGGACAGGAGGGTCGCAAATTATTTAAGGAGGAACAAGAAATGGCAAGAAGTAAGAAGACGATGGACGGCAACGAGGCTGCCGCACATGCAGCCTATATCTTTACAGATACAGCTGCCATCTATCCTATCACACCGTCCTCTCCGATGGCTGAACATACCGACGAGTGGGCAACACAGGGCAGAAAGAACTACTTCGGAAAGACAGTTAAGATCGTAGAGATGGAATCCGAGGCCGGAGCATCCGGTACCGTTCACGGATCACTGGTAGCAGGTGCTCTTACATCTACTTATACAGCATCTCAGGGTCTGCTTCTTATGATCCCCAACCTTTACAAGATCGCCGGTGAGAGACTTCCCGGTGTTATCAACGTAGCTGCAAGATGTGTAGCATCACACGCTCTCAACATCTTCGGTGATCACTCCGACGTATACGCATGTCGTCAGGCAGGTTGCGCAATGCTTTGCGAATCTTCCGTACAGGAAGTAATGGACCTGACACCTGTTGCATACCTTTCTGCTATCAAGGGACGTCTTCCTTTCATCAACTTCTTTGATGGTTTCCGTACATCACACGAGATCCAGAAGATCGATATCTGGTCAAACGAAGATTTCGATGACATCATTGACTTAAAGGCAATCGAAGAGTTCAAGGCTAACGCTCTTAACCCTAATCACCCTTGTGAAATGGGTTCAGCTCAGAACCCTGACATCTTCTTCCAGTCAAGAGAGTCATGCAACGTTGTTTATGATGAGCTTCCTGCTATCGTTCAGGAATATATGGACAAGATCAATGCCAAGATCGGCACTGATTACAAGCTGTTCAACTACTACGGTGCAGCTGATGCAACACACGTTATCGTAGCAATGGGTTCTGTAAACGATACTATTGAAGAGACTATCGATTACCTTGCAGAGAAAGGTGAGAAGGTTGGTCTTATCAAGGTTCGTCTCTACAGACCTTTCTCAGTACAGGCATTCCTTGATGCAATCCCTGCTACTGCTAAGACAATCTCTGTTCTCGACAGAACAAAGGAGCCCGGATCTATCGACGAGCCTCTTGCACTTGATGTTAAGAGCGCACTTATGAGCGATCCCAAGTTCAAGGATGTTACCGTTCTTTGCGGACGTTACGGTCTCGGTTCAAAGGATACAACTCCCGAGCAGATCGTTGCTGTTTACCACAACACAGACAAGAAGAAGTTCACTCTTGGTATCAACGATGATGTTACACATCTTTCACTTGATGCAGGTGCTCCTCTTGTTACAACTCCCGAAGGCACAGTATGCTGCAAGTTCTGGGGTCTCGGAGCTGACGGTACCGTAGGTGCTAACAAGAACTCCATCAAGATCATCGGTGATAACACAGACATGTACGCTCAGGCTTACTTCGATTATGACTCCAAGAAGTCCGGCGGTATCACAATGTCTCACCTCAGATTCGGTAAGAAGGCTATCAAGTCTACATACCTTATCCACAAGGCTAATTTCGTAGCCTGCCACAACGCAGCTTACGTTAGAAAGTACAACATGGTTCAGGAGCTTGTTGACGGCGGTACATTCCTTCTTAACTGCCCTTGGACAGGAGAGGAGCTTGATAAGCACCTTCCCGGCCAGGTAAAGAAGTATATGTATGATCACAAGATCAAGTTCTATACCATCAACGGAACCAAGCTCGGTATCGAGTCAGGCATGGGACCCACACGTATCAATACTATCCTTCAGTCTGCATTCTTCAAGCTTACAGGCATCATCCCCGAGGAGAAGGCTATCGAGCTTATGAAGGCAGCTGCTAAGAAGACCTACGGCTTAAAGGGTGATGACGTAGTTCAGAAGAACTGGAACGCTATCGACCTCGGTGCTACAGGTGTTGTAGAAGTTGCTATTCCTGATTCCTGGGCTAACGGTAAGGATGAAGGTCTTGATTATCCTGCTGCAACAAAGGGCTCGCAGGCTCAGAAGGATTTCGTAAACAACATCCAGATCCCCGTTTCTTCTCAGGAAGGTAACGGAATCCCCGTATCTGTTGTTAAGACTTACATGACAGGTGATACACCTTCAGGTACAGCAGCATACGAGAAGAGAGGTGTTTCCGTAGCAGTTCCCGTTTGGAATCCGGATACATGTATCGAGTGTCAGCAGTGTTCATATGTCTGTCCTCACGCAGCAATCCGTTCCATCGCTCTTACAGAAGAAGAAGCAAAGAACGCTCCTGCAGATATGCAGCTTAAGGATCTTACAGGAATGCCCGGATACAAGTTCGCAATCGTTGTATCTCAGATGGACTGCTTAGGATGCGGATCTTGTGCTAATGTATGTCCTGCTAACAAGGCTCCTAAGAATGTTGAGGCCGGAATCAAGACTCTTGCTATGCAGACTCTTGATGATGAGTTAAAGGCTCAGCAGAAGTACTTTGACTACGCTGTAGAGCTTGATCCTAAGCAGGAAGTAGTTGATAAGTTCGGTCTTGATACAGTTAAGGGTTCACAGTTCAAGCAGCCTTACCTTGAGTTCTCAGGCGCTTGTGCAGGATGTGGTGAAACTCCTTACGCTAAGCTCATCACACAGCTTTACGGTGACAGAATGTACATCGCAAACGCTACAGGATGTTCTTCAATCTGGGGTAACTCTTCACCTTCAACACCGTACACAGTTGATAAGAAGGGCCGTGGTCCTGCATGGGCTAACTCACTCTTCGAAGATAACGCTGAGTTCGGTTTCGGTATGTACCTTGCACAGAAGACACTTCGTGGCAACGTAAAGGATGAGGTTCTTGCTCTTCAGGCAGAGACATCCGATGCTAACGTAAAGGCTGCTATCGACGAGTATCTTGCAACTTACGATGAGACACTCAAGAACACTGAAGCTACAGAGAAGCTTCTTGCTGCTATCGCAAATGACTCCAATGCACATGCTAAGGAGATCATCAAGAATAAGGATATGGCTGCTAAGAAGTCACAGTGGATCTTCGGTGGTGACGGATGGTCATTCGATATCGGTTTCGGTGGTCTCGACCACGTTCTTGCTTCCGGCGAAGACGTTAACGTATTCGTATTCAACACTGAGGTTTACTCCAACACAGGTGGTCAGTCTTCCAAGGCTACTCCTATCGGTGCTGTTGCTCAGTTCGCTGCAGGCGGTAAGGCTATCAAGCAGAAGGATCTTGCAGGAATCGCAATGAGCTACGGTTATGTATACGTTGCTCAGGTAGCTATGGGTGCTAACCCGAATCAGCTTGTTAAGGCTATCAAGGAAGCTGAGAGCTATCACGGACCTTCACTCATCATCGGTTATGCTCCTTGTATCAACCACAGAATTAAGGGTGGTATGGGCATCGCTATGGCTGAGGAGAAGAAGGCAGTTGATGCAGGTTACTGGAATCTCTTCAGATTCAATCCTGCTGCTGAGAAGAAGTTCACTCTTGATTCCAAGGCTGCTACAGTTCCTTACGCAGACTTCATCAACGGCGAAGCTCGTTACACCGCTCTTTCCAAGGTTAACAAGGATAAGGCAGGAGAGCTCTTCAAGGCTGCTGAGGAGAATGCAAAGGAGAAGTTCGAGTATCTCCAGGGCCTCGTAGATCTGTACTCAAAGAACTGATCCGTCAGTAAAAATCTATAAATCTGCATAGCGGCTTCCGGATGTGAGCCTGCGGTCGCGAAAGCGGAAATGACAGACCCCGTCACCTGCGAAATCAGGCGGCGGGGTTTTTATTATCTTTAAAAACAAGGTACAAAATTGTATAATTAACGTGTATTGTCATTACGCAGAAATCTGAGGATCACGTCGAAAATGGACAGAGATGTAAGCCTTTTATATCCGGCAGGATATTCGAGGGAAAAGAAAGAAAAAAACAGACTGCGTGACATGGAATTTGTAGAGAGTCTTTCTCTGCGTTCCATGATAGTGATAACAAATGAAACTTTCAGAGGTGTGCCTGCAGTAAGGCTTACCGATTTTTTTACTACTGATCCCGAAGTAATATCATATCGTCTTGATCTGTTGGAAGAACTGTTGGATAACGGTTCATTACTTGAGATGTTTGAAAATGCTCTTCCCCTGATCCGCGGGATCTTTGATATGCATACATCCCTTAACGGATCCTATACCATAGATAAGGCGTTGTCGGTTATCCGTATACTTGAAAGCTATGTTCAGGTTACGGATATATTTTATGAATCTTTATCTGATGCAGATCTGCATTCCGAAGGACTGAAACGTCTGAAGGAATCCATAGAGGCAACGTTCTGCAGTGATGAATACAGGAATCTGAAGAAGGATATGGAATCGGAGACAGTTGATTTCAGTTCTCTTCAAAGTGTAACGATAGGCGTTAACCTTGATGCCAATCTTCAGGCGGAGGAAGCGGGACTCGTATCGGTTAATACCGAGCGCTTTCATAAGGGAACTCTGATCGGGAAAGTGACGGGTAAGGATAGGGACGATCCTTACGTTATGCTTTCGACTCTTTACCCCATGCCTAAGGGATGGACAACAGAAAGTCTTGGGCTTGCAGCGGGAAGTGAAAAGAACCCGGATATGAAGGATACGGAGATTGATGCAGCCGTTCTTGAAAAGAGTGTGAGACATGCACTTGAAGATATTTACAGAAATGCCATAAGGGCTTTCGGTCCTGTGGTAGAGAAATATTTTTCCGTAAACACATCCGCATATGTAACCATGTTTCCTGAGATCAGGTTTCTCCTTGCGGAAGTAAAGTTCATTAACGATATGAGAGATGCCGGCTTCGTAATGAGTAAGCCGACAGTCTGTGAGATATCGGACAAATGTATAGATCTGAAGGAAGTATATAATGTCAATCTTGCCAGGAGCAGAGTTGAAGAGAATCTGGTACTCAATGATTTTAAAACAGATGATAACGGAAGGTTCTTCATACTTACAGGCCCCAATCACGGCGGCAAGTCCGTATTTCTGCGTGCTGTAGGGACAGCGCAGGCGCTCTTCCAGCTGGGATGTTATATTCCGGCAACCGAAGGGAAGTTAAGTCCCGTAAGGGGTATATATACTCACTTTGCAGCTGCGGAAGCTGCAGGATTCGGCAGGGGAAGATTTGAGAGTGAATGCGAGAAACTGGTCAAGATACTGAGAAAACTTACCGGTGACGATATGCTTCTTATGGATGAGTCTTTTTCCGGAACAAGTGCAATGGAAGCCGCATATATCGCGGAGGAAGTTATCACAGGTATCGGAGCTATCGGGGCCTGCGGAATATTTGTTACCCATATTCATGACTTGTCGGAGAAGCTGGATACCTTCAATTCATATCCGGATAATAAGGCTAAAATAGATAATCTTGCTGCGCTGATGGAAGATAAAGAAAATGGCGTCAGAAGCTATAGAATAAAGAGGGTTAAGCCTGACGGATCAAGCTATGCCCGTGATATCGCCGCAAAGTGCGGATTGAACTTTACTGATAGGGGAAGCTTTGGCTGAAACAAAAGCCAAAATATCAGAGAGATAATAAAGAAAGGGAGAATGTACCATGAATGTAATGAAAGAATTCTACTGCAGAGTTTTCCAGTTCGGATTTAAAGTGGCTATACCGCTTTTACCGTACCGCAATCCTGAGGTTTTGGAGAGCGTTTCAAAAGTCCCCGGTTTATTGGAAAAGCAAAATATTAAATCCGTTCTGCTTGTTACAGACAGAAGCATCAGAAAGTTCGGCATAACCGAGCCGCTTGAGAAGCTTTTAAGGAAGTCAGATATTAAAGTGACCGTATACGACGGTGTAACTCCCAACCCTACTGTTGGGGAGGTGGAAGAAGCACGTGGTATGTATATTGCTCATAACTGTGAGGCTCTTATAGGATTTGGCGGTGGCTCGGCAATGGATGCTGCCAAGGCTGTGGGAGCGCTGATCGCAAGACCCAAGTGCACATTGGAAGATCTGGGCGGCATAATGAGAGTTTGGGCTAAGACTCCTCTTACCATTGCGATACCTACGACTGCGGGAACCGGAAGTGAGACTACGGTTGCGGCTATAGTTCAGGATTCCGAGACAAAGCATAAATATGCCATCATGGATTTCCCTCTGATCCCGGACGCTGCTGTTCTGGATCCGGAAAATACCAGAACCGTTCCTCCTGCAGTAACTGCAGGAACCGGCGCGGATGTTATAGTTCATGCTGTTGAAGCTTATATAGGTGGTTCCACTACAAAGCTTACAAGAAGAGAATCACTTCGTGCGGTACGCCTCGCTTTCAAGTATCTTGAGCGTGCATATAAGAACGGAAACGATATGAAGGCAAGACGTGCCATGGCAAGAGCTTCATACCTTGCCGGAGCGGCATTTACCGTTTCATACGTTGGATATGCCCATGCGGTTTCTCATTCCTTAAGCGGAAGATATAACGTTCCTCACGGGCAGACTTGCGGTATCTTACTTCCTTATGTTCTTGAAGCATACGGAGCTAAGATATATCCCCAGCTTCATGCACTGGGAATAGCAGCGGGAGTAGCAACCATTGATATGGATGAGACTGAAGCAGCCAAGAGATTCTTAAAGGCTCTCAAGGATCTCTGGAAGAAGATAGGTATACCTGAAAAAGTTAAAGAGCTGAGAAGAGAAGACATCCCTGTATTGGCAGCTCAGGCTGACAAGGAAGGCAATCCTGTTTACCCTGTGCCGGTGATCATGGATGCAAACGAACTGAAGCGCTTTTATTACGATGTACTTGAGTGATAGAAAACCACGACAGGAGGGGTTGTTTTGAAAAATAATAATTTGGGAGCGATAATAATTTCATTTTTGCTCGCAGCTGTTTGTATAACCGCGGGAATATGCCTGAGTGGCAGGAATCTTGACGATCCTTCCAAGGTGGCTATGGCTTATATGAAGGCTGTATCAAAGGGAAAGTATAAGAAAGCCGTGGAACTGACCTATGAAGATTCGTATGAGATCCGCGGTCTTGATGCCGACGATATGGAAGAGGAGATAGAAGATAATCTCGGCGAAGTAACGGAGGACTACAAGAAGATACTTGTTTCTCCCGCGATATTTACAAAGAACGAATACGGTGATGATATCGCATACGTAGATATCACAGGACTTAAAGAAGACAGCACAGATACAAGACAGCTTACACTGCTTAAGGTTCACGGAAGCTGGCTGGTTGTAGAGAGTTTTTAAGGGGGATAAAAAGCGATGAACAGAAAACATGGAAAACTGATCCTCTTACTGCTTATAACGGCTGCCATCTTTATCCTTACCGGATGCGGCGGAAATCTTGATACCAAGCTTACCGTAAATGATGACCTGAGCGGTGAGCGCAGGATGACATTTACACTTGATAAATCCGATGCTCAAAACAGCATTAAAGGAAAATCAGACGAGATCAAAAAAGATCTTGCAAATACTCTTCCCGATGCTCTTACCATGGAGGATCGTTCTGCGGGAGGGAATATAGAGATCGTCTTTACTCTTAAGTTCTCCGACATGGATGATTACAACAGGAAAGTAAGAGATCTTTTTCATGCCGGAGGAGGATTTGCACCCGATGATCCCGTGACGTGGTATAAACCGGATACGGTTTTTGCAAAGGGCGTTGAGTTCGAAGAGCATTTTAATTCCAAGGATCTGATGGTATGGTTCCAGAACTATCTGATATCGAAAGGATATGTAACGGAAAAAGACAGGATTCATATCTTTGAGACTACTTCATGCACCTACGATGTATGCGGTGAAAAGGGAACAGCTTCTCCGGTGGTTGTGGAAAGTCTCAAATACGCACCTTTTGAATCTATAAATATATATACGGATTTCAACGGTCCTTATGATATTGACAGAAAGATAGAAGTGATACTTCCTCAAAGCTCCATGGATTTTAACGGAGAAGAGATAAAGGCTTTCCTTGATGACAAGGTGGCCGACGGCTTTGAAGGCGAGTGGAACGACATATCAGGCAATGCTGTCTTTACAATATCGGGAAACGGTCTCGATGCGGATGAGATAAACGATATGATGAACGGATTCTGCGGTATAGAGGATCCGGATATGTTCTATATCTCCAAAGAGGCAACATTAAAATACGGCGGAGAGAATGTAACGGCAGGTCCGGACGGATTCGTTAATATAGCGAATGTATTCGGAGAGTCCTCGGGAGTGGCAGAAAATCTCGATCTGTCGGATTTCGTTTATGACAGGTCGAAAAAGATCAATCTAAACTATTACGTAGATGATGGTGAGGATTACAATGGCGCCGTAAAGCTTCCCGACAGGACTGAGGTTGCGGTCAAAAATGACGGACCTGCAGGAGAAGACGGTTATCAGCTTTTCTTTAATACGGATCAGTCGTCTTTTCTGATCGAATATGCATATACATATAAATATCATGCGGACGAGATGGATATCGAGCTTACTCCCAAGAGAAAGGGAGATGTTTCAAGAAAAGTCACAGTCCATTTCACCAACAGGATAGAGAAGGATCAGCTGTCTTCGATGCAGAAGGAAGTCGAGGATTGTTTTAAGGCTGTTAATGAAAGATTTGGTGCCGAGGAGGATATGATCACTCTTAAGAGCATCAAGTCGGATGATAACGGATTTAATGTTGTCATCACCACAAATGTTAAGGCCGATGCGGGCATAAGAGAAAGCGACCTGTGGAATGTGGCGTTCGATGCGGATAATCACTTAAGCTTTACCGAAGACACCAAGGCGCTCTTTCCTTTATTTGCGACCATGCATGTGGAAGATGAATTCGATACGGGAATCTTCTCCGGATCTGATATAGATACCTTTACCTATACATTAAAAGGTATAGGCAAACCCATATTTGATGAGGAGATGGCCAATATCGCAGAAAAGACAGGCTTGGAAAAGACATTTGGTGGAAATGATAACAAGGTGATCCTGACAGATGTGGATCCTGAGCGAGCTGTCGTCATCAGCATCACAGGTAAAAGGCTGAGCATAGTGGCAGCCATCATCTGGGGAATTGCAGCGATATGCCTGATCGCGGGTGTGATAAGTATCTTCGTCTTTATAAAGAACAGGAAGGAAGATATCAACCGTCCTCTACCGACAGTGTCGAAGGATGACGATAATGGGGCAGTAGGCAATCCCACGTCGGATAATAAGAACAATCCGGGATCGGCACCACAGCCGGAGAATAAACAGGCTCCCGGTTCAGGTCCCAAATCGGATACCAGGGATGATGTTAAGCCTGACAATAAGCCGGTTGCAAATGCGCCTAAACCTGTCCGTGAAACACCTGACGGAAAGGTGATCTGTCCGGGCTGTGGAAAGATCCTGGCAAAGGGGACGCTTTTCTGCGGAATGTGCGGTTACAGGCTGTAAGGGTATTTTTGCTTTCAAAAATACTATTCAGGTGTTAAAATGGAGTGATTAAATACCCGGACCGGACGAGAAACGGATCGGGATATAAGGAGGAAAACCTAAAATGCAGTACAGTAAAGTATCCACTGACCTTAATTTCGTGGAACGCGAAAAGGAAGTAGAGAAGTTCTGGAAAGACAATCGGATCTTTGAGAAGAGTATTGAGCAGCGCGAAGGATGCCCTACCTATACTTTCTATGACGGACCGCCTACGGCAAACGGCAAGCCCCACATTGGACACGTTCTTACACGTGTTATCAAGGATATGATCCCCAGATACCGTACAATGAAGGGAAATATGGTTCCCCGTAAAGCCGGATGGGATACACACGGACTGCCTGTTGAGATAGAAGTTGAGAAGCTTCTCGGAATAGATGGCAAGGAGCAGATCGAAAACTATGGTCTGGAGCCTTTCATCGAGAAGTGTAAGGAAAGTGTTTGGAAATATAAGGGTATGTGGGAGGATTTCTCCGGTACCGTCGGTTTCTGGGCGGATATGGACAACCCTTATGTTACTTATCATGATGATTATATCGAGTCCGAATGGTGGGCTTTAAAGCAGATCTATGATAAAGGCCTGCTCTACAAGGGCTTCAAGGTAGTTCCTTACTGCCCTCGTTGCGGAACACCTCTGTCTTCACACGAGGTTGCCCAGGGCTACAAGGCTGTAAAGGAGCGTTCTGCTATCGTTCGTTTCAAGTGTACGGATGAAGATGCTTACTTCCTTGCATGGACCACAACACCCTGGACACTTCCTTCCAACGTAGCACTTTGCGTTAATCCGGATGAGACCTACTGCAAGGTTAAGGCAGCAGACGGATATACATATTATATGGCAGAAGCTCTCCTTGATACTGTTCTCGGAAGATTTGCCAATGAAGAAGAAGGCGTTAAGGCTTACGAAGTCCTTGAGAAATTCAAGGGTACTGATCTCGAGAAGAGAGAGTATGAGCCTCTCTATAAGTGTACCGGAGAAGCTGCCGCAAAGCAGCACAAGAAGGGCCATTACATCGTATGCGACAGCTACGTAACAATGACAGACGGTACCGGTATCGTTCATATCGCTCCTGCTTTCGGTGAAGACGATGCAAGAGTAGGAAGAAATTATGACCTTCCCTTCGTACAGTTCGTAGACGGAAACGGTGAACTGACCAAGGAAACTCCTTATGCAGGTCTCTTTGTTAAGGATGCAGATCCCAAGGTTCTTACAGATCTTGAGAATGAAGGAAAGCTTTTCGATGCGCCTAAGTTCGAGCATGATTACCCGTTCTGCTGGCGTTGCGATACACCGCTTCTTTACTATGCCCGCGAGACATGGTTCATTAAGATGACAGCGGTTAAGGACGATCTCGTTCGCAACAATAAGACAGTTAACTGGATACCTACTTCCATCGGTGAGGGACGTTTTGGTAACTGGCTTGAAAATATTCAGGACTGGGGTATCTCCAGAAACCGTTACTGGGGTACACCGCTTAATATCTGGACATGTCCCGACTGCGGAGAGATCATGTGTATCGGTTCCCGCGCAGAGCTTGCAGAGAAGAGCGGCAATCCCGATGCAGCTAAGACAGAGCTCCACCGCCCTTATATCGATGAGGTTGTGATCCCCTGTCCCAAGTGCGGTAAGGATATGCACAGAGTTCCGGAAGTTATCGACTGCTGGTTTGACTCGGGAGCTATGCCTTTTGCTCAGCATCATTATCCTTTTGAGAATAAGGATCTCTTTGAACAGCAGTTCCCCGCACAGTTTATCTCGGAAGCTGTCGATCAGACCAGAGGATGGTTCTACTCACTTATGGCTGAGTCCACACTGCTTTTCAACAAGTCTCCCTATGAGAATGTAATAGTTCTCGGACTCGTACTTGATGAGAAGGGTCAGAAGATGAGTAAGCATCTCGGCAATGCTGTCGATCCTTTCGATGCGCTTAAGAATTACGGTGCAGATGCTATCAGATGGTACTTCTACATCAATTCAGCTCCCTGGCTGCCCAACCGTTTCCACGGCAAGGCTGTTCAGGAAGGACAGAGAAAGTTCATGGGTACTCTTTGGAATACCTATGCTTTCTGGGTTCTCTATGCAAATATAGATGAGTTTGATGCTTCCAAGTACACGCTTGAGTATGACAAGCTCTCCGTAATGGATAAGTGGCTTCTTTCAAAGCTCAACTCCGTAGTCGGAGAAGTTGATAAGAATCTTAATGATTACAGGATCCCCGAGGCTGCAAGAGGTCTCCAGGATTTCGTAGATGAGATGAGTAACTGGTATGTCCGCAGATGTCGTGAGAGATTCTGGGCAAAGGGCATGGAGCAGGATAAGATCAATGCATACATGACTCTTTATACCGCGCTTGTTACCATATCCAAGGCAGCAGCACCCATGATTCCCTTCATGACTGAAGAGATCTATCAGAATCTTGTAAGAAGCGTAGATAAGGATGCCAAGGAATCCATCCACCTCTGCGACTTCCCTGCTGTTGATGAGAAGCTTATCGACAAGGAACTTGAGGACAATATGGAAGCTGTACTCAAGATCGTTACTATCGGTCGTGCTGTCCGCAACGGTGCAAATATCAAGAACCGTCAGCCTATCGGACGTATGATCGTTAAGACTGCCGTTAAGCCGGATGAGTTCTATACAGCCATCATCCGTGAGGAGCTTAATGTAAAGAGTGTTGAATACCTTGATGACGTAAGCGAATATACTTCATATACTTTCAAGCCTCAGCTCAAGACCGTAGGACCCAAGTACGGCAAGCAGCTTGGCGCTATCCAGAAGTATCTTGCGGGAGTTGACGGTAACGAGGCTATGGCTTCTCTTAAGGAAAACGGAGCTATCACCTTCGATGCAAACGGTGTGGAGGTTTCTCTCGGAGCAGAAGATCTTCTGATCACAATGGCTCAGAAAGACGGCTTTGCTGCTGATGCAGACGGTAATGTTACGGTTGTCCTTGATACCAAGCTTTCACCCGAGCTCATCGAAGAAGGTTTTGTATTCGAGATAATTTCCAAGCTCCAGACAATGCGTAAGGATTCCGGCTTCGAGGTTATGGACAGGATCGAGGCTGCATTCTCCGGTAACGACAAGATCGAAGAAGTTATTAAGAAAAATGCTAATGCGATCTCAGATAAGGTACTTGCAAATGCTCTTAAGTATGAAGAGACCTTTGACGGTGCCAAGGAATGGGATATCAACGGCGAGAAGCTTACGATCTCTGTAAAGAAGATTTGATAACAATGGATATTCCCGTTATTACCAAAGAAAATACAGAAGCGTTATTTGAGTCCAAATATGCAAATCTGTATAAGCTTCACTACGGTGAAGGTGAAAAATTCTATTATGATGCAACACGCAGGAAGAAGGATAACCTCGTCGCCGTAAAAAGCGACGAAGAATTCCGAAACATGAAGCCCGATGCGGTAAGCTGTTTCGTGATCATGTGTGAGGACGGCAAAGAGCCAATGCTCCTTCTTTCGCGTGAATTCAGGTATGTAACGGGTCAGTTTATAACCGGTGTGCCTGCGGGACTTTTGGATCCCGAGGATACGTCGGTGATCTCCGCTGCGAAAAGAGAGCTTTTTGAAGAAACGGGGATTAAGATCGAAGAGAAATACGGCGACAGGATTTTTGTTGTAAATCCGCTTGTATTCTCCACTCCGGGCTTTACCGATGAAAGTAATGCTTTGGTATGTGCGGTGATACATCCCGACAAACACGAAGTATGTCTGACACAGGAAGGCGCTGTAGGTAAAGAGATCTTTTCCGGATTCGTAAAGCTGAGCAAGGACGATGCATTAAAAATGCTTAAGGACGGTGTGGATGACAGAGGGATTTATTATTCTGTCTATACCTGGATGTCGCTCATGTATTTCGTATCGGAAATGTGGAAATAAAAGGTACTTTTGATCTGATAGTATGATTTTCGGAAAAATGAAAACCGAATCGGTTTCGGCTAAAGTCCCGGGTATCCAAGAGATCCCGGGAACTTTTAACGTACAGGGGAAAAAGGATTTCCTTGAGTTTATGGGAGAAGCTGCTTCGGATAAAGCCGGTGATGTTCCGGCGGAAGAATACGGGAAATACGAAAAATATATAGCAACGGAACTGTTGGCCAAGTATGAGAACAGTAAAGCATACCGTGAAGGCAGCAGTACACGTAAGACGGCGGTCAGAGTGGATCAGCTTTCCGATATAGAGGATGAACTCGAGGACGATGATAAGAGAAAGGAGTTCTCCGAGGCAGTTGAAAAACTAAAATCCCTTGGGGTTGTTGATTTCTCATATGACAAGGATGATGCTCAGGCGATAGACCGTATATGGCTTATCATTGAAGATAAGTCCGTAAGGGATGCTTATCGGATCGCAGGACTCAGACCCAAGATAGATATAATCAATGAGTTTACGGAGAAGATAGAGGGAACCATCAAAAACATGCTCCCGGACAGCATCTATGCGGCTTTTCTCAAGGATCAGGCTGAGCAGATAAGGGAGAGGAAGAATTTCACCAGGTATTTTACCGATGATATCAGACAGAACTTCGGAATACTGAGATTCATTCTTTTTCTGGATTCCAACGAAGAGAACAAGAAAGAGCAGATGGAGAGAGTGCTCAGCACGAGGCTCTTCGGTGACAGCAAATTCTTTGAGAGGGAGATAAGAGCCAAGGTTATTCTTATCCTCCATACCATCAAGCATGAATATGAGGAAGGTCTTGCAGCAAAAGGCAGCCAGAGTATAGTGACTGTCGATGAAGGAGAACAGCTCCTTGCCGAAAAAGGTATCGTCAGATATCCTGAGATCTTCGAGTTTGCGGGATGTATTTCGGTGATATTCGATGACGGAAGATCTGCGGATTTCAGCACACAGACTTACGGTGCATGTATCAATGCTTCCATGGCAGAGAGGGTTACGTCCGTAACTTTTCGTGATGTGGAAAGAGTTCTTTTTATTGAGAACAAGTCGGTGTATGTCTGGTATCTGTCAAAACAGCGTAAAGACAATGAACTGGTGCTTTATCATGGACATTTTGTAAGCCCTGCAAAGGGTATGTGGTTTAAATGTATCGCAGATGAAGCTGAGAGAAGCGGCGTCCGTGTGGGATTCTGGGGAGATATAGATTTCAGCGGATTCAGGAAGTTCGTCCGTTTAAAGAGAAACAGCTGCCCGTCACTGGAACCATATGAGATGGGAGTTAAGACTCTTCAGGTATTTTCCAAATTTGTTGTTCCTTTGGACAATGAAAAAGAGAAGGAACATCTGAGGAATGTACTGACTGATGACGATTATTATTCTTTCAGACATGTTATAAATTATATGTTGGAAAATAAGGTGCGTCTGGAGCAGGAAAATATTCCCGCAGAATGATGACATAGTGATAAATAGAAAGGACGGCATATGAAAAAGGGCCTGGTCATGGAAGGCGGAGCGATGCGCGGGATGTTTACCGCGGGTATTCTCGATGTCTTTATGGAAAACGGTATTGAATTTGACGGTGCGGTAGGTGTGTCCGCAGGTGCAACTTTCGGATGCAATATCAAGTCAAAGCAGCCCGGCAGAGCGATCCGTTACAATTTAAAGTATTGTAACGATCCGAGATACGGGACGTTTAAGTCATTGATAAAAACCGGTGATCTTTACGAGACCAAGTTCTGTTATGAAACACTGCCGTTCGAACTGGATCTTTTTGATGTGAAGACTTTTGCAGCCAATCCGCTTGAATTCTACTGTGTGGCAACGGATGCAAAGACCGGCAAGCCTGTATATCACAGATGCAAGACAGGAACCGGTAAAGATATGTTCTGGATCAGAGCATCGGCCAGCATGCCGCTTGTTTCCAAACTGGTAGAGATAGACGGCGGGTATTATTCTGACGGCGGTGCGGCAGATTCAATACCTTTGAAATTCTTTGAATCCAAGGGGTTCGACAAGAATGTTGTCATCCTCACCAGAGACAGGGCTTATCAAAAGAAACCGGATAAATTTGCATGGCTTTATAAGATCCTTATGCCACAGTATCCGGGACTTGCAAAGGCTATGGCGAACAGGCCGAAGATGTATAATGCCGAGAAGCGTTATATAGAAAAGCGCGAAAAAGAAGGAAAAGCATTTTTGATCTTTCCGCCAAAGGAGATAGATATAAGCCGTACAGAGCACGACCCTAAGGAATTACAGCGCATCTACGATATGGGAAGAAAGACGGCGCTGGAAAAACTGGAAGATATCAAAAAATATTTGGCAGGATGATCTTCGCACTGAAGACATACAACGGGAAATCATATTTGATATATGTTTAAAAGAACAGAAAGTCATTATTATACTCTGAGCAGTGCGCAGGTCATACTTCTTGGTTTTATATGTATGATACTCATCGGGACTTTTCTCCTGATGCTGCCCATCGCATCTGCAGATCATACAAGTGTGGATTTTCTCTCCGCACTTTTCACAGCAACTTCAGCAAGCTGTGTTACCGGACTTATCGTAAGGGACACGGCAACTTCATGGACTCTGTTCGGTCAGATAGTAATCCTCATAATGATCCAGATAGGAGGAATGGGTGTGGTTACCATGACAACCTTTCTCTCCAGACTGTCCGGAAAAAAGATAGGGCTCAATGCCAGGATAACCATGCAGGAAGCAGTATCTGCCAGAAACTTAAGCAGTATCTTAAGTCTCACAGGTTTTATCGTTAAGGGAACTCTTGCAATAGAGCTTTCCGGAGCAGCGCTCTTATCTCCGGTGTTTATAAGGGATTTCGGATTTTTAAAGGGAGTGTGGTATGCTCTCTTTCATTCGATATCCGCATTCTGTAATGCCGGTTTTGATCTCATGGGAGTCAGGGAACCATTTTCATCAATGACTTCCTATTCTTCGGATCCCCTAGTGATCATCACGCTCTGTTTTCTCATTTTGTTGGGAGGTCTGGGCTTCGTGACATGGGATGATATAAGGGATAACGGGATCCATTTCAGGAAATACAGTCTTCAGAGTAAGCTGATACTGATCTCGGAAGCGGTGTTGATAATTTTCCCCATGATCTTCTTTTATTATAATGAGACGGAAGGGCTGCCTGTGCAGGAAAAGATACTGGTATCTTTATTTCATGCTATTTCACCCAGAACAGCAGGTTTTAATACCGTGGCTTACGGAACA
>Ga0256407_10002249_pt1 | contig 37466 bp, 50 predicted proteins | sample RumenRJG_04DNA_FD_193489 | JGI IMG/M metagenome (GOLD analysis project Ga0256407, IMG submission 193489) | Bovine rumen microbial communities from Lethbridge, Alberta, Canada - RJG_04 | ecosystem: Host-associated > Mammals > Digestive system > Stomach > Rumen | place: Canada: Alberta... | reverse complement strand
GCCCCGCGCAAATGCGTGCAAAACTGAGAAATCAGCCCCGCCGGAGCCCAGGGAAAAAAAGAGAGAGGAGAGCACAGAGATGGCACGACCACGGAAACCGACCGCCGTCAAGCGCCTGCAGGGCACCCTCCAGAAGTGCCGCACGCCGGTGGCCGAGCCGCAACCGCAGGTCGACCTCAAGGGCGCGCTGCCTCCGGACTACCTCACAGAGAGCGCGCAGGAAATATGGCGGTTCAGCCTGGAGCAGATACCAGAGGGCATGCTAAGCACGGTAGATTACGCGGCATTTTGCCAATGGGTGGTTTGCTTCGACCAGTTCGTGATGCTGGCTGCCGCGATTAAACGCGAGGGGACTATACAAGAGACAGAGGACGGGCAACTACAGGTTAGCGGCATCCTCCACCACATAACCAAGACGGCCGCGATCCTCCGCGGGCTGGAGAACGAGCTCGGGTTTACCCCTGCCGCACGCTCACGCGTTACCAGCTTCAAGGCCGCGACCGGAGAGAAAAACGCATTCGAGGATTTATAATTGGCAGCGCTGGATTACGTAGGAAAGGCCAACCGGTACATTAAACAGGTACTGGAAGGAAAGAAACCGGCTAACCGGTTTGTAAAGCTGGCCTGCGAACGGCAGCAGCGCGACCTCGAGCGCGCAGCAAAAAACAGCCGCGATTTCCCGTACGACTTCGACCGGAAAAAAGCGAACCGGCCGTGCGCCTTCCTGGAACGCTTAACGCACGTAAAGGGAGAGAAGGCCGGCGAGTATATACACCTGGAGGACTGGCAGTGCTTTATTGTAACAACGGTATTCGGCTGGATAAACCGGGAAGGGAAGCGCGCAGGTAAGCGCCGGTTCCGAAAAGCGTATACGGAAGTACCCCGCGGGAACGGTAAGAGCACCCTCGAGAGCGGCATAAGCTTATACATGCTATGCGCGGACGGAGAGCAGGGCGCGGACGTTTACAGCTTCGCGACCACCAGAGACCAGGCGAGGATCGTTTTTGATGACGCGCTGGCGATGGCGCGCGGAAATAAAGACCTGCGGGACTACTACGGCCTGGACACCTTCAACCACTCCATGAGCATAATCGGCACCAACTCGAAGATGCAGCCGAAAAGCGCGGACGCGGACACCCTCGATGGCCTTAATACCCACTTCGGGGTCATAGACGAGCTGCACGCGCACAAGACCCGCGCGGTCTGGGACGTAGTAGAGTCATCACTCGGAAAGCGCCCGCAGAGCTTACTTTTTGCGATAACGACCGCCGGCGTACTTTTGTACGGAGTCTGCATGGAAGTACGCCGCTACGTAGGCCACATACTGGATCGCAGCGTATACGACGAGACCATGTTCGGGATAATATACACCATCGACCAGGACGACGACTGGCGCAGCCTCGCGGCACTGAAAAAAGCAAATCCGAACTGGGGCATAAGCTGCGACGAGGATTTAATACTAAGTAACCGCCGGAAGGCGATGACCTCCAGCAGCTCGCGTAAAAACTACCTTACAAAACACCTGGACGTCTGGGTCAACTCGGACAGCCAATGGCTAGAGATGGAGAAGTACCGGCGCTGCATAGATCCGGCGCTGCGGGCGGAGGACTTCACGGGAGCATACGCTATATACGGGATCGACCTCGCGAGCAAGCTCGACATCTCGGCTATACTGCGGATACACTGGAAACCGGACGCCGCGGGCGTAATACACTACTACTTCCTGGCGGATTTTTACCTCCCTAGCGAGACGGTCATCAACGAGGGCAACCCGGAATACGAGGGATGGGCGGCGGACGGGTACCTACACACCACCGACGGCGCAGTTACTAACCTTGCGGAGCTGCAGGAGCACATCCGGGACGAGGCGCGCGACTACGTAACGCTAAGCCTGGCATACGACCCGATGCAGGCCACGCAGATGAGCCAGGGGCTAATTGAGGAGGGACTCGAGATGGTAGAGATGCCGCAAACCCTCAAGAACATGAGCGAGCCGATGAAATTCTTACAAGCGCTTATATACGAGGAGCGCGCGCACTTCGAGGATAACCCGGTGCTGCACTGGATGTTTGGCAACGTAGTATGCCACACCGATGCCAAGGAAAACATCTATCCCCGCAAGGAGAAAAAAACGGATAAAATAGACGGTGTGGTCGCCGCTATCATGGCACTACAGCAGGCGATCCAGCTCAACGTAGAGCAGGAATACCCGACAGGACGACCGGACGACACCGGCGAGGGCATAGACTGGAGCAGCTTTACACTCAACTAAGGAGACGACCATGTGGGACTTTATAAAAGGCTTACTCGGCAACTACAAGGGGCCGCAGCGCGACGCGCCCTACACCTCGATCACCCAGGCGGAGACAGCGCCGACGGTAAGCAACGCGCTACAGATCCCGGCGGTCTGGGAATGCGTACAGAAGATAGTACGCGCGATGAGCTGCATGCCGCTCGACCTGCTGCGCGTAATAGACGAGGACGGCAACATGGAGCCCGTACGCTCCGGAGAGCTGCACAGGCTACTAACTGAGAGCCCGAACGCCTGCATGACTCCGGCGGACTTTATCAAGGTACTAACTACCGATTATTTATTATACGGTAACGCTTATATAAGAGTAGACTACGCCCGCGGCGCCGACTATATAGCGGCCTTGACTCCGCTCAACCCGAAGCAGGTACGCGTAGAGAACCACGGCGGCGGCGTAGTAAAGTACGTATACAACACGGAGGACAGCGCGGTCGTAACCTATCCGGCAGACCGGATCCTACACTGGAAAGGAATCGGGAACGGGATCAAGGGCTTCAGTCTGGTGGACTTCGCGCGCTCAACCCTTGACGAAGCGGTCAAGGCGCAGAACGCCAGCGCGGATCTTTTTAAGAACAAGGGCAAGCTAAACGGCATACTTTGTAGCGACAGCCCGATCCTTAAGGATAACCAGGTTAAGGAATTTTTAAAAACCTTCCGGGAAATGAAAAACGCCGACATCGGCGTCCCGCTGCTGCCGCAGGGCTTCCGCTTCCAGAGTATGGGCTTAAGCCCGGTCGAGACCCAGCTTTTACAGACCCGAGAATTCATCGTGCAGGAATTCGCGCGGTGGTTCGGCATACCGTACGGCTTGCTTACCGGCGAGGCTTCCGACCTGGTAGAGCTCAGCAACTACTTTTACGAGACAACGATTTTACCCATGTGCGTAGAGCTCGAGCAGATACTCCAGAACCGCCTTATACAAGACCCGGAAATAAAAATAAAATTCCGTACGAGCGTACTTAAGCGCATGAGCGACCAGACCAGGATCGCGATGCAGACCAGCTACGCGCAGAACGGCCTCAGAACTAGAAACGAACTCAGACGCGAGGACGGCTACAGCCGCATCGACGGAGCCGACGAGCTCACCGCGCAGAATAACCTATTCCCAGTTAGCAAGCTGGGGCAGAACGACCCGACGCAGACACCGCAGACGCCGCTCACTACCCAGCCGCAGAAGCAATAAAAGAGGAGTAACTCATGTACTACATAACGCAGAAAACCCAGCTACAGCTGGATCCTACCCGCGAGCCTGGATTTGTAGCGGGCTACGCTTCCAAGTTCGGCGGCATAGACAGCTACGACGACACCATCGAGCCGCACGCGTACGACAATATCCTTAAGGCTGCCGTACTGCCTAAGATGTTTTTCAACCACAACGCCTGGGACGTACCCAGCGGCCGCTGGACTTCCTGGAAGATAGACGAGGTCGGTCTCTACGTAGAGGGGCTGCTTAACCTCGAGCTGCAGCAGGGGCAGGATCTGCGCAAGGCGATCGAATTCGGCAGCATAGACGGCTTAAGCGTAAGCATACGCATGGCAGCCGACGATTTCTACTACGACGCGGACGGCATCCGCCATATAAAAAACGTACAGAGCATGAGGGAGATCTCACTTTGCACATTTCCAGCGGATAATAACGCGCGTATAATAGCTTTTAAGACTGCCGAGGAATTGGCAGAGCTTAAGACCGTGCGAGACCTGGAGGAATACCTGCGAGACGCAGGCGTGTCAGCCAAGGACGCGAAGGCCTTAATCAGCACCAGTAAAAGAATCTTAACCGACGAAGCCGCCACAGCGAAAGCGCAGCGGGAAGCAGCGGAAAAAGCAGCAGAGCAGCAGCGGAAGTTAGATCGAGTACAGCACTTTTTTAACCAACTGAAAGGAAACTAAAAGATGGCAGATGAAAAAGAAAACCAGCTCGACGGCTTACTCAAGACCGCCGAAAACGCCATGAAGGCCCTCGACGACTACAAGGCACAGCTCGAAGGCTGCAATAAGACCATGGCCGGCTACAAGGACGAGCTCGCAGGCGTAAAAGCCGACAACGAGAAGATGCGCAAGGAATTATTCGCACTGCAGCAGGGCGCAGCCGCTCCAGTAGCAGGAACCGCATCCGCTAAGAGCGCCGGCGAACGCTTCGCAGCTTCGCAGGAATACCAGGCATTCAAGTCACAGATCGCCGGTAACCGCCACGCCTCATTCAAGCTTGACCTCGCAGCCGCTCCGGAAACTACCCAGGCCAGCAACAGCGTGCCCCGTACCACATTCGCACCACCTGCCGAGCTCGGCATCATAACCGATCCGCGCCAGGTATTAGCGCTTGAAAGCTTATTCGGCCACGTCTTTATTAACTCCAGCGCCTACCAGTACGTAAAATACGGCTACGTCACCACTCTAACAGCCACCGGCCCCGCAGTAACTGCGGAAGCCGCAGCCAAGCCAGAGGCTAACTACTCCGGCAGCATTGTGAACGGCGCGGTCTCCACCATTGCCGGCTGGACTAAGGTCACAGAGCAGATGCTGCAGGACGACGCGAACCTGGTAAGCTTCATTAACGACGACCTGGCATACCAGCTCAACCTGGTGATTGACCACCAGATCGCGCAGGGTACCGGCAGCGGCGAGCTTAAGGGCTTAAACCAGAGCGGCAACTATACCGATTACATCACCCCGGCCGGCCTGGTAAGCGGCGACACCGTGATCGATCTGATCCTCAAGGTAAAGGGCGCTATGGAAGCAGCCGCCATTACTAATATCGCGGTACTGCTTAACCCGCAGGACTGGGTAGAGGTACTCGGCGTAAAGAACGTAAACAAGGATTATATAGTCCCTGGCATCCTTGACCTGCCAGCGCAGCGCATCTGGGGCACACCGGTGATCCTCAGCTCATCCGTACAGAAGGGCAAATTCCATATGGGTAACTTCGCCCTAGGCGCCAAGATTATCGAGCGCGCAGGCTTGAGCGTAGAGATGGACAGAGAGGGCGACGATTTCACCAAGAACCTTATGACCATCCGCGCAGAACGCCGCCTCGACCTCGCCGTCGTACAGCCGAAGGCACTCGCCTACGGTAATTTTGCCGCTACTGCTTAACCGGCATAAGCGCACGCCCGCCGAGGGCATAGAACGGGAGCCCAGCGCTCCCGTTTTGCTTTTTAGGAGGATAGACCATGCTATACTTGACCATAGACGACATAAAGCAGCATCTGCGTATAGACGGAGACGACGAGGACGAGCTACTGGAGGAATACCTGGAGACCGCGCAGGATGACGCGGAGACCTACATGAGGCGCCCTATATACTCAGCGAACCCGGACGACAACCCGGTCACCGACGATCTCGCCAAGATACCGCCGCAAATAAAGCAGTTCCTGCGGGTAACAGTAGGCGACTACTACAGAAACAGAGAAAACCAGCAGGACAAGACATATACAACCTACTACCCGCACCTGCTGGATCGGTTCATAAGCTACAAGCTATACGGAGAGTAATATGCCGATAAGACCGAGAGCGGGCGCCCTGGATAAGCGCGTGCAGCTGCTGCGCCCGGTAAAGACACTCAACGCCACCGGCGCCCACGTGACGACCTTCGAGGACGCCGGCGGAGCCTGGGCGAACGTACGCCAGATCACGCTCCGCGAGAGCCTGCGCTCGCAGGTAGAGCTCCAGCAGGAGACGTACACGGTTATGATCCGCTACCGCTCCGGCATAAGCCCCGCCTGGGCGCTCAGCTGGGACGATAAGCGCTACCGCATACTTAGCATAGAATGCGACCGCAGCACCGGTTATATAATCATAGGCTGCGAGCTTGACAACTCAATTGTGCAGGAGGCAACGACATGACACCAGTCGCCATAATACGCGCGGATTTGGTAAAGCTGCTACATACAGCCAGCGCCAGCGCGAAGATTTCTTTTGACCCGATGGCTCCGGAGGAAATAGAGGAAGCTTATATAATAACCCGGCTTGAGATACGCCACCGCGACCGGCAGCTTGACATGGTCTACTACCGCAGCGCGGTCGTTACCTTGATCGCTGCCGCTAAGACCACCGCCGACCTGGACGCGCTGGTGGACGCGCTGGCCGTGACCGATAACCAGAACGAGGGAACACTGCGCGGCGCTACGCTAAGCAGCATCGTATACAAGACCGACGCCGATCCGGACATAAAGACCGCGGAGGTTATCCTCGAAGCCGAGATTGTAGACCACTAGCCGGAGGCCTGCCGTGATTATAGGAACCCCCGACGACAGCATGGAGAAGCTATTCGATGAGCTGCTGGAGCACCTCGAGCAATTCGACAAGCGCACCAGCGCGAAGATCCAGCGCGAGATCCTCCGCGAAGCTATACGACCGGCAGCCCAGGCGCTGCGCTCAGCTACCCGCGAAGCGTATGGGGTACGAACCGGACGCGCCAGGAAGTCGATACGCGCAACCGCGAAGGGCTCCCGCAGGCGCCCCGGCATACAGTACGCGACGTACGGCTGGAGCAATAAGGGCATACAGCCCATATACACCACCACCGGAAAGGACGGCCGGCGCAGGCAGAGACCGAAGCCCGCCACCTATATCGGGATCTGGCTAGATCTCGGAACGGAGAAGCAGCAGGCGCGGCACATTTTCAGCGAGCAATGGCAAGCTCACAAAAAGCAAATAGAGGATATACTCACGGAGAAAATCCGCGCTATAATGAAACAGAGCAAAATCTCAAAGTAAATAAGCGCTTAAGGAGACAGAGAGATGACCGCAACCTTAACACCAACCACACCGAAGAATGCCATTAGCGGCAAAAATACGCTAGTCGGCTACAAGCTCGCCAGCGACACCTCCGGTAATTACGTAACTATCCCGGGCGTAACCGTAGTAACCGGCCTTGCCGGCTCAGTAGAGGACATAGACCAGTCATGCATCGCGGAGGACGCTAAGCGCTATCTCCCGGGAGCTTACGACGGCGGGGAAGTAACAATCACAATTCACCACTACACCGGAGACGCTACCCAGCAGGCACTCATAGGGGCAGCCAACGCCGGATCCGTAATCAGCTTACTGATCCAGTACCAGGACGAGACCACCTGCACCATGGAGGTCGCACTTAAGAGCGCCACACCGCAGGATCCGAGCCTCAGCGAAACCCTCAAATGGGACATAGTAGGCAAGCAGAACGGCAAGCCGACATGGGTATTCGGATAACAGATACCACAGCAGAGACCACAGCGAGAGCACCCTTTGGGCCGGCGCATAACCGGCCCCTTTTTTAAGGAAAAAAGCATGATTTTAGACGTAAAAAACCTAAAAAAGGCCGCACTTTTTAAGCGGGTACCGGTAAAAGCTGGAGAACTCGGAGAAGGCGCGGAAATTCTGATCCGCGAGCTTAGCGGAGCGCAGCAGGCAGAACTCCAGGAGCTTATCAAGAATAAGGCCGACGAGCGCGACGTTACCGCTTTCATTTTTAAGGCATCGATTATAGACGAGAACGACCAGCAGCAGCTCACCACCAACGAGCAGGCGCTGGCCTTTTTTGACGCAGTACCGGCGCGCCTGGTGAATAGACTCAGCCGCGCGATCTGGGATCTGAATAAGGCAGAAACAGAAAAAAAAAGCTAGAAAGCCCGATTGTACGCTTAAGCGTACGCATAGCGCGGGAGCTGCACATGCCTATAACCGAGGTGCTGCAGCTTCCAGGGCATGAGCTGGCATTGTGGGCGGAGGTCTACCGCCTGGAGGCCGGCGAAACCGAGGAGACCCCGCCGGAGGAGGTGGAGGTCGACCCGCGAGAGGTATATAAGCTACTAGGGGGAACCGTAAAATGAGTATAGTAAACAGCATTTTAAACTTAGTAGACCTCAACACCACAAAGTACACAAAGAAGCTCAAGCAGATGCGCACGGACACCAAGCAGGCAGCCAAGGGCATCGGTCAGAGCTTCGCCTCCCTGGGCTCCGCCTGGAAGGCTGCCATCGCGGGAATCGCCGCGGGCGCACTTACCGGAGCCATCACAAAAGAGCTGCAGGCCACCGAGAAGTCGGTCGCCTCATTCATCACAGCCACCGGAAGCCTGGCGGAAGCCCGCGCGCAGTTTGAGATGCTGCAGCAGGCAGCCCGCGACACGATCCAGCCCTTCGACGCCCTGCAGGCCGTAGCGCTGGACTTGAGAAAGAACGGCATCCAGGCGACCGCCGAGCAGCTCAAGACCTTTTCACAAATTGCATACGGCACCGGGCAGAGCCTGGAGACCGTCGGGAAAGCTTTTACGGCCACGATGCAGGGCAGGTATAAAGCCCTGCAGCAGCTAGGCATCCAGGCGAAGGACAACGGCGCGACCCTGCAGCTTACGTACAAGGGCATGACCACCGAGATCGAGAAGAACAGCCAAGCCTTGAGCGAGTACTTCGCCAAGATAGGCAAGGAAAACGAGGGCGTGCTGGACTACCTCCAGAGCGGCGTCACCGGAGCACTTAACCAGCTAGAGAACGCGTGGGGGGACTTTTACCGCGCCATCGCAGAGAGCGGGCTAGGGGATGCCATAGCGCACACAATTAGAGCCATGGGCACGGCACTAGATGGGATCACCGCATGGATTAATAACAATCAGGCCGCAATCAAACAATTTTTTTATAATTGGTCAGATTATGTCGACCGGTTGGCGAAGGATTTCGAGGGATTAACCCGAGATTTGAACAATTTTTTTACCGCGTCCCAGAAGGTAAACGGGGCTAGAGGAAAAAGCGCTCCGGGCGTATTAGGTTATATTAATTCGTTCGCGGAAACCATCGGGGAAACATGGCACGACCTCATAAATGGAGGAGATGCGGAACGGGCGTTCAAGGCCGAACGGGAGCGCGAGATCGCATTATTTAAGCAGAAAACCGCAAATCTGAAGAAAGGATCCGCGGAGTATGAGCGGGCAATATACGAGACAAACGAACGGCAGAGAGCGATCGCGAAAAAATACGAGAAGGAAACAACGTCAGTTGTTGGCCGTTTGGGTGATTTTCTCTTTGGATATGAAAAATTTTCCGATAGGATGGATAAAAATTTAAATGCATATTCGGAATATTTGGATAAACAAAACGAGAAGAGAGAAGAAGCGGAGAAAAAGGCGCGGGAACGTTCAGGCGGCGCGGATGTATCATTAACACCATTTGGAACCCCGCAGGTTACCGGAGGCGGGAAGGCTTCCGGACGCGCTGCCGCCGATACCTGGGCGGAATACTTCGCCCGCGTACAGCGGATCCAGCGGAACGGCTACAGCTCCGTCGAGAAGCTCCGCGCAGAGCACCAGGACGCGCTCCGCGAGCTGCAGGAGGAGTACGCAAAGAGCAGCATCGCCACCGAGACAGAATACCAGCAGGCACGCGCTACCCTGGAGCAGGAATTCCAGCGCAATATCAAGGAACAGCGGCAGGAGGCCGCAGACTTCCTGCGCTCAGTAGCGGGCGACGAGGAGGCACAGCTCGCGGAGGACTACCGCCAGAAGCTCGAGAAGCTGGAGCAGTACCACACCGACGCCCTGGTGAGCGAGGAGGAATTCCTACAGGCGCGGCAGAAGCTCCGCGACGACTACGAGAAGGAACGCGCCAAGACCCGCGCCACAAAAAACGAATTCATCACTAAAGACGACGAAGAAAACATCAAGCAGTTCACCGACGCGATGGGCGACTTAAGCGACGCCTTCCAGAGCTTAACCACCGGCATGAGCGAGAGCTCCGCCGCATATAAGGCGCTTTTTGCGATACAAAAAGGCTTCGCGGTGGCTTCCGCAACCGCTAACGCCATCGTGGCCTGGACTAAGGCCTTGAGCACCAGCGCGACCTGGTACGAAGCGCTAGCGAACTACGCCAGCGCGGTGGCCTTGACGACCAACATCATCGGACAGCTAAACAGCGTAACCATGCACGACAAGGGCGGGCGCATACCCGCCGGTCAGCTGGGCATTGTTGGCGAGTACGGCCCGGAACTTATACAAGGGCCGGTGGACGTAACCAGCCGGAAGCGTACCGCGGAGCTGGCACGGCAGGCCGCCGGAGGAACCGCGGCGCCGGTCACCGTGAACCTTTACGAGAACGCCGAACGGGCGGGGCAGGTAGAGCAGCAGGACAACACAGACGGCGAAAGAATAATAAACATTTTTGTGAGCAACATACGCCGCGGCGGAGCTGCCGCCCGCGCGATGGAGAACACCTACCAGCTGCGCCGGTACGGCGCCTAATAGGAGGCATATATGAAATACTACCCGGCAGACCTGCCGCGGCCACTTCAAGCCGGATATACCGCAAAACATAAGCCTAACATGCTACGCACGGCAATGGCCGACGGCTACACCCGCCAGCGCCTGGTAAACCAGGGCGCACCAGACCAGGTGAGCGTACAGCTGCTGCTCACGGAGGAGCAATACTGCGAGCTGCTGCGCTGGTACAAGGGCGACATACAGAGCGGCGCCTCATGGTTCGTAATGCCTATGCTGCGCGTAGACGGAGACCAGTCTATACAGTACCGCTACGTCCGCATAGTAAACGGCGAGCTCACGGCGACGCTGGTGAGCACCGGCGCGACCGTAGGGAGCATATACCGCGTAGCCTTCACCCTTGACGCCAGCAACACGGTCGTCGACGACGGATCATGGGATGAGCACTACCAGCCGACGACCGTAACGGACGACGAGGTGGTCGACTTCGCGGAATTCACAGACGAGAACGTGGTCGACGACGCGGACGACCTGGGCGACGCCACCGACACACTAACAATTATAGAGGAGTAAGCGGGATGAGCTTTAAAAAGACACTAACGATTACAAAAAGAGAATCAGACTATACAGCCGGAACAGTAAGCGCCCGCGTGCAGGCAGAGAACGCCATCCTTGCGGACTTCGTAACCTGGCTATTAAGCGTAAACCCTGGCTTGAGCATCCAGGAGAAGGTAGAGATCGGATCAGCCAAATGGACAGGCCAGCCTTTCCTGGTACCCAGCGGAAGCTCCGGAGCCAGTGACGTCAACAAGAGCGGATCCTGCACTGATCTGTACTTTTTAGGACGCGGAAGAAACAAGAAGGTCATCGGGATCTGCATAGACGAGCACGTGCTACGCGTAGGCTTAACCGACACCCCGTCCCGCGATCTAGACTTTTCAGCGGGCAATAATAACTTCGCGCGTCTGCCAGCCGCGGTACTTCGCGCGAGCAACCGTAACGCAAACCGCCGTAACTGCGGAGCGGTGGCCGAGCTTGCAACCTTCGGAACCTCCGGCAACGAGGTGACCTTAAACCTGGCATACTGGCGCGGAGCCTCAACGCTGGTAATAATAGGCGCCACCGTCCCGCTGGTGATAACTCAGACGCCGTATACCTGCTTATACTGCAAAGCTAACAGCATAATAGGGCTACATTTCAGTCTTGACGATGATTTTCAAATAAGCGACGCTACTTACTCATTCGCGGCATTTAACACCAACTACGAGAGCAACCGCGATCTTGACTACGGGATGAGCTACTCGCCTTTTTTTGCGCACGGGAACAACTACGGGACGTTTGAACAACCGTACCAAGAAAACACTTTTCCAACGATTATCCTATGCCACCGCTTATCTATCACCAACGGTGCAGGCGGCGACAAGGCCACCGCGATTAATAGCGTGCCACTTGATACTACAGCCAGCATGGCATCGACCGGAGCGCTCCCTGCCTGCACGCCGTACGGCTTCCCGCGTATAGGTAACTCTGAGCTATATATACGCAAGATGTACGTCCCGATGACCCGCCCGGCAGTAGCCAGCCCGGTTAAGATCGGATATACGCCGGGGCAGATACAGCAGGGCGCCGTATACTCAGTAAAGGGTAAATACTACGTCGCACTTAAGACCGGCATTATAAGCTACTTCGTAGAAGTAGCAGATCAAGGCGACTAAGCGAACCGGCGGAGGAAATATGAGCCTGCTAACACTAAACGAGATTTACGCGAGCGGCGGGCAGCTTCCCGCCGCCACCTTGACAATAACCAACGCCGCGGTGGGGACGCTGCGGTTTATCCTGGATAACCAGCCCCGCACCATAGACGGGGAGACCTACGACGCGGCCGCCTTCACGGTACAGCTGCCGGAACGCAGCGACAGCGGATTTACCGATCTAAACTTCGGGATCTGCGGAGTAAACGGCGACTGCTTCCAATACGTACGGCAGGCGCTCCAGAGCGATCAGCCCACCTACTTAACGCTACAGCACCGCCACCCGGAGGATTTAACACTGGTACTCTACGAGCTCACGCTCACGGTTACCGGCGGGCAGATAACGAGAGACGCCGCAACCTTTACCGCTTCCTTTTGTGATATGCTTAATACTGAATTCCCGAAACTGCGCTATACAGCGCAGAACGCGCCGGGGCTCAAGTACGTAGCATAGGAGGAGAGATGCGAAACATAAACGACTACCTACTCATTAAGCACACGCCGAACGGGCGCGAGTTCCCGCGGCTCGACTGCTGGGGGCTTATAGTAGACCTTTACCGGGAAAACCTCGGGATCACGCTCGACGATTACACAGACTTAGACCACAGCACCATGTCCCGCGGGCTCCAGTACGAGAGGCAGGCGGGACGCTTCGAGCAGGTAAAGGAGCCGCAGGACTACGACATCGTCGCTTTTTTTGTACGCGGCCGACTCTACCATGTAGGCGTATACCTGGACGGCCGCGTCCTGCACACCTCAGAGCGCAGGAACTGCCGGTGGGAGCGGATGGACGGGGCAACACTGGCACATAGGAGCTACTACAGATATGCTAAGAATTGACGTATACAGCCGCGCGGACTTAAGCCGCATAATAGAGCGCGCATACATACCCCGCCGCCTCGGGCAGACGCTGGAGGACGTGATGCGGGAGACTTGTCCGGACTACAGCCGAGAAGCAGCCGCGAGAGCCTACGTCTCAGTATACGCGGACGGCGTAAAAATTCCGCAGGATTTGTGGCCACAGTACCGCGTAACCGGTACCCGCTCGCTTCGGGTGGTACTGGAAGCCGGCGGGCTGGAAGCTTCCACCATAATCGCCATTATCTCCGTGGTCGCTGCCGTAGCCTCCGCGGTATACGGCATAGTAATGATGCAGAAGCTAGGCAAGACGGGCCCGAAAGACACGAAGCAGGGCAGCAGCATCTATGACGTCAACGCCCAGGGGAACCAGGTCAATCTGACCAACGTGATCCCCGAGAACTTCGGATTTTTTAAGCGCTTCCCGGACTACCTCGCAGACCGTCATGTTTTTTATAGGAATAACACTCAGTTTGTAGACCTCATATTGTGCCAGGGCGTAGGAAGCTACCAGCACGCCGACAACCACAGCGACATATACGTCGGGGAAACACCCATAAACGAGCTCGAAGGCTGCAGCGTATACACATACGAGCCGGGGGAGGAAATAACCGCCTTAAACTCACCGGGGGATCGATCCTGGTACTGCTACTACAGCAGCACGGAAGTCACCCGCAGCGGGCACACCCTGGAACCGCTGGTGACTGAAATCGACCAGACCAGCCAGCTAAACCCGACCGCGACATTCAGCAGGGACACCCTCAGCGGCGGTTACTACACGTACACCAGCCCGCAGTACGGCTGCGCGGGGCCTACCGGCGGAGGCGTACCGATCTATCACCCGCTTAACCTGGGATGGGGCGCGGGTACCTACTTTACGCTTAGCGGCTGCTCCGGTATACGCCCGATAGGCGCGGCGGCTGCTATAACCGACAACGGAGACGGCACCAGCACGATCTCCGCGACGCTCCGGCCGTACTTTAACGCCAGTAACCAGGCACTGCACCGCGCATGGCTGCGCCCGCAGGAAGTAGACCCGGACGACGGCACCATCATATCCGCAGGCGACCAGCTCAACATACGGATCCGCGCGGTAACGGCTATCACGTACACGATAACCAGCGGCACCGGAGGCCCCGAGATCCGCACAGATACGAACACGGCCACAATTAACAGCCAGGCGGAGCTACTCGGGATAACCTACGACGTAGACGACGCCGCAGATCTGCTGCTGGATACCCTGGCGGTGGACGTACCGGCCTACCCTTCCGCACCGGCTACACCTCCGGGGGCTTATAACGTAACCACCTCGCAACACTTAGAGATCGCCATCAATCAGCCGGTACCGGCGGATTACCCGTTCGGGAACGATAACGGCCTATACGAGATCCTGGACGTAACCGACCACGTCTACACGCTCCAGCGCGTAACGGCCAGCTACGACCCGGTGAGCGGCTGGGTGGAGATGTGGGCGCAGGAGACAACACAGACCGGGCTCACTTTCACGCTTGACACCTCATCCGGCAGCGCTGCCGGAGCATACGCGGGCCCGTACCGCGCGTGCCCGTACGGAGCTACAAGTAATATATTCGAGTATGATATAAGCTTTCCGAGCGGCCTCGGGTTCCTGCAGGACGACGGAACATTCCGGGACTTAACGGTCGAGATCGAGATCGGCTACCGCAGAGCAGGAACCAGCGACGCCTGGACGACCACGACGCGCAGCTTCACGGGACACACTAACGACGAGCTGGCCTACACCTTCCAGCTGGAAACCGAGACCGCCGGAAACTACGAATTCCGGATGCGCAACTTGAGCGAAGGGAGCAACAGCACCCGCGCGCTAGAGGAGGTTAAATGGGTGGGGCTTAAGAGCGTAATCAGCACTAAGAACCAGTACGACGGGGTGACTGTACTAATCGGACGCTTTAAGGGTACCGAAACCTTGAGCGAGCTCAGCAGCAACCAGATCGCCACGTACTGGACGCGCAAGCTCCCGAACATAAACACCGACACGCTGGAAGCTACCCGCAACTTAGCGCCGGCCGTAAAATACATAATTAATACTTCAAAATACGCCGGAATACTTGACGAGCAGAGCCTCGCCGAGTACGACGCCTTATGGCGAAGCCAGGGGATCACCCTGGACGGAACCCTGGACGGAGACGGCACGCTACTACAAGTACTGCGCGACGTTCTGAGCGTAGGCTTCGCGGCTCCGGTAATAGATAATAACAAGCTAGCATTCCGGAGACTTCACCGCCGCGGAGCGCGGGAACCGCTAGCGCAGATCTTCCAGCCGCAGAACCTCACCCGCAGCACTGAGATTACTTTCAACCTCCCGCGGGACGAGGACACCGACGAGGTGGTGGTCGAGTATACAAGCCCGGAAACCTACAAGACAGAAACCATATACTGCCACGTAGACGAGCACGGGGACGCGCTGGTGACAGAGTACCCGCTAAGTGTACACCAGGAGCGACTAAAAGCCTACGGCGTAACCAACCGCCGGCAGGCAGTAGCCATGGGTATGCGCCGGCTGCGGTACCTCCGGAGCACTCGAGTCACATACAAGATCGAGACTGAACTCGACGGGCTTAACTGCCAGTATAACGACCTGGTGGGGCTGGTACTGGATGAGAACATAAGCACCATAACCGGCAGAATAACCGAGGCCGAGCAGGATCTCGCGCATATAACGACGGATATGGAGATCCCCGAGTCACTGGGCGCCGGTACGATATACATCCGCACCAAGGACGGCGGATGCTACGCGACAACCTACACCCGCAGCGACAGCCACCATTTAACGCTGGCCGACGCCCTGCCGGGCTGGGATCAGCGCTACGGGGAGGATCTCGAGCTGCCATACTTTACCATAGGCGACCTTGCGATCTGCTGGGTCACCGCGGTGGAACCGCAGGACAAGCGGGTCACGCTAACACTAATCAACTACGCCGAGGAGGTATTCACCGATGATTTGTAAGGCCTTCGCAGTCTGCGACGCTGGATATGTAGACCCGGCCATCGTAGCATTAACCAGCTTTATGAGATACAACAGCCGGAGCGTACAGCTCCGCGTATACGTAGAGGCCGGCACCAATTACCAGCGCCTGCGCCGCGCGCTTAGCGACTACCCGGTGGGCTTCCTTGAGGTAGAATTTCCGAAGCTGCCGGAGCACGCCGGCGTACATAACGCCTGGAGCTCCGCCTTTTTTCAGCGGGAAGCCCTGCCGGCATTCGCCCAGCGTATAAAATCACTTGAGGAGCTGCGGGAGAGCGCCGATCTAGTAATTAACCTAGACCTTGACACCCTCACCGTCGGCAGCCTCGCCCCGCTGCTGGAACGCTGCGACACGCAGCACATATACGGAGTCAGCGAACGAGAGAACCGCACCCGCTGGATGAGCGCCATCAACGCGGAGGACATAGCAGCCATGCCCGCGTACTTCAACACCGGCATGGCCATATACGGACGGGAGGCACTGGAGGACGGACTGCTGGAGAAATACCGCGGATTTTTGCGCGAGTACGGCCCGCGCCTATATTGTCCGGAGCAGGATTTTATAAACTTCACGCACGCGGACAAGATCCGCAGCATACCGGCAGGCTATAACCTCATGTACACCGACCGCGACTACACCACCAGCGCACCGGTGGTGCTGCACTTTCTCGGGACTTATAAGCCCTGGAGCGCCGCACCGGCACCGGCAGCGAAGATCGGTCACTACTTCCAGCGATACCTCAGAGAAGCCGAGCGGCTGGGCGGGCTGCTTAGCGAGGACTTCCTCAAGCGCTGCCACCGTAACGCGTCGTTACTATAAAATCTACATACGCATAACAGAAATAACCGCGCCGGCGGACTCAACGGGGGCTACTATTGATCCACGCTTAGACCAGTAAAGGAGGACATAAGCATGGACGAAGTAACTCATACAATTATGCCGGGCTCCGGCGGCTGGGGTGGTACCGCCCTGGGCGCTGGCGTAGGCGGTCTTTTGGGCTCATGGCTAGGTAACGGCGGGTTCGGAGGCTTAGGCTACCGCGGCGCAGCTGCCGGAGTAGGCTACGACACCGGCGCCATCAACGCCATCCAGGGACAGCTCAACCAGGTGAGCGGCCAGATTGCCAACGCCGACCGCGACCTACTCATTCAAACAGCCAATCAGAACCAGTTCGTGGGCAACCTCATCAACCAGACCGGCGACGCCATAGCGGGAGCCGTTAGCGCTGGAACCCTCGCAGCTACTCAGAACCAAGCAGCAACTAACCTCGCCATGTGCCAGGGCTTCGGCGGCCTTAACTCCGCCATCGACCGCGGCGTCGGCAGCCTTAACCTCAACATCGCAGAGCAGGGCGCCCAGAGCAGACTACAAGCCCAGGAACTCGCAAGCCAGCAGCAGGCCTGCTGCTGCCAGGTACTCCGCGCTATAGAGCAGGAAGGGTGCGCTAACCGCGAACTGCAACGCGAGATACAGACCCAGGCGCTCCGCGACGTACTGGCAAACAGCCAGGCAGAAAACGCCGCGCTTAAGGCTCAGCTTTTCCAGACTAACGCCATGAACGCGCAGACCGCGGCCATTATTGCGGCCTTAAAGCCTGCCACTACTACAGCCGGCGCATAACTTGCGCATTTTATGACGAGGCGCTCACCGGGGCGCCTTTTTTCTAGCTACAATACAAGGAGAACCGCGATGGAGATAATAACGATCCGCCGCCACCACTCCGGCGAAGCTGCCGACCCGTACGGGGGAAGCCCCGACGCGGAATTCATGAGGCACTGCCGCGAGGTAGACCTTAACCCGCCCGCCACCTGGGACGCATACGACCTCAGCACCGAGGCAGGCGCCCGCAAGGTGATAGAGATGGAATACAAGGAACTTATGGCCGCCAAGGCACCGGCAGAAACACGGGAAATATACCACCTAGCCGTGGCGCTGCTGCGCTACTGGAGACTACACCAGGATGACCACACCACCAAGCACACCGGGGATTAATCCCAACCTACTAACCAACCTACTACAAGCGCAGGGAGCGCCCGATCTTAAGCTCACGCAGATAGACAAATACGAACCCCCGCGCCAGTTCACAGACGCCACCGGCGCCACCTGGGCGCTGGTAAAGGACGCCCGATCCGGTATGGGGGAAGTACCAGACCCGCAGGCCGTCACCATAACCGACTACTGGGAGCACGAATACCCGGGGAGCGCCGGAAAGGTATACATATACGTCGTCGAGGGCATACGGAACCCGAAAACCACCCGCGAGACCGCGTGCCGCGTACTGTACTCATGGTTTAGCACGGTACACGCGCCAAACTTCACCCCGCAGCTTATACGCCCGCAGGAATGGCTAATGGCCAACGTATACGCGGCAAGCCTCAGCGACGCGCGCGTGAGTAAGCTCACCGCGCTATGTAACGTACAGCCGGAGCCACAACCGGAACCGGCGCAGGAACCGCAGGCGCAGCCACAACCCGCACCGCTTATTAACTTAGAGGAGATACAGCATGACAATAGAAGAACAGCACCGACTGGAGCAGCTACTGCAGATAATCCGGGAGAGCGCGGAAAGAATAATCGACGATAAGCGCTACAGCGACCGCGACCTGCTGCTGGCACTATACCAGCAGGGCTTTAAATTCTTAAGCGACCAACGAGACCAGGCGCTGGTAGACATAGGATCCGTCGGGCTGGCGTACGCAGTACGCCGGGGCACTCATGGCGAGGGCTAAGCCCCGCGACCACCACGGCCGCGAGTATTCCACAGTAAAGGAGATGTGCCGCCACTACGGCGTGAGCGTATCCGCTTATTACGAGGCGCTGGACAACGGCGCCACCACAGCGGAGGCGCTGGAGCCAGGGCGCCGCAAATACTACAGGTACAACGGCCACCTATTCACCCACCGCGAGGGGCTGCTGGCGTACGCCGGAGTCACTCGCTTTTCAGATATAGCCGACCACGTGACAATAGTCACAAAATAATAAATACTTCGCGAAAATAAATAAAAACTTTAGGAAACTAAAGAAAAAGTAGCTATTTGATAGAAGTTTGAACTATATCAAGTTTTTTGTATCAAATTTTGATACAATATAAATCAGATAGGGCGAGCGAATAAGCAGCCCCGCATAAACAACTTAGAGGACTTAGCCATGAACGAAAGAAAGAAGATCGAGCGCCACCTGCTCCAGAAATACCGCGAATTTATCAAGAATAAGCGCGCATTCGGAGATGTCGCAGCCCTTACCTTAACCGTCGCATACGCTACCGCAGGACTTATGGATCTATATAAAGACCTTTACGGAGCGCGCGAGCTTAAGACCTTTGTCAGCCTTAACTTTGAGGAGGGAGCACCCAATGAATAACGCAAGGGACGCCTGGGAAAATATAGTCGCTGGATACGGCGGGAGCACCACCAAGATCGAGAAGCTCCGCGCGGAGCTCGCCGGTAAAGACGCCACTATACAGCTACTGCGGCAACTGCTGGACGCGAAGCAGCAGGAGATCGACCTTCAAGAAGATATTATCCGCGGGCTTAGCCTTAAGCTTAAGGAGCTCACCGAGAAAAAATAACAACCGCAGCCCCCGCGAGGGGGCACACCGGAGAACAAAAGGAAATGAGAAAAAAATACTACTTTGCATACGGCGCCGACCTCAACATCCCGCAGATGCTGGACTGCTGTCCGCAGGCTCAGATTGTAGGCTGGGCGGAGATACCGGGGCATGATCTGCTATTCCGCGGCACTAAGCAGCGGTGTGGGCTCACTATCGAACCGGGCGCCGGCAGCGTATACGTCGGGGTCTGGCAACTGACCGCAGAGGACGAGTACACACTCGGACGCCGCGCCGGCAGACTTTACCAGGCGAAGGAAATCGAGCTCGTTGTTCACCTGGTACCGGGCGAGTTTCCGCCGGCAGCTACGAACTACTGCTCATGGCGTACGGTACGCGGCAGCACTCAGCAGACCAACGTCTGGCAGGAGGTGAAACGGCTCAAGGGTACGATCCTCACAGCTGCGCCCGGATATCCTCCGGAGCTTCCAGAGAGTACACACTGCCAGTCAATAGCCCGCGGGTTTGCCGCCTTCGGCTTCCCGCTGGAGAACTTAACCGAAGCCTGGGCGCGCAGCCTGCGCTACAGAACACGCGGGGAGGAGTAGCCATGGACAATTTCACGGCCATAATCTGCGGCATGCTGCCAGTAGCGGTCGTATTATTCCTGCTTAGCCTAGATCTGGAGGACGCCCAGCCCGAGAAAGCCCCGGACAATCAGATCCGCTACGTACTGCAAGACCAGAACGGCCGCGAGCTCATGACCTGCACCGGAGGCCCCGAAGCTATACGCGTATGCCTGGAAGCCTCCCGCCTGCTGGAAGAGAAAGAAAAAGTTAAACCAAATAACTAAAATGTGATTTATATCGGGGTTTTTGTATCAAAATTTGATACAATATAAATCAGATGTGGGGGACGGCAACCAGCCGAGCCACACCGCCGCACCGGAGGACAAGGACACCATGAAAAAATACATACTTACCGACCCATGCTACCTGGTAGAGAACCCCGCAGACTGGGACGCCTACCTGGAGCTTATCAGCCCGGAGGACGCCAGCGCGGGCGATGACTTCCTGGGCTTCCTGCTGGGAACCGAAGCGCACGCGGCATGGACTGGCGCCGGAGACTGGATCAACGAGCTGCACTGCGACCGCGGGGCTAATAAGCTACTGCGCGGGATGTTCGCAGCGGACGCCGGGCTGGTGGCCTTCCTTGAGCTTACCGAGGATATAGAGGACGCGCTGCCGCGGTTAGCTTCCTACAGCTACGCGATACTGGAAGCGGAAGCGCCGGTCTGCACCTTCGACACCAGCGACCCGCGGTGGACGGTAATATATATCCAGGACGCCGACGGTAGCGCCTACAGCTCGCACAAGTACAGAACCAAGATCGGAGGATAATTAATGGATAGTAAGGATTTACAGCTGGTACGCCTGCTGCTGGGATTAAGCCGCGAGGCCTTCGCGTACCTGCTGGGCTGCTCAAACGTACAGATCTACGCGATGGAAGCCGGCAGGCGCACCATCAGCCCAAAGTACCGCGCCGCGCTGCTGGATATACTCCGCGGGCGTGAATTCCAGGAGAGGATCGCAAGACTCCACGACCTGCAGGAAGAACTCGAGAAAGAACAGACAAGAGGTGATGACAATGATTAAGAACGTACTTTACGCCCTGGGAATAATTGCCAGCTCAGTAATAACCGGATGCCTTTTTATAATCACTGTTAGGGTACTTTTCAGTGTTTTTTAACTGGAAGCTGGCCGCGGCTGCGGCCCTCATAATAGCAGCCCTCGGCGGGATCGTATACGTGCAGGCCTCAGCGCTCAGCACTATCCGAGCCGAACGCGACGGGCTCCGCCGGCAGCTCACCGAAGCGACGGAGAGAGCGAAGCAGGCCGACGCCGAGACCCAGAGATTAACCAGGAAGATCGCGGCGCTGCGGAAAGCGGCGCAGCGGGAGGAGGACAAGCTCAATGAGACGATCAGACAAGCAGCCCAGCGGGACGACTGCCTGCAGCGCAGCCTTGATCCTGCTATCCTTGACCGGCTGCGCGGCTCCGGCAAGTAACGCCATACCGCGAGCCCTCACGGAGCCATGCGCTCAACCGGAGCTTAACGGCGATACCTACGCCGACGTGATCCGGCTCGCCTTCCGCCAGAGGCAGGCGCTCGCAGAGTGTAACGAACGCCTGGAGACTATACGAAAACTAGGAGCAAAGAAATGATAAGAGCAAGCGAGAAATTCAAGGAAAAGCTGCGGAGGACATTACAAGCCACGCGCGGGGTGCTGGAGCTTCCGGAGCTTAGTCCGCTACAGCGCCACTACTACGGGGACATCTGGGAACTACTGCAGCGACTCCAGGGGATGCTTTACGTGCTCGACGAAGCCGAGGAGATCAACCTCAAGACCGACGCGGAAATCGAAGCCGAAATCGAGGAGGAGGAAGTCGAGGAAGTACGGCAGGCTATACTCGGAGGAGAAAAGAAATGAGTATGACAGACAATACAAGAACCGGAATAATTATGATCGCCGTAGCGGTAGTGCTGCTTACCGTCGCGCTGCTGGTACTCGCAGCTAAAGACCGCGCGCAGGATGAGCAGCTGGCCGCCGGACGCTGCGAGATTGAGGCCGTGACCCGCTGTGGCATACAAAAATGCCATTTCCGAGCGGTCGTAGACTGCGCCGGGCTGGAGGAACTACTCAAAAAGCAGCCGGAGACTACGCCATGAGACGAGCAACACTGCGGCAGCTCCGGCGAGAGCTGGAGGGCTATACGCTGCATAGGCAGATACGCGTGATGGCCAGAGCCGGAAAAAGCCAGTCAGCGTGGGTATACCTTGACGACGCGGAAGCGCTCCGGATGCAGGACTACACCATATACGACCTGGTCGCCCGCGAGGGGTACCTGGTAATTCTTTTAGACGTAACAACAAAATAGGACTTTTAGAAAATGATAAAACTTTTAAGCCTTTTCTCCGGAATAGGAGCATTTGAGTCAGCGCTTGAGCGCTGCGGGCGACCATACGAGGTGGTCAACTACTGCGAAATAGACCCGCACGCGAGCAGATCCTACTCACAGATCCACGGAGTACCGGAAGAAAAGAACCTGCGCGACGTATGCGCCATAGATACCGCGAAAATCTCCGGCGTTAACCTCATAACTTACGGCTTCCCATGCCAGGACATCAGCGTGAGCGGAAAACAGCGCGGTTTCGAGCACAATGGAGTGAGAACACGCAGCGGGCTATTTTACGAGGCGCTACGCATAATACGCGACCTGCAGCCGGAATACGCCATCGCCGAAAACGTAAAAGCCCTAGTCAGTAAGAAATTCACAGCAGAATTTAAGGCCGTACTGGACGGGCTGGAAGCCGCCGGCTATAACAACTACTGGCAGGTGCTCAACGCGAAAAACTACGGAATACCACAGCAGAGAGAGAGAGTATTTATTATAAGCATCCGGAAGGACTGCGACGCGGGGCTTTTTTCCTTCCCGGCTCCGCAGGAGCTTAAACTGCGGGTAAAGGACATGCTGGAGCCGGAGGTCGACGACAAATACTACTTAACCGGGGAAGGCGCCCAGCGATTGATACAAGCCTACGCCGCCCGCGTAAACGAGACCATTACAGAGCCGGTAATCTGCGCGAGCCGAGGCCGTAACCCCGCGGACTTAAGAGACCGCGCCGCGGGGGCTTACACAGAGCAGCACCTCGAACCAAAAAACGACGGCACCAGCAACACCATAACCACAGTAAGCAAGGATAATTTGCTACTAGTGCCAAAAATAAAAATCATTGGAAGCACTAACGGTCACCAAAGCGGGAACGTGATGCACCACAACACCGATTTATGCCCCTGCCTAACCGTAGCGGGGCATGTTGAACCGCTCAAGATCTTACAGATCGGAAACCTAATACCGGACGCCGGCCGGAAATTCACCAATCCGCAGACCGGCCGGGTGTACGACCCGCAAGGGCTCAGCCCGACCATAAACACAGCGCAAGGCGGCCAGCGCGAGGTAAAAATAATAGAGACCACCCCGGAGGCTTACCGCATACGCAAGCTAACCCCGCGGGAGTGCTACCGCCTCATGGGTTTTACGGACGCCGAGTTTGACAGCATAAAGGGCGTAAGTAATACACAACTATATAAGCAAGCCGGAAACAGTATTGTGGTTAACGTACTGGAGGCTATTTTTAAACAGCTCCCTATATAACGGATCCAACTTGTCAATTTTTCCGACAAGTTCGAGACATAAAAAAAAGCCCCGAGGAGAACCCCGGGGTTTAACGTATTAGGACTAATGAAAAATCACTACCTATAATAAGTAACAACTTAGCTTATTAATTATAGCCTAAATACCGGCCTACTTCAATTCTTTTTGAGCGCTTCCAGAAGCAGATCCTGCACCTCCCGTTTAGACTCCATACGCTCGAGAACCAGCGCGTCAACCGTACCGCTAGCGATGATATGATACAGAAACACCGGCCGAGGGTGCCCCGCCTGCGCCTGGCGAGTAGGGCCTATACGCTCGACGATCTGCTGGTACTGCTCAAGATCCCACCAGAGCGAGAAAAAAGCCAGGATATACCCGCCATCCTGGAGATTAAGCCCGTGACCGGCAGAGGCAGGATGAGCGAAGAGCACGGGGATCCGCCCCTCATTCCAGGCGCGGATGGTACGCGGGTTCTTATCCAGCTCCCGACCCTGCGGGAAGGCCTTTTTTAGGCGCTCGAGATCTGCGCGCCAGTGATACGCCACCAGCACCGGAGCGCCCGCCGCTTCCTCGATGATAGAGCGCAGCGCCTCGATCTTAGCATCGTGCAGCACTTCCCACGACTTCCCGTCCTCCGCATAAACCACACCGGAGCAGACCTGGAGGCATTTAACAGTACGCGCTGCCGCATTGACCGCGTCAACCTCAAGCCCGGACTCCAGAGCGGCGTACATTTCCCGCTGCAGGGAATCGTACACCCGGCGGGACTCCGGCGGCAGCTCCACCGGTACGGAAACCTTGATCGGTTCCTCGATAGGGAAGTAATCAGCGGCGCTAAGAGAGAGACATACATCCGCCAGGCGCCGCCGGATTGCCTCCGGCGCCCAGCTGCAGGGCTCATACGTAACCGCGAAAGGAGAAGCCCCGACGCGGCGCTGCGTAAAGTACCGGCCGGCGAAAGCCCCGAAAGAGCGCTCGAGCCGCTCGCCGCGGTCGATAAACCACATTTGACCCCATAAATCGAGTAAGCCATTAGGCGACGGGGTACCGGTTAGCTCGATAAAGCGGGAGCTCCGGAAGGCGACGCGACTCAAAGCCTTAGCCCTGGAACCTCCGCCACCTCCCAGCCGAAACCCCTTAAGCCGGGTCGACTCATCAGCGACAACCACGGAGAACGGCCACTCACCATCCAGGAGAGAGATCAGCCACGGCAGGCCCTCATAGTTAATCGTATACACATCGGCAGGAACTGCCAGCGCCCGCTCGCGCTGCTTCGGGGTACCGATAAGCGCGGAAACCTTCAAGTTAAACCCCCACTTTTTGACCTCATCCGGCCAAGTAGTAGCGGCCACGCGGAGAGGAGCGAGCACCAGGGCGCGCACCGGTTCGCCGCAGGACTTGAGGAACTCCAGCGCGGCGAGAGTACTCGAGGTCTTACCCATACCCATAGACACATACAGAGCGCAGCGCGGGTGCTGGATGATATGCGAGATGATAAGCTGCTGGTACACGCGCGGTACAAACTTACTCATACACAGCCCCCCTGCTTCCAGGCTTCCCACCAGGCGGAGAAATCCGCCACCGAATCAAACCAGCACACCGTACACCCGCCAGCCTCCCGCATGCGGTCGAACTCGCGCACCTGCGAGACGCGGGGACGCTCGCCGGGGGCTTTACACTCTACCCAGGCATGCCGCCCGCGGTAAAGAACCAGAAGATCGGGAGCGCCCACGCGGGCTTCCCATGAGCATTTACGGACGAGACCGCCGTCCGCTGCGATAATGCGGCGAATACCCGCCGCGATTTTAGACTCCGGAGTCATGCCCAGCACCTCCCAATTCAAGACAATACTCACGACCGGAACAGAGAGCCGCAGAAAACAAGGATCAAAGGACATGCTCCACCCCCGTGCGCGGCTGCTTTTTAGGCTTACGCCAACCCCGGCGGCGAAGCTGCGGAGGGATAGGTGCCGGCGTGGTGAGAGTACGCTCAACGCTCCAGCCGATGATTAACCGCTCGCAGCCCATGTGATACGGAATACCCCAGGCAGCAAACATCGCCTTTTTGCTGGGAAACTTCCGGCCGGTATGGTCAGTAAAACACACATTCTTAAGGCTGCCGGAGTAGACAGCGGTGTCGGCAGCGTAACCAGCGAGGAGACGACCGCGCACGCGCCAGACCGGGACACCGTACGCCCTGGCGTAGGCCTTAATAGACGGATAGACGACCCCGGACACGGGATCAGTAACTTTTATAGCCATTATGCAAGTCCTAATATTTTTTTAGCCCTAAAATGATTAGCGTAAACCTCAGCCCCGAGCTCGAAAGCGTTGCAGAACTCAGAAAAAGCAACTCGATTAGCTATGTTTTCAGCGATTAAATAGCCAGAGGTGTGATATACAGCTTTTAAGCGCGGAAAATAAAACAGGGATCCGGAGGCACAAGCGCATATATGCTCACAATACGCATGCGTAGCAGCATACTTTTTGACATCAATTTTAAGCTCATTCATAACTTAATCCTTTTTGTAGCGATAAGACTCGAACCCGGCAGCGGAGAGCGGCAGACCCGGCGCCCACTGCGGACACTTAGACATCAACGCGGAAAGCTCAGCGCAGGAATACCGCGGGAGATCCGGCACTTCGGTGATCAGCTCATCGTGAACCGAGAGCACAACCGCATAGCCGGCATCCTCCACCAGCGGGAGCGAGGAGGCCAGCACATCACGGGCGCAGGCCTGCGTTAGGTTTTCCGCAAGCTTGCCGGCGTAAGTACGTATATAAGCCCAGCGGCGGGTGGCCTGGATCTGGCCGTAATACTCGAAAGCGCAGGATCCGGCATCCTCATCCGCTGGAAGCCTTGCCGCCGGATAACAGACCGGACGACCGGACGGAAGCGTCGCCACCAGATACGAAGCTACGCGGCGGAACTCCACGCGACCGGCGAAGCCGACCGGAGCTATACCCGTGAGAACCAGGCGCGCGGCTGCTTCCAGGTCAGACCAGAAGCGCACGATGGCCGGATGAGCACGGCGCCACAACCTTTTTATGACCTCGCAGGCCGCCCATTCCTCCGGCGTAAGCTCCACGCCACCGCCGCGGCGCACCTGCGCGCTTAACGCCGCCGACCACTCCGCAGAGGAGCAGGAAGCGCGGACATGCTGCGCCATCTCGGTGAGATCCACACCGTACGCCCTGGCGAAGGTAGAGAAAGCGCCGACGCCGCCCTGGTACCCCATGGCGAGCTCCATAACCTTTCCGATCTGCCGCTGCTTTTTGCTCACCTCAGCGGGGTCTATACCGAAGGCGCGACCGTAGGCCACCTTATAGAGGTCGGGGCCCTTCCCGGCATCATACAGCCGGAACGCTTCCAGCTTCCATTCCTCACCGGCCAACCATGCCAAAACGCGCCCCTCGATATTAGACAAGTCAGCTACTACCAGCTTGCGGCCGGCAGGCGCGCAGATTGCAGCACGGAGGCAGGAGGACACCAGCGCGGTCACGTCCTTATACAGCAGCGGAGCGACTCCGGCCTTGAGAGCTGCGACACCTTCCTCAACCTCGGCAGGGGAGAGATTACCGCGGGGCAGGTTTTGCGGCTGGAATAGGCGGCCAGTCCAGCGACCGGTACGCACCGCGCCCATGAACTGGAGACAACCGCGGAGGCGCCCATCACTGCAGGTGCACGCCTGCAGGGCGTCGTACTTTTTAACGCTGGCCTTACCTGCGGAGAGGCGCGCGGTGATAAGCTCCCGCACCACCTCCGGAAGCGCTGGATCATTGAGCCGAGCCTCCAGGGTGGCGCGCTGCATATCCGGCAGAGTATACCCGCAGGACTTAACAGAGAACTCAATAATTTTATCCAGCTCGCCGATACTGGAAGCAGCGCCACCGGTCAACCGGTAAACCGTAGCATCGGCGTCTGCCTTCGCCTGCGCTGCTGCCTCAGAAGCGGCGCGAACCAGCTCGAGGTCGATACACATACCGCGGTCATTGATACGCTGATCGATCCTCCACTCGCGCCACACCACACCGGACGGGCGGAGCTGCTGCGGAAGCTTAGCCCACACTTCGCGCATAGCTTCCACATCGAGTCTGCAATAATTCACAAACCGCGCCCAGTCCTCCGGATGAGTAGCAGCGGAGGCCACGGAGCCATCCGGACGGGGAGAGCAGAAAAGGCGGACAAGACGACGCCCGTCGGCATCCTTCGCCTTATCAGTAGGAAGCCGGCAGAGCTCGCAGAGGTCAGCCAGGGAACCGGGGAGAGAAAGCGAGAAAGCGAAGATCATGGAATCCAGCCAGCGCTCCGGGTTTCCCACCTCGGGGAAATACCGGCGGAGGATAGTCCGGTCAAAATTTGAATTGTGCGCCACCAGGACGCAGAAAGGATCGCGCAGCTTAGCGACCAGCTCAGCAGGCCACGGCTCACCGCGAGCCACATCGACCACCCGGGCGGGCGCGCCGTCTATAGCGTAGGCGCAGAGCAGGATGCGGGACTGCTCCGCGTATTTGTATACGCCGGAGGCGATAGGCTCCAGCGAAAAGGTTTCTAAATCAAGCCATACCATAAGAGAAGCACCTAAAAGAAAGCGGCGGAACCTCAGAGCGGGCGCCGCCGCGAAAACTACAAGTCAGACATTAGAACGGCATCGGGTCACCGCCGGATCCGCCCTGCGGGTAAGGGTAACCAGGGGCAGGCATTGGCGGCAGGGGCTGGAGCTGCTGCGGTGCTTGTGGATAAGCTGGCGCCGGCTGCTGCGGTGCTTGTGGATAACCTCCACCCATAGCGCCGCCCATAGCTCCGGACTGCTCAGCCTCGGCGGAACAATCCGGGAAGTCAGACTCGGCAGGCTTAGATACTCCGGAGAAAGTATCAGCATACGCGCAGAACTGCACCGCCACCAGCCCGGCGGCTATGCCGGACTTAATAGTCACGCCGCGGGCGTCCTTGACTTCGTACGGATAGAGATCCACGAAGGCATTAACCTTGTAACCAGCGACGAATTTCTCCCTAATCTGGCGCGGATCAGTAATCAGCACGTGAGGATTAGCGTCGCGAAGCTCCGGTGCATTCTTAGAGCGAGCGGCTATATACAGCATGCCTGCGTAGCCTTCCGGTACCCTTTCCTTAGCGTCGCCGGACTTGAGCGGGTTCTTGTCCGGATTTTGGAGAACGGCAGCAGCGCGGTCGCCCCACATAGCGGAAGCCACAGACATCAGCGCGGCGCGTACCTGCTGGAGGCTCGGGTTACTAGGCTCAAGTAAAAAAGTAGCCTGGTATTTGAGGTCGTTACCTCCGGCCATGGTAGCGCGAGGCTCATCGAGAGCAGGGAAGGAGAGGCGGGCGCCTCGAATAAATACACGTTCGGTTTTTTTAGCCATTATATAAACTCCATAAACATAAAAGTAAACTACTTAGCGGCAGACTCATCGGGGAAATCCTCAGCAGCCGGCCTGCCGGATATAGCGGGACGCTTATCGCTCGCCGGAACTACCGTCGGCTTGCCAGGCTCGCGGGAGACATACCCGCAGAGCTCGGCCCACTGCTCATCGGTCAAGGTCTTGAGCTTGAGCAGCTTTTCAGCCTGCGTAGGGGATATGAGCGATTTCACGTACCGGAAATCTGCCGGAACCTTCCACGCCTTGAGCAGCTTTTCAGCCTTCGACTCATCAGTCCATTTACGGGAACCGGCGCGACCTTCCACCAGCTTATAGCCGGGAACCTCGCGACCCTCCATAAGAGCGGCATGAGCTGCGGCTTCCACCTCGCCCATCCAGGACTTAATAAGCCCGATCCGGTCGAGTATATACGCGAGCTGCTGCACATCCAGCGACGCCTTGAGCGGAGCCGGAAGATCCAGCCCTGCCACACTTAGCGCATACTTCGCCAGGGCGGCACACTTGCCGCGGTGACGGCAGAAGCGGCAGGCCTTCGCGCAAGGCTGGAAGAACTCAGCCGGAACAGTATCCGGATCCCGGTTCTCATCCAGCAGGCGGAGGCACTGCGCACCGGCGCGGGTCACATCGGCCAGGAACGCCATGAGCTCATCCACGGAGACACGCCAGACCGAGATGGAATTAAGGCGCGGCTGCACGATGTGCATACACACCTCGCGGATTTCACCAAGGAAGTCGAAAGCAGCCAGGGCGGCACCTGCATATATAGCAAGCTGCGGGTTTCCATCCGCGCTCACTGGCTCGCCCTTCCCATACTTGAGGTCGCAGACATGCAGCACGCCCTCGGAAAACACAACAGCGTCAGAGGTTCCGCGGGCTTCCGGTTCCTTAGTAATAAGGGATATATCCAGGCTAACCTCGGTCACGATTTCGGAGCCCAGGCTGCGCACGTAATCAACGTACACGCGTACGGGCTCCACCAGAGAATCGGGGTCAACGCCTGCGGCGATAACCTTCGCAGCCTCATCGGCAGGGAAGCCGTCGGCGCCATTAAGCAGGAGCTCAGCGAGACGGTGGGCGCAGGTACCCTCGATGGCGTACGGGCTGGAATCCTCCGGCATATCACGGGTAACGACCACGGAAGCCGGACAGCGCATCCAGCGCGCGGCACTGGAAGGGGAAAGCAGCGCATGCTTACCAGCAGTTAAACCAGGCATACTAATTCACCCCCATAGCTGCGAGAGACTCGACGAGCTCGGCGTGATACTTAGCAGGAAGATCCGCCAGCATCTGCACGCCACGGGTACGCAGGAAGTCAACCACGTATGCGGTGTGCCCTGCCTGGCCTGCGCGAATACATAACGCGCGGAGAGCCTCCGGAGTTATTGGGGCGGCAGGTTCCGCGGCAGTAACTGCAACGGCAACGGGCGCCGGTTGAGAAGCTGGAGCAGGAGCTGGCGCTTCCACGGTTCCCGCGGTAACGGGAGCAGGAGCGGACGCTGGTGCCTCAGCAGGCGCAGAAGCCGCGGAGGGTAAGGCGTCCATAATAACGCAGGAGGCAGAAGCGCCGGAGAGGGCGTCGGCTGCGGCTACTGCGGCGGCAGCTTCGGAAGCTCCGGCGGGGCCGTAAGCGGCAGGTGGTACGGTAGAGAAGGAAGGAGCGGAGGCAGTAGCAGATGCTGCCGGAGCACCAGGGAGGGCGGACTGCTGGAGAGCTACGAGAGCCTGCACGCCTGCGGTAAGCTCGCGCACTGCTGCGGTAAGCTCGCGCACTGCCAGGGTATGATCATTTATTGTTTGTTCTAACATAAAAATAATCCTTAAACATAAAAACGGAATCCCGCCGCCGTACCGGTCAGACCGGAGCGACGGCGCACTTATAAGAATAATAACAATAGTTAGAAATTGCAAGCGCGCAATAATAAAATTTAAGCGGCGCGTCACAAAAATTATTTTACGCCCCGGAAGGGCGCCAAAAATAGGCTATTATCTTATATAATAATTGCAAGCTTGCAATAACAAGGAGAAAGCGATGAGCAGAAAAAAGGAAAAAACAGAGCTCGCCCACCCTTCAGAGATGGTGCTGGAGCTCCGGAGGCGCGGAATCTCAGACAGAGAGATCGCGGAAAAAAGCGGGCTACATATATCCAGCGTCTGCCGCATACGCACCGGCGCGACCGGGAGCCCGAGCCTCAGCACATACGCGCGATTACTTAGCACATACCAGGACTATATAAGGAACTAACCAATGGAAACAACTACGAGAGCAGGAGCCACACCGCACGAATGGGCGTGGCTGGCCAGCCAGGATATACTCGCCCGCTGGACTCTACCGGTCGTGAGTAACCTCAACCTTAAGATCAGCCCGCAGAGCTCCCTCAAGTCACCAGGGAAAACTCCCAGCGTAAAGAACCGCCGCGGCGAGATTATAGGCATCACCGGATGGACTACCGCGCCGGAGACCACACCGCAGCAGCTGGACGCCTGGAGCAGAGATCCCGACCTGGGCGCCTGCGTACGTACCGGTCATGATGGCCTGCTGGCTATAGACTGCGACGTCAGCGAGCCCGCACTCGCCGCCGGCATAGAGCAGCTATTTATTAACACCTGCCACATCAACCCGCAGGAATTCACCAAGCGCCAGCGCGGAACCGCCCGGTGGGCTACACTGGTGCACCTCACCGACAGAGACGCCCCCGAGCCTAAGCGCATATACGAGCTAGTCGGAACCGAAGGGGAGAAGCGCGAGGTGCTGGAGATACTCGGAACCGGTCAGCAGCTAGTCTGCGCAGGAACTCACCCGAGCGGGAAGCGCTACAGCTGGACGGCCGGCATCGTACCCGCAGAAATCACCGCGGCAGACTTCGACGCCTTCCTGCAGCAGGTACAACTTTTTTACGGCAAGACATCCACAGAGGTCGCAGCACCACGCCAGCGCCAGCGCGGGGAAACCTTCGCGGCTCCGGATAAGCTCGCCGACTGGCTCAGAGCTACCGGACGCGTACGCGGAGAAGGCCGGAACGGAGAGCTATATATACAGTGCCCATGGGAGAACGAGCACACAGCGAGCACCGGAACCGCGGAAACCGTATACTTTCCGGTCGGCAGCAACGGCTACGCCCAGGGCGGTTTTAAATGCCTGCACGCTCACTGCGCCGGCCGAGGGCTGCCGGAATTCCTGGCATGGGCCCGCGCTGCCGGATACCAGGAGACCACCGCGGAAGCCTTCCCGGACGAGAGAAGAACCGCGGAACCCGGAACGGCTCCGGAGGCACCGGAACCGACCGCCAGCGAGCAGCTCATGGCATACCGGAACGAGCGTACCGGCTACGTCGACCCCTGCGCCACTTCGGTGAGCCTCGCCATCAGCGACCCCGAGATCGCCGGCTTCCAAATAGCGTATGATACATTCCGTGGGCGAGTAGTAGCCCGAGATACCAGCGCGGACGCCTGGGAGGATTTCCGGGAGGAGAAAAATCTCGAGCTACGGATCGCCCTGGAGGCCTTCGGGTTTAAGCCGGGACGGGTAAGCAAGGAACTGATCGCAGACTGCGTCAAGCTCACCGCGGCGCGCAACCAGGTAGACACTATGAGCGAGTACCTCGAGCGCACCCTGCCGGCATGGGACGGAGTACCGAGGGCGGAGCGCTTCCTGGCTACATACTGCGGCGCGGCAGATAACGAATACACGCGCGCGGTCGGGCGCTACTTTTGGGGGCTTTTGTGGCGCAGAGCCGCGAAGCCTCAGCCGATAAAAGCGGATATATCACTGGTACTGATTGGAGCCCAGGGCGCGAACAAGACAAAATTCATAAAGGCCTTAGCGCTGCGTCCGGAATTCCATACAGAGCTAAACTTCAATCTCAACGCCGCAGAACTCAGCATGAGGATGGGCGGGCGAGTACTGGCGGAATTTCCGGAGATGGTCGGCTTCGGTAAGCGCAAGCTCGAGGAAATAAAAGCCTTCCTAACTATAGACGCCGACACCTACCGCCCGCTATATTCCAGCGACCAGCGCACCGTAACGCGCCGCTGCTTATTCGTGATGACTACCAATAACACGGCATTCCTGCAAGACCGCACCGGTAACCGCCGATACGCGCCGGTCGAGGTCGGCAAGTTCAACGCCGAGAGCGTACGCGACGACCTGCTGCAATTGTGGGCGGAGGGTAAAGAGATATATAAGCAGTACGGCGGCCTTAAGCTCCACCAGGACGTGGAAGCCTTGACCGAATACCTAAACGAGCAGTACGTCCTCCCGGACTCATGGGAGAGCGCGGTGAGCGACTGGCTCGACTCCATAGCAAAGATGAGCGAGGAGGAACGCCCGGCACTCCAGAGCCGCACCATCCTATCCCTGGCGCTGGGCTTCGACGATAAGCAGGTCAAGCGCGACGACCTCGGACGCCTCAGCGAGATCATGCAGGCGCTGGGCTACCGGTACGCGCCGACCCGACTTAAGAACCAGGGGAACCGCCTAGTCAAGTGCTGGCTCAAAAAATAGGCCTTTTTTACTGTTACCTTTAGGGCGCCGCGAGGCGCCTTTTTTTACCTTTGTTACCTTTATATTGTTACCTAACAGGTAACAAAAATAAAAACCTATAAAACATATATAGATTGTATGAGTTAGTAAAAATAGTACAAAATGCCTAAAAACTGTTACCTTTTACCCATAAAGGTATACAAAGGTAACAGGTTTGGGTAACACTGCCGAGCCCTTGAAAAATAAAGCGCGGGGGTACTCTGTTACCTTTGTTACCTTTATATTATTAATAAAAATAATAAAAATATTAATATATATAAAGGAGAGGAGGGGGGAATAAAAGAACTTTTTTTCACGTAAAGGTAACAGGTAACAGGTAACAGACCCGGAACCGATAAAAAAGCCACGCCTCCCGCCACGACGGAGCGCCTGGATGGTATAATACAAATACCGGAAAGCAGAGGGGAGAAAGCGCCAACTGCTGCAAATTTTGCAACAGTTCAAAAGAGGGGAGAGCGGCATGGAAAAGATACTCGGATGGCTGGAAGATAACGCGCTGGTGATTGCCGGCGCAGTTTTTGCTTTTTTGATCTCACTATTAAGCAGCCGCGAGCGGTCATACCTTGACCGGCTCACGGGCGCGGTGTTATGCTCACTGCTAAGCACCGGCATTTTTTACGGTATAACCTCAGTATTCCCGACAGTACCGCAGGAAGCAGCGGTGGCCGTCGGGTCTTTTGTAGGTTTTTACGGAGTAGGCGAGACAAAGGAGCTCATCCGGCTCAAGATTAAAAACTTACTCACCCGCGGAAAGGAGGAGAAGGATGCCAGAGATTAAGATCAGCCCCGACGGTATACGCGCTATACAGCAGCGCGAGGAGCTCCGCCTTAAGGCGTATAAATGCCAGGCAGGCGTATGGACGATAGGATGGGGACATACCAGCGGCGTCACCGCCGGCATGGTAATCACCCAGGAGCAGGCGCAGGCCTTCCTAGCCGCCGACCTCCAGCCGATAGAACAATTTTTAAGCCGCGAAGGTTACCGCGGACTTAAGCAGAACCAGTACGACGCCCTGGCGAGCCTTATCTTCAACATAGGCACGCTTAACTACTCACGATCTACCCTCCGCCGGATGCTCAAAGCCGGAGCTCCCGCGAAAGGCTGCGCGGCGCAATTTCTGAAATGGAAATTCGCAACCGACCGCGCCACCGGCGAGAAAAAGATCTCGCAGGGACTGGTGAATCGCAGGCAGGCCGAGTATAAACAGTATTTAGCAGGCGAAGCATGAATATAATAAACCTCAAGACCGATCAGCTCATACCGTACGTCAATAACCCGCGCCACAACGAGGACGCGGTCGACGCCGTAGCCTCCAGCATAGCCGCCTTCGGTTTTAACGTACCGATCGTGCTCGATAAAGACCGCGTCATCATCACCGGACACACCCGCAGACTGGCCGCGATCAAGCTCGGGCTCGAGACGGTACCCTGCATAATAGCCGATCACCTCACGCCGGCGCAGGTGCAGGCCTTCCGCCTGGCGGATAACCGCGTCGCGGAGATCTCCACCTGGGACGACGAACCGCTACAGGCCGAGCTTGACCAGCTCGCGGAAGCGGGGATCGATATGAGCGACTACTTCACGGATGAGGAGCTCGACAGCCTGGAGGACGTCACCGAGGACGAGGCGCCGGAGGTAGACGAGACGGAAGAACCGCAGACCCAGCCCGGAGATCTCTACATCCTGGGCGACCATAAGCTACTATGCGGAGACAGCACGAAGCCGGAGGACGTAGCGCGGTTAATGGGGGGGAACTTGCCGACCTGCTGGTGACCGATCCTCCGTACAACGTTGCGTACGAGGGACAGAACGGCATGACCATTGAGAACGACAGCATGAGCTCCGCGGATTTTTACGCATTTTTGCGGGACGCCTTCGCGGCTGCGAATACCGTACTAAAAAAGGGCGCTGCTATATACTTGTGGCATCCAGACCTTGAGACCATAAACTTTTATAAGGCCGTAGAAGCTACGCCCGGCTGGAAGCCCCGCCAGGTTCTGATCTGGGTAAAAAATACGCTGGTACTAGGCCGCCGAGACTACCAGCAGAAGCATGAGCCCTGCATATACGGCGTAAAGGACGGTGCGACCCGGTACTTTACAGAGGCGCGGAACGAGACCACAGTGATCGAGGACTCGGTCGACATAAAGGGCATGAGCAAGGCAGAGCTCCAGCAGCTATGCCGCGAGCTACTGAACCGCGACCCGGTACCTACTACGGTTTTGCGCGAGGATAAGCCCGTCCGCTCGGATATACACCCGACAATGAAACCGGTTAAGCTATTCGCTAGACTGGTGATCAACTCCAGCAGGAAGGGCGAAATTGTACTCGATACCTTCGGAGGCTCCGGCACAACGATTATGGCCTGCGAGCAGCTGGGAAGGAAGGCGCGATTATTAGAGCTTGATCCTAAGTACTGCGACGCTATAGTCGCACGCTGGGAACAGCAGACCGGCCGCAAGGCCGAATTAAGGCGAGCGTAAGCTCATACGCACCATAGGAGACCAGAAATGGCTACAACCTTAAACAACTACTTAGACCGCGTAAAGCTTATCCAGGCTGGCACGCTCGCGGAACTCGAAACCGCCATCAACACCTTTATGAGTGACAGCTACACCGGAGACGACGCCCTCACCTCCGGCGAGCAGGTTCTCAGCGTAGACGTCGATCTTAACACCGTCCGCGACGTACCTCAGCCGGTCACCATCTGGACTGCTACCTTAAGTATTGCCGGTTCTACCACTACCGACTAACGGCAGACCGTCGCCACGTAGATAGAGCCGCCGTGCGGGAGCTCAGCAGAGCCCGGACTAGACGGCGGCCTTTTTAGAGGATATAGCCATGGAACCGATGACCGACGAGCAGAGAGAGCAGGCGCTGGACGAGGCGCTTTTTAAGCTTGCGACCGGGCAGGCATACGCCGAGGAGGTCGGCAAGGACGAGAACGGCATGAGCCGGCTTATACGCCGCAGGCTGCCGCCTAACCTGGATGCCATAAAGTACTTACGCGAGACCGCAAAGAAGTCATCCCGCGCTAAGCGCTTAAACCTCCAGCAGCTCACGGAGAAATAACATGGCCACCGTACGACCTAAGCGCCCGTGCGCTCACGCAGGGTGCCAAGCCTGGGCGATGCCCGGCGGCAGCTACTGCGAGAAGCACCAGGCAGAATGGGAAGCCCGCCGGGAAGCAGAGAAGGCCAAGCAGCAGGAAGCCCGCAAGGAAGCCGAGCGCGAACGGAACCGCAGACGCGGAACCGCAGCGCAGCGAGGGTACGACTCAGCATGGGTAAGAGCTCGCAAGGCCTACATAATACGCCACCCGCTATGCGCGATCTGCGGAGCTCCAGCGACAGACGTCGACCACATACGCCCGCATAAAGGCGATAAAAAAATTTTTTGGGACTCTACCAACTGGCAGCCCTTATGCCATAGCTGCCACGCCAAAAAGACATACGAGGAGAACGCCGAGCGCTTCCGCTTCGGCAAAAAGAAAAAGCAGGAAGGCATAGACGATAAGGCAATGGGTATATATTTTATACCTTAAAAAATATCAACGAAATTAAATTACATTAAAATAGTTCAATTTTATTGATATTTTTTAACCCCCCCCTAGGGGCGGGTCGGCAAAAAATGCCCCCCGCCTCAAGAC
>Ga0256407_10002244_pt1 | contig 37529 bp, 23 predicted proteins | sample RumenRJG_04DNA_FD_193489 | JGI IMG/M metagenome (GOLD analysis project Ga0256407, IMG submission 193489) | Bovine rumen microbial communities from Lethbridge, Alberta, Canada - RJG_04 | ecosystem: Host-associated > Mammals > Digestive system > Stomach > Rumen | place: Canada: Alberta... | reverse complement strand
ATTCCGAACAGAGAAGTTAAGCCCGCCTGCGCCGATGGTACTGCAATGCAATGCGGGAGAGTAGGAGGCCGCCCCTTTTTCAAACGAAAGCCCTGGATCAGAAATGACCCGGGGCTTTTTCTATTTAAATTATTTTGCGAATTCAGAAATAGTTCGTATCTTTGTACCCAATAATAATATGTTTATACCTATAAAGTTATAATGATAATAATGGTGCAGAAACAGAAGGAGTGATATTTTCAATAAACTTGCACCTGATTTGACAGCGCTATGCAGAAATTAATGCATATTCTCGTTTATCTGAAGCGAATAGCCTATTGTCGTGGATTCGGTATCCAGTCGCCTACAGACTACTGGTTTGTTCGTTATGTCATCAATGAACATTGGTCGTATTATCAATATCAGTCATTGGGGGAGAACGATGACTGGCTTACCCGTAAGTTGGGGAGGCTGTATTTCCGCATAGCTAACTGGATTCAGCCACAGATTATCGAAGCCAATAGCTATCAGGAATACTTCCATGCAGGATGTCAGCATGCAAGATTCGGGGAATCATCAGAACTGCTGTTTATTGACCTGGATGGCGATTGTCGGCAGAGTCCTTCCTATATATATAATAAGGTAAATGATCAGTCGGTGCTTATAGTCGGCGGCATCAGAAAGGACAGAGCATTCTGGAATGAACTGCGAAACGATGAACGTGCCAGGGTGACTTTTGATCTATATTATTGTGGTATCGTGCTATTTGATAAAAAAAGACATAAGCAAAACTATATTATAAACTTCTAACTGGAAAAGATTATGAAGATTACAAAGGTGTATACTCGTACTGGCGATAAAGGAATGACAAGTCTTGTGGGAGGCGTTAGAATCAAGAAGAGTGATATCCGCTTGGAGGCTTACGGCACTGTAGACGAGCTGAGTGCTAACCTTGGGATGTTGGTATCAATGATGAAGGAAGGTGATGAGCGCAGCCTTTTGATCCGTGTACAGAACAATCTTTTTAATGTCTGTACACATCTGGCCACCGACCAGAGTCGGACACCTCTCTATCCATCAGCTCATCTGGCTGAGGGTGAGATAGAACTCCTTGAAGAGCGCATCGACAAACTGATGAAAGATTTGCCAGAGCGACAGGGGTTCATCCTTCCTGGTGGGGTGACAGCAGCCTGTCAAGCACATATCTGTAGAACGGTATGCCGAAGGGCAGAACGACGTATCGCTGCGCTCTCCGAAATAGCGCAGATAGGGCCTGAAATGCAGATGTATGTTAACAGATTGAGCGATTATCTCTTCGTTTTGGCAAAAATAATAAATTTTAACGAAGGAAAAAGTGAAATAATTTGGGAAAACGCTTGTAAATAGGAAATAAATGTGTACTTTTGCGGGCGATTTTAGAAAACGTAATTATAAACTGATAAAAATTTAACAACTATGTATTGGACACTTGAACTAGCTTCAAAGCTCGAAGATGCACCATGGCCCGCAACAAAGGATGAGTTGATTGACTATGCCATCCGTTCAGGAGCGCCACTTGAGGTGCTTGAAAACCTACAAGAAATAGAGGACGAAGGCGATGTCTATGAGAGTATCGAAGAGATATGGCCCGATTACCCTTCAAAAGAAGATTTTTTATTCAACGAGGATGAGTATTAAGGCATGACCTTGTTTTAATGTGCTAAGAATCAGCGAGATATGCAAAAGCAAAATGCTTATCTCGCTGATTTTCTTTAATTGGAGAGAAGTCTTATGCGTTAAATTTCTCTACTCATTGTATAAGAAGAGTGGGTTTTTGTTTGGTTTTTCATCCATTATTTTGTATCTTTGCATCCAACATAATCAATTATTTATGATATATCTGTTACGTTATGCACTTTTGACTCTCTCCCTCCTGCCGCTTTTGGCGCAGGCTGTGATTCCTGATATCAGATTCCGCAGACTTGACACCCGTGATGGATTGTCGAATTCTCAGGTTAATTGTATCCTACGCGACTCAAGGGGGTTCGTGTGGTTGCCTACACCTTTCGGACTGTGTCGTTATGACGGATACCGGTTCCGTAACTTCTATTCTTACGAACGTGATACTACGACAATACGTTCCAACCGCGTTACAGCGATAATGGAAGCCTATGACGGTAGATTATGGCTGGACCATGGTTTTAACTATGCTGTATATGATCCTATTACCGAGACGGTAGAGCGATGGCCTACGAAGTCATTGGCAGAATATGGTATCACGGGCGGTGCAGAGCACCTGTATATCGACCCGGAAACGAAGCGTTTCTATGTCAAGTCGTGGGATAATGGATATTTTATCTACGACCCTACAACAAAGAAGCTGATAAATATGGCTTTCGGTTATAAGGATGGTGAGTTTCCAAAAGATTTCGGTATCATGTGCTATTCTCGCAACAAGGAAGGAATATTACTTGTGTCGAATCTCGGTGAGCTGATGTGTCTAGACGACAAGAATGGCAGGGTGCTGTGGAAAGAGGATTATGTGAGACGCAGTCTGAACGATACCTATAACGACTACTGGCTTTATTACGACAAGGATGGCATCACATGGGTTATTACGCATTCAACTGGTACGTATATCTATGTGCCCCAAGACAAGCGATGGTACACATCGCTGACGGAGCTTATGCGTGCCAAGGGCTTTGAGAATGTACCAGAAAATATCATCGTATGGGAGGTCCGCTATGACAGGAAGGGATATCTGTGGGTGGCCACTGACCATCTTGGAGTGCTGTTGTTGGATTTCAGAAATAAGGAATGGCGACAGTTTACAAATTCAAAGGGTGACGAGACCTCGTTGCCTGACATCACCGCCAAGCATCTCTATGAAGACCAGCTGGGACGAATGTGGGTGGCTACATATAAGAATGGAGTGGCGATGAGTGCTGATGCGATGTCGAATTTCTCAAGTATTGAACTAGGTGATATCAATGCTATTACTGAGGATAATGACGGTCACTACTGGCTGGGACTCAACTCTGGTGGCATCCTAAAGGTCGACCCTGTGACAATGGAGATAGAGAACCGCTACGACAAACATTCGATAGGGGCTCTAAATGATGTCATTGTGGCCAGCTATTCAGCCAAAGACGGTACACTGTGGTTCGGAACATGGGAAGGTGGACTTATCCGCTACCGCGATGGACAGTGGAAGAACTATACTGCAGCGATGCCAGGCAGTGCTTTCCAGACAAATAATGTTTGGGGCATCACAGAAGACTACTGGGGAAATATCTGGGCAGGTGTCCTGGGAGGCGGTGTGGTACGTATCGATAAACGTACTGACAAACAACGCTCCTGGACCACGAAGAACTCTACCATCAAGACAGACTGGACGAACAGTATCTCAAGAGCTGCCAACGGTTGGATATTATTGGGTAATTCAGAATACTGTTCGCTTGTTAACCCGGCAACCATGAAGGTGATAAACATGCCGTTGCCGCACGACCCCCAATCATATACCATTTCACCATCTACCACTCAGGCGCTGATGGATGCCAGAGGACTCATCTGGCAGGGCTCCGCATCGGGTGTCAACGTGTTTGACCGGAAGACAGGACAGAGCACGTTGCTCGATATGAAGTCTGGATTCTATGGTAACAGCGTGGTTGCATTGACGGAAGACACGCGAGGTACTATATGGGTAGTAACAGACCATGGAGTATCAAACATCATTCCCAAGCAGGAAGACGGTGTATGGACATTTGCCGTTCGCAGCTATAACGACCGCGACGGACTTCAGCCTGGACCTTTCAACCAGCGTGCAATCTATTTCTCTAAGAGTGGTATGCTGCTCGTTGGCGGACAGGATGGTCTCGATATCATCAATACCAAAAAGCTGGCCGATAACAACAAAGAGGAGAAACCTGTTTTCAGCGGACTTATTATATACAATAGTCTTATCGAGGCAGGTCACGAGTATGAAGGTAATGTTGTGTTGGAGAAGGCTTTGTTTGACTGCGAAAAGCTTACCTTAAAAGGCAACGAGAACCATTTTTCCATTCAGATGTCCTCTAATGACGGTGGCGTGAAGAATGGCACGCGATTCATATATCGTCTTGAAGGATATAACGATACGTGGGTGAAGACAGATCCTGTCAATCCGAATATCAGTTATATGGGACTTCCTTCCGGCACATACACACTTTGTGTCAGAATGTTCAAGGACGACGGAACAATGGGTGAACATGAAAGCCGCCTTGTTATAATCATAGGAACTCCATGGTAGCTCTCTTGGTGGGCGTGGATTATTTACCTGTTGCTTGCGGCAGGAATCTTATATAAAATTGGCTACAGATCATTTTATAACAAATAAATCGCAATAAAAAAGAGCCTTCTGCGTTATTAGTAACGTGAAAAGGTTCTTTTTTTTTGTGGCTATTATCCATTATGTTGTTGTCGTCAGGGCACAACAAGATGTTGCCTTTGCCCATTATTGGGCAATGGAGCCGTCGTTTAACCCTGCTTCTGTAGGCAAGGAGATGAAGTTGAATGCTGCTGCCGCATACGCCATGCAACTGGCAGGCTTTGAGAATAATCCAAAGACAATGTATGCCGCTGCCGACATGCCATTCTATGTACTCGGCTCGTATCATGGAGCGGGAGTACAGCTGATGAACGACGATATAGGACTCTTTTCCCATAAGCGTCTCGGATTGCAGTATGCCTTGAAGAAGACTGTCTTTGGAGGAACACTGAGTGCTGGGGTACAGTTTACATTACTCAGTGAGTCGTTCAAGGGTTCAAAGGTGGATGTCACCGATACTGATGACCCCGTTTTTAGCAAGGCAGACATCACGGGCACTGGTATTGACTTCGGGGCAGGACTGTATTACCAACATCGTCAGTGGTATGTGGGAGTATCGGCCCTTCATGTCAATTCACCACGTGTGGAAATGGGCGAAAAGAACGAATTAAGCATTTCAGCAACGTATTATTTGACTGGTGGATACAATATTCAGTTAAGAAATCCGTTTTTATCAATACATACCTCCGCTTTAGGACGTACAGATGGATTGACCTGGAGAGCAGATATCACGGGCCGTCTGAAGTACACCCACGAGAAGAGGGTGATGTATGCAGGATTGTCGTGCAGTCCCACCAACTCCGTCACAGTGATGATAGGTGGCAACTTTCACGGCATCCATCTTGGATATAGCTACGAGGTTTATACCTCAGCTCTCAGTATCGGCAATGGCAGCCACGAACTGTTTGTGGGTTATCATATTGACCTGAGCCTCGCTAAGAAAGGTCGCAACCTGCATAAGAGCGTAAGAATACTGTAAAGGTAAAATGGTAAAAATGTAGATATGAAAAGAATCGTAAATATGGTGAAGCAAAAAGGTAGCATGGCAAAAGGGTTATTTCCTTTTTACCTTTTTACCTTTTTACTTTTATTGACCAGTTGTTTCGGCAGCAAACTGGCCAGTTATAATGGTGGGGAGGTGACAGGTACCAGTGGTAAGGCTTTCACAGAGCCCACTCCTTACGGTATGACCTTCGTGAAACGTGGTCATCTGAAGATGGGTATAGAGAAACAGGATACCCTCTGGGGCAAGCAGACTCCAGTGAGGGATATTTCCGTTGATGGATTCTGGATGGATGAGACTGAGGTAACAAACTCGAAATATCGTCAGTTTGTTAACTACGTGAGGGATTCTATCCTCCGTGAGCGTCTGGCTGAGATTGACGAGACTTATCGTGTGGTGAAGACAGACAAGGACGGTGAGGAGATCGGCTCACAGATTAACTGGAAGAAGCCTCTGCCCAGACGTCCGAGTGAGGATGAGCAGGAGATAATAGACGGACTATATGTGACAAATCCCGTTACTGGTGACAAGATGCTCGATTACACCCAGATGAACTACCGCTACGAGATATATGACTACACATCGGCGGCTCTCCGCAAGTACCGTATCAATCCCACGGAGCGCAACCTGAATACAGATATTACTGTAGACCCCAATGAGGAGGTTTGGATATCTAAAGACACTGCCTACGTGGATGACGAAGGAAGGATTATCCGAGAGACTATCAACCGTCAGTTGACAGGCCCATGGGACTTCCTTAATACCTACATAGTAAATATATATCCTGATACCACCTGTTGGGTAAATGACTTTCCCAATGCCGACAACGAGACATATATGCGCTATTACTTCTCTAATCCCGCATATAATGACTATCCGGTGGTTGGAGTAACATGGGAACAGGCAAATGCCTTCTGCGCCTGGCGTACAGAGTACCTGTTGAAAGGTTTGGGACCTGCAGCGAGATATGTGCAGCGTTATCGTCTGCCGACAGAGGCAGAATGGGAGTATGCCGCACGAGGCAAGGATCAGAACGAGTTCCCATGGGATAATGAGGATGTGGCAAGCGGGAAAGGCTGTTTCTTCGCGAATTTCAAGCCTGACAACGGTAACTATACCAAAGATGGGAACCTGATTACCAGCAGGGTTGGGATATATGCAGCAAACAGCAATGGCCTCTTTGATATGGCAGGTAATGTGGCAGAGTGGACATCAACCATCTATACAGAGGCAGGAGTAGAGGCGATGAACGATATCAACCCACAGCTGAAATATAATGCTGCGATAGAAGACCCATATCGCCTGAAGAAGAAGAGTGTGCGAGGTGGTTCGTGGAAAGATCCAGAATCTTATATCCGTTCTGCATGGCGTAGTTCGGAGTATCAGAACCAGCCACGTTCGTATATCGGATTCCGTTGTGTTCGTAGCATGGCGAATACAACAAGTGAGAAAGTGAAACTTGACAAAAAACGCAGATAGATATGACCAGATACAGTAAATACAATATTATATACCGTCTGCAGAAGTGGATGGACAGTGTGCCTGGACAGACATTCCTGAACTATGCATATAGCTGGGGTGCATCAATCGTTATCCTTGGTACTCTATTCAAACTTACCCATATGGACGGAGCGGATTTCTTCCTGTTCTTGGGTATGGGAACAGAGGTTGTGGTGTTTTTTCTTTCAGCCTTCGACCGTCCTTTTGACAAGACTACCGACGGAATGGAACTGGATACTCATGTGAGGACCGGAAAGGATGCTGTGGAGCCAGTGCGTGTTTCCGGAGTCTCTGAAGGTAATGGAGGTGGTGGCAATGCTACTGTCATTGGCGGCAATGGAGGCACAATCATTATCGGAGGCGGTGCCGGCGGTGGTAGCAATGCTGGTACGGCTAGTCAGACGAAGGTTGATAGCGAGGCTATTGCTGCTGTATCGTCGTCTGTTAATACTATGGCTGGTGGTGCACCTGTAACCACAGTTTTTCCGCCAGTTAATCCAGAACTTGAGGAGGCAACGACCAACTATGTCGATGAGCTTAAGCGTCTTACTGAGATGCTCTCGAAGGTCTCGGCACAGAGTGAGCGTCTTGCCCATGACTCAGAGGAGATGGAGAACCTTAATCGTACACTCACAGGTATATGTAAGGTATATGAGATGCAGTTGAAGAGTGCAAGTTCTCAGATTGGCACTATCGATGATATTAATGAACAGACAAAGAGGATGGCGGGTCAGATAGCTGAACTTAACAGTATCTATGCCCGTATGATAGAGGCAATGTCTGCTAGGGTTGCACCGGTAGGGCAGTGAATAGTGGAATAGTATAATTGTCAAATAGTCAAATTAAATCGTGGCAATAAAGAAAAGACCCGTCTCTCCCCGCCAGAAGATGATCAACCTGATGTATGTCGTCTTGATGGCTATGTTGGCGCTGAATGTCTCTAACGAGGTACTCAACGGTTTCTCTATCGTGGAGGAAAGTTTGAACCGTACTACTAGCAACTCCTCTATGGAGAACCTCGCTATCTACGAAACCTTCGAGCAGCAGATGAATACCAATCCCCAGAAGACCAAGGCTTGGTATGAAAAGGCTCAGCAGGTTCGTCAGATGAGCGACTCGTTGTATAACCTGGCAGCAAGTCTGAAAGAGGCCATCGTTGTTGAGGCTGACGGAGAAGATGGTGACGTAACGGATATCCGGAACAAGGAGGATCAGGAACCAGCAAACTATGTGATGCTCTCTCCAACACATGGTCAGGGACAGAAACTCTACGATGCCATCAACTCCTTCCGTGAGCAGATGCTGATGATGGTTACCGATGAGAAACAGAAACAGATTATCGCCAGCAATCTTACCACAGAGGTACCCAAGCGCGCAATGGGTAAGAATTGGCAGGAATATATGTTTGAGTCGATGCCGGCAGCAGCTGCTGTGACATTGCTCTCAAAACTGCAGAGCGATGTGCGTTATGCTGAGGGAGAGGTGCTGCATACCCTGGTCCAGAATATCGATGTCAAGGATATCCGTGTTAATGCCCTCGAGGCCTTTGTGATACCTAATTCTCAGACCATCGTTAGAGGAGATAAGTTTTCTGCACATATCGTGATGGCTGCTGTGGATACTACTCAAGTGCCGGACATCTACATAGGTGGTCAAAAAGTGGCGCTAAATGATAATCTTTATGAACGTATCTGTGGTTCTACAGGTGATTTTACCCTAGCAGGATACATGGAGACATTCAATGGCAATGGTGATAAGATTCGTCGCGACTTCTCACAGAAGTATACTGTCGTTGATCCTAGCGCCACTGTTAGTGCCGACCTTATGAATGTGCTCTACGCAGGATATAACAACCCTATTAGCATCAGTGTGCCAGGGGTGCCTCTAAATAAAGTGTCAGCCTCGATGACCAATGGAACGTTGCAGACGGTAGGGCCAGGACGTTATATTGCCCGTCCGTCGAAGGTCGGACAGGATGTGGTATTTACCGTTTCATCCACAAATACCGGACGTGCCCAGCAGATGGGACAGTTTAAGTTCCGTGTGCGTAAGTTGCCAGATCCTACTCCGTATATCACGATGAACGACGAGCATGGCAATCCTACACGATATAAGGGAGGTGGTTTGGCAAAGGGCCAGTTGGTTGGTGCCAATGCCATTGGAGCAGCTATCGACGATGGAATACTCGACATCGCTTTCAGGGTTCAGAGCTTTGAGACCGTGTTCTTCGACAATATGGGAAATGCTGTGCCAATGGCCTCAGAAGGCGCATCGTTCTCAGCCCGTCAGAAGGATACATTCAGAAAACTTACGCGAAACCGCAGATTCTATATCTCAAGGGTGACGGTAGTAGGACCGGATGGACTCACAAGAACGCTGCAGAACCCGATGGAGGTGATAGTGAAATGATATATATAAAAAAAATTATTAAATATATTGAGGGATGATGAGAAGGAAAAGAGTGATGATGGTGATAAGTTTATCATTTATCATTTATCATTTATCATTTACTGACGTTTCTGCGCAGCCTAAGGCACGTCGTGTTCAGCAACAGGCAGAGCAGCAGAAGAAAAAGAATCCTTCGTCGGCAATGACGAAACGTGCACAGATATCGTTCCCTACGGCTCTTGATGTGCCGGAGGATGTGGTGTGGCGTCGTGATATCTATCGTGAGATAAATCTCGAACAGGATGCCAATGCCGGACTTTACTATCCTGTAGAGCCTAAGGGTAAGCAGGTGAACCTGTTTACCTATATCTTCAAGTTAGCCCAGAACGGATATGTCCCCATCTATGAATATCCCACCGACGGCAGCGATGTCTTTGAAGAAGCATCAAAGACCACGATGAAGACCATCCTCGACAACTATCATATCTTCTATGAGGAACAGGAAGGGAAACTGAAGGTAGACAACAGCGATATCCCTTCTGCTGAGGTGAAGAAATACTATCTTAAGGAGAGTGCCTATTACGATCAGGCTAACTCTTCATTCCATATAAAGGTACTCGCCTTATGTCCTATCATGTTGCGTGACGATGATTTCGGAGGCGAGGCCACGCAATATCCGCTCTTCTGGGTGAAATACAGTGACCTGGAACCTTTCCTTAACCGCCAGACGGTTATGACATCGAGTCTTAACAATGCCGCTACGATGTCGATGGATGACTTTTTTACCCTGAACATGTATCGCGGGAAGATCTATAAGACCACCAATATGCTTGGTAAGACTCTTGCACAGTATTGTCCTGATGAGGCTTCGCTCACTGCTGAGCAGAAACGTATTGAGGCAGAGCTTGAGGCTTTCCGTAAGAATATTTTCGGCGATCCCGCCAAGCGCGATTCCCTCGACAGTATTGCTAATGCCAATCCCCAGAATGCTAAGGCTGCAGCAAAGGCCAAGTCAAAACAGGCACGACGTAACGGTGTACGTCGTGCCAAGGTAAGTGGTGTTAAGACTAAAGGTTCATCAGCGTCGGGTGGGGGAGCTGCCCGCATATCTGTCCGCCGCCAGAGGCATTAGCGTTCGATAGTCTGCAGCACTTTATCTCCAGGTTTTAAGAGCAAACCGGTGCATCTGGTTGCATCTGCCTTATATGTCTTCATTTCAATCTTGTTCCAGTCTATCTGGTCAGTGCGCTGAGCCAGAGGTGCATGGGGAATAAGTGAACCATCGCGTACGAGGATGATAGCGGGTATCTTGCCTGCCTCAATGGTCTGATAGCCACCCTCATAAACCTTTCCGCTCTGATAGTCGATCCATTTGCCCTTTGGCAGGTATACATCACGGCTATTCCCGGATTCCATCATGGGAGCCACGAGAATCTGTGAACCAAACATATACTCGTCCTCCACGAGCCAGGCACCTTTATCCTGTGGGAACTCCACCAGTAGAGCACGAACCATCGGCAGCCCTCGCTCCGTGCAGTCTTTTGCCTGAGCATATACATAAGGCATCAGCTTATACTTCATCTCAGCACAAGCTCGGAAAGCATCTGTAAAACTCTCAGAGATAAGCCAGGGCTCCGTAGGGGGAGCACCATGTGCTCTTGTATGACTTGACAGGAATCCGAAAGGCAGCCAACGACGATAGATATCCTCTGGTGATGCCGTTACGAAACCTCCCATGTCATGACTCCAGAAAGAGAATCCGCTGAGGCCGAAGGATAGGCCTCCGCGCAAATCGCCTAAGAGTCCCGTGTTTGTGGTGGCAGCATCACCTCCCCAGTGAAGGGCATAACGTTGAGACCCTGCCCAGGCACTACGAGCCCATATAATTCCTTCACCAGGATGATTACGCTCAACAACCTCCCAAAGGGCTTTATTATAGCGCAGAGGATACAGGTTGTGTTCATAGAGTCCGCCTTTACCACTATGATAGAATCCGTTATAAGGAGCGGCCTCGCCGAAGTCGCACTTGATGGTGCTTACACCTTGTTTCATCAGTCTTTCAATCTTACTCTGATACCAGTTGACAGTCTCTGGGTTAGAGAAATCGAGGATGGCATCCTCCACAGGCATGCCACCAGTAGCATTAACCACATGTAGATTTTTCTCAATAATCTCCGGGAAGAAACGGTTCTTTGGGGTGAAGTAAGGCAACTGCCACAGACAGGTGTGGAAACCATCCTTTGAGAGTTGCTTGAGCATCTTCACAGGGTCCTTGAAACGATCCTTCGCAAACTCATAGTCACATTGCCAGTCTACACCAAACCATCCTGTGTCGAAGTGGATGACATCTGAAGGAATCTTATTAGCACGTAGCTGACGAGCAATCTCCAGCCCCTCCTCCTGAGAGAAATATGTTATGCGGCTCATCCATGTTCCGAAGCTCCAGAGTGGAAGCATTGGAGACTTTCCTGTGATATCGGTATATTCATTGAGGATATCCTTCGGTTCTCCGAAGAATACGAAGAAGTCCATCTGCTCATCAGCCATAAACAGACGGTCTGCACCTATATAGCTTGCTCCGAAGTCACAGGTCACAGGAGCGGAGGTATGCATGAAGATGCCATAGCCACGATTAGAGAAGAAAAACGGCACAGGCTTATACTGACCATCGCTCTCAGGTCCCTGAGGGTCGGTGACGGAGAGATGTACCTTCTGTCCAACCTTATTCAAAGAAGTGAACGACTCGCCACATCCATAGATGCGTTCACCAGGAGCTATTGCAAAGACGGGATTAATGCTGCGGGAGTTGTCAGAGCCACGTTTGATAAACGAGAACGGCAACAGTTTTACCTGGGTTGAGTCATTATCTATGTTATGACGCGTCTGAGTAAGAATCTTACCTTTGGAATCTTTGATAGCAATCCTCCACGGGTATTTCTGTATCTCAATAGAGCCATATTCAGAACTGTATTTGATGGCATTGGAGATCTGAGTGCACTTCCAGGATGAACTCTTTGTACGTTTCTTAAAATTATCACAGAACATCACATCGTCTGCATCCTTATCCTTCGGGACGATAGGCGTTGTAAGCATCTTGATTCGTGCTGTCCTCGGAGTTATAAACTCTATGCTCAGTTTAAGGTTCGGATCATTATCATAGGCAGCATCAGGGAAATCCAGCATCTGGGTGCGTACTGGCCAATAACCATTCAGATTAAATGCCTGACGAGGCGACATCCTGTATCTTTTCCATTGCACCAGACCTTCGCCTTTTGCGACATCGAAACTAACTAGCGAATCAGCAAGGAAATAGGTGTTAGACAGGTCGTAGAAGTCCGTAGACATATCTTTCTGCATACACTGCAGATACTGTACCCCTGCATTAGTCTGAATCTGTGCAGAAACAGAACTGTATGATAAAGGACAAATGATAAATGATAATAGTACAAAACTCTTTTTCATATGACTTAACTCCTTAATTTCTTAACTTCAAAACTATTCGATCTCTATCCATGCCGGATTCAGGGTTGGCGACTTTGCCGTGATTGATCCTGGGCCTGTAGCTACTACGATACATTTGCCGAAGAAAGCCTTACGCTTAGGTGATGTAAAACGTTCCATTGATGTCTGGCAACCGTTATCCGTACCCAGGATAGCCCCTTCTCCCTCATAGATAAAATCGATAGAATCGTCAGCCCAAGGACAGAGGTTACCATCCTTATCTACTACCTCGGCAGTGATAAAGGTTGTATTCTTACCTTTGTAATCTACTGAGAGCCGGATATGGTCAGGTGCGCCGGCTGTCTTTATGCTCTTCTCGCCAACAACCTTTCCATTCTTGCGAGCCACCACCTTCGCTTCGCCCGGATCGAAGGTAACACGCCACATCACGTGATACTGATGACTATCAGCTTTCTTACGTACACCTTCACTCTTCCCGTTGATGAAGAGTTCTACCTCGTCGGCATTATTATAATAACACCACATGTCGATATAGTCGCCAGGAATCCAGTTCCAATGGGGGAAGAGATGCAGCACAGGCTCCGAGGTCCACTCACTCTGATACATATAATAGCTGTCCTTAGGGAAGCCCGCAAGGTCGATGATACCGAAATATGAACTGCGAGCCGGGAATCCGTATGGTGTAGGCTCACCAATATAGTCGAAACCTGTCCATATATACTGACCTCCCACGTATGGCGTATGCTTTACCACATCCCATGTTTCCTCATGAGTAGAGCCCCACGATGCCGACATGTTATCGTAGGCCGAACACATATATGTAGGGTCGGTATAAGGCATCCACCACTCTTTTGGAGCTCGGTAGATGCTGTCAGACGGCATCATATAGAATCCGCGTGTCTGTAGGGCGGATACACTCTCAGAGAAGATAAATGGCTTGTCAGGGAACTCCTTAGGCACACCAGGAACCCACTGGTGATGATAATTAAAGCCTATGATATCTATAGCGCCACTCTTAAAGAGATGGTTATTAGGCGATGGCTCGTTGCAGCCTGCGGTAATGGGGCGGGAGGTATCATAACGCTTCACTATCTCTGCCAGATGCTGGGTGAGTAGCGACTGTACAGAGAGTTCACCATCCTTGGCAAGTGTAGATGCATCGTGACCAGCATTAAGAATCAGGTTCGCCTGTTCGAGAGTGAGTGTGTCTGCCTCTGCGGAAGACCACTGCTCGAGTACTTCGTTGCCTATAGACCACATGAGGATAGATGGGTGATTACGGTCTCTCAGGATAAGGTCGGCAAGATCGCGCTCATGCCACTCGTCGAAGAATCGGGCATAGTCATTCTGTGTCTTACGGCGTCGCCACATGTCAAAACTCTCATCCATAACGATAAGTCCCATGGTGTCGCACATATTCAGAAGCTCTGGGGCAGGAGGGTTATGTGAACTGCGGATTGAGTTCACACCCATAGCCTTCAGTTTGGTAAGTTTACGATGCAGAGCATCCTCGTTGAGGGCTGCTCCGAGACATCCGAAGTCATGATGCTCACAGACACCATTGAGCTTGAAGTTCTTGCCATTGAGCCAGAAGCCTGTCTTCGCATCAAACTTAAAGTCGCGAAATCCTGTGGTTGTCTCGTAGGTATCCACTACCTTGCCGCCAACCATCACTTCCGTGAGCAGCTTATATACATTTGGATACTCACAGCTCCAGAGCATAGGCTTGCTGATAGAGATGGAAGACTTCGCGCCCTTGGTTTTTCCTATCACCTTACCATTGGGTGCAATAAGTGTATTTGTAACAACGGGGTCAGGATACTTTGTGACATTGTCAAGCGCCACCTCGATGTTAAGCTTTCCTTTACCCTTAACAACCCTGGCATCGGCAAATATCCCCCAGTGCTTTACGTGAACGGGATTTGTCTTCGTGAGCCATACATGGCGATAGATGCCACATCCGGAATACCAACGCGAGTTAGGCTGATCAGAGTTGTCTACCTTCACTGCTATGATGTTTCTTCCCTCTTTAAGACATTCTGTGATGTCATATTCGAAGCTTGAATAGCCATAAGGACGGAATCCTACCTTCTGACCATTCACATATACCGTAGAGTTCATATATACCCCATCAAACTCCAGGTAATATCTGTCTTCCTTCATACTTCTCACCTCGAACATCTTTCTGTACCATCCTATTCCTCCAGGTAGTGCTCCGCCACCGGCTCCACTGGGATTGCCTACATAGAAGTTGCCCTCTCTTGCCCAGTCATGAGGCACGTTGAGGGTTCTCCAGCCTGAGTCATCATAGTCGACCTTAGCCATCTCCGGCTTATCTGCCAGGATAAACTTCCACCCTTTATCGAAGTTCAGTCTCTCACGTGCCTGCACAGCCATACCTATGATGACAGCAGCTAAAAGAATTGTCAGTCGTTTCTTCATATTCATCATGATGTTTTAGTAGTTTTTTAAAAGTGAGGGTGCACCAGAATCGTGCACCCTCTATGGTTAAGGTCGGTTTATTCAGCTTAAAGCTGAACTTTCACGGCTTTGCCGTTATAAGTAACCAACTTTCCTTGTGGATTATCCAGATCAAGTGGTTTTGGAGCGTCTTTTGTGATCAGCACCACATTGAAGCGACGATTCTTCAACATACCTGGGAAATTTCCCTTTCTTGCTGAGAAGCTAACGGTATGGTCTTCGTCGTCATACTCGATATCAATAGTGGCATACTTACCCTTCTCGTAGTTGTAATTGGTGCCTTCATCCTCATAGAGCTGGAACTTACCGTCTTGTCCTGCATAGACATAGAGATTGATGAGCTCTGCGGGTTTCTCATCACTCCACTGCATCTCTGGTCCGAACGGGATGATGGCACCCTCGCGAACGAATACAGGAATCTGCTCATAAGGAGCCTCTACAATGAGGTTCTGACCTCCTTCGATGTATTCGTTGGTATAGAGGTTATACCAGCCGCAATCCACAGGGAAGTAAACCGAGCGGTTGCGAGCCTTATAATAGCCTACAGGACAAGCCATCAGTGCAGGACCGAACATCCACTGGTTGCCGATATTCTCAACTTCCTTATCACCATTGAAGTCCATCACCAATGGGCGCATCAGGGTGTAATCCTTGAAGTGTGCCCAGCCGGCCATCGAATAGAGGTAAGGCATCAGGCGATAGCGAAGCTTATCATAATAAACGAATGACTTGTAAGCAGGATGCTCATCTGGAGCGATGTTCCATATCTCACGCAATGGCCACTGACCATGAGAGCGGAAGAGAGGAATAAAGGTTCCAAACTGGTTCCAGCGTGTCTGCAACTCACGCCACTCCTTCAGGTCTTCGTTTTCAACACCGCTCTTGTCGAACAACTGCTGTGCTGCTACATAGCGGTTCTCAACACAGAATCCACCCTGGTCCATTCCCCAGAAAGGAACACCTGAGATAGAATAGTTCAAGCCAGCAGTCATCTGGGCACGCATATCCTCCCAACGGGTACCGATATCACCACTCCATGTTGCAGTAGAGAAGCGCTGCTCACCAGAAAATCCACTACGTGTCAGGAGGAACACGCGAGGCTCATTCTTCTTACCCTTCCATACCGAGCGCTGACCATTATATATAGCATCTGCATTTACAGTAGAATAAGCATTGAAATACTCTGTTGATGTGCCTAAGGCTGTTGGGCCAGAAAGTGCCTTGCGATACCACATGGGAGTACAGTCGCGCACATTTGGCTCAGAAGCATCCATCCACCATGCATCAACACCTGCGATACCATTGTGATTATACTTGGTATAGAGATTCTCGTCCATCTGGCGCCAGAACATCTTGCGTGCTCCGGCATCGTAGGCATCGTAGAAACCGTTCTTATAACCAGGACCTACCCAGTCGTGGATATCGTCAGTAGGACTCTGAACATACATCCATCCCTTGGCATCGAGCTCCTTGTAGTTATCAGTGTTGCAATAGAACTTAGGCCAAACAGATATCATAAAGCGACCATGCATCTTGTGCACATTGTCCAACATCTGCTGTGGGTTAGCATAGCGAGACTCTTCAAACTTATGACTTCCCCACTGATCCTCTGGCCAGTAGTTCCAGTCCTGAACGATATTATCTATAGGTATCTGACGCTTACGGAATTCTGCCAATGTTCCCTCGATCTCATCCTGGGTCTTATAACGCTCACGACTCTGCCAGAAGCCTAGCACCCACTTAGGATAGAGTGAAGCCTTTCCTGTAAGTGTGCGATAGCCTGAAACCACCTCATCAAGATTCTCGCCAGCAATGAAGTAGTAGTCCATATCCTTAGCCATCTCACTCCATACACTCAGCTTACCACGTTCCTCGGCACTACGTGGCTCAGATACACGCAATCCACAGTAAGCCTCACCACCATCAGGACGCCACTCTATGCGCAACTGCACACGCTTACCCTTCTGCAACTCGGTAGAGAACTTATAGGTATTTGGGTTCCAGGCTGTGCGCCAACGCTCAGGAACAACCTCCTTGCCGTCGATATAGACCTTGACATAACCTGAATAATAAAGCACAAACTGGTAGAGCTGCATGTGCTTCTTGCCCTTCTTGCCCTGTGCCTTGCAACAGCACTCTGGCTCGATAAAGCCCTCGTATGTAACATTGGCACCCATCAGGTTGATGCCATTGGGGAAATTCTTGATACCGCCATTATCAGTCTTAAGTGCTATCTCAGATTTCGCGGGTGTACCATATTCATAATAGATAGAATCCTCATCGCGAACAAGCTTCTTGCCCTGTGCGTCGATATAAGTTCCAGTCAGATGACCCTCCTTACCGTTTCTGTCATAAAGTTTAAAGGCACGATTCAGCTGGAGATAGTCATTAGGATTACCAAAGCGGCAATAGCTATACGAATCCCAAAGGATACCGTAGTTCTTATTAGAGAGCACAAACGGGATACTTACCTTTGTATTATACTGGAACAAATCCTCATTCTTTCCCTTCATATTAAACTCCTCGCTCTGGTGCTGCCCCAGACCATAGAAAGCCTCGTCCTCAGGACTGTCGAACTTCATCTGCCATGAGAGGCCATGCTTATGTTCTTCAGGCACGGTATATCCGTTTCTTATACCCAGCTCACGCTCAGGAACAGTAAAGTCCCAGAACTTCTTACCGTCCTTGGCTTCCTTCAGAAGCTGATTGCCATCTTCGTCGAAGAAGGTTATCTCGCCAGTAGTCTTAGCTACCACAGCCTTAACGTTCTTGGCCTTAACAACCACATTGGCACTATCCTCATTGATGGTATACGAACCCTTAGCAGGGGCTGTCTGAGGAACAATCATCAGAGATGCCGGCTTCTGGGGCAGAGCCTCCTTGGAAGTAGCACGCACACGGATAATGTTTCCGTTCATCACTTCGAGACGGATCACCTTTGCCTGACCACCGTCAGGAATAATTGTCACACTGTTTCCTTCTGTCTTAACATCTGCAGCTATAGCCATTCCTGCCATCATCAGTGCAGACCCAATCAATAGTAGTCTTTTCATTATTCGCTTTGATTATTATATTTTTTATTTTTCTATTTTTTATTTAATCAGTCCTCCATTATTACCGCATCCTCTACCGGAACATCCATTCCAGATGGAATCTCGATGACAAACACCGTGCCTCCTCCTTGATTCTCTTCAGCTCGGATAGTTCCGTTATGACCAAGCACAATGTCAAACACCTTATGCAGGTTGAGGTTGTCATCATCACCAATGATCTCGTCGAAGAGGGTAGCCATCGCCTCACTTGGGATTCCTATGCCACTGTCGGCAACACGAAGCTCGGCACTGTCGCCCTTCTTCTCAAGGAATACCTTAATCTTACTCTTTGATGGAGAGAAATTGGCAGCGTTGTTAAGAAGTATGCTGAGCATCTCACCCAGGCTTTTGCGGTCGCCCATGACATTTAAGTCATCTACAAACGGGAAGAACAGCACATTGATTTCCTTGTCCTCAGGAGCCTTGAAAGCATCGCAGACCATACGGAAGAGAGGCACGAGGTCCACTTTCTGTCTTTCCATGGCCTCCTCTTCTTCCACGGGTTCAACAATTCCGTTCTCATCTGGCACATACACCTTCCCCTCTTTCTCCTTAAACAGTCTCATCTCCTCCTGCATCTGCTTGCGCATCTCGCTCATCCACTGTTTCTTCTCTGTATCACGTCTGAGTCGTTCCATCTCCATCCTCTCATGCTGCTTTTTGAGGAACCTCTTACGCCAGAAGAAGGCTACAGCAGCAATCATGATCATATAGAGGAGCACCATCCAGCGAGTGCGATACAATGGCGGACGGATAGTTATCTCAAGCTGGCTCTCTTCAGAACCGAATGTACCATCTTCTTTCAGTATCCTCACGCAGAGGGTGTATGAACCGGCACGAAGTGAGTTGAAGGTAATATTAGGGTTGAGCTCAGAGGTCTTCACCCAGTTCTCATTGAATCCCTCAAGCTTATAGGCAAATCGCTTGTTGTTTTTGACACTTACCTCACTGGTGGCAAGCTGGATGGTGAACTGGTCATTAAACTTCAACGACAGTTCGCGACACACATCAAGAGCCTCATCCAGTATCACACGTCCGTCAAATTCCTGCCCCACAGCAATATCCTTATCGAATATCTGCAGTCCGCTGAATACCACATGCTCTTCATTGCGTTCATCCATAAGTTTTGCCGGATCTATGATATCCAGACCACCCTGACCGCCAACGAGCACCTTTCCATCCCGGGTGAGGAATGTTGAGCGCTGGTTGTATACTGCCTTCTGGAGTCCGTCACGGCTGTTATAGCTGCGGATATTAAACTGCCATGTGCCGTCCTCTTGTTTGATGGGTACGATATTCGATACTCCATGATCGGTAACAGCCCATATATTATGCTTCTTATCCTCAATTATCGAGTTGATGGTAGATCCATACAGGCCATTGGTCATATCGAGCATGGTGATGAACTTTGTCTTGGGGTCATAGACGGTAAGTCCAGACGTTGATCCCTGCCAGATGATACCACGACTATCCTCGATGACATAATTGGTGGTATTAGTGTTTACTGTTATATCCGGAGAATCGGGGATAATCTGATTGATAAGCTTCTTGCTCACAGGATTAACAAGAGAGTAGTAATTACTTGTGCCAGTTATCAGCCAGCCTTTCTTTGTCCATCCCACAGAAGTGAGGTAGTCGCCTGGAATCTGACTGTTCTGAGTGTTCCAGGTATGATACTTCTGAGTCTTTGGATCGAGCATCTGAAGCCCTCCTCCGAGGGTACTGAACCACATGCGGCCCCACCTGTCCTCAGTAAGTGCCCACACGCTGTTGTTGGCAAGCCCCTGACCGTTTTCCGAAGCCTGGTAGTTTATCACTGTGGCTTGCGAAGGGCCAGAGGGGATACAATGCGTAAGACCGCCGTTATATGATCCAAACCACAATGAGCCATCCTTCGAAGGCCATGAGCCAACAACAATGTTACTGGTGAGGCTACTGTTATCCTTGGTGTAATGATTGATTATCTCGCCCGTCTTGGGGTTATACACCTTGATACCGTCGTCGTTTGTGCCCACCCAGTAGTAGCCATACTTATCCTCACTGATAGTGGTGATATCACCCAGTTCCACCGTCATCAGACTCGAAAGACCTGGCACATACTGACATACACCGTTCTTATATGTGCCTATCCATATACTGCCATCGTCGGTCTTCAGGAGATTACGAAGGGTATTGTCGCTGATGGTCGTCTCGTCATATTTGTTATTAAGAAACTGTTTCCACTGTTTCCCCTTAAGGTCAACCACAACAAGACCGTCATGGTCGCAGGCAAGCCATAGCCAGTTGTTCTTGTCGATGATAATGTTCCATACCATCAGAGGCCCTGGCACACCCTCGATGCCGTGAGCAGCGAAGTACTCTTCCAAGGAGTTATACCATTTCTTCTCTTTCTTAATATAGATATAGATATTGTTAAGAACAGAGCACCAGTAGTTTTCTTCGCTGTCGATGACAATGCGGTACTCCTGATTCTCAGGACTGCCATGATCGCGCATCCAGTTTTCCACCCAGTCCACTTCACCCTTCTTCCCATTAAGGGCTACCATGTGTCCTTTGTTTGTTACCGCAATGAGCCACTCCCCGAGTTCGGCAACATTAGAGATACCCCATTCAGGGTGGAACTCATTCAGCCCGTATCCCTGATTAATCTTTGTGATATCGTAACCCTTCTTCTCTTTCGGGTGCAGACAGTATATTCCGTCATCAAATCCCTTCACCCAGATATTCTTCCTGGAGTCGATATGAAGCCACTCTACGCCCACTTCTACACCCATCTCTGCCAATACCCTCGAAGCATTGCGTTCAAAGGATTCGTCCTCAGGATTGTAGATACAGAAGTTCATGCCCTGACGCAACCACAGATGGCCGTATTTATCCTCATAGATACGGTCTGTGTAGTTGTCGCGCATGGTGGTTGTGTCGCGCTTGTTGGAGTAAAAGGTCCTGACACGATAACCGTCATAACGGTTCAGTCCGTAAGGAGTGCCTATCCAGACATAGCCGCGTGAGTCTTTGAAGATATTGTTGATCTGTGATGACGAAAGTCCGTTCTGCGTATCAAGCCTGCGGAACTTCATTTCAGGAATTAACGATGGCTGCGCCATTACTGATGCAGTAGCAATGGTCATCAGGAGTAGTGATATCAGTTTTCTCATCTCTCGTTTCTTATTATCGGACCTATTCAAGTTACAAAATTAGGCATTTTTTATGATACAGACAAATATTTGGTAAAAAAAGTATTCAATATGAGCAAAATATTTGGTAATTTCGAAGAAAAACCTTACTTTTGCACAAAAATTTTTTCGAATCTTTATTATGCAACAATCAGAACAAGGTAGCAAATCTTACCTAATCAGTATCGTTATGGTCGCCGTATTGGGCGGTCTGCTGTTCGGTTACGACACAGCTGTTATCTCTGGAGCCGAGAAGGGTCTCCAGGCGTTTTTCATGGAAGCAAAGGATTTTGCCTATACCGACGGTTGGCATGGCTTCACCTCTGCCTCTGCCCTTATTGGTTGTATCATCGGTTCAGCTCTCTCTGGATTCCTTGCCACCAACCTTGGCCGTAAGAAGTCACTTATCATCGCAGGTCTGCTCTTCTTCATCTCAGCCCTCGGCTCGATGGACCCAGAGTTCCTGTTCTTCAACTATGGCGAGCCTACTTACTCTCTGCTTATCATGTTTAATATCTACCGTGTCATCGGTGGTATCGGTGTGGGTCTGGCATCAGCCATCTGCCCGATGTATATCGGTGAGGTGGCTCCATCAAATATCCGAGGCATGCTCGTAAGCTGGAACCAGTTTGCCATTATCTTCGGTCAGCTGGTGGTTTATTTCGTTAACTTCTTTATCCTTGGCGATCATATCCAGCCCGTAGTAGAGGACATGGGTAAGGGACTTGCCGCTCTTGATCCAAGAGCAGTATGGACGGTGGAAACTGGCTGGCGCTATATGTTTGGTAGTGAGGCTGTACCCGCAGGTCTCTTCGCTCTGCTTATCTGTTTCGTTCCTGAGACTCCACGTTATCTTGTAAGCATCGGTCAGGACAGCAAGGCTCTTGGCATCCTCTCAAAGATCAACGGCAGCAGCAAGGCAGCACAGATCCTTCAGGACATCAAGGATACCATGGTGGTAAAGACCGAGAAACTGATGACCTATGGTGCGATGTGTATCTTCGTAGGTATCATGCTCTCTGTGTTCCAGCAGGCAGTAGGTATCAATGCCGTGCTCTACTATGCTCCACGTATCTTCGGTGATATGGGCATGGACGACCCGATGATGCTGACTGTATTCATGGGTATCATCAATATCTCCTTCACCCTCGTGGCTGTGTTTACTGTCGAGAAGTGGGGACGCAAGCCTCTGCTCATCTCCGGTTCTTTAGGCATGGCATTAGGAGCCTTCGGTGTGGCTGTAACATTCGGTCATGCAGGCATGGAGCTTATCACAGCAGCCTCTCTGCTCATCTATTCAGCGTCGTTCATGTTCTCTTGGGGTCCTATCTGCTGGGTGCTCATCGCAGAGATTTTCCCCAACACCATCCGTGGTGCTGCAGTAGCCATAGCAGTAGCCTTCCAGTGGATATCCAACTTCATCGTGTCAAGCTCGTTTGTACCAATGTTCAACATGCAGCTTACAGAGGGCGATGGTTTCGGCCACTGGTTCACCTACGGCCTCTATGGCATCATCTGTGTCATCGCAGCCCTCTTTGTTTGGAAGCTTGTTCCTGAGACCAAGGGCAAGACTCTCGAGGATATGACCCAGCTCTGGCGCAACAGACAGAAGTAATACAGAAATAAAAATCGGTCAAAAAACATTCAGGCAGAGCTCTCTTAGGAGTATCTGCCTGATTTTGTTTGTGCTTTAATCGAACCCGATGTGACATAGGTTTTCGAGAATAGCGATAATAACAGGCAACTTTTCTTGCTCTTTTCTTTGTTGTTTCGAAATTAATAGCTATCTTTGCACGCAAAGCATGCGAGATACGGCTATACCGTCCTTGCCAACAGATAAAATGAGACTTATGGTACAGAATGTAGGATTAAATCAGGCACAGATGGATTTTCTTCGTTTGCTGTCTCACTTCAAAACCGAAGAACAGGTGAAGTAGTTGAGCGATCTTGTCTGCCAGTACTACGCCCGCAAGGTAGATGAAGAAATGGATCGCCTTTGGGACGAAGGGAAATGGAACCAAGAGAAGATTGAAGAAACTTTGAAGGAGCATCTGAGAACGCCATATAATGTCTGATAAGAGGAGTTTACTCCAAGTTTCGTTTGATAGAATCTGATCATGATGACGATAAATTTGTTGACTGTGCTTTCGCTGCTAATGCCACCTACATTGTCTCTGACGACAAGCACTTTGATGTATTGAAGGAGATTTCATTTACTCAGCTACTTGTTCTGAAATTGAAAAGATACATTATTGTTTTTTTTATATTCATATTGCATTACTAATAAAGATAGTGAAAAACGCCAGAAAGAAGATTGGGAAAAATATGAAATAGACAAAAAGGACCCAGAATGAAGTTATGCAACTTTTAACAACACAGTAGAACACAAACTTATAATATGGGATGGAAAAGAAGAACATTCTATAGATATATAGTCAGAGAATATTTTAAACCTTGATAATCAATAATTTACACCTTAAACGGTAGAAAAGTGGATGTGGGGGATTTTAAAAGCATTAGAAACATGATGATTTAACGTATTTAACGTTTTGAAACGGTACACGAACTCAATTGTGAAGTGAAATAGACGTTAGATAGGATGCTGATAATTAAGAATGAATAGTAAAGACCTGAAAACGATACATAAATATACACATTATTATATATGTATAAGAATCTTATCCTATTATGGTTGCAAGCGAGTTCGTAGAGCTAAAGACGTCTAAGCTGATCCACAAGAGATGGAAACAGGACTTTTGATAGCTTTAGGAAACATATTCTTTTTACCTGCTATTTGGTTAATGCTCTTTATTTCTTCTTTTATTGCCGATTTTTGATTTTTTTTGGTATTTTTACGATGAAGAGCAGAAATGGTGATAAATCGAACAGCAAAAATTGGATATTAATGTTTAATTTTGCATTCAAAAACAGACAAAAAAGAACATCATAGAAATGTTGGCATCATGGATATACAGGATTTAAAGCCCCGCAGGGGGGACGACACTTATAGGATAGGTGATAGCGATGAGTTGGTCGTGATGGAGAATATTGGCACCGTGCCATCGGGTGTTGTTTGTTTGCAAAATCACGGCGTAGTCTTCTTTATAACTGAAGGCAGGGCACAGCTCGAATACGACGGCCATGTTGTGCAGATACAAAAGAACGACTTGTTTCTCTATATGGTCCACAGCACGGCCAACAATTTTATGGCGTCATCGGATTTTAATTGCCGACAGATTTGGTTTTCACGCAGTGAGCTTTGGAACATCGATATCTATAATCTAATCAGTGTGGCAGATATGTCGCAGCTCAAACTGCATCCTGTTGTCCATCTTTCCGATGACGATATCAAACTTTGTGACACCTATTTCCAGTTGCTGTGCAGCAGGATGAAGTCGTCCACATCTGCACTCACCCCCGATATCGTACGTTCACTCTCAGGCACTATCATGTTGGAATTACTGTCCATCATGCGTCGTAATTCAGAGCGGGCGGTTGAAGAGGTTCGGCAGGAAGACCCCAATTCCAGCCTTCATAAGAAACGGATTATCGACAATTTCATAAAGTTAGTGGAAGAGAGCGACGGCCGCATCCGCAGGGTGGATGAATTTGCCTGTCAACTGAATATCACGCCGAAATATCTCTCTACCATTCTCAAGGAAGTGATGAATCGCAGGCCGAGTACTTATATACAGCTCTATACATTGAAAGCCATTGAGCGCCGCCTGCGCTTCACCGACATGACGATGCAGGAGATAGCCAACGACCTGAATTTCCCCAATCCCTCGTTCTTTGGCAAATATTGCAAAGAACACTTGGGTATGACACCATTGGAATATCGGATGAAATATCATAAAGGGACATGAAAAAGATAGTATTAATGATTGTTGCTGTACTAATGGCTGGTACAGCCAATGCACAGTTAGACAGCACAACTGTTAAAAGGAAGAAAGTCGGCGTCGTACTCAGTGGCGGCGGCGCTAAGGGTATGGCGCATATTGGTGTGTTGAAGGTGCTGGAGAAGGCGGGCATCCCCGTTGATATCGTTACCGGCACATCCATAGGCAGTATCGTCGGCGGACTCTATGCCATCGGCTATAATGCCCATTCGCTTGACTCGATGGTAAGGACTCAGGACTGGACCTACGTCATTACCGATAAGGAAGACCTTCGCAACCAAAGTTATCTCGACCGTAAGAAAATGAACACCTATTTGTTTTCCACGGGTCTTACCTTTGGCAAGAACAACCAAACTGGTGGTGGTCTCATCAAGGGTAAGAACCTTGCCGAGCTGTTCCAGAAGCTTTTTGTGGGCTACACCGACTCGCTCGACTTTAACAAGGACCTGAAGATTCCTTTCGCCTGTGTGGCTACAAACATCATGGACAACAGCGAGGTGGTGTTCCATAGTGGCCGTCTGCCACAGGCCATACGCGCCTCGATGTCCATCCCTGCCGCCTTCTCACCTGTGAGAATCGGCGACATGGTACTGGTCGATGGCGGTTTGAAGAACAACTATCCCGTTGATGTGGCCCTCGAGATGGGCGCCGAGGTCATCATCGGTGTCACACTGAACGGCAAGCCGAAGACGGCTGAAGACGTTACGGGCACCATGAAAATCGTCGGCCAGATCATTGACGTGAACTGTGTCAACAAATATGCAGAAAACAAGGCCCTCAGCGACCTGTGGATGAACGTGAACCCTCACGGTTATTCTACCGCCAGCTTTACATCAGAGGCCATTGACTCACTGATACGCTATGGTGAAGAAGAGGCCATGAGCCACTGGGACGAAATCATCGCCCTGAAGGAGCGCATCGGCATCGACGACTCATTCCGTCCTACCATTCATTATCCTGTGCGTCCGAATGCAATGACAGAGCGCCAGCATGTCACCAGTTTTACATTCGAAAACATGACCCCACAGGCAGAGCAATTCCTAAAGCAGAAATTCCATCTGAGCAAGGTTGACAGCATCGATGCAAAACTGGAGCAGTCGCTCACCACAAGTATGCGTATGGACCTGTTCTACCTGACAGCCGTATGTCAGCTGGTACCTGATGACAACGGTGTGCGTGTCGTCCTCTCGGCAGGCGACCGCAAGTCTTTACAACTCCATGCCGGCGTGCGTTTCGATTCAGAAGAATACGCTGCTGTGCTGTTAGGACTCGGTATACCACTGAAGACAGCCATCCCCGTCGAAACCGATATCACGCTCCGCCTGGGTAAGCGCCTGATGGCCCGTGGTGAGATCACCGTTCACCCCCGCTTCTTTACACGCCCGACATTCAGCTATACGTTCCACAGAAACGACGTTGATGTCTATACCTATGGCGACCTTGACTACAACATCCGCTACAACCAGTCACAGGCAGAAATCCTGCCCATCAATTTCGACCTGCGCCATTTCAACCTGCAGATGGGACTGCGCTGGGACTTCTTCCACTACCGCAACAAGCTCGGCTCGGAAATGGCTAAACAGGTTACACTCAAAAACGAACATTTCTTCAGTTATCGTGCCCGCATGGCCTTTAACAGTGAGGACAACTGGAACTTCCCCACACGTGGTGCCCGCTTTAACGCTGAATACGCTTATCTTACCAACGACTTCGCCCAGCTCAATATCCGCGATATTGACGGCAACAAACAAGGTAAGACCGCAGGTATGAGTTCTGTCAGTGCCGACTGGCGTATGTCGTTTACTATCGGCAATCGTTTTACCCTCCAACCCATGTTCTATGGCCGCCTGCTCTTTGGCTCAGTCGTTCCCGCCGTCTTCGGCAACACTATCGGCGGGGAGTGGTTCGGTCACTACGTAGAGCAGCAAATGCCATTCGCCGGCATCGGCAATATGGAGTACGTAGAACGCCAGCTCGTGTCGGCCCAGCTCCAAGCGCAGCAGCGAATAGGCAAAAGCAGTTACGTGCTGCTACGTGTGGCTGGTGGCCAACAGTCAGGAAAGGTGAAGGAACTCTTTGACTATCGCACCATGATTGGTGTTCAGGGCGCCTTCTATTATAACACGATAGTTGGACCTGTCGGTGCCACCTTAGGTTATAGCAACCACACCAAGAAAGCTTATTTCTTCATCAACCTCGGATATGAATTTTAAGATTATGAATAACTGGTTTAATAACATCCGGATCTATCATCTGCTGATCGACAGATTCAACGGAGGGTGGCAGGTGCCGCCAAAGAGTGAGAATGTTTTTTGCGGGGGAAACCTGCAGGGAGTAATTGAGAAACTTGACTATATCAAGGAGCTTGGCTTCAACGCCATCATGCTCTCGCCCATCTTTAAGTCGGCCAACTATCACGGGTATCACAGCCTGAATTTCGAAGAGGTAGACCCGCACTTTGGCACTTGGGACGATTATCAGCAGTTGCTCGACGAAGCCCACGACAAGGGGTTGAAGATAATTTGCGACTTCGTGCCCAACCATTGCTGGTACGAGGCACCCATTTTCGAGCAATCACTGCTGAAGAATGGAGGCAAACACCGCGACTGGTTCTTCTATCCCAAGGAGGACAGTGATGAATTCGTATCGTTTTTAGGCTTCGGCGACTTGCCCAAGTTCAATCTGACAAACCCTGAAGTGGTCAGTTTCATGATTGATAAGGCTGAGCGGCTCGCCCGCATGGGTGTAGATGCTTTCCGTATTGACCATGCTTTGGGCCAGCCGCATGGTTTCCTGAAAAGTTTGCGCGAACAATTACAGGAGATTCGCAATGACATTGTCGTGTTCGGCGAGGTATGGGCGTTTGGTATCGGCCCGCAGTTAGCCAGCCAACTGTATTTCAAGACGGATGCAAGATTGCAGGAGTTCCTGGCACAAGACACGAAACCCTTTAGCCAGGACGACCTGCAGGCCGACTATGTAGGCACATTAGACGGCGTGCTCGACTTTGCCTATCGTGACATTCTTTTAGAGGAGATCCATGCCGGCCGGGGCCTCAGGGGCAACGTGACCCTCCGCAGTAAGATTCAGGACCACTTCGCCAAGTATCCTGCCGATTTTAAGCTGGTCTTGTTCCTAGATAACCACGACACCGATCGCTTTATGTTCGACTGTCACGACAATGCTTACCTGCTGCAAGAGGCCATCGACCTGACGATGGAACAGTCCCGTCCGTTCTCCTTCCTCTATGGCACGGAGCAGCTGATGACCAACAATCCCACCATCTTCAATGCAGAACCATACGCCGACCTCCGTGTCCGCAACTGCATGGACTGGAATTTACACACCACGCCTGTTCAAACCCCCATCCCCCTCACTTAGAAGACTCAAAGCCGATAGTATGAATACAGAAGTATATCAATTAGGTAAAGAACTTGACTCTTTCAATTATCAGCAAGTACAGGATGATATTCTGGCCATTCTGGAGAAAGGCAGCAATGCGGTGATCGATATGACCGCATGTAACTACATTTCCAGTACGGGCTTGCGCGTGTTGCTCTATTCCAAGAAGGTGGCAGCCGCCAAAGGGCTGAAGGTCTGTCTGAAAGGAATCAGCAGTGAGGTGAAAGACGTCATGGATGTCACGGGCTTTAGCAATTTCTTCGATTATGCATAGAGTCGATCTGTTTCCAACCCATGAGTACCAGGGACTGAAACTGCGTCCAGGCCGGCCTTATCCGTTTGGCGCAACGGTCGTTGGCAATATGGTGAATTTCTCTGTGTATTCCCGCTATGCCACCGACTGCACGCTGGTGCTCTTCCACAATCGTGAGGAAAAGCCCTTCGTGGAAATTCCTTTCTTCAAGGAGTTCCGGTTAGGCAATGTATTCTCGATGATTATTTTCGACCTGGATTATGAGAACATTGAATACGGCTTCCGCATGGATGGCCCTTTCCTGCCGGAAGAAGGCCACCGCTTCGATAAGTCCAGGATTCTGCTCGACCCTTACGCCAAATTGATTGTCGGGCGTGATGTGTGGGGACAGCAACCCAATTGGGACAGTCTCTACCAGTATCGGGCCCGGGTGGTGTTCTCCGACTTCGACTGGGAGGATGACCTGCCGTTGGAAACGCCTGTCAACGACCTCATCGTCTATGAGATGCACGTGCGCAACTTCACGTGCGGAGCGGCCTCTGGCGTGAAGCACCGGGGCACGTTTGCCGGCATCATCGAGAAGATTCCCTATCTGAAGGAGCTGGGCGTTAACTGCGTGGAACTGATGCCCATCCATGAGTTCGACGAGTTTGAAAATCACCGCGTCTCCCCAGTCGATGGGCGTCCGCTCTACAACCTGTGGGGCTACAGCAATGTAGGATTCTTTGCCCCCAAGGCCGCCTATGCTTCGACAGGCAGGTTCGCCATGCAGGTGGATGAACTGAAGAACATGGTGAAACAGTTGCACAAGAACGGCATTGAAGTGATGCTCGACGTGGTGTTCAACCACACCGCAGAGGGCAACGAGCAGGGACCCTATATCTCCTATCGCGGCATCGACAACAAGACATATTACATGTTAACACCTGAGGGCTATTACTATAATTTCAGCGGCTGCGGTAATACCCTGAACTGCAACAACCCCAATGTGCGTGACATGATTGTGGAGAGTCTGCGCTACTGGGTGACCGACTACCATATCGACGGCTTCCGCTTCGACCTTGCTGCCATCCTCGGACGCGACCAGAACGGCCATCCCATGTCCAATCCACCCCTGCTCGAATCGCTGGCGCATGACCCCATTCTCGGCAAGACGAAGCTCATTGCCGAGGCTTGGGATGCAGGCGGACTCTATCAGGTGGGCTCGTTCCCGTCGTGGGGTCGCTGGGCTGAGTGGAACGGAAAGTTCCGCGACAGCATGCGCCGCTTTCTGAAGAGCGACGAAGGGGTGCTGGCCGACGTGAAGGAACGCATCATCGGCTCGCCCGACCTCTACGCTTCGCAAGGAAGGGGCATCAAGGCCAGCGTGAACTTCATCACAGCGCACGATGGCTTCACGATGATGGACCTCGTGTCGTATAACAGCAAGCACAATGAAGCTAACGGCGAGGACAACCGCGACGGCGAGAACCATAACAACAGCTGGAACTGCGGCTGTGAAGGTGAAACGGATGATCCTGAAATCAACAGTCTGCGTCACCGACAAGTAAAGAACGCCATCACGATGCTCATGATGAGCCAGGGTATCCCCATGGTGTTGTCGGGCGACGAGATGGGCAACTCCCAGCAGGGCAACAACAACGCCTATTGCCAGGATAATGAGATTGCCTGGCTCGACTGGAACAATTTAGAGAAGAACGCCGACATCTTCCGCTACTTCAAGCATATCATCAAATTCCGCCGTCAGCATAAAGTGCTTCGCTACGAGGATCACCTCCGCCACCAGGACTATCAGGGCCTTGGCTATCCAGACTTCTCGTGGCATGGGGTGAAAGCCTGGCAGCCCGAAAGCGGCTACAACAATCTCACAGTAGCATTCATGCTGAACGGACAATATGCTAAGACCGATGGTGTGCCCGACGACTTCATCTATGTGGCTATGAACATGCACTGGGAGATGCACGGCTTCGAACTGCCTCAGCTGCCTGATGGTATAGCCTGGCACGTGTTTGCCAATACCGGTATGCCGTCGCCTGACGACATCTTTGATTCTGGAAAGGAACCGCTCACCGAGAACCAGCACGAGGTTCTGGTGGGTCCACGTTCTATCATCATCCTTGTTGGGAAAGGTATAAAAGGGAAAAAGGTAAAAAAGTAAAGAGGTTTGAGTAAACTGCATTTCCAATCCATCAAAGGACAGGCCCGCGAGATACTTACGGCCATCCTGAAGTCGCCCGAGGTCGCTTCCTGCAATCTAAAAGAGACCCTGGCGCTGAGGTTGGCTTGCGAAGAAATCGTCATGAATGTGACAACGTATGCCTATCCGGAAGGTGCCGATGGCTTTTTGGATGTAGATATCCAAAAGACCGACCGCATCACGATCCGTTTCGAGGATGGTGGTGTGCCTTTCAATCCTTTGGAGCAGAAAATAACTAATACAAAGTTGTCGTGGAAAAAGCGTCGCATAGGCGGACTTGGCATTTTCCTCCTCCGTCGTAAGATGGATGATGTTCGCTATGTCTATGAGAATCATAAGAATGTATTGACTATCGAAAAAGTAATATGAAAAAGAGCAAGTTATCAAGCCGTATCACTTGGTGTGTCATTGGAATTATGTCGTTCTTCAATGTGCTCATCGTTGGAGTCATCGTTGCGTTTGTCTTTGTGCTCTCACTCGGTAACGGCAGTATGCGCGGACAATACGTGACCGACGGTATTGCCGGCAATGTTGAAACGATGCTCCAATTGGCGAAGACTGTTACATTTAATAACCGTAGCGATGTTGAAGCCAACATGGACAGTCCTGAGCATGTATTCGACGCGTTGGAGCAGATTATGAAAATAAACAGGCGCCTGGCAGGATGTTTTGTTGCCTTTGAACCTGATTATTTCAAAGGTCAAGGTCGATGGTTCGAAGCCTACGCCTACTATGCTGACAGTACGCACGTTGATTGCCGGCAGATAGGCTCCCCACAGCACGACTATTTCAATGGAGCATGGTATCAGCGAGGTTTATCCTTAGAACGTGACGATGATGGCTACTTGACAGACTTGTACTACGATGATACCGTCAATAGCGGAATGTTCTGCAGTTATGTCTTACCCGTCTTCGACCGTCAGGGTCGCAAAGTCGGTGTCTATGGCGTTGACTTGAGTGTTGGACTGCTTCATATAACCATCGACGAAGCGATGAGAAATGTCAGGAAGGAATTCATGGTGGACGCTCAAGACGACATTGGTGATGACGGTGAAATATATTTCTCCATTCAGATTATCGACAGCAAGGGTAACAGGATTGCCGGTTCTGACTCCATCGACATCAGTATGCTCAAGGGCGAGCAAGAGGTAGTGGATCGTGAACTTGATATGAAGGACCTAAAGGGTACACCTTATTATATTAATGCCAAGCAGTTAGGTCAGACGGGCTGGACGCTGGTTGTGTTTCAGCATCGCGACCTTGTGTTTACGTGGGGTATCATACTTGCCCTTATCATCATCATCTGCATGGGCATCGGTGGTCTGGTGATCTTCTTCTTCACGACCCGCAGCATCCGCCGTGCCACCAAACCGTTAGGCTTCCTCTCCGAATCGGCACAGGAGGTGGCCAAGGGTAACTTCGACGCACCGCTGCCCACGTTCAAACACAACGATGAGGTGGCTCAGCTGCGCGACTCGTTCGGCACCATGCAGCAGTCGCTGAAGGAGTATTTGGAGGAACAAAAGGCACTGAGCGCCGCCAAGGCTGCCATGATGAGTGAGCTAAATGTGGCACATACCATCCAGATGTCGATGATACCGAAGACGTTCCCCGCTTTTCCTGATCGCAAGGACTTGGACCTCTATGCCTCGCTGACACCTGCCAAGGCTGTTGGCGGTGACCTCTATGATTTCTTCATACGCGATGATAGTCTGTACTTCTGCATCGGTGACGTGTCGGGCAAGGGCGTACCTGCCTCACTGGTCATGGCCGTCAGCCGGACGCTTTTCCGCAACATTGCAGCCCATACTGACAAGCCGAGTCATATTGTGGAGACGATGAACGTGAATATCTGCGATGGGAATGAGCAGTGTATGTTCGTCACGCTCTTCGTGGGTGTGCTTGACTTGCAGACGGGCCGACTGCGCTACTGTAACGCCGGTCACGATGCACCATACCTCCAAGCCGAACACCTTCCATGTGATCCCAATCTCCCCGTTGGTCTCAATCCAGACATGAAATACTCGGAGCAAGAGGCGATGATAGCCTCAGGCAAAATTCTTTTCCTCTATACCGATGGTCTGACTGAGGCGGAGAATGGGTGCCGTAATCTTTTCGGAATGGAGCGTATCGACGAGGTCATTGCAACCTTTGAGGGATCTCCTCAGGAACTGATTGAAGTGATGACCGCCGCCGTCCACCAATTTGTTGGCGACACTGAGCAGAGTGACGATATCACGATGCTGGCCTTCAGAATCAGGAAATAAACATATATCGGCTGCCAAACTGAAATAGGACAGGTCGTTTCCAGCAACGGCTCATGTCCTTTATTTCTTTTTTGGTTATCGATTTCTGTCTTTACAGAGGCGCAAAACGTAACAGAACATATTCGGTTACATTTCAAACAGCAAAAATAGATTTTTTTTATCGAACTTTGCACCCTAGAAAGTAAATAAAGGACAGAATGGAGATTAAGAAACTCACGCCTCGACATGGGGAGGGCACTTATCGGATAGACGAAAGTGATGATCTTGTAGTGATAGAGGACATCGACTGGGGATGCATTCCCAGCGGTAAATTCTATACAGAGGAGCACAGAATCGGTCTGATCTGTACGGGTGGCCGGGCGCAGTTCGAATACGACGGTGTGAAGTACACGATGGAGAAGAACGACCTGTTTCTTTATATGACGCATAATATTATCAGCAACCTCATGGTTTCGTCTGATTTCAATTGCCGTCAGATATGGTTCACACGCAGTGAAATATGGAACGTGAATATCTACAGCAATACAGATTTTATGGACATGGTTTATCTGAAACAACACCCGAAAGTGCATCTTACGGATGATGACATGAGCCTGATTGATGGATACTTCCAGATGTTGTTCCACCGCATGAAGGATCGTTCTGCGATTCTCTATCCTGACATAGTAAGGTCGCTTGCGGGTACGATGATGCTGGAAATGCTGTCAATGATGCGTCGTGAGGAGGTAAAGAAGGAAATGCTAAGTACCAATGGTGTAGAGAAGGATTTTCAAGAGGATACTTCTTACAGCATCCACCGCAGACGGCTGGCCGACAAGTTTATGCGCATGGCAGAAAAGAGCGATGGACGTATCCGTAGGGTGGAGGAATTTGCCAGCCAACTCAACATCACGCCCAAATATCTCTCGACCATTCTGAAAGAGACGATGAACTGCCGGCCGAGTACCATCATACAGCTTTTCACAATGAAAGCCATTGAGCACCGACTGCGCTTCACCGACATGACGATTCAGGAGATTTCCAACGAACTGAATTTTCCCAATCCATCGTTCTTCGGCAGATATTTCAAGGAGCATGCTGGTATGACGCCGTTAGCATATCGTAATAAATATCACAAAAGAAATAATCAATAATCCATCAACGATAAAAAAATGAAAATCATTCGTACAATTTTGACTATGATGGTGCTTGTAGCACTATGTAGTTGCGGTGAGAAAAAACAGGCCGCTCAAGAGCAGACGGTCAGAGTGAAGGTTCAACAGATCCAATCGGAAGCTGTTAATGGTGAGCAGGGTTTCTCAGGCACGATTGAAGAGTCGAGCGGCACGTCGTTGTCGTTTCCTGTGTCGGGTACAATCAAGAAAATCTATGTCAGTGCCGGACAGACAGTTGGCGCCGGACAGCTGATTGCTGAACTAGATGCCACCACCTTGCAGAATGCCTACACGATTGCCAAGACTTCGCTTGAGCAGATTCAGGACACTTACAATCGTATGAAGGAACTGCACGACTTAGGCTCTCTGCCCGACATGCAGTGGATTCAGATTGAGAACCAGCTGAAATCTTCAAAAGCATCAGAGGCTATGGCAAAGAAATCGCTGTCAGACACCAAACTCTACGCTCCCTTCGGCGGCTATATTGCCTCAAAGGATACCGAGATTGGCCAGAATGCCGTACCTGGTGTATCTGTCGCGAAGTTGGTCAACATCAGTCAGGTGAAGGTGAAGATTTCTGTGCCTGAGAACGATGTTCAGCGCATTGCCAAGGGTTCATCGATGAAGATTGTGGTTCCCGCTTTGGGCAATCGCGAGTTCTCTGGTCGTGTGACAGAACGTGGTGTGAGTGCTGATCCCCGTTCACGCACCTACGAGGTGAAGGCTACCATTCAGAATAGTGACGGTCAGCTGTTGCCAGGCATGATCTGTCAGGCATTCACCAACTACATGCAGGGCACGATGGGTGTGTTTGTCCCCGCCAATCTGGTACAGCTCGACGGCGACAACAAGACCTTCGTCTGGGTAGTCAACAGCGGAAAGGCCGTGAAACGTGAGATTACCATCAGCGGTGAGACTGCTCAGGGTGCACAGGTCAGTGGAGGACTCTCTGCTGGCGACCAGCTCATCGTCTCTGGCCAGCAGAAGGTGAGCAACGGCATGAGCGTTGAGATCGTAAAGTAATAGTGAAAAGGGAATAATTTGCTACCGCTATTATGGAAGAGAATAAAGAAACGAAAATGAGTCTGCAGGAGTGGTCGATGCACTACCGGCAGATCATCATATTGCTCGTGAGCTGTTTAGTGGCTCTGGGTATCTATGGTTTGTCGAATATCAATAAGAATGAGTTCCCCGACTTCACGATCCGTCAGGGCATCGTTGCAGCCGTCTATCCTGGTGTGACTGCACAGGAGATGGAGGAACAGGTGACCAAACCGCTCGAGAAATACATTTTTCAATATCGTGAGGTAAAGAAAGAGAAGACCGTCTCTTATTCGAAAGACGGAATGTGTATCATTCAGGTGGAGCTGAACGACGACCTGACGAACAAGGATGAGTTCTGGTCGAAGTTCAAGCACGGTGTGCAAGGCTTCCAATCTAAATTGCCAAGTGGTGTCTTAGCCATTGTGGTGAACGATGACTTCGGTGATACCTCGGCCCTGCTGTTGGCTATGGAGTCGAAGGATAAGACCTATCGTGAACTGAATGACTACATGAACACCCTCATCGACTCGCTGCGCATGATTAAAAGCGTGGGTAAGATGAGCGTCTTCGGACTGCAGCACGATCAGATCAGTATCTATCTTAACAGTGACAAACTGTCGCACTATGGCATCAACTACCTGGCGATTGCCCAGAAACTGAGAGGCAAAGGTTTTGTAACAACTGCCGGCCGCGTGAAGAACAATGACTACAAGTCGCCTATCTACGTGGATCATGCTCTCAACAAGATCTACGATATAGAGAACACCTTGATCTATACAGACGGTCATGGCAACAACGTGCGACTGAAGGATGTGGCGACCGTCAAGCGTGAATATCCTAAGAAGACCTCCTTCATCACCAGCAACGGCACAAAGTGCCTGCTCTTGTCAGTGGAAATCAAGAAGGGACAGGACGTGTCGAAGATGGGCGCAGAGATCAACGAGAAGCTGGCGAACATCAAACAGGACCTTCCCAACGACGTGAAGCTGACCACCATCACCGACCAGAAGAAGGTGGTTGACGACTCGATCGAAAACTTCCTACATGAGCTGCTGATAGCCATCACGACGGTGATCCTGGTGGTGATTCTCATCATGCCTGTCAGAGTGGCGATGGTGGCAGCAGGCACCATGCCTATCACCATCTTTATCTCGTTGGGCACTTTCTACATGTTCGGCATCGAGTTGAACACCGTGACGCTGGCGGCATTGATTGTAACCTTGGGAATGATTGTCGATGACTCTATCGTGATCATCGACTCTTATATGGAGATGATGGCCGAGGGCAGACCGCGCCTACAGGCCAGTATCGATGCCACTGTCCACTTCCTGAAGTCAATCTTCACCGCTACGCTGTGTATCTCGGTGACGTTCTTCCCCTTCCTCATTGTGATGACAGGCCAGTTCCACGACTTCCTGCTCTCTTTCCCCTGGGCTATCAGTATCGTGCTATTCATCTCGATGATCATCGCACAGACACTGCTGCCCATCCTGCAGTACTTCTTCATCACCAAGCCCATCGAGGCTGCTAAGCCGAAGAACGGCAAGAAACCCTTCAATCTGCTCGATGTGATGGACAAGTATTACAAGATTCTGCTGGCTTGGTGTTTCCGCCATCCGTGGGCTACCATCGCCATCGGTGCTGTTGGATTCGTCATCGGTTGCATGATGTTCCTCAAGATACCTCAGAAGATGATGCCTATTGCCGACCGTGACCAGTTTGCCGTAGAGATCTACCTTCCTCTCGGCACCACCATCGAGCGCACCACAGCAGTGGCCGACTCGCTGGAACACATGATCAGCAAGGACGAGCGTGTCGTGGGTATCGCATCCTTCAAGGGCTGTGCGTCGCCTAGATTCCATACATCATATGCTCCACAGTTTGCTGATG
>Ga0256407_10002242_pt1 | contig 37548 bp, 23 predicted proteins | sample RumenRJG_04DNA_FD_193489 | JGI IMG/M metagenome (GOLD analysis project Ga0256407, IMG submission 193489) | Bovine rumen microbial communities from Lethbridge, Alberta, Canada - RJG_04 | ecosystem: Host-associated > Mammals > Digestive system > Stomach > Rumen | place: Canada: Alberta... | reverse complement strand
GCTTGCTCATTATATTGTTGAGCTTCACGAAGGTACTGCTGTGCTTTGTCGGCCTGAGCAAAGCCCAGCGTGGACAAAGCCAGCAATAATGAAAATAATAGTCCTCTCATCTTTGTCACTATTTTCTCTCTGAATTCTGAGCTATTTTTGCTGCACGCACAGAACGCTCCATATCCCGTTTATGTAAGTCGGCAGTACGTTGAGCAGCTGCAGCACTCTTATAGTCTTTTTTATCCATATACTCATCGACCTTTTTCATGGCTCTTTGATACCTGTCTTGTTCGCGGGCAGCATCTTTTACATACCATGAACTACTCAATCCCATCAAAGTGCCACGCATCTCTGGAGTACGGTAGTTTCCATAAGACAACTGGTCAGCATTGGTCTCTTTAAATTTCTCCATCAACTTTTCCCAAGTCGGGGTAATACCCTTTGCTTTCATTTCAGCCACGCACTTCCTGCCATATTCCAAAGCCTGTAAGCGAAGTTTTCCTCCCGGGTGGGTGATGCTGGCACGTTGGCTTCCCAGAAATTTCTCAAAATTACCTGCCTTCATCTTGTTCATCTCACAAAAGGCTCCTGTAAAGAAGTCAGAGCACAACTCATTGGCCCAAGAATTTTCCCCTTTGAAGAAACGCTGCGAAATGCGGTGTCCACACTCATGTGCATAACACTTGGAGATGTCGGCAGAGGTTGTAAGTCCACCACGTTTCAACTGTGCCTTATTATAATAGAAAACATCATCATGGAATGTCATTGGATTTGTTGATGATACGGCAATTCCAGGTCCTTCCTTGATAGGTATTTCAGGTAGTCCGAAAAATTTCGTCGCCTTCCGTGCCGCATCGGTAATGGTTTTGGTTGAAATATCCGCACCATCCATAAAACTTGGTACTACATCCTTCGAGAACTTACCATCTCTCAAGACCGTCTCACTCTTGATACCATTCTCACCGGTAAATGACTTTACCAAATCTTCGATTCCTTTTAATAATCCCATAGTCTTATTCCTTTAATTTTTGTTTTCATCCTGTTCTTCTTCCTCCAGTCCGAATGTCTGACGCATCCACTCTTCAAAGAAATCGGTGGCATTCATCAGACAACACCCCTTGATATACGCCATCAATCCAGCCTGTCTGTCAGCGGTAGGCGTGCTACCCTCCTCAACAATGGCTTCCATCACCATGTTATTCAGTTCATGGATATCTTTAGCCTTCGCTGAAATATCAACAAAACGCTCGACCCCAACAAGCAAAGCATAGAGCACTGCACATATATCCGATGGTTCGTGGGGCTGTGCCTCTGAGTCATAGTTCACAAGCTCCGGATCCATATCTAATTCAATATCGTGCAGTCGAAGAGCCAATTCGTATTGTTGCTTGCCTGTAAGTGTATGGTCATTGAACAACACTTCCATCAGATATTCTACTGATGGTTCTATCTCTCCACCGAAACCAGCAAGCAAGATATTCACCATCCGCTGAGGTTCTTCGTCATCAGGCAGATTCCTCAGCATCTCGTCCACATTTCCATCAGCATCGAGCATGGGTAACTGTAGAGGTTTCTTGTACTCATACGGACGTTCATCAGCATCGTAACGATCTACCTTGCACAATACAGCTTCTTCCCAGCCCTTCTGAAACACGACAGCCACACCTGTCTTCAATCTTGAGACCTCTGTCTTCTGCTGTTCCGTTAGCGAAGTGGAACCTGCGGCTATCTCGCGGTCATCCTTGTTCGGCAGAGCCATAATAATCTTGGTATTGGTATTACTGATAGCAGAGCGATCAAGCATAGTCGGTGACTGGTCGGCTATAATAAACCCTTCACCATAGGTACGCATCTCCGCAATAGAACTACTAATCATTTCAACTGATTTGCCCAACACATTGCTACCCTCCTGCGACTGAGCAGTAGAAGTGGCCTTCAACAAGTTATGAGCTTCCTCCAAGACCGTCACATGGCGCAATGGCAGATTCATACCAATACCTTCCGACATTCTGAACTCATTGAGGCGCATCACCAACACACCCATGATCAAAGCCTTCGTCTCCATACTACCTACCCGGCTCAGGTCGATAATCACATTTTGGTTGAAAAGCATCTCGTTGGAGGCTTCCTGGGTGGGAAGCAGATCATCATTGAACACCTGTCCCACAATGCCATTGGTCAAAGATTCCAGACGTGTACCTAAAGCTCCCTTATAATCACCCTTCGAGTCTGAAGAATACTCTGAGGAATTGATATAAGTATTAAGTTCGCGTATGACATCTTTGAATGTTGGATAGACCTCAATGACCGGTTTAGACTTAATGAGATCCCAACCACATGACTGATAAGCATTAGTAATCGACTTCTTCAACACAGCAGGCATAGCTGCATACATAGGCCAACAGGCACTGAAAATATCTATCAGACGGTCGATGTGCTCTTCGACATGTATCCCCTTTGGGAACGCAAAAGGATTGATTTTCAGCATGGTCATCAAATTGGGATTGGTGCCATACACTTGTACATCCTTCATATGGCCAAATACATTCTTATACTCACCCTTGGCCGGTTCGATAACCATAAACTGTCTTCCTGCCTGCATCAACGAATGCAGTAACATATATACAGTATTCGACTTTCCGCAGCCTGTAGAACCTGTGACGAAGGTATGTGAAGCAAGAGAGTTGATGCCAAGATCGACAGTATTTGTCGGACTGACATTATCCAGGTTGATAATACAACCTAATCGGAATGTATCCGAATTTTTGCGCTCCGCCACCACCTTATGTCCGAATGTGGCCTGCTCTCGTACCAAAAGGCCTGGTACAGACTTCCGTGGCAGACCTATCATGAGCGCCATTTCCTTACTGCTGTTCATGGATGTGGAGCGTAGTACGACCTCGCGCTGTCCACCTTCATAATGATACGAAAACATCGGATGTTCGAAAGTGCTGACATAGTCGCGCAGGAGTCCGAAACCCTGTTGTCCGTTATACCAAGTGTTGACAGCTGAAGTCTCTACTCCCGAGGTCTCCCCTTGCATGATACTACGGAAGATGGTGGCAGCCGTCTCTGCTGTGGCACGGTCGTTCTCATAGCTTAGGAAATAGGCTCCAGCAGACCACAGGCCCGTACTCTCGCTCTCTGCGATGCGATCCAACTGCTTGTCGATACGCTTCAATATCTCCTGGATATGCTTGTCCTTACGTGTAACGGTGAAACTCTTTGTCTCACCAATCGTAGAGGTCTGACCATCGGTCTCACTGAATGATTCGCTGTGACTGGTCCCAACGGTATGACTTTGGCTGGATCCTTCGCTCTCGCTGTCACTCTTACCTAATTGCTTGCCACCCATAGCACCCATAAGCGAACCACCAGCTCCAAGTCCAATCAGAGCATAGCCAAAAGGAAGTCCAGCCCCCGTTGCAGACAACATCATACCAGCCGTAGTCAATGCGCCTGAGACCGACCCAATAGCCTTGCTGACACGTCCAAACATATTATCGCGGTTAACGGAAGTGCCATGAGTGGAACTGGTATTCGTACCTTCGGAATCAGAAGTACTCGTACCCTCTGAGGTCCCCCGTGTACGACTGAGCGCATTGGCCAAAGACTCGTTAGTGGAATAACTGACCTGTTGCGTCTCACGAGCCGATAGCTGTTCGTAGACGAACTCATAGCCATGACGTACATTGCGTATCTCTTCGGCAGACATATTGCTGGCCAAAACAATCGCTGTATAAGTCCTACCACGCATGGCAATAGCCAGTTTCTCTATACCTTGTATGAAATTGGCATTGGTATATGTACCTTTTTTATCTTTATATGATGGCACACCGACACACGAACTGATTGTCCCAGCCTCAGCCATGCGATCAAGCAGATTATCCTGACGACGACGCTGGGTGTTGGGTATCTGTTCATAGTTTTTCTCCAACTGTATGCCAGGGAACTGACCTGACAATGCACTACGCAAGGTTTCTGCTAAATATCTGCTGGTATGATGCTCATCGTGACCACGTAATCCAATATAGAAATCCGTATCATCACCATGACCATCCAGAACAAGGAACACTGACACATCGGCAAACGTCATAGCACTCATTACACTGGCGAATTTGTCGGTAGCATACTCGTCCTTTTCATATACGATCTTATTAACCTTCATCAGATACACCTCCTTGGTGTCCTGAAGAGAAGCTGGTTTTACCAAAGGCAACTGCGGAAGAATTGTCAGATAGTTTTTCAACACCACATCGTCCACCATATTTAGGGCACCCTCCGCTTGTCGCTGCAATTCGTTCATCTCAGTTCCTAGCGCAATTTGCGTCTTATGATCATCGTCCAACGTTGGCATTAAGTCTCTATTCCCATTATTCTTTCTATCCCAATAATCGCTCATATTTTATCATCCTTCCTTTCGTTGTCCTTAAATATTATTTTTGCTGCTGCAGCAACAGCAATGCCTGCTGATAAGGCAATGACTACCGCATCTCTAGTAGTGGCACCCAACAACTTGGAAAAAACACCAGCTGCTACACCTGTAACAAAACTTGTAGCTACAGATTTCGTCCACTCTTCTGAAGAAAACTTCCCGCATTTACTACCACGATTATCGTTGAATGAATTTTGTTCCATCTTTTCCGCCTTATCGCGAAGGACAATAGAAACTACTTGCTCATAATGTTGTAAACGCTCTTTCGAGAAATTGGCATCCAAAGCGTTTTTTAGTTCCATCAATTCTGCTTCGCTATAATCCTCAGCAGGTTTGGTATCTATTATCCCATCTAAAGGCTCATACAAGTTATCAAGGCGTTGTTCGGCATACGCTTTCATCTCATGATAGCTGTCGCCACGTGGGTCAAGCAGCATTTCGTTAGACAAAGAGTAGCGTACACTTATCACGTTTCCGTCCTTTACGGCATCTACAAATTTCTGTTTCATATTGAGTTCCTGTTAGAATTTCACAATACTGTTTACTCTCTTCTCAATATTCTCTAACCACTCCAACTGGTTCTGGCGTTCAGCAATGTCAGCATCCATTTCCTTCACACCCGTCTCGTATTGTGAAAGCATGCTGAGCTTAGAATCAAGCACCTTATCAATCTCCTGCAACTTACGATTGATAAAAGACTTTACCTCGACGGTTTCTTGCTTAACATAGTCAAGAACGACCTTTTCTGTATTTGCAAGGTCCTCCTGAATAGGCTGCAGAAACTCACTGGCAACAACACTCATATCGACATAAGTGACCTGTTTAGGAAGCTCTATTCTACGAATCTTAGACTCTGTTTTTCGGGTATCACCTTCCTTCGCTCCTTTCATTCCGCCCCAGATAGCACTAACAACAGGAACTGCTAGTGCAACAGGACCACAGAGGAGAGATACCACCCCTGCTGCTGCAAGACCCAAACCACAAGCGCCAATTGCATCTCCTATGATATTTGTACTCTTGTCGTAACCTGATGTAACTTGATATGTCTCCAATTTTACTTCAGTCTCATTCTTCACCTCAGAATTCGCTTTTATCAAGGCATTGATGTCTTTAACTTCAGAAGCCACCAGTTTTAAAGGATTCAATTTTAATTTTTCGCCTTCAGAACCCATATTCAGATCCTTGAGGTACTTTTTGTACTCAGAAATAATATTCTCAACAGTATTTTTATAGGTATCGACAATAATTTTTTCTACTTCCACCTTCAATTGTGACTGAATAGACTGGCTCCGCTTTTCTATATCAGCACACTGCATTTGGGCCTTGCTGAGTTCCACCATCGTATCGCGACCAGCCATCATCTTAGAAATATCCGTTCGCAAGCCATCAAAAAGTAGTTTAATCTCACGTTGTGCCCCACTGACAAGATCGAGTTTTTCCACTTTTGCCGAGAACGTTTGGGCATTCCGTGCTGTTTCAATGTTCTTACGAACCTGTACGATCTGACGCTCCATCTCTGCCTTGACAGCCTGATTCTTACGAAGTGACTCGCGTAAGCTGGCCTCCGCTGACAATTCTTCCAGTTTGCTGTTGAATGCCAAAACAAGATCCATGACTTTCGTAGTGCGAGCATACTTCTTGACATAGAGCTTGATTGCTTCCTCTAAAGATACAATACCTGTGTATATTTCAACCAAGTCGTCAGGGGAGGCATTTTTCTTGCCAGTCTCAAGTGACTTCTGTATTGATGATGGAAGATGGGAAAAATCGGCATACTGATCGAAACGCATTTCCTCAAATGCATCAGAAAACATACGGTAACCTTGAAGTACTGTGCCAAATCTGTCCTTTTCACGTAATTGCAATGCCGGGAGAGCTGCTACAGGAAAGATATTAGGATTGCGTATGCCACGATCCTCCAAATCCTTCTTTACACCTTCCAATACCCTGCGTATGCAACCTGGTCCATCGTGCTTGGGCTGTGGATCGAAACAGTTGATCTTGTTGATAACAAACAAGAAACGGTCTTTTGACTGTTTGCCACCTTTTTTCATGCAGTTGCACACATAGTCAAGTAGCATTTTCTCATCATTGATACCTATCTGCTGAGCATTCATCACGAAGAGTACCATCGATTTGTCAGAGTTAGCTATCATACGATAGGTCATCTCTTCATGTTGCTTGTTACGGGCATTGTTGGGACCCGGAGTATCTATAAGTACTAACTTCATGCCGGAAGCAGATACAAAGGGAATAGGCCCCTCCATATCTATGAGAGAAATATTCTCATCCTTATTCATCTCCTGTGTATCCTCCAGAGTCACTTCTTCAAGTGTCTTCACGAGTTCACCTTCGGGGCTGTATGCCTTAGCTTTAAACGACTTTGCTCCATCGACATCCGTAATACGGACAATGGTAGCCGTAGTAGCCTCGTTAGCAGAAGGCATCTGTTCGCTGCCTAACAATGAGTTGATTAGCGTAGATTTTCCACTACTCATAGTAGCTACGACATTGATCTCAAATTCCTGATTCTTGGCTTTTTCAAATGCATCACGTATCTCCTGTGATTTCAGTTCCTGAATGGGTCCATTCTGTATTTCATTAAAAATAGTCTCAATGGCGCCCTCTGCTTCAGCAACATCTGGCATACGCTTAAAAAAGAACTTTGCAGTTACTCCACTGGAAGACTGGTTGAATCCTGCCCGTAGATCAGATAAGTCATCTTCTGTACCTATAAATCGTACTTCCCAGTCTTTATCACCAAATTCCATCACCAACCAGTTAGGCAATAATTCTGCCCACTCTTGTAAACGAGAGTTGCCAACGTTCAGAGAACTGTCCATTTTGGGCTGCACACCATCGATGGCAAATTCGGTAGAAATGCAGTAAGGATTGTACTTAATCGTTAGTTGTTTCATAATTTATAGTTTATTTTATTGATAATTCCTTCTAGTTTCCATTTTTAATATGTTTAGAATAGATACTCTTGTAGAGGCATTTAATGCGGTTAGTATTATATTCTATTCTGCAAAGATAATCATATTTTTGGAACTAACAAAATAATTAAGCTTTTTTATAATGAGCCACACTGGTATCTTGAAGTAATCATATCGGGAAGAAAATTATTCGTTTTTTATTATCTCATTCAGCCAGGAAGTAAACCATATAATCGTCGTATCGTTCGCTTGAGTGGAAGTTTCCAACTGATCATAGGGGCGAATGTGACAATGGATGAATTCTTTCTGCTTTTCTGTCTTAAACAATTGCTTCTCTTCGGGGCTTGCACTCAGCGAATAGGCATCTTCTGCCGGTTCTGGCTTACGGAAGCCCATCAGCAATTTCTCAACATTCCAACGGTTATGTTCCGTAAAGCCATATTGTTTCAGCATGTCAAGACTCATCGTCTCACTATCCTTTTCGCTAAGTCCACTTGCCTTCATGGAGCGGATTCTGAAAGGAATACTATATGCAGCGTAAAGACTTGACCACTGCTTGGAAACTTCACATTGACTCCACAACTCATAGATATCCTCATGAGGCGCCGTCATAATAGCATTCTTCAGACTCGGCAAATCAGGCAGCTCTTGATTGAGCTTATATATATAGTTGATGCATTCCGCAATCGTACGGGTAGGACGTTGGACATCAAATGCAATATCAGTCATTCCAAACGGATAGATATTACTGTATCGGCTATTCTGCAGTTTGTTGATAAACCTTCCAGATGTATCCTGGCGAATAAAAATAGGTATCTGACACTTAAACAACTCGTCGGGGAAACTCATCGCAATGGATAGATTCTGCCTGGAATCGCATGTCGGAATTACCACAGACAACAACTGTTGGCTATCCTCAGCCCACCCAACCAACAACGACTGGATTTCGGGTGTATAGATATCGCCTTTGATAAAGCTAAACTCCACATCCAAGAAATCTGCATCCTGACCGCGGAACTTGGTAGCAGGAATCAACTCGTTACCATAGCGATATGACTGAACCTCGAAGAAATGACGATACCGGCTGACAAACGAGTACATTTCGGTATCACCATTCCTATCAATAAATGTGATTTCTGTACGGTTATTCCTACCGTCAAAATTGGGGAAATGCAACATCTTGGCAGCTTCAACAGCCAATGTTACACCAAAAGTGGAGGTGCCAATAATGACCAGATGTACATGACGATGATCGCTTGGAGAAATACCATCACCATCAAGAGGTCTATACTTATGAATCACATAGTTGCCAGCTTCATCCTTATGATAATCAGTATATCTGCAGTCAACAAACATCTGCTTAGCCCAATCCACATAGAAATTGAAGGGGACAAATTCGATGCCAAGATCTCTGATGTCCTTAAACAGATCTGTCAGTACCATGGCCGAATAGGTATTGGCATCCTCGAAAACTGCTGTGATGGTATGAAGACTACAGTTCCCTAACAGTTTAATCAACTCGGCCACGATCTCCAGGCATTCGATATTCATCGCATCGTGGTTTTCATTGGAACGATCACCCACCACAAAGACCTCAGAAGACTTGTTTAAACGTAGTTCATTTAGATCCTGTTTTGAAGTGCGATGCCCGTTTTTGATGATAATACGCTCTTCGTACTCTTGGGCAATGGATACCCGGATCTTTTCGTGTAACGCTTCGCTGGGTAGGGAACTCTGAAGCAGGATATACATATCCTTATTACTATCGCAAATTTTCTTGATGATAGAAGGTACGATCTCGTCGTAGCCTAATATGATGGTGTGTCCAGAAATAACGTATGTATTTCGACCTGAACGATAGTTTTCTATTCGACGTCCAAGCATATTGGTAAAGACCGATATAAGCATTCCGCCAAAAACGATAACACCTAAAACCGATCCTAATGTACAAAACAGCATCACCCATCTGCCACCACCATCTGGGAAATCATCCATATAAATGGTATTGAGTGCATTACCATCTATAAAGATGTAGAAAGCCCACTCCCAGAATGTCAGTTTCTGGGCATTCTCACCAAAAGTGAGCTGAGAACAGACGATCCATCCAATAATCTGGGCCAACACAAATACGCCTAAAAGGATTAGGACTTGCTGCCAGACGCCCTCAGAGAATACCCTGTCAAACTTTAACTGCCACTTATGTAATTTCGTTTTTAATTTCATTGAGTTGTTCTACTTTCGTTATTTATTTATCGCCTTCGAAACTTACGTACCACCCGATCTTAGGAGTAAGCATGTTTTTGCTTTTATCTTCTTCGACGCCTATAAATCCTGCCCAGAGTTCCAACGGAGTCTTTTTGAGGACGGAACCCATGGCCCTGTCGATAATGCGGTATTCGAAACCGACATAAACCATACTGGCAGGCATATCATTGGTAAAAGGTATATTTTTCTTCACTACTCCATCATTATCTGGGAAGAGAGTCAGAATCCAGCCATCTATGAGCGTCGGTTTCTGAGGAGTGCATAATGCACCTTTAAACTTGCCGATACGCTTCTTCTTCACCATCTGCTTCCAGAACTTCCTATCTGGATTTCCTTCAGAGGCTTTGATGAACTCTGACAGGACGGGGCGAAGTTGACTGATCCAGTCGCCAAGGCCATAGCGTTCAAGTTGAATGGCTTTCTCCAAAACTCGTCGCCAGTCATCAGGCGTACCTTTCAACGTGATGCTGGGGATTCCACATCCAGCATAAACGACGGTATAATCGAAATACGATTTCAATGACTCCATAAGTGTAATCTGTGAGGCGATGCGCTCTGTAGTACCAGTAGTAGTGAAATCGGCAGTAATCGTCTCAGCAATGCCATCTTTAGTATAATCGCCAATCTTCAAAGCAAAACTATCCACAATGACATCCCAATCGGCCTGTTCGGTCAGCAGTTCCTTGGTTGACTCTACAGTTAATTCCTGCTTACCATCATGACTGACAATCATCGGTCTCAATTCTTCGGCATGGGCGTTGACATATCTGCTGAATCCCTGACTGATGAGCAGCCAGATCATGTCGGGCGAGAAGGTGAGAGACTGGTGATTGGCATAGGCCCGAACAACGCACTGGTAGAATGCATCTTTACCTAAATCCTTCAAATTCTGCTCGTTGGTCAGACTTGTGGCAATAATCTCCTTATTATTAAAGTATCGGGTCGGACTATAATCACGCCGATCCTTAATCGTAGAGAGATTCTTATCAACAACAAACGTCACGCCATCGTCTGTTTGAATCACATCTTTATTATCTGCCATACCGACAACGGGAATTGTCAGTAACAGAACTGAAAACATTAATACCTTCATGTTCATATATCTGTTTAAACTTTAATCTTCCTCTTTCTGACGTTTTGCCTCAAGATCCCTGATTGCCTTTTCTCGCAGACGCTGACGTACCAAACTGCGCAACAATTCCGAATAAGCCCCCAAATCATCAGCAAAACGGCCTCTTCCATAAGTACCCTCTATATAGGCTTTGTCTAAAGCGGCCTGTTCCTCTTCTGTCCATTTAAATGCTCTCTCCATTGCTCCGAGATCGTTCCACCAGTTATCCGGCAGTTCTCCTTCAAAATATGGCTTCTCAAAATAGTCGTTTTCTTCTGGTTCTGTATAATAAGAGGGCTTAGGATTGTCAACTTCTGATCTAAGCCATGACGGTTCATCCGGTAATAGAGATTTTGTAAAATACTCATTGTCTGTAACTCCACCATATTTCCAGTCTATCTGGTTTACCACCATCATGGTATAACGATGTAATTCACGTTCAGTATCCCTAATTAGTTTTCTCAGTTCCACCTTGTTTGAGTCAGACTGATATAACAATGTCCAGAGCACATTTATGTCATATAGACCTACATTATGTAAGATGTGCAGTTCATTAGCATGAGTCTTCATCATTTCCAATACCATTTTCAGTCGTTCTTTCCAATCACCGACATCTACAGATACACTATCCAAGAACTCCAACAGATTGAATACTGCTTTTTGCAGCTCATTTGAAGAATTAATCGCTCTGGATACCGACTCCTCATATTTACTGTGATATTCTCTGTAAACCACTTCCGGCTTGTCACTAGATAAGTCCCACTGCGGCACAAAATAGGCTCTGAATAAGGGACAGCCATCACCTTCCTCAATAAGTCCGGCTTCACCAGCATAGTAATCGCCCCTCTCGTAGAATACGCCAACAAAGTATGGATAGCTAAACTCTTTCTCTGAAAATCTTAATCGAGGCATGTCTGTTGGGAAGAAAAGAAAAGGACGAGCGTATGCGATATCACAACCTTTTATGTCAAAATGAAGAGAAGAGTTAATGACATCGATACTATTGTAGAAATCATAAAAATCAGAATGCATGACTATATCCCAAATGGTATTAAAGAGAAGCAAATCAGCATCTTTCTCGAGAATGGGATATAACTGATAATCGCATACATCAGAAACTGCCTTATGCTTTTGCGCTGAGGACCGACGGGTAATATATGGATTGCATTTTGAAGAACCATCAAAACCGTACCACACTGTAAGATATTCCTTTCTTAAATTCATTTTACTCACTAATCTGATTGTTTCTATTCTACCACACACTTCTTACGAGTTCTGTTTTCGAATCTTTCGCCGACGAAACTAGTAAATTTTTTTTCATTCAAAATGTGAATAACCATAGTCCAGTCAAATACATCAGGTTTGTAATCAGCTTCCTGGTTAACCCATGTTACAGACATCTTAACTTTGTCTCCATCGACACATTCCCATTGTCCCTTACAGATCACCACAGAAGAATCATTCCGCTGCCATGTGCCATCAGCCATAAACTCTTCATCGAATGTCTTCATATCTAAAAAAACATTATATATCCACTTTCCTTCTATCATTTTCTTATTTTCTGCATTCTTACTATTTTTATATTGCCTATTCCAATCATCATTTTTCTTGTCCCAGTCCTCCATACTCTCCCGCCATTCTTCGTGATTGATATCTTGTGCACTTGACAACGAACCTGTACATTGACTGATAATCAAACAGATTGAAAAGAACATCAGGCAAATATATAAACGTGCCTCCTTACCTGTCTTGTACTTGCGAACTTTTCGTGCATATATAAATAGTAACATCGCAAATACGAACACGATGCCAAAAAATCCCCATGGTGTAATAGAGCCATCGGTCACATCATAGATGTATCTTGAAAGCCATTTGCAGGCAAGCATGCCCCCAAATACAAAGAATATACATCCAAAGGCAATTGAAACGATGAACCATCGAGGTTGTGGATCTTCCTCCACATAGCCCTCTTTTAAACGCGCGATATTGCGCATGATAATACCAGAGATAACACCGACAGAGATTGTGGCAGAGCCAGTAATAGAGTATTTGGCCAACAACAAAGCGCCTACGAGTAAAAGCATTGCTCCTGCATAGATTACGATGTTCCGAAGTATCCTGCTGTTATTTTCTTCCTGCTGTTTCTTTTGTTCTCCAAAATCACTTGCAGCCTTCAAATCTTCTAACGTGGGTCGGGTTTCTTTCGCATGAATGACCTCTTGCCGATATTGCCATCGCATACGTCTGCTATTGTTTTTATGCGATTCTTGCGATTTGGGAGTTGGTGAAGCTGTTTGCGATTGAGTAGCTACACGAGAAATTGGGGCAATGACTGTTTTTTTGTCCGACGTGGAGGCTGGTTTGGGCTGAGGTTTAGGCTGCGGCTTGAGTGTCGGCAGAGGAGTTGCGTGTGGTTTATCATAGCTTTTCTGATAGTCGTAGATCTTATCATATAAGCCGTTAACAACCAACATGGCAAATATTTTCAAATTGTCGATATAAGCCGATATCACATCATTCTGTTCTTGTTTATCGGCCTGACAATCAATTAACATTTGCATAAGGCTTTCACTATCAAAGAAGCCCATATTGTGGAGGATACGAATTCCATCTTCTCTATTTAAAAGCATCATACGTGCTTCCTGTAACCTTTTGTACCATTCATTATTTTCTGAATAAGTAATACTTATCAGGTCCAATAGTTGATTTATAGCTTGTAACAGCTCTTTCGTATTATCATAAAATACAGGCAAGCCTTCTCCTTGGTCCTCAGTTGCATGTGATGTAAGGACCAATTGAGTGTCATCATTTTCCTTGAAGTCGAGGGTATAGAAACAGTTAAATTTATACTCTATGTCACGCTGATCTTGATTGTTATGTATCAAATATTTATCTTTATATACTGCAATGATAATCGGACAGTTCGTGATCTCTTGCGGGTACATCCTGAATTGCCTATGCAACAAGGGGTATATCAGGAAAACATGATCTTTTTTCAACTGATAAGCCAATTGCTTGAGGTTCATCTGCTCCTCGTCGGGATATTCTGGTGAATAGGCATTATAGGCTTTTATGGAGCGCATCATCATAACGATCTTCACTAACAGATAAAGCTGCTTGTCTATAGCTTCTTTTCGTATCGGATGTAATATGGTTGCCATAAGCTTCTATTATATTATCATTCAACAATTGTTGACCGCATAGAGCAATGCTCTGCATTTCTGATAATGCAGTTCTGCATTTACCAGACGGAATTCACGTGTACCTGCGATTGGTGTATCATTCCAAGAACCCATGCCACCTCCAATATAACTCTCAAACACAGCCATGACGTACTTGAAATAGGGCTGAGGCAGATAGAAAGTGTCGGGTTGTTTGTCGTACTCAAAGTTATCAGATTCCAAGATACGGACAGCCTTCATAAAATAATCATACCAGAATTGATTTGGTGCCACCGATGCGATGTCGAGCAACGCTTCGTGGAATTCCGGACCATTATCTGGGAACTCTGGTTTTTCGAACTCACCAATCTCCAACGGTGTTTCATGCATGACCAGCTTTTCGGTCTTCATGTCATAGCTGACCGTCATTCTACTAATACTACCATCATTGTACCAAGAGATCATTGCCACATTTTCTTTTCCAAGTATGATCTCTTTATCTGCTACAACATAATCGGCAACGAGCGCAACATCTTTCAGACCACGTGTTTTCTGCTTTTCGAACCAAGGACCATAGCTATCCATCAGCAAATTCTCTCTAATGGATATCGGTTTGCCACTTCGGAGAGCCAAACGAGCCGCAACAGTCATTTCGGCCAAAGTACGTGTCCTCACATCATTTGGATACATTCTGGAATCCAACGGATGCTTATCCACAATCTCACGATGCGTAGGCTCTTGAACTTTCTCGACATAGGGAGAAGGTTCTTCCCACTTCGGGTCAATCTTTGGAGGAGGCTCAGGGTTTTCCCACTCCAATTCACGATTCATCTGGCCGTAGTCGTAATTATACGGATGTTCGTACCAAGGGTTAAGAATGTTATCATCTTCACTCATATTATCATACCATTACATTTATATTAATATGATCTCTATTAACTTGTACCACGATCTTCTTATAAGCATACTTATGCAACCTGATACAAAAATAAATCAGGACGAAAGCACAAATTCCACCTATCATCTGATCGGCCATTCCACTCAGAGCCAGTGTGTCATAGATACCATGAGCCAAGACTGGCGCTAGAAGAATAAGCACCTTGTTCTTCAACGACTTATCAACAAAATGATAGACCGAATAGAAATAACCCATCAGCACTGCAAAAGCGTAGTGACCTGGAACAGCCAGTAGCGAGCGACTGATAGCAATAGTAGCCCATTTTTCACCACCTCCTATTATATAACAAAGATTCTCTATGGCTGCAAATCCCAAGCCAATACTGACTGCATATACGATACCATCGAAGTGCTCGTCGAAATAAGGATTCCTGCGAAGCAACAGCCATAAAGCCAACAACTTCAAACTCTCTTCAGGAATAGCTGCAACAAAGAATGCGATACTGGTAGTGTCCAGGAGTGAATAAGTCTGCTCATTTGCTCCCCAAAAAGAGTCTTTGACAAACGACTCCAAACCACTTGCCACAAATACCACAACGACGCCTAAAGCAAATGCCTTTAACAATTGACCGAAAGGTTCCTTTTGAGGATCTTTCAACCAAATATACAGCCATAGCAATAATGCTGGAACAAGGGCTGCAGCAAGCAGGATTAATGTATTCATCTATCTATACTATTTGGTCCACTTCTCTTCCTTGTTTGTCAATATACACCCATTTATCTTTTAGGAAAATGCTCTTAGAGTCAGATACCTTTGCCTGTCCGTTTCTGAAATAACTGGCTTTCTTCCAGCGGCATGGTATCACCAGTTCTCCGCTTTTATCGATATATCCCAACCGTTTGTTGAAGTCCTGAACGATTGCAAGCCCTTCACTGAAAGTCCAAGCATTCTTCCATCGACTAGGAATGACTATTTTTCCTGTTCTATCCATATAGCCACATTTTCCACTATCATCCATGAAACTTGCCAGGCCTTCACTGAAATAACCCATGCCACGCCATACACAGGGAATAACGATCTTGCCCTGCTGGTCTATCATTCCTATCTTGTTGTTATGGTCCTGTACTCTTGCCAGTCCTTCATGAAAAGGCCAGGCTTCTTTCCATGTACATAGTATGACCAAGTGTCCTGTCACATCAATAAAACCAGACTTGCCAGTATTGTTCTGCACACCGGCAAGATATTCACTGAACTGTCCCGCTGAACGCCAGATACAAGGAATCACCTCTTTCCCATGCCTGTCAACAAACCCAAATTTCCTCGTTTTCCTGTTTTGTGCTCTGGCCAACCCGTTGTAATAGAAATCGACATCACGGTATTTCTCATTGGAAACAATCACATGACCGTTGACATCTTTGACTGCAACAAAATTCAAGCCATTTAACAAAATAGGATCCTTGCGATAAGTGGGGCGTATCCTACAACGATTCACTTCTTCCTGATCTTTGTCAGCTTTCTCCATTACTTCCTCAGGTACTAAAAGAAACGGCTCCTTTGTGGATCCAGAGGCATCAGGAGCGGTCTTTCTCTTGGGGCCAAGTTTAGCGGATCCACGGTATTTTTGCGCCATTTTTTCCATATAGTCTTCACGACTGGGGCCACAGAAGCGTTCGTCATAGTAATAATACCAATGAGCAGGATTGGCTTTGTCGTCCAATACGGAAGAAACGCCAAAGCCATGAAATGCAGAAGTGTGACTGGAACCACCCAGTTCCTGCTTTGGAAAAAGTTCTTCCATTTCAGAGGCACTGAGGGTGTTTCCGTCTTCATCTTCTATCAAGCCAGATTCTCCCAGTACCCGGTAGTTTGGGGGATCAGGTGATACGGAAGACTTGTTGTTGTCGCTAGTTTTGTCTGCCATATTGATTTATTATCTAGAAGTTTCGACCACAAAGATAGGCATTATTTCGAAGATTTGCAAACTTTTCGCCCTTTTCTTTACTATATTTCCAATTTATTGGCTTTTGTCATTCATTGGCAAAGGTGATGATCATTCTGTCATCTTCAGGAACCAGAGAATGAAACGGGCACTCTCTGAGAATATACGGTCGAACTTCAGCAGCCAGCCATGTGGTTTCGTCGTTCGTTTCATACTAACTATTTGTCACTATGATAACTCGTTCCAATATGAGTTCCTATTCCCTCCCTATTTATCAGTCTTGTTTGCTCATATCGGAACTTCCACTCACCATCACAAATTCTACACTTACGCGTATCTTCAAGTTTCTCAATACGATAAGTATCCAGATAGTCTTGGTATAAATGGGTATATTCCGCGAATTGTGATACAGATTGATCCTTTACATTTCCACTAGAATCTTTTAATACGGTTGTACGTGTTATTATTTTCTTCATAAGAGTCTCTTTGACTTTACTTGCCTTTTGTGTGTAATCACTATAAAATAACACTTCTGTGTTGCTAACAAGAAAGTTATCAAGCGTTCGGCAATGAGGGCAACGTTTGGAAATGACATCCTTGACAAGCAAAGGATACCAATAAATACGTAACACTAAAGCCATGAGTAGCATAAAGACTATCCAATGAAAGCCATATGCTGAAACCAGAACAAACCACACATATATACTGACACAGAACATGATTATAGAGAACCACTTCAAGACTTCGTTTGTCATGAAATAAAGTGGCTTTCGCATGGCTATCAGACTAATCATTATGAAGGGAATCAGGAGGTGTGTACAAAATAGCCATATCAAAACTATCACAAGACGAAGTATATTAACAAGAAGTTTAAAATACCATGGTAGGGAATCATAAAAAAAGGGAGATTCATAATAAAACCCATCAATCAATTTATGCCCAGCAGCAAGGATAAGGTGAGAACCTGGAAGATACTTTAAAACCAAATGATTCGATGCATGACGCGATAACGGCTCACCCCAGGCAATGCTCGTCATGGAATCGTTTGAGAATGTAACAACGGGGCGATAAAAATAGCCATCATCTTTTAGAACTGCCACCTGGAAACGCATCAACTGCCCAGAATCGGTATGACATACAAACTCCGCAAGATTCCACTGCTCGTCCAGTTCTGCTGGTGTCTTATTCGTACATAAGCTTTCAAAACGGCTCTGCGTCATATGGATCGCACCCATTTCATATTTCCTGGCATGACTTGGTAACTTGTTAGCAGTAAGGTAAGTGTAGTCATCTTGAGGTATCGAATAATGCTTTCCCTCTTTGGTCTTCACGCTATAGAGATGGTAGCCTTCCTCCTTGCCAACCACAACGGTATCGCCAGGTATCTTATCCGATTTTTTACTGACAACTGCCAAATCATTGTCAATCTCACTTTGAAGAACAATACCACGCTGTCCTTCCTGTGTTTCTGCCCAATAGAAAAGACTGTCATTATGTCTATCAATAGAACAAATGACTTTCAAGCTATCACCAGCTTTCAGAGGTATTCTTGTCTTGTTGTTTTCGTCCCACACAAAATACATGGATGCATCCTTTTTCAATACAACCAGAGGTGAATCTTCTGGAACAGAACGATTCGAATAATTTGTTGCCAATATATGTATAGCCACTAATACTAAAGCCAACAAACCGTAATGTTTTATATATTTAAAATTCATATTATTGAAACACTTAATACAAAAACTTACTATTGATTTCTGATTTTGTTGCCAAGAATGAAACCAAAGATACCAGTGAGAAGGATGCCGATAGTGGTCTGCATAAGGTTGAGCATATCTACAATAGGTGAGACCTCCCTAAGTATATCAGAGTCCATTCCTGCCATATTTTTCAGGCTTAAACCAAGAGCCTCTATATATTCCAAAGGTGTAACTTCGGCTTTGAAGAACAACGCAAAAAGGAACACAGTAAAGATATAGGTGAGAATCATCTTGGTCATACTTTCACCATAGCCAAAGAAAAGGTCAGAGAGATAGTTCGTGCAGATGTTCCATGTGTTCTTAACTTTTGCCCAGATTGTCAGCTTTGGATCATCGTATTCTGCAATCATCCTACGACATTCCATACGACGACCTTGTACATAGGCCCAGTTGGCATCTGCGATATAACCTTTACCTGCCCATAATCCATTGAGAGTCTTGTAGATATCTTCTGCATCAGCCCAACGAGCCTTCACTGCTTCTGTGGGGGTCCAGTCGGAGATCTTGCTGCGGTCGTTGGTGCGAATCCCTGTGCCGAAGTTATGCCAATCAACAAGAAACTTTGTATAGTTGGTTTTGTCCTGCTGGAGAATACGTCCCATATAAAGATTTTCCCTGCGGATATTAGCACCATCGCCAAAATAGGCATTGAAAAAACTACAGTTGCTAAATGCAGAGTGTTTGAAGAGTACGACACCCTCGAAGAATGCTCTGTAGAAGTCGCAAAAATCTACGATAGAGTCCTCGAATGTTGCACTGTCGATACGAGAATAGCGGAAGTCGCTCCATGAGATATTTGCATAACGGAAGCGGCAGTTTGTAAGATTTGCTTTCCGAAACGAGACACTCTGAAGTGTAGGCTCTTCTGCTTTGCCGCTATGGTCGAAATCACAGCTTTCCAGTGTTGCCTCATCAAAAATACAATGCCTCAATATGGCGTCTTTAAAGTTCACGTTAACGAGCGTACATCCACTGAAATTTACAGACTCTAGTGTTTGACCTCCAAAGTCAATGTCTTTCAGTTGTTTTGTTTTGATAAGTTCTTCTATTTCCATCATAATATTTATATTGCTAATTCAAAACTATTTATTCAACTGACATATCCAATCAAATTACCATTACGGTCATAAACGGCAGTAACACCGCCTCCGCCAGCAAACAGGAATGCGGCGACATAATACCAGAAGCTAACGTTAGCTGCCAAGAAGACCAAATGAGCAACAGACAAAACAATTAAGAGGAAAGTGGCCACTGCAATTACCAAATAGCATAAAGAGAACAATCCAAAAATTGCGAGTCCCATTACACTCTTATTCTTTAAATCAATGAATTGCAAAATGAGATGTACAATCTGAGACAGGATGAATAAGCCTACCACGAAAGGTTGTAAGGATGTCCAGAACAGATAAAGAACCAGATATATGGCAGCAAAGATATAGACGCTCAATGGGCCCAATGCATCTAATGATTCGTAAGTTGCTCCGCCCACATTAGCAGCGAAACTATTAATCATCTTCAATATGCCAGACTGGGCAAAAACAAGGGCAAGCACGATTACCATCCAGAAAATAATAGTAATAGCATGGCAATCCATATTGCAGAACCATGCTGGATCGCCATCATATAAGGTAATACATTGAAGTTCGAGTATGCCCACATATGCCATGACTAGTGTTGACAATGCCATACATATCTTAAACGCCCAGTCTTCATCAATGGCAAACTTCAAGATAAAGAACAGGACAGCAATGACTGATCCGCATATGAGTGGCGTGAGCAGTACCCCCCAAAATGGATTCTTTGAAGAGTCTGGCTTTACATGGATGCCTATAGCAGAAAGCACATTCCTGATCTTCTGTTGCATGGTTCTGGTTGGCGGAACGCCATAATTCTTATCATACTCATCATCATTCTTTGCCTTGGCATCCTCCTTTTTGATCAGATGCTTCGAAGATACATAGAACGTCTCTCCCGCCTCGTTCATGCAAGTGGCCCAACCATTGATAATAGTATCCACCTGGACAATCTCACCCTGTCGCAGTGATCCAAGCTTCTTAGCACCGCTTTTAGGTTTAGCCATCATGTTCAAAGTCTTGGTATTCACCAGATAGACTTCTGCCGCATAGCCTGCCATGCACAGCCATAACAATGCGATAATACTAATCCATTTCTTCATATCCTTTTTAATTGTTTTCATTCAGCCACTCAATAGCATTTTCATTTCCCATATCTGCTGCCTGCCGCATCAGTTCATAACACTTATCCTCATCCTCTGCAACTCCATGTCCATAGTAGTACATCCATGCAAGGCAATACAGGCCCTCATCACTATCATTATCTACTGCCTTACGATACCATCTTACGGCTTCCTGATAGTTAACAGGCAATCCACCATCATCGTCATAGAGATAGCCTATCTGTAACATACAGCCACTATCCATTTCATAGGCACCTTTCTTGTACCAAGACAGTGCCTCCATATACTTTTTTTTGTGTTCATAGGCAAGGCCAAGAAAATAATACACACCAGTATCACCCTCCTTGACAGCCTTCATTCCCCATTTGATAGCTTCATCATCATCCACTTCCACCCCAAGGCCTAAGCAATACATTCTGCAAAGTTGATTCAAAGGCCCTGTTTCTCCCTTTTCTATAGCTTTTCGGTAGAATTTCAAGGCTTCATCATAATCTTCCTCAAGTCCAGCTCTACCATACACATAAAGGTTGCCTAACAGATATTGAGAATAGCCATCGTTCATGTTTGAGCCCTTTCTTAGCCATTTTAATGCTTTTTCTTCGTCTTGCTCGACTCCCTCTCCTTCTAACAACACATAGCCCAAAGAGCCCATGGCAGGTGCATAGCCTTGTTCTGCTGCTTTTTTGTAACAAAGATAAGCATTCTCATAATCCTCTTTCCCTTCATAGTTTTGGCCTTTTTCAAACAATTTTTGAGCAGAGCTGTCAACCCTTACCGAAGCACTTGCCTGACTACTATCTGTAGATGTTGTTGATGATGAAGAAGTACTACCGCCAGTCGCAGTGAAACTGAACTCATAGCCGGCAAAACTGATGGTATCGCCATCATGAATGTCATATGGCGTCTCTGCGGGGATACTCTTACCATTGATACGGGTACCATGGGCAGAGTCGAGGTCTGTAACCTGCCATTGGCCATATCCATTACTCCAACGAATCATGGCATGTTTGCGCGACATCTTCGCACATCCAGCCAAATCTACGGCAAACTGAGGTGACTTACGTCCGATGATGAATTCGTCAGAATCATCAAGCAGTAATGATATTCTGTTGTCTGCAGAATGTAGTTCTGCCATTCTGCTTCCGCCCTTAGGGGCATTTGAATCTTCTTCTTGAGAAGAATTCCCTGTAAGACTGACAGTTGGTCGCCCATGTCTTTGCTCATATTCAAATGAATCGATGATGTTTTTCCCGCCGCAAATACGACAGAACTTTCCCCTGATAAACGTTCCGCAGTCGGCACAGATCATCAAGCGCTGACCACAACGGTCGCAATAAAGACTATCGTCTAATATCTCGGAATTACAATGTGGACACTGTTTCATATTGCTCTATTATATAATATGGTCATATCAAAATTCAAAATCCTCAGATACAAAAGTGAAGAAGTCTTCTCTCGTCAGAGTTCCCGCCATTTGCATCTTCATCAGGCGATCGGCAACTCGTTTGGTTACAACATTGAAGAGTTTGTTCATCTCGCGGGCGTTACCCCAGTTCTCATTCTTCTCCTCAAGCATCTCTTCTATTTTGTCCTGCAAGGCACGCTTAGCCCCATTGGCAAACTTGTAGGGATTCTTTTGTTTGCTGGCAACCAGGCAGAAAATGTCAGACAGTTCCTCTACCGTATAGTCCTCCAAGACCAAGATATGGTTAATGCGACTCTCCATACCTTCATTAACACGGATAAATTTCTCCATACCATTTTTGTAGCCTGCCATGATTACACAGAGTTTGCCACAGTCTTCATGCATTCGACGCATTAACGTATCAATGGCTTTATTCCCTTCCGTATCGCCAGCAAGCCGATAGGCCTCATCAATAAAGAGCGTACCACCAATGGCCATATTAAAGGCTTTGTTCATATTCTCGGTTCCTGAGTCAGCAAACGAGGTAACAATCTGGTCGCGTTGCATCTCCACCAAACGGTTCGTCGGGAGTACTTTCATCGCATAAAGCAAGTTAGCTATTGTGCGGGCCACTGTTGTCTTGCCAGTCCCTGGATTACCCATCAGGGCGATATTCAAGCCTATCAGCGAGTTGTTTGGTATCAGCCCCATACTCATCTGAAGTTCAATAAAGTTCTTCTCCTTGGCAATGTCATTGATCATCTCCTTCACATTGCTCATACCCACGAAATCATGATCCAGAGAAGCCATCAGTTCATCGAGATTTACCTGTTTGGTGGCATCCTCGCCCTCAATGTCGCTGGCTGAGAGGATATAGTCTTCTTTGAGTTTCTCTTCCTCTATGCGCTTGCCATGACGTTCGATGGCATTCTGAAGAGCGGTTCGTACCTCACGGGCATTACCAAAATCGGCAGGTCTTCGGTTATACATATCCTCAAAGAAATGTGGCAGACGATGCTCGGCCTCCTCAGACAGCGTATAGCGCGATTTCTTCAGCATCCCCATGAAGATGCCCTGCAGCTGCGGAGCTGTATAATCATGGAATGTGATATGTTTATCGAAACGGCTCTTCAAGCCAGGATTGGAAGGAATAAAACGTTCCATCATCTCCTTGGTATAGCCGGCTGCAATACAAACGAAATCGCCCTTTTGGTTTTCAAGTGGGCCTAACAGGGTGTCAATGGCCTCATTACCAAAGTCTTTTTTGTCGTTTGCCCCTGTAGCTAACATATATGCCTCATCAATGAACAGCACACCTCCCATGGCACTCTCAACGGCCTGCATGGTCTTGGGAGCCGTCGTTCCGATATACTCACCAACCAGCGATTCACGTCTCACCTCAATGAACTGTCCATTGGGAAGCACGCCCAGTTGGTAAAGAATATCACCAAACAGCCGGGCAATGGTCGTCTTACCAGTTCCCGGATTTCCCAGGAACAGATAGTGGTGCTTCACCCTGACATCGGCATTCGGATTTTCAGAACGTGCTTTCCGGACATTTCTCACGATTCGGTGCACCTCTTCCTTAATCTCATCGATACCTACATAGCTGTCGATTTCCGCAAGGATATCATCAAGGCCCCTCGGCTCATCTATATCGCCCTGGACATCATCGGCTTCTATATTGTTAAAATGCCTGTTGTTCATAGAATGATAGTGGATTTCATCACTCTTTTCAATAGCCTCCCAGGCATTTCGAAAATCTACCTTACGGTTCCTAATCACATTACGGAAATAGCCAAGGATGCGCTTGGCTGCATCATCGGTCACTTGCATGTGATCATCTTTTTCCAATCGGTTTTGACAAATGCGGCTCAATGAGTCGGCATTCATATCCTGCAGTTTCATCACCTCTGCAAAACGGTTTAATCCTGCAGGTTTCTCCTCGAAGTATTTCTCTACTTTGAGAGGTTGCCCAGCCATCATCACAATCGGATAGGTGTCCCAGCCAGCGGTGGAGTCTGTCTCCCATGCTTCCATTCGACTTAGGAACACATCGAGTGAAGAGATATTATCTCCTTCGTTGATCAGCATTTGGATATTATTGATGAAAAGCAGACCTCCGCCGAATGCTTTAAAGTCGTCGTTTGTTTTCTCTTCTACCCATGCATCAAAATCCGTGGCATCCACAATTGTCATCTGCTTGTTTACGATACCCTTCTTGAAATAATACTCCTGTATAACACTTGCAATGAAATCCTTACCAGTTCCACTATTACCCATAATCAGCATATCCATCTCCGGGCGTTGTTTCCTCGAAGTGTTTTTCTTGCATAATATGTAATAGTCTGCACGTTCACGGATGGCATTCACAGCAGCATCCTGACCTACCACCTTCTGAAGTATCTGTTCCGACACATCCAGAAGTTTCTCACCACAACGACGGCAATAGAGTGCGTCATCACGGTTTTCTGCGTAACATTTATTGCACTGAATCATTTTCTGCTTTTATTTTTTTGAAACTGAAACGACATGTTTTCTCTGTAGTATAATTCTTATATTTGCCATGGAAAGAATCCGGATGATCATAACTAAGCGATATATCCAAACCACCATCCAGTACAGTATCGTCTGGCGTATCATTGTCAAGGGTAAGTCCAAACAACCCTTCCAGTTTACCCGTGAAGGTCTGGGTAACTTCATTTTGGTATTTGACCGTCATTGACAAGCTGAAACTATCTGGGCGTGTGCTGAGGATCTGCATCGTGGCGGGTTTATCATCAAAAGTACCACTCCACTCTCCGGCATATTTGGTAAGACGTTCCTCAATAGTCACGATTTTCTTTCCACCAAGTTCTGGTGAGATAGCCTTGTAGCCCCACCATGCTCCCCAAGCCAGAAGTATTGGCAAGATCATCTGTAGTACCATTTTCTTCAAGCCATTTCTATACTGATCTGACAATCCGTCGTATGTACTCTCTTGACGATAATCATAGCCCTGCTGACTCGTATCAAACGCATAATAGAGTGGTTGGACTATCCACATATCCGGATCGTTTTGGGAGTTCGATCCAACAATCTTAAGGTCATCCCTGAAAATAATGAAATAGACCAACGTACCTAATGCCAACATCAGAATGACGCATATCCAAGGTAAAACAGCCATGATGACAGCAATGAACTTCAATATCAGATAGAATATCAGTCCGAAGAAAGCTGCTCCAACCACACCAGCTATCAAACAGCCACAGCCATTACTACCTGCATCATCCTTTATGAAGAAATACAGTATGCCGCCTATGATACAACCAGCAAGCAAGACCCCACCTCCAATGGTAGGTGAGAACGGATTTCCATCGAAAGGCAGACCGTGGAAGATCATCCACCATAGGAAAAGCAGTGCCGGGATGGCAAATAGCAGACCGCAGACAGCCTGAGTAAACCATATACCCCATTTCCAGTTAGTCATACCATTGGTGCCAGACTTAATGGTAGATCTTGCCTCGTCCAAACGTTTAACATTTACATCCTGAGAATCTAACGAACGGATAAAATCCAGATACCTCTCCACTTCACGTTCATACTCATAATTTTTAGTAAACGATCTCCATGGATTCTGATGGTAAAATATGGCAATCCAATCCTTTAAATGACCATTCCTAAGACTATCTCTGACTAAAGTCTTATCTATCTTACGCGACTTCAGGTCCTCAGGCTTTGAGATCAGTTTATCACCAATCTTGAACACGGGAGGCTGATCCTCTGATTTCAATCCTGCCACAAATTTCCATGCTGCCAGATAGTCAGAATAGGGAGCACAACCCGTATGAGTTGTCGGAGCTTCTATAAGACAATGCTGTGCCCATTCCTGCTGATCTTTTAAGCCACTATTCGACAATAATGTCGAGAAAATAAAGCCATGGAACATTTTCTGCCGTTCACAGCCATACCGCAGAGCATCCAATTCTGCCAGACTGGCTATCACCTCTAATGGCAGATAAGACACATCTTTCTTTCCATCGGCAGCATGATGATGCTCGTATTTACCAATCCATTCCGCCACGTCTTCCCAGTCACAGCCCTTGATATCAAGTAGTTTGATCAGTTCTTCAAAAGACTTGTCTTTCTTCATCACATTGAAACGGCGGAACATATCTGCGACATTAGACCAATCCTCTGCAAAAGCACCACTATCCTTTGAACCTATTCCATAGGACACGGCACAATCAAAATCACCTATGAGGACACGTCCCCCACCTTCGTTGGTGAGGAAAAGATTACTTATCTTGATATCACCATGACGGATACCACAAGCCTTATGAAGCAGATAAAGACCCTTACATACCGACTTGACAATCGTAAAGAGCGTATCAGCAGAAGTATTGTTGGGCAGACCGTCTAATGAACCTCCATCCATATATTCCTGCAACTCATAAAACCGTTCTGCTCCTGTTTCTGGCTCTTTATACCAGCCATACTCCAACAACGGAACAAGATGCAGGACATCCTTCTTGATGGCAGTTACACGCTGGATGACATCCAAAGCGTTTGTATCTTTAGGCTTTCTTCCATTCTGGTATAATTTCAATACAACCTTTCTCTGTTCTGCTTCTTCTTCAACAAGGAAAACGTCCGCATACCCATTCTGGCCTTGCCTAAGCATCTTGCCATTAACATAACTATGACTATTCAGCATGAATGTCCATACCCTGTCATCCTTGATGTCAGGTTTCTTTATGTCTATCGGTTCTTCCTCTTCGAAGGGTTCATCACTAGACGTAGGCTCGTCTGCAGGTGTCGCCTCATCCATTGGTGAAAGATCATCATCCATCGGTGTGGGTGCATCCATCGGTGTGGGTGCGTCCATCGCTTCTTCAAGTTTATTCTTATTAATGTCTGCCATATTGCTATTTTACTCTTTAGTCCATGTTTCTACAATCTGTTCTTCCTCCACTTTCTCGGTCATCCATGTTCCACCGAGTTCGGGACTTACACATTCTTCAGGGCAGTTATGCCAACAGCCACAGTAATTGCATACCCAACCATTACGTACTAACTTGACAACCTTTACTTTCGTTAGTTGTTTGATATCCCGGGCACTATAGAAAGTGCGTTGCATCTGGGGTGTCATATTGGGTGGTGGTTGCATCTGCTGCATGGCATCATTCAGTTTTGCCAGTTTCAGCGAGAATTCTTTCTCTACTTCTGAAGACTCCTTCTGATGAGGCGGTAGCGTCTCCATTTTCTGAGCAGCCTCCTCCACTTCCTCTGCCAGGCGCTTCATCTCTTGATATGCAGGATCTGCCTCTGCCTGAGCAATTGCTTCGGCAGCCAAATCATCGAGTGGTTCACGGCAGTTCTTACAAAAACTACGGAAGTTTAACGTACCACACTTGGGACATACGATACCACCAACGGCATTACCACACTCCGAACAGAATTTCTCTCCAGGAATCATTGGAGCGCCACAGAAGGTACAGTGATCAGCATGAAGGGGACAACCACATGCAGGACACAACTCCATATGCGGGTTGACCGTTTCGCCACAATGTGGACATTTCATGCCAACTTCTCCCCGATATTTGAATTGCTGACGGGTTTTTGTCTGTTTTGACGCTTGATAGCGACCGACTTCTGTATCCATAGAATATATCTTATAATATTAAAAACCAATTTTTCCCGTTGACTGACGGCTCCATTCAAAGTGGTCCACATCTTCAACTGTCACCTCTGAGGCTGAAGCCGTGTCAGAGGCGATGCGTAATTGGGTAATCATCGCTATTGTCTGGGAGAGATACTGCATGATGCGGGCAGAGATCGGCATATTCTTCGATTCACCAATCTTCATATTCTTCACAAATGCATCCAACTTTTCCTTGGCATCAGTAGAGATTTCCAATTTGAAATCACGACGTAACAGGTAAGCGAGGACATCCGAAAGCTCTTTTGTAGTGAAATCGTCAAATACGATTGAATTATGATAGGAGGCAATGCCACCTGCCGCCAGGGTCTTCGCAATGGATACGTCGCTGTTAGTGACACGGGCCATCACGAATGCCGTCACCTGTTTGCGCTCCGTGATTTTATTCATGATCCACATACGCAAGTTGTCATAGTTCTCATTCTTATATTCCGGAGCGTCCATATCTAAGAACAGCAAGCCGTCGCTAGCCTTTTTAACCGCCTGTTCCAGCACCTTAAAACTGTCGTTACCCATCAGTTCCTCAGCATTCACGCAGACCGTATGGCCGAGTTTCAGAACACCTAATCCTTGCAGAATCTTCGCAAGAATCTCAGCAACGGTACTCTTACCCGTTCCTGTACGACCGATGAATTCCCAACAGAGATGGGCTGGCTGAAGTCTTAACGTTCCCTTCTGATGCTGCAGACGGGAGACTGTGACAAAATCATGGAGAGCCTTCTTGGCAGTCTGCAAGCCTACCAGTTTATCTAGCTTCTCAAGCGATGCATTGAGCAACAGCTCATCTATGGAATCTGGCTTCAAATAGTGCAATTTCAGATCAGGAATGTCACAAGCCTCTATCTGTGTCAATTGTTCGTTACTGATCTGATCTGCTGGCAAGGCCGACAACCGGTTACCTAAGGCCGGAATGACCTGTGAGGTCAGCAGACGGGTGATAAAGCGACCGTTGCCGAAATGTTCATCCTTATGATTATAAGCATCAATCACATAATCGGAGAGTTTCTTCTCTGCTTCAGGTGTCAGTTCATAATGTTCACGCTCCAGCACCTTATGTCCAATCTCCATCAGTTGATTGGGTGTATAGTCTTCAAACTCAAAGACGTATGAGAAGCGGCTCTTCAGACCGGGGTTGGCCTCTAACATATCGTTCATCTCCTTCGTATAACCTGCTAGGATCACCATCAAATCGGGTTCATCCTGTGCTAAGAAGGTCAACAAGGTTTCGATGACACGCAAGCCATAATCCTTGGTATCATCCGCCTTGACAAAGAGTGTATAAGCCTCATCGATGAAGAGGATACCACCCGAGGCCCGCTGAAGGGCATCAAGTGTATTCAATTCCGCATCGCCAAAGTAACGGCCAATGAGCTTGGAGCGTTCTGTCTCTACGACATGTCCTTTCGAGAGGACACCAATACCGTGATAAATCTCTCCGAGGTATTTGGCAATGGTGGTCTTACCCGTTCCAGGATTACCCGTAAACACCATGTGCATCGGCGGCATTTTATTATAGAGGCCTCTGTCGGCACGTAGTTTATTCAGTCTTACCAGCGAGGTATGAGCAAGAATGCGCTTCTTTACATCGTCAAGACCTACCAATGCATTAAGTTTGGCTATAGCGTTTGTAGGATCGGGGATTTCCACTTCGGGAATATCAGCAGCTTCAATCACCATCTGGCTGACACTATGGGGACTAACCCCATCTCCCACCACACGACAGATCATTCGTGGCAGAATCTGATTCTCGATGATTATCTCGACATATTTAGTATTCGTAAAACGATTACCGCGCATTGAATAGACATACTTCATATATTCATATAGACTGTCGCAAGCCTCTTTGGTCACCACGCATTCCCGGTTCTTCAGACACTGCAGAGCATATTTATATAGCGAGTCCTCATGTAAATCCTCGAAGTGGAAGACGTTCGAAAAAACCTCCTGAGCCTTTGGACTGCTGTTAACGACCTCCAACAGTTGATTACGTGTACCGGATAGTACAATGACACAATTATTCAGTTCCTCTGAATTATTACAAATCGCCTCAATACCAGTTAACAAACCTACGGTTCCCTTTTTCCCGAAAGTATCAGCATTCTGTATATAGATGAGAGTGTTTCGATTGCCACTGATCACCCTATCAATGCTATTGGAAAAACCGTCTGTCGAATCATAAAGCTTGATAGCATCGTGTTTCGTAAAACTTCTCACCACACCCAACTTCCTCAGTTCCTCATAGATAGCATGGGCAGCCTCTTCCTTGCCGACACCCTCATTACCAGTAATGATATAATGGTGTCCACGAAGGATACCGCCAATGGTGGAAAGCTCCTGTTGTTTCCGCCCCTCATTATAGGCTACCACATCACGCAAATACTGGAGATGGCTCTTGTAATTCTCCGGTGCATAATCCAAAAGATTGACCGTAACAGTCTCTACCTCAGTAGGAGTCTCAATAACAGGTGCGGTATATGGTTTCGGTGATGTTTCAACATACGGTACACTATATTCGGCGAGATTGTATGTCTTGACGGGCTTATTCATTGGAACCCACAGCATGGGCACACCGCCGAACACTACTGTACACCAGCAATAGCTGCTACGGTCCCATGGAAAAAATACAGCGATCAGGGAACTGATGTTGACAGGCTTCCCCGGATCAAATTGCTGAAATACGTTTCTTCGCAAAAACGTAATGTTTTCACTGATGTCAAACGGATTTTCAGGCTCTTTGTCCGACTCGAAGTAAAAAAAGGTAACAGTGGTACTGAAACTATAACTAAGAAGACTACGAAGCGATATGTCGATAGAAATGTCGTCACCCTCCCCTCTGACAGCATTAAATGAAGCGATTGTCACGGTTTTATAAGGGTTAGTGGGGAAACGCCCAATACTAAGTGGGCATTCCTTCTGATCCTCGTCTTCATCCTCGCCTTCTTTCCTATCTACATACCCATCCACATCGCGTGCCACCACGGTATATGATCTTTCCATACCGTTCTTCTCAGACGGCACTGGCCCGATACCTGTAGGAACAAGTTTTTCAAAATCACCTTTCTCGTCGGTTGGCACTGATACTGCCTTACCGACAAGATACTTTAAACCTTCAATGCTCAGATCGTTCGTAACCCCATCGTAAAGTTCAATCTTTACCTTGCATGTTCCCGACTCTATACGACTGCTTCCTTTGACATATACAATCAGTTCAGAATCGGCGCTATAAGGAAACGTGGCATCCTCTAAAGCATAATATGGAATTTTCTCATCCCATTTGCCGTATATGGCTATTAATTCTTTTACAACTACATACATAAGCGTTCGTTATTGCTATTCATTTTTCAGTCCATCAATTTGGTTAAGCAATTGCATCGTAGAAGCCATGTCAACCTGTTCAAGACTAACGATACGTTCTTGCAAAGCCCTCTGCTTCAAGAGATATTCCAATCCCACACAAATTTCTGCCATCTCAAGACGACTATAGTCTATAGCTGTTTGATAAAGCATACGCAAGAAATCTATCAATAATTGGAAATCTTCATCACGGCCTTTCTCAAAGATGGATTCATTAAGAATCGAGGCTATCTTCTCCCGATAATCACTGGCCGAATCCATATCATTATTAACTATATCCACCTGAGCATGGGCTGCATAATAGTGCAGGGCTATATTACGAACCTTAAGTGAGTCGGGCATCATCGTTGTCATTTTCTCTACCACCTCACCAGCATATTTCAGGAAATTGAGTGCCTTCGCACCATCACCAGCACTCAGGGCTGACACACGAGCCTGACGAACTTTATTGATCACATAACTGCGCATCTTATCATCGTTATCAGGATCAGCCTCAAGTGTCATGGACAAAATGACCGATGCACCCTGAAGACTTGCCAGCGCTTCGTCTATCTTTCCCTGCTTGTCAAACATCTCACCCAACTCATCGAAAATCATCGCCTTATTCTTTAGGTCGGGCGCTGAATCCGGATTCTGATCTACCTTCTCCAGAATCTGTTTTCCAAGTGCTACAGCCTCATCAATCTTGCCGCTCACTTTCAGTCTCATCATCTGATAATAACCTGCCACCAACAAATCGTCGGCAAGCAGAGAAGTGGGATGGTTCTCATACAACTCTTCAAAGAGTGTAATACCCTGCATAGCGCTCTGTTCTGCCTGGTCATTTTCATGGAAGAACTGAAACAACAATCTGCCAGTGCTATCCAATGCAGCTGCATAACGACGGACTATCTCGGGATTACCTTCACGGAAACGCTGGAAGTTGTTGAATACGGCATACTCATGCTGCTTGTGGTAATAAAAGGCACTATTATAGTCACCATACTGCTCATAATACTTGCTGAGAACCGAATAGGCCAACGAATAGGCCGTGGTGGTAATAGCCGTATTGTTATGAGCGTGTTTCATATCATTGATAGCATCGCGCAGCATTGATGTCAAATTCTCAGCAGACTTGTGATCGCCATGATACAGAAACGCCTCGTTGCAGAATTCGCTGGCACTGCACAAGTTGTAGAAACTGAGCTGTAAGTACAATTCTGAGGCCACATTACCATTCTTGTTATTAATATCCAGCAATACACGGAAAGTATGAAGAGCCTCTGCCAACCGCTTTGGCATATCTGCATGACTTAAGTTGTTCTTGCATACGATATTCCACAACATCGAGAACATTGAAGCCGCAAATACAGCCTCTTCATCAGGAAGATGTGCCATCTGAGGTGCCAGAAGCATATAATAATCAGCAATAGGATTATAATTTCCACGCCGCATTTCAAAGATACAATGCAACATATTGACCTGGATATCCAGATAACTGAATGGCACTACCTCTCCTTTCTTACGATTATATGCTTCTAAAGCCTGTTCTGCCTTTTCCGGTGAACGACGTGAGTAAAGGAGATATATAGCCAACGAGATCAAGTCATCTGCACTATATTCATCGAAATCAAAATCATCAATATCGACAGTATTCCCTTTAAGATAAGACTTCGCATCATCTACATATAGCTGCAATTTCTTAAAATCATTATAGTCGGGTATGGCTGCGTTCAGTACTGCCGAGCACTCATCGGCCATATTGAGCATCAAACGTCCCATGAAGTCATCACCTGCCTCAAACATCAGACCTGAGCCCTGAAGCAACATTAGAGACATATTATATTTGATGTCAACCCAGCTATGGGGCTCGTAAACATAAGCCTCACCTTTCTTGATTTGCTCTGCGACTTCTGTATTGAAGATGCCTACTATTTCTGCAGCAGTCTTCTTATCGCCTGTAAAGCTGAGGAATGTTGCAAGATCCTTGGCAAGCACAACCACATTGTCACTTTCAATATTCAGCACGATCTTAAACCATTCAACAAACTCATTACCGTAATCGGAAAGAGCGATGGCGGCATTCACCAAGTGAGGCCATACAAGAGAGGTTGTTCTGGAAAGTACCGCTTTCAAGACTTCTTCCGTAGGATTGTTGATGGCGATAGCTCCCATCTCCCGACTGGCAAACTCATCATTAGGATTTTCATAAAGCAGGTTACCCATCCTGCCCGTAATATTCTCATAGAAGTTCTCAAACGGCTCTTCGTCCTCATGCTGAACGTACTTCACAATATGACGATAGCTCTGATAGGCAAAGTCAATGACGCCTGTCTTGGAATCTATCGTCAGCAGATCGCCCAACCATCGTTTCAATGAAGAAAACTCCAACTGGTTCCAATGATCTCCCGCAAATGCCTGGAAATCTTGTTCACGCAAGCCAAAGTTCGTTGCGGCTAATAGGCGAATGGAAGTCCACAGGAAACCAAAATTCATGAAACGGGCTGCATCATGGAGAAATACGATAAACAACTGTTCTGGATAAGGTGCGATCTTACCCATCTCGTCTGTCATCTCTGTCAGATAATCCTCTATGGCGGTATCTCCATCTCCACGCTTTCTGATTTCCTCATAATCATAGGCAGTCAAACCTGTCAGTTTGCGTACCATCAGTACATCCCATAACGGGCAGCCACAACAGAGTTCATCATGCTCCGAGTAGGCATCCATCAGGTGATTAAGAACATTTTGCGGTAAACTCTTACCTTTCACTTTCATTAATTCCTGTACAATCTGTCCACCCTCATTGGCATTGACAGGAGGTAACAGCACCTTCTCTACATCCCATTCTGAGAACATCTTCATCTTCTCGCGTTCTGTAGTTGCAATCAGCATACAGAAGTTTTGTAATCCTCCAAACATAAACTCATACACATTCTGCATCAGATGAAGGTCGTCGATCAGAAGCAGGGGCGGCATTTCAAGGTCTTTGGTAGCATGATAGAACTCCTCGGCAAGTTCACCAAACTCCACATCCTCGTCAAGACCGTACCGGTGCTGTGGATGGATTCTGGGATCAGCAAGCCATTTCTTCAGCACCATACTGGGCGTATCGCCATAATGGGTAAAGTGGATGAATACTAAGAGATCATCTACCGTTTCAAAGCTTCGGTATGCTTCGCAGAGGAAAGCAGTTTTTCCATAGCCATAGTGGGCATAGAGCAGTCTAGGTTTCTGGTCTTCATCATATCCTTTCGCAATCTCGTTCAAAAGATTCTCACGCGACTCGCAGTCCACATAGTGCTCACCTTCTTTTGCAATCTTCATGAGGTCGGCATCTGCCATCTGTTGGAACTCATTAACAGGATTCTCCACTGCATCACTACCTTCATATAACATAATCTGAGCATGCAGGGTCTTGCAGAGGAACAAGCCTAAGTCTTCGAGTTCAGTCAGCGATTGCCCATTCCATTTACTATTGTACTCATAAATATTATTGCTACAGCAGGCATTTTGGCATCCCTCTATGATCTTCTGCTTCAACGATGAAAGTTTGCGGTCTGCCTCATCATTCTGGTTGCAGAACTTACGGCGGGCAACATCGTCCATCTGATCATAGACAGCGGGCTTACGGAAACAGAACAGACTACGGCGCAAAGAGTCGGTATCCATCAGGGCACCGAAGAGCATCTCAAGTTCCGTAACACTTTTCTGCTCCTTAGATTCTTCACAGATGTACTTTCTTTCCTCCTCTGTCATCTCATCCAGCATCACCTGCCAACTTTCATCGGAAGGAATCCAGCCATAACGGTCACCAAGCAGACCTATAAAGAAAGGACGCGACTGGCGGATTTCAGAGATGCATTCACGAAGCACAATATTCTCCCGTTCGTTCTCGTCAGCATCCTGAGTATTTACCCCCCAGCGCAAATCGATAAACTGTACGGTGATACCCTGTGGTGCCAATAACTGCTGGAGCGTTGGAGCCACTCTGTTCATAATCAAGTCGCGCTCTGCATCCATGTCCTTGAAGGTACTGCTCAGGAACACCTTGATGTTCTTTCCATTCTGCATAATAATATTGTTTTTGCTTATGATTCTTTGCTATACTATAATGATGTCATATATGGTCGTATGCGAGAGAATATGCCCTCCTGCAACTGATCCATATTGATCATCAGATAGAGCAACCCCATGTCATAGAATCGCAGGTCGAAATAGTCGTTGGCATCAGTATCCAACTGTAACAGTTGTACCCAACCCGTTCCAAACTCGTTATCAACATCTTCCTCGTAGGGCTTGCCTAAGAGACGGAAGCCCTCCCCACGCTCCGGACCTACTGAGAAGGTGATGACATGAGGCGGTATCATATCGTCTTCCTGAAAAGGATTTACGCGTTTCAATGTGTCCAAGGGCACATCGTCATAGATGACTCTGACAGCATATTCTGGCCATTTGCCCAGTCCATAGGGCTGCTTCACGTCGTAGCCGAGGAAGTGATCTATCTCGCCAAAGAACCAAAGCATCCCCCGCTTGGGCAGCCAGTCGTTATCAGGAAGATTTTCGCAGTTGATCTGACAGATGAACTGCATGGGATACTGATTGTCGTTTTCATCAGTTGTGAAGGGATACATATCCTCTGACGGAAGCTGCGGGGCATCCCAGAAATAGCTACTGCCAGGCTTCAGTGCAACGTCTGATTGTGTCAGTTTCATATCAATGCCATGGGTCCTTATTAACTTAACGCAATGCTGAATCTCTGAATGAATCCCCCACATAGCTGCTTCCGGATCTGCCCGTATTCCTTCACTCAGCATCACTTCCTCACCAGTTTTGATAGAGAACTTATCGCCTCTAAACTCTAAGTCGAGCTGTTTCCCGTCGTAGAATGTCACAACGGGATTATATCCCTTAGGATTATTCCAATGCGGTAGTTCCTCACCTACGACAAGTTCCTCTTCAGGAATCTCATATTGCTGCATGAGATTTCTGCCCATATTGACACCACGGTCGTGGGTAATGTCATAGATATTAATGTAACATACTGAAGACATAGTTGTATCGTTTAGTCAAACATTACTCTGGGGTTCATCATACCTGGCGAACGCCATTCAATACCATATTCTGCTAAAAGATCACGTTTCGCAGACCAATAGTGGAAACAGAAGCCCATGTGTCGTGGTTCTCCTTTCAGTTCTTCATAGAGCCTGCGCTCAACGTCGTCAATCACAGACAGATAAGCCTCGCTGTCCTCAACGGGGTCGTACTGCAATGAGGGATTCTCCAGCCGGTTCAGACAGTACTCACAGTCTTCCTTGTCTTCCTCAGCAGTGGCATAATGGAGAGCCTGCTGATAAGCTTTCTTCGCCATCAAACGACGCGTATTCATCGAGTAGCACTCACCAATATCAGAATAAGAACGGTACTTCCACTGAGCATTCTCTTCTGTATCAGGCTGTTCACTCAGGAGTTCTTCGGCCTTCACAAGTAAAGGTGTCGCCAACCAGCCCCGCTCATCACGGATATAGTTCTCGGCCAGTTTTACCAGAGCAACCATATAGTCGGAAAGCGTATCCTGAACAGGATTCTGTTCGTAGATTCGTTTGGTAATACCCACTAAAGGAGACAGCAACAGAATCAAATCCTTTGGCTCCAGGTCGTCTATATTCTCTCCGATGAAGCCAGCCAGCAGCATCAACTTCTCTTCATCAGTCATCAGGCTTTCAGCCTTTTGAAGAATTGTCGTAGTATCCATTATTATAGTTTTACGTTGTTTACATGCAAAGATACACATTTTTTTTATATTCCAAGCTTTTTTCTAAGAAAAAAGAATAATTAACAAAAAAAAAACGCCGTGACATCATCTCTGTCGCGGCGCTTACCCCAAAAATCAACTAATCATCAAACCTTATGAAACATCAACTAAACTCTTATGCGATATCAATCTGGCGTGAGAGCTTTACTTTCTCTTCGACGAGTTTCGGGAGCTCTACGGTGAGAACACCGTGTTCAACCTTGGCGGAGATTTCTTCCTTCTTCACATCGTCAGGCAGGATCAGGGTCTGCTCGAACTTTGAGTAAGAGAACTCACGACGCAGATAGCGGGTGTTCTTATCCTCTTCCTTCTTCTCATTCTTGCTCTCCATCTTGATGATCAGGTTGCCCTCATCATTGATATGCACATTGAAATCCTCCTTCTTCATACCCGGAGCAGCGAGTTCTACGGTATAAGCCTTGTCGCTTTCTTTCACGTTGATGGCTGGTGCTGTGCAGTTTGCCTTCGGCATAAAGTCTGTATCAAACAGATCATTGAACACACTGGGAATCCAACTGTTACTTCTCATTACTGGCATCATAATTTTTACCTCCTAATTATATTTTTAATTAATTAAACATGTTAACTATTTTTGCGAGAA
>Ga0256407_10002240_pt1 | contig 37585 bp, 19 predicted proteins | sample RumenRJG_04DNA_FD_193489 | JGI IMG/M metagenome (GOLD analysis project Ga0256407, IMG submission 193489) | Bovine rumen microbial communities from Lethbridge, Alberta, Canada - RJG_04 | ecosystem: Host-associated > Mammals > Digestive system > Stomach > Rumen | place: Canada: Alberta... | reverse complement strand
AAGACGGTAAAGGCGGTGGAAGTCCTTCTTCAAGCGGATACCCTGACGCATACGGAACAAATGCAGTAATAGAAGAACAAGAAGATGGTAGCTATAAAGTTTCGAACGGAACCATACAAATAACGAACGGTTCGTTGGTAATAATGGGTATAGGCGCAACATTTAAAGCCGGTTCTGTAATACAAGGGCAAACGGTACAAACCGGTGCAATAAAAATAGCTGCTTACAGTGACGGCGCTCCTATATTTGTTGCTGCCGATGGAAAAGCACAAACCACTATGAAAGGTGGTGTAACTATAGATTATGATAGCAGCGGAGTAGTAGATATTTACAAAGTTATAGAACTAAAAGGCAGTGTTAACGGAGTATCAAATGCTACATGGAATGCCGGCAGTAAGTATATAACGTATTTCCAAAAGGATAAGGTAACGGCAGACGGAAAAGAATATAGTGTCGTAAAATACGATGCTGAAGGCAAAATAATTGTAGATGAATCAAGAAGCGGTTTTTATAATGCAAGTTATACACAAGATATTTCCGGAACAGCTGTATCCGGGGTAAGTGATGCAAAATGGGATGCCGGTGCATCAGTAATAGTTTCATTAAATAGAGCCGGTGGTGTTTCCGGTACACAGTATGTTGCCGGATCTACCTTTACACAAAATGTTACATCAAATGTAAATGCAATATACACTGTAGCTGAAGACGGAACCTTACAATTTACATCTTATAATTACTTGGGTGTTTTGACAGATGTATCAATAGGCCTTTTTGATAAGATCGGTTCATTCTTCAATGCTGCATGGTATGGTATTAAAACAGAGGCTTTAAATTTTGCATACAATATTGCATTAGCTTCCGGAGATAAAGATAAAGCTGTTAGAATAGGAGAAAAACTACAGGCGAATGAGGAAAGAAGAATAGAGGCTATACTTATCTTAAATGGTGGAAAGTCTACAGATGAACATTTATTTGATAATTACAATACATACAGTTTATATGCACAAGGAGTTACATTTAACGGTAATGATATAGAACAATATGATATAACTACCGGTAATGTTACAACCGTTACGGTAACAGATGCAGCACAAGCAAGATCGCTAATGTTGCAATCCGGATCATATTCTGAAGGATTGGCGAGAATTAAAGCTAGTGGATTGTATTCTTCCGAGGTTGTAGTTAATAGTGATAATGAGGAAATTTGCAGAGGAACAAATGTAGGTCAAGATCTTGAAAACGGTACCGGAGTAGTTGCTATACAATACGATTATAGTAATGGATATGAAAATGTATATACAAGCGGATTAGAACCGGAAGGTCATGTTTTGGTTGTAGAGTCATATGATAATTTTGCACCTGTAAATTCTATGGTATATACAGTAGCTACCGATTGGGAAACAACAAAAGGTCAGGTATCTATAGCCGCAGGTAATTTGTCATATACCGGTGACGGATTGATTGTCTCTAAAGCAATGGAATGGACCGGTTTCAATACTGCAACAGCTATAGTATTTAATAGTAACGGAGATCCGACATCTTTCGATACAATGATTATAGGAAAAGATAATGCAATTCAAACCGTATCGGAAATTGATTTAAGTTTGGCATACAATTCAAATGGTTGGCCACAACCTGAAGATCAAAACAAGGGTAAAGAAAATAATGGTGATGAGGATGAAAGTGACAGTGATTCTGTACAGGTCAGTCCGTTACAACAATATAAAGATATTTTAGAACATGTAAATGATTTAAAATTTGAAGGCCAAGATTATGCATTGTTTGATAAGGTTGACAGTAAATATATAGATTTTGCAAAAGTTGTTTATGTAACAGCGGTAAGAGATTCCGAAACAGGAACTTTACAGTTTGCAGGATTACAATGTAATGGTGAATATGAAGGACTTCCGGCAACGATAGAAGTTGGTCCGGACGGAGTTAATATAGGTGACAATTGGAGAGATTGGACATTAAAGACAAATGTTGATACCGCAAAAGATACCGAAGATGATATTGCAGATGATACTGCAGCCAACACCGGAGTTTCTGTAACATATGAAAGAGACGGAGTAAAGTATAGGACAACAGCTGTTACTTTTGCCGAAGATAACGCGCATAATCCATTTGGCTTTACATTGGATTTAACAACCGGAGATGATGGATATGCTAAAGGTACGACGGCAATTTATAAGTTCGGAGATACAGAAGTAATGACCAACTGTGTGACTATAGATGGAGCATTCTTCAGTGCAGATTTTGATCCGGATAAAATAAATGAGGATGCAGATAAGGTAAGTGCCGCAACGGAAGAAAAACCGTATACTCCTAAGTATTTCTATAATGATAACGATGGTAATTATGTCGGAGGAGTAAGAATAAATGGTTCCGGAACGGAAGACGATCCATACACCGTAAGCGGAGCCAAAGGAGCATCGGTACAATTAAGAAGCGGAAATTATGATGTTTATATCGGAACAGTGGATGAAGATACTTTAATAAGTGAGATATTGAGCAATCAAACGAACACAACATTTAATACGGCATATACAACAAGATACGGTGAACCTATATATACGAGTGCAGAAGAAGGAGAATCTTTAGAGTTTGGTAAGGTAGATTTTAGTATAAGATCAATCAATGCAGATGCGGATAAGGTTGGTGCGGCGACTGAAGAAAATCCGTATACTCCTAAATATTTCTATAGTGATAATGAGGGTAATTATATCGGAGGAGTAAGAGTAAACGGAGATGGAACAAGAAGTAATCCATACACCGTAAGCGGAGCTAAAGGAGCGGCAGTACAATTAAAGAGTGGAGATAGTGATGTATTTATAGGTTCAGTAAGTGAAGATACATTAATAAGCGAGATATTAAGCAATCAAACAAATACAACATTTACCACGGCATATACAACGAGATTCGGAACACCTGTGTATACGAGTGCGGAAGAAGGAGAAAGCTTAACGTTCGGAAAGGATTATTTCGATGTAGATGCAATCAATGCAGATGCGGCAAACGTAACAGCCGCAACAGAAGAAAAGCCATATACGGCAAAATACTTCTACAGTGACAGTAAAGGAAATTATGTGGGTGGAATAAAAATAGAAGGAAACGAGGAAGAAGGTTACAAAGTATACGGAGTAAAAGGAGCTTCGGAACAATTAAAGAGCGGTGAACACGATGTATTCATGGGAACATTAAGTGCAGATACTTTAATAAGTGATATATTGAGCAAACAAACTAACTCGGTATTTACTACGGTATATACAACGAGATTCGGAACACCTGTATATACGAGTGCGGAAGAAGGAGAAAGCTTAACGTTCGGAGCGGATTATTTTGATGTGGATAAAATCAATGCAGATGCGGCAAACGTAACAGCCGCAACGGAAGAAAAGCCATACACGGCAAAATACTTCTACAGTGACAGTAAAGGAAATTATGTGGGTGGAATAAAAATAGAAGGAAACGAAGAAGATGGTTACAAAGTATACGGAGCAAAAGGAGCTTCGGAACAAATAAGGAGCGGTGAATACGATGTATTCATGGGAACATTAAGTGCAGATACTTTAATAAGTGATATATTGAGCAAACAAACCAACTCGGTATTTACTACGGTATATACAACGAGATTCGGAACACCTGTATATACGAGTGCGGAAGAAGGAGAAAGTTTAACGTTCGGAGCGGATTATTTTGATGTAGATACAATCAATGCAGATGCAGCAAAAGTAAGTGCGGCAACGGAAGAAACTCCGTACACGGCAAAATACTTCTACAATGACAGTAAAGGAAATTATGTAGGCGGAGTAAAGATAGAAGGAGACGGCTCGGACGATAATCCTTACAAAGTATACGGAGCAAAAGGAGCCTCGGTACAATTAAAGAGCGGAGATTATGATGTATTTATGGGATCGGTAAGCGAAGATACATTAATAAGTGATATATTGAACAATAGAACAAATACGGTATTAACAACAGCATATACAACAAGATACGGAACACCTGTATATACGAGTGCGGAAGAAGGAGAAAGTTTAACATTCGGAACGGATTATTTTGGTGTAGATAAAATCAATGATGATGCAGCAAAAGTAAGTGCGGCAACGGAAGAAAAGCCATATACGGCTAAATACTTCTATAGTGATAAAGATGGAAACTACGTTGGCGGAATAAAGATAGAAGGAGACGGCTCGGATGATAATCCTTACAAAGTATACGGAGCCAAAGGAGCCTCGGTACAATTAAAGAGCGGAGCCGATGATGTATTCATGGGATCTGTAAGTGAAGATACATTAATAAGTGATATATTGAACAATAGAACAAATACTGTATTCACAACGGCATATACAACAAGATTCGGAACGCCGGTATATACAAATGCAGAAGAAGGAGAATCTTTAACATTCGGAACGGATTATTTTGATATAGATACAATCAATGCTGATGCAGATGCATTAGAAGCATCATTAGCAAAAGATGCGGAACCGTATACACCTAAATATTTCTATACTGATAACCAAGGTAATTATGTAGGCGGAGTAAGAATAACAGGAGACGGGACAAGAGGTCACGAATATACAGTAAACGGAGCCAAAGGGGCAGCGGTAAGAGTAAAAGATAGTGCAGGAGATACATACTTAGGAACATTAGATGCTGATACAGCGATACCATCCGTATTAAAGGGTGAGGGTGCGACATTTACAAGAGCTGAGACTGATAGATACAAAAACAGAGTAGCACTTGTTGCCGGAGAAGGAGAGAGTTTGGAATTTGGTAAAGCTGATTTTAGTACAGACGCTATAGATGCAAACAATGACAAATATTACGGATTGGCAAGCAATGGAGCATGGATAAACGGAATCAATGTAAGTGATAGCGGTTATGTATCTCTCAATGGTAAAGCAACATTTGATATAACTGTAGATGGAATAAGATATACGGGAGAATTGAAAGGACATTATTCTCTTAATAATTGGACATATGGCTTACAATACGAAGATAGAACAACCGGATTATTGAAGGGAGTAACTGCATACGGTGAAAATACAACTACGGGAGCAATGTTTAGAACAAGTGATGGCTTATACTTTAAAGACGGAGAATTCAGCGGAGCGGATTTCAGTGATGGTGCTATTAACAGAAATATTGGGAAATACGAAGCTCAGGCAGAAAACGGAGCTTGGATAAAAAATGTAAGAATAAGAACTATAGATGGAGGAAGAACAAGATACGTTGAAACTGCCGAAGGTAGTACATTTACTATGCGTGCCGATGATGGAACAACATATACTGGAAGTTTGAAAGCCGGTTATGATATAAACGGATGGAACGGATTATATCGTGACGAAAATGATAATTTAATAAATGTGACGGCATACGATAAGACCGGAAAAATCAGAACAAGCGTAGGGTTGACTTTTGATAAAGATACTAAAACATTTGGCGGAGCAGATTTCAGTGCGGATGCAATCAAAAATAATGGTAAAGATTATGCAGCTTTAGCTTCGAATGGTGCATGGATAACAGGAATAACAATGAATGATAGCGGAGAAATCTTTACTATCGACGGTTCAAGCTTTGATATAACAACAGAAGATGATATAAGATACACAGGTACATTGAAAGGCGGATTTGCTCTTGATGATTGGACAGATGGTTTAAAATATGATTCTGACGGATACTTAAAAGATGTAACTGCATATGGAGAAAATTCTGAGACAGGTGCGATTGTAAGAACAACTAAAGGATTAACGTTTGACAAAGAAACTAAGACATTTGGTGGAGCAGATTTCAGTGCGAGTGCTATAAATTCAGATCCTAATGCATATGCTGCATATGATGAAGGAACCGGAGTATGGATACAAGGTGTAAACGTAGTTGGAAACGAAATGCATAATGTATCCGGTGCAAAGGTATTGGGCCCTGACGGTAAGACTATCGTTGAATTGTCCGAAACCGGTAATATAGCAAATTGGGAAAATACATATTGTAGAGGACAACTAGGAGATTTAGCTAACTCTGTAAATGGTCAGATTGGAGATAATAGCCTTTCTGTAGGTAAAGATGGCGAATCTTTAGTATTAACAAAAGCGGATGGAACAACAAGAGTCTTTACAATGGAAGATATAAAAGACGGAACATTCTTAGAAGCTATGGTTGACTTGATGCCTCAACAAAACAATCCTTCGTATGAAGTTCCTGAAGTTTCCGCGGAAGACAGAGCAATGGCGGAAAAAGTATGGTATTACATGTATAACGGTAGTGATGTTGAAATGTCTGATATCGATGCATATTATATAAGTGCTATATTCAAAATATATTGCGAAGATGAAATCGGTATAGATTACTCTCAAGAAACAGAAGATATGAAAAACTTCTATGCTTCGAATTGTGCAAATATGTTGAATTCCGGATATGGACCTTTACAAACATTAGCTAACTTAAATATTCAAAAAGCACTCGATCCCGATGATAAAGATCATGATGCATATATGGGTCAAGTTCAAATTACTGAAATGTATATGGACAGATATGGCGCTTCCAATATGGCATACATGGTTTACCATGCAGGGAATCCTTCCATAAAAATTAACTATGTTGAATTTTTACAATATAAATATGGAATTGGTGATGAAGGTGATAAGAAAATAGAAATAACAGCACTTATCAATAACTTGTACGGCGAGACTATGACTTCGTATGAATCGGAAATTTTCTCGTCACTCATAAGTGCAGTTGATTACTATTGTGAGGCATATGATGGTACAAGATGGGCGGTAAGCGGTATAGATAGGGCAGGTTTGTCCGATGCAAGAACTAAATTGGAAAATGCGGTTAACAATGCTTTGGATGCCGGTCTCGGTGATAATTGGAAGATGAATTCGGAATGTACCGTAATAACAGATAAGTATACTTTGTTATTAAGTGACGATGCCGATGTTCCTTCCGGAATATATACATTAGGAATTAGAAATGATGGCGTTTATACGGTAATAGGTCCTGATAATGTTTTTGGTATAAAAGGAACATATAGAAATGTTGATAAAGATTTCAATCAAACAGATGATCCCGCTATGGAAGTTATTTACGAACTTGGCCTTACTGATTTTTCAGGCGGCGGAAAAAATGTCTTCGCAATAGATAGATCTGTCGCTCAAAATATATATTTAACAGATGATACCTCTTATATTACTCAACAAATACCTAATAAATCCGAAGGTAGTAGCGGCGGCGATAAGTCAGATAATACTGTTCAAACCAAAGTATATAATTTTGGTATTGTGATGGATGAGGATGTTACAACTTATGTAGCCAGAGGAAAAGGAACCAAAGTAACTATAGATATGGAAACAGGTGGAGCAGAGATATATGCAGAAGGAGCAAAATATTGGGGCAGCATGACAATATATGCAAACGGCTCTAACCTCTCGGACTCTTCCGGAGCCTCGACAATAAATTTTGATTCCGGATATATGACTGTTCACAATGGTCAGCTCGAAGTAACCAATAATTTTGAAGCTTCTTTCGCAGATGAACAATCCGCTACGAATTATGTAAGAAATTATATTGCTCCTAATTATACTGATGGTACAGGTTTACGTTTTGACAGTATAATTGATTCCGGCGGTAAGATTTTACCTAATGCCGGTGAATATCTTGCCGGTATGAAATTTAATGTAAATCCTCTGGATTATCTTGCTGTTATGAATAATATTCATGATGCAAATAATGACGAGGTTGGTTTCGGTATTAGATTTAAAACAGATAATGGTATTGCAAACCTCAATGATGCTTCCGGTATAGCAAAAATAACAACAAGTGATATTGATACAATAGACTTATTCTCGGAAAAACTTGAAAGCGGACAGTATATAGAGAACTTCAAAGTTTCCGGTTTAGTCGGTAATGCAGATGCAGGAAGAATAGAAGCAACGAATCTCGATCCTAACTTTAAGCCAAGCAAAGATGTAGAGTTGGCAACAGATGTTGTTGTCGGTGACAGAATATCATTGGGAACAATATTGCATAGAAACGGTGTAACTCTTTCTACAAATGAAAAAGTATATACTACAGGTCCTAACGGCGAAATTATTGAATTGGACGGTGCAACTTTTGGCGGTGATGAGGCCGGACATTTTGTGCTGGCAGACACTGTGTCATTGAGAGGTGCAGATGGTAAGCCTATTACTTATCAAAACGGTGATGATGTATTTAATATAGATAATATTGGTGCAGGAAGCGTTATCCAATTGAATCAGGATAAAAATGGCGGCGGATATGGCTTGAACGTACTATCAGGAAAATCAGATGTAGATGGTACAATGAAGGGTAGTGTTTTAGATGAAAAGGATCCTAATGCCGATAAGAATTTCCTTGCAGGAAAATCTTCAGCATTGTTTGATGGTAAATTGACGGAAGCTGAAGATGGAAAATCTACGACATTCGAAGGAACCATAACCGGTTGGAGTACTTCCACAATGGCTCAGGATTTTTCAAAAGATACATTTACAAGAGAAGGAAGTACTTGGAAAAAAGATTCTATAGTTGGTGGCAGAAGAGTAACAGAAGATGCAAAAGTAGATGCAACCGGTAATATAGATAGTAAATATTATCAGAAAACAGCTTGGGAAATAGTAGGCGGTGCTCTTGCCGTAGCTGCGGTGATTGCGGTTAGTGTTGTAGCTGCAATATGTACATTAGGTGCAAGTTTGGCGGTAGAAGCTTCTTTATTGGCTATGGTAGCAGTAGGTACCGCTGCGGGTGTTGCTGCTGCGATATTTGTAGCTCCGGCGGCATTTGAACATGGTGCCGGTATTGCAAGATGTTTTGAAACAGGCAACTATGATGATTTCGGTTCGAACTTATTAGGTTTAGGTATAGATTTATTCTCCGCATATATGATTGGCACTTCCGTAGGTAAAATGGGTGCCAGCTTATTACTTGATGGTGCACTGAAAGAGACGCTGAAAGCAACTTTTAAAACTGCAATGAAATATACCTTTGGAGGAGCTGTCGTAGGAGCTACTGCCGGTGGAATTATAGCCGGAGTCAACGGTGGTAATGTTTTGGAAGGAATAGGTGTAGGTGCTTTATCGGGAGCTCTTATAGGCTTCTCTACATATTTCGGGGCTAAAACTTTAGGTGTGGGTTTCAACACTGCAAGCGGATTCCTCGGAAAAGCAGGCCTTGTTACAAGATTTGCAATGAATACCGTATTGGATTCGGTAATATTAGTAAAAACTTCACAATCTTTTGTACATAATCTTTTTGTTGAAGGTGATTTAAGAGCTGCAGCATCAGATTTATTAATACTTGTTTCTGTAGGTATTATAAATCCTATATCTCAATATAATGGTGCATTAAAAGCAAGAAATGCAGCGCCGCCTTCTAAAGTAGATGCAAAAACTTTATTTGAAAGAGGTAAAGCAAATGTTACTGCCGGTCTTGTTGGCGGAAATCGTGTAACAAATGCTTTGTTTACAGGTTTATCGGTTGGTGTTGCTATACCGTTAATGAATTTAATGGGAACAATAGCTCAGAACTTTATGAATGGCAGAGAAATATTTGAAGGTATTGACTTAAAGGGATTAGCTGTTGAGTTTGGTATAGGTTTTGTTGCAGGATTTACTATAGGAGTGATAAATCCTCAACTCGGATATAATTGGTCAACAAGAAATATTTGGGGAACAATAGGAGAAGTGGTATACAATCCTGCGAGTGTTTTACAAAAAGGTATAACATCCGGTATAGATTTGATGAGATTTAATGTATTGTCACCTATATTAAATGCTATAGTTGCTCCTATTACAGGAAAAATTAACAATTGGTTGAATGCAGGTAATGAAGGTTATGAAGCATTTGATTACGGTGATTTCTGGAATAGTTGGGGAAAACAATTTAGCAGTATAGATGACAAATATAATTTAATGTTATTCGGTGATTTGGATGATCAAAACGGATGGGCAGCTGTTAAGAGTTCATTTGGAACAGGTTTCTTCCAAAGCCACTTCTTCGGTATGGCAATTCCGGGAGCAGCAATATTTAAAGCAGCCACATATGAAGAAGCAAGCCTTTTATCTAAAGTATTTACAGTTTGGGGTGAGGGTGGTATAACGGCATTACCAAGTTTGGTTCTTGGCGGTAAATGGATGAGCTTTACAGGTGGTGCTATTATGTCAATGATAACCAAACCTATAAATATGTTGCAATATTCAGTAGCAGAAAAATTGTTTGGCGGATTAGGTAAAAACTTGGATGATATGTTGGCTGATTCTGCCTTCTATGGCATGTTAGAAAACTTAGGATTGAGTTCGTTCCAAAAAGGAGAAGAAGAACAAGGTCTCTTTGAATATGTATTTGGATCTGCCGCTATGTTGTTCGTTCCTTCGGCTATGAGAGCTACAAGTTGGTCGACTGAAAGAGATATGTCTAAACTCAAAAAAGAAACAAAAGGCGGTACTTATTCCGAAACAGCCAAAAAGATACTTGAAAATCAAGATTATTTCAGAAATAAAAATGCTTTGGAAGTAGATATGTTGTTGGGTGCAGCAATTAGAGCAAGTGCTGCATGTGGCCAGCCCGAACTCTTGAAAAATTTATTTAAAGAAATAGTATACAACTATGGAGCCGGAGAAAGAGAAAAAGGTACCAAACTTGAAGGAGAAGTATTAGCACATTATCAACTCACAGCACTGAAAGTTATAGGATCCAATCCATCGTTGTTATACGATATTTTAAGTGATAGTAACAGTAACTATGGATTTGTTATTGAAAACGGTGAACAAGTTAGTGTTAAAGATGCTGTTATTTCCAATTTTGCTTCAGCAACAAAAGCTATGATAGAACAAGCTAAAACCGGAACTTTCAATATTAATGGAAGAGAATTAACTTATTCCGGATTATTTGATGAGTTTGCTAAGACCGATGCAGGTTTAGAAACAGGAATGAAGATATTAAGCGCATTGGATAAATTATATGCGGAAGATGCTCTTTATGCCGGTGTATTTATAGATGCTTTGACGGAAATATCCAAGAATCATGAAAATGTAAAAGACTTTGTTGAAACTCTTGAATGTAAGCAACAGCAAGAAGCATTAGAAAAAGCAAAGAGTGCTATAGAAACAACACATGATCAAATACGTGATAGTTGGAATAATCTTAGTGCAGAACAAAAGAAGGCTTATCATGATAGTGAAAGTTTATATTTGCTTTCGAAAATAAGTGAAGCTAAAGGAAGTTTAAGAATAGGTTTAACTCATTTCTTAGATTGGACAGATGTTGCATTGTTAAAAACTTTAGCATCGGATTCATTTAAAAATGTTATGCAGGAATATAATACAAAGATGGCCGAATTTACTCAGAATATTCAAGATAATTTGATGAAAGACGGCGAAGCTGCAAAACAATTTAAAGGTAAGGATGTTTTGGAAACTAAACTGGATTTAGGTACGGGAGTTAAAATATCGTTTGATATTCAAACTTTGGCTACCATGAAATTCGATTTGGCTCATGCAAGTATATACGGATATGGAGAAAGCGGAATATCTGCCAGTGCAGATTTGACAAAAGTATATCAAAATTTCTTCGGTGAAGACCAAAAAGTATACGATCCTGCAAAAGGTATAAGTGCTGCCAAAGATGGAAAAGTGTCTGCAACGGAAGAACAAATGGTAGCATTATTTAATTCCTGTTTGGAAATGCAAATAGGAAATTGTCTTAGTGGCGGCTATGGCTTCTCAAAGGAATTGTATGAAGGTATAAATGGTATATTCAACAATACTATTCTGAGAGCATTTAGAAACAATGCTGCAATATCCAGTGAAGACATGAAAGAAGTTTTGACAAAAATACAAGAAATTAATGTCTTTGGAACCGGAGCCGGAAAAACATCTGTTGTTGCTGTTTTATTCCCTTCATTGAAACTTGTTAACGACATTCAAGGGGAATTCACTATTATTTGTGCCGATATAGATACCAACGTTAATAATTTGTTAAAGAGAGTAGGCGGATTGTATGGTAATAAGTATGAGATGTTAAAAGCAGATAAAGATAACATTACATCCGATTTGACTACAAAGACCGCTTTATTTATGACATATACGGACTTTGGATTTGCTATGCTTGATGCAAATTCTCCATTAAAAGGTAAAGTCGGATTGATTTTGGGTGATGAAGCGGATATGGCGGTATATTTATCTAAGGTTATGTCCAGTTCTTCTTCGGGATTTGAATCTAAAGATTCCGATATGTATAAATTCTTCACTGCATTAACAGATAAAGACGGTAGTGGTCAATATCTGCAAAAAGCGGTTGAACAAATGCAAGGAGTATTAAAAGGCGATGCAGTTTACAAATCAATGTTGGAGAAATTAGATAGATTTAAAAACAACAGTCTAACAGAAAAAGATATTACGGATATAAGAACAGATTTGGAAAGCTTATTGGCTAAAGTAGGTGCAGATAGCTCTACGGGAATAAAGATAAAGTCAATCTTGGAAGGTTTCACTATTGTAGATGGCAGAGTTGTTGTTGCTGAAGGCTCTGCTTCCGCAGAAATGTTGGGCTTGGTTAAAGTTGCTTTGGAAATGAGTATTAATGAGAGAACGAAAGTTTTATTATCAAATGACAGTTACAGTGAAGTTTATAAATCTCAATATGAACAAATCTTAGAAGAATTTGTTAAAGAGATAAGCGGAGTAGGAAATAAGAATGATTTGTTTGGTTCAGGTTATTCATTACAAGAAGTTTTAAATAATGTTCTTATGTCTAAATTAACTTGGACATATGGTGTAGATTATGGTATAGGCAAAGCGGAGGATGGTTCTTATAAAGTTATGCTTATATGTAACGGTGCCCTTATAGATTTGGTTCCGGGTGTAGGTTATAAACAGATTGTTGAAGCGGAAATATTAAACGGAATGGTAAAGGGAGTAACGCCGGAAAGCATTGGCGGTATGACCGGTATAGGAGACAGAGAACACAGTTCCATTGCAATAATACAAGCAATAAGAGAAGCCAGTGGTTTTATAGGTTTAACAGGTACATATTCTGCTTCGGCACAACAAGCAATGGGATTTGATGCAAATTATTATACTCCTGCAACATCTGTAAAACTTACCGATGTAACGAGTTATGTTGATAAAGGTGATAAGGTTGTTGCATTACATATTTCTCAACCGGCACAAACATCATTCGGCGCATTTGAAAAAGCTATAGTATCAATTCTGAATGGTGATATCACAATAATGGCTTTGAATAATCAAGCTAAAATAGACTTATTTAAAGATTATACAAAGTTATTGGGTGTTCTTAGTGACAGAGATTGTTCAGTAGATGAAACAGGTCAGGCTATGGGTAAGGTTGCATGGTTCGATGCCGGAATGTCAAAAGAAATGGGTTTAATATATGCAGATAACAAAGCCGGACAATACAAATGCTTTATTGGAACATATGAGCAATTAGGTAGAGGTGTTGATATACACATTGAAAACGTTGAAGGTGTAGATAAAAATACACATGTTAATTTATATGCTGTTGATGCTCATCTCAGTTATAAATCAGCGGTTGAGCAATTGGTAGGTAGAGTATTGGGTACTCGTTTCAGTGATCAAGCACAAGTTACAACTGATGGTAGAATTATAAAGAATATTAATGTATATTTTGAATCCGATATTTCAACAATCAATACATATTATGCCGATAAAGAAAAAGCTGTTTTGAAAGAGAGTATTCCTTCTCAAGTTACAAATAATCAATATTTAGATTTGATTAATGCCAGAGTTTATGGCAGTGATTATAGCGGTAGGGAAGCCGAAGATAGAGTTGTTGCACAAAGCGGAGCACTTAATTACAATGCAAAAGGTGCGGCTTCTCAAGCAGACAGACCTTATGTTCGCTCGACAGCGGATTTAGAGGCATCATTGTCGAGAATGGGATTAAATTCTTCGGAAAGATCTGAAGTGGTAAGAGCATTGCAGACTCAAGGTTTGCATAATGGTTATGAATTGACAGAAAGAGGTTCTGTTTCTGTAGGTTATGCTTTGCAAATGTTGGGATATACACAAACCGGATATCCTGCAGGGAAATCTTCTGTTGCAACCATAAATGCTATTTTGGGTAACGATGTTAAAGATGTTCCTACGGTTGTAAATAAAGATGCTGTTATTTCTGCAATAAATAATGTTGTCAGATTACAAAGCAGAGATGTAAATTTATTAACAACTAACCAATCAAACGGAAATACGTTAAACGATATTATTTCAGTAATGCCAGTGGTACAAAGAGGAGCGGCAACGGATGCTGGAGTTGATATTGCAAGTGTAAGAAATGCATTATCAACATATAGCCACACCGGTGTTACGGGTGTAATGCCGCAATTTACAGTTCCTGAAATTAGTGCGGAAACAACTGCTTTACACCAGGCGGTACAACATAGAGATAATGTTCAACAACAACATCAGGAAAGAGCTGAAAATTTATCTGCTAACCCGATAGTAAGAGCTTTTGAAAATTGGGCAATGGGTGTTGAAAGCAGAAGAGCAGATTCTCAAGTAGCAAGAGCGGAGAAAGATTTGGCAGGTATTAAACAAAAATTGTTTAATGATTATATGAACGGAAATCTTGATGGACAGAATGTTCCTGTCGTATTAGCTATGTTTAATGACCAAACTGCAGCTCTGCAAAATGCGATACAGAACAGAACGGATATTCAACAACAACAGCAAGATAGAATGGAAAGTTTATCCACTAACCCGATAATAAGAGCATTTGAGAAATTTACAATGAGAATTGAAGCTAATAGAGCTAACTCTAAAGTAACGGAAGCGGAAAAAACTTTAAATGAAATGAAACAAAAATTATTTGAAGATTATATGAACGGAAATATTGCGGAACAAGACATACCTATTGTATTGGATATATTGAATTCTCAAATATCTTCCGGAAAGTTGGTATTTGGTAATAATTCTGTTGCACAAACATTGGAAAATTTACGTTCAAATGAAAACTTTAATGTTGATTGGGCAAAAACGGATAGAAGCAGAGTTTTACAGTATTTAGGCAATGGTGATATGGTTGGATTAACCGATTATTTGTCTACAACTCAAAGAGCCAAGATACCTGTATTAAGTTCGATGAAAGACAAACAACAGATGGCTCAAATAATCAAAGGAGAACAAGCTAATCCGATAGTAACAATGGCAACGAATATGCTTTTCTTGCCGGCAACGATTTTGGAATCGATTGTTACTTTATTTAAATCTCCGGCATTGAGTTTATCTGATGATCAGAAAACATTGTTGGAAGACTTAAGAGATAAAAAGAATGTAACCGTCAATGATGTTGTTAAATTGGCAAATACGGATATACCTAATTATTCTGCTACGACAATACCTACACAAGAAGAAATAGATAGAGCATCCGAAGAAAGATTAAGAAGCTTGTTTGCTATTATCAGACCGGATGTTTCCGCTGACACATTGTTGGCAAGATATCAATATGTTAGAGATAACAGTGAATTTGGAGTGCTTGATTCTATTACGGTAGATATGTTGGCAAATGATACTCTTTTTGATGGTAACATAGCAAACGGAAACTTCGAAGAAGAATATGGAAAATTATTAGGAAAACTTACATATGATGAATTGAAAGAATTGAGAAAGAATCTTAACAGTCCGGAAAGAAAAGCTTTGGCTAATGCAGGTATAAACTACAGCAGAAAAGAGAATAAAGCCGATAATGTAGCTTCGAATTATGCCTATGTGGTAAGATTCTTAAAGAGACAAGGATTAACAGATGAACAAGCAGAACAATTGGCCGGATCGTTTACATTGGAAGAATTAAATAGCACCTCGCTTGGAACAGCATTGGATTTAATGGTAGTACAAAAAGGCTTGATAAAGATAGATGCTGATACAAATACAACAAGAGAAGATTTGATAAAAGCTATAAGAAAATTGACAAATGAACAGTTGAGAAATGCAGGTGTTGAAATTGCGGATATAAGTCCGTTATTAACATGGGCAGGATTAGATGCGGGTCAAATACAAATGAACGATGGTGCTATAGCATTCTGGATGTCAAGATCGGAAGTTGTAAGAGAATTTGGAGATAAGATAGAATTTAAATACGAAGCCAGTATGGCTGATTTATCAAGTGTTTACTTCCAAAAAGATATTATGGGAGAAGATTACACAGTGACATTAAAGAAACAATTTGAGGGAATGACATATACGGATTATACGGAAACAGATGTTGCCGCGAAATTGAATTTGAAAGAGACAAGAGAATTCTTCAAATTTATAGGATTAGATTACGACAATGTTGTAGAGTCTTATGATAAGTTAAGAGAACAAACTAAATCGGGAAGATTAAGCGATATTGAAGCTGCAATTGCCGAAAATATGGCAGACAGAGCAATGGGAATAAAAGAATTTAATGAGGAAGTATTAAAACAACTTGCTGCTGCATTGAATAATTTTGCAGGAAGTGCGACATTAGCACAATTGTCAGATCCTAAATATGTTGCAGGTATGGAAGCTTTGATAGGTAGCGATTTAATTACTGTTGATGATGTTATAAGAGGTAAAGACTTAGTATCAACGATAAAAGAAAAATCGATAGGTGATGTAAGAAACATATTAGGAACTCAATATTATTCAGCTATGAGAGCATTTGGTTTGGAAAATGTGTTTGATAATGTTACCACGTTGGAAGAAAAATATACAAGTGATGCTGAAAGAGCAATAATAAGCGAAATGAAGATATCTGAATTAATTAACATAAATTCGTTATTAAAAGATGAGAATGTAATAAGAACAAGATTAACAAATTTTGCAAAAACAGCGACAATGGCTGATATAGAGAGAATAGCAGAAAGAGAAGCAAAAAAAGGAGAGAACAGAGATGCGATAAGAAGAAATATAGTCGGAATAGTTAATGACTTATTTAAAGATAAACATTTATACGGATATGCAACATATGATGATATCTCTAAAGAATTAGCAAAACAAGGAATTGATACCAAGGATATAGCAATAAAGACAATAATAGATAATTCTAATATAGTAGAAGAGGTAAAATTCCTGAAAAATAATCTTAATATGGATTCCGCAAAAATAACGGAAATAATAAGAAATGCAAAAGGAGTAAAGACCATAACGGATGCAATAAAAGGAATGACATTGAATGAATTCGAATCCTTAACTGAAGGAATGAGTCAAGAGAACAAAGATAAATTGTACGAATATCTCGGAATGAACAGAAAGACAATAGAAAAGAAAATAAGTGTATTAAGATCAAAGGTTAATACACCGGAAGAATTAGCAAAAGATGCTGTGACAATCGGTGAAATAGACAGAGCAAAAGATGTTAAAGTATTAGCAAACAGAGTAGATATAAGAGTGGAAAGAAATGGTTACCAGGACGTTACTGTAGAAAAATACTTAGGATTAAGCGAAGAAGATAGAGCAAAATACGGGAAAGACAAAGAAAGAATAGATAGAAGAATAAGAGAACTTACAAGTGAAGGCGAAGAACAAGTATTAAGAGGATACATAGTTGGAGAAATGAGTTTGAAAGATATACTCGGAGAAGGTGTAGCTGAGAAGAAGATCGCTGATATATTGGATAAAACTGATATGCATAAATATTACGATAAGACGAGAAGATATTATGAGAATATGACTGCGGAAGAATTTATGAAAGCAACACAAGTATTAAGAAAAGACGGTAAAGTAAATGTAACACAGACGACTGCAAAGAGAAGAGGAATATTGGGAGACGAAGGATATAAATCATTTATAACAAATTACAATACCTTAAGCAGAAAGGCAAGATTTAAAGAAGGAGTAAAAGGAGTAAGCGTAGAAGTATTGGAAGCAAGCAGTGCGGATGTATATAGAGCAATAGAAAAAGTAGCCGGTACAGGTAAATTAAACATAGAAGATGCTGCGAAAGTAGAGATAGTAAAAGAAGAACCTAAAGCAGAGCAGAAGGCTACAGTTGCTGAAGCAAAAACACCGGAACAAAAAGTAACAGAAACACCGGTAGTATCACAAGCAGAGGAAAAAGCAGATGTAGAAGATTGTGTAGATGTAGCGGTAGAGACAATGGGCAAGATAATACCGTTGAGAGCATTAACGGAATCAGCATTAAGAGCAACGCCGTATGCACAGGATAAATTGAAAGCAGCAGGAGTAGAAGATACATTGGAAGGAACAGAATTAGGCGAGTTAAGACAGAGAACAGGATTAAGATATGCTACATTATCCGAACAAGATATTGATTTAAGAAAACTTAATCCGAGAGAAGTTAAGAAAGCGCCTGTTACAGCTTATATACCGGAAACCGGAGAAGTATTAACAATAACAGGTATTAAAGCTGTTAAGGGAAAAGACATAAAAGATAGAGTGGTAACATACACAATAACAACACCGGAAGGAGAAGAAATATCCGGAGAGAAGAAGATAGGAACATTTGAAGAAGAAGGTTTGTCCGGAGTAGTTGTACCGTCAGCATTCATAGCATATAAAGAAAATGCCGGAAAAGATACGGGCCATGTTATAACCATAACAGAAATAGCCGGAGGATATTTAACCTACACAGGTACTGATGCAAACGGTAAGAAAATAGAAGAAACAATATCGATAGATGAATTCTTTAAAGAAAAAGGATTCACCGGCTTGATGTTGACACAGAAAGGACAAAAGGGTGTAAGATATTTGGACAGCGGGGTAAAAGAAGTAATAGAAGATATGTTCAAAGGAAAGAAAATGAACAGATATGGAGCCGGTAAAGAGATGTTAGCGAATATAATAGACGGAGTAACTGCACCGGGAGAATTGAATAAAGCATTGAAGTATGTATTATCAATATGGAATAAAGATGCAACAGCGATGTTAAAATATATAGGATTGGATGAAGGAGATTTAGGCAACAAAGAAAAGATAATACAAAATGCAACGAGAAAGATAACAGAGGCAATAGCATTAGGAAAAGAAGGTAAGTTAAGTGAAGCTGAAGTGAAAGTGGAAATAGAATTAGTAACTACATTGAGAGACTTGTTGATAACAACAGGTAGACAAGATGCTGATTGGTTGAAGACAGCAAGTGATGAAGAAATAATGGCAAAATTGATAGTAAGTAAAGCAGTAAATCAAAATGTGATAGTTAATATGTTTGAACAGGGTGTAAAGACATCGGTATCAGATGCAAAGGACGGAGATTTTGTAATAGATGTTAAGAAGTTACAGAGTACGATAGTAGATAAGAACTTGAAATTTGCAAAAGATGCAAAGATAGAAGATGTAATGGAATTGTTGGCCGGAGCAGATAAGAAATATATGACACCGATGATGAACTTCAGTTTGAGAAATATCCATGCGGTAGCTGCGGCGGCATAATCGAAAAAACGGCAATAACGAAAAAGGCAGATGAAAAAATCATCTGCCTTTTTTAATTGTAAAATAATATAATAATGGTATGATAAAAAATATAGTAAATAAATTCATAATTGAAGAATACAAATTGAAATATTTAATATTCTCGATAATATCGGGAATATTGCTTGCATTGTCATTTCAAAAATTCAATTTCTTTTTTCTGGTCTGGATAGCATTTGTTCCGTTGATATATTGTATATATAAAAACGATTTAAAGTTTTCAGCTTTATATAGCTTCATTACGGGAATAATGTATTCGATAATAGCATTTAATTGGATGTATTTGTTTTTGTTAAAAAATACGAGTTCATTTTCCGATTCTTGTACTATTTCAATGATTGTGTGGATATGTTTATCGTTATATTTTGTCGTTTGGGGGATAGGCATAAATTTTATAAAGAAAAAAAATAAAATTACATTGATTCTTTTTGCACCGGCTCTTTGGGTGTCATTAGAATATATAAGAAATTACTATTTCGGTAGCTTTCCTATAAATCTTTTAGGATATTCACAGAGTTCCGTTACACAAGTAATACAATTTGCCGACATCTTCGGAGTATTCGGAATTTCATTTATAATAATGTTGATAAATGTGTTATTGTTTTGTTGGATATGTAACAGAGAAAAAAAATATTTGTTAATTGTAATATTCGTTGTTTGTTCTATGTTTGTTTACGGTTATATAAGAATAAATCAAATATCTCAAATAAACAATGAAAAAGAGATTAAAATCGGCATTGTTCAACCTAACATTGAACAAAAATATAAGTTTAAAAAACGTTATGTGAAAAAGATTTTATATGATTTAAAACAAGCAGGAATAAGCCTCGAAAATAAAAATTTAGATATCGTATTGTATCCGGAAACGGTTTTGCCGAAGAATATAAAAGAAAATCAAGATGTTAAAAATTTTGTAAATAATATCTCTCCTTGGTCGAATTATACATTGATTGGCGGTTTTGATGTGGAAAATTATAAAGTATATAATTCAATCTTTGTTGTATCTAACATTGGAGAAGTGATAGATAGTTACAGAAAAAAACATCTGATATTGTTTGGAGAATATGTTCCTTTTGAAGGACTGTTAGCGAAAATGTTCTCTAAATTTATTACGGATAACAATTTAACAAAAGAAATAGAACTAAAAGCTTTTACATTGGATAAATGTAGTTTGGGTATAAATATCTGTTCGGAAAATTATTATCCTTACTTATCGAGAGAATTAGTTTTGAAAGGAGCAAATTTATTAACCACACATTCAAATGATGCTTGGTGTGACGGCCTTTCATATCCGTATCAACATTTTGTTCTAAATATTTTTAGAGCAATAGAAAACAGAAAGTATCTTATTGTTGCTTCAAATACCGGAATATCTGGAGTGATTGCGCCAACGGGTAAAATTGTAAGACAAACAAAAAACCAAGAACAAATAGTTTTAGAAGAAACGGTTTATACAAATAATTACATAACAATATATGATAAAATCGGAGATTTGTTTGTGTATTTGTGTATGGCATATGCTGTGATAATATTGCTGATTTACGGAATATTTAGAAAAAGAAAAAATGTTTAAAAAACTTTTTATATCAAAAACCAAATTATCAATTTTTATCTCGATACTTATTTTAATATCAATTTCCGCAATAATTTTTTATAAAGCCGTTAATTATAAAACCATCATGGTAGAAGATCTTTTATTTTCTTCTCAATATTATGAACAATTTCAAAATGAAGGTATAATAAAGAAAATTTTTACTACTTCCGTGTATTTTGATAGAGTAAAATATTTATATAGACCGATTTTTATTTTATCTTTTTATATTGATAGTAAAATTTCTTCGGGTAAAGTTAATTTAAAAGTTAATCATGCCACAAGTTTGTTGTTGCATCTTTTATGTATATTAATATTTTTTTATTTTTTGGTTGATTATTGTGATTTTAAATTATATTTGGCTCTGTTTGGTTCTCTGTTTTTTTCAATAAATATATTTTCTGTTTGGAGTGCGGTATGGCTTTCCGGAAGATGTGACCTGTTATTATTTTTGTTTGGGTTTTCATCTTTTATCTTTTTCATAAAATCAAATGAAGAAAATAATATTTATAAGAAGACTGCTTTTTTGTTCGTACATTTTATTTTGTTTTTTTTAGCTCTTTTATCAAAAGAAACGGCAGTTGCTTTACCGATTGTTTGTGTAATTTTTGCATATGTTAAAGGGTATAAAAGAAAACTTGCTTATTTGTTTTATATTTTGGTGTATCTTTTGTATTTCTTTTTATATAGTAACGACGTTAATATTGTAAAACAGTTTATAAGTTTATTTAGGCCAAGAGATTTTTTCTACATGATTTGTGATTATTTGTCTGCGCCTTTTTATTTTTCAAGGCCAAAAATAATTTCCGCTTATGATGATGTAATGGTACTAAAAGGAATAAGTATAATAATATTTTTTTTCATAGCAGTTATAAACTTAAAAGAAAAGAAAAAGATATTATTTTATATTTTGTTTGCAGTATTGTTTTTTTTACCGACGGTTTTGGGAAAAAGAATTACCTTTCAGGGAAACAGAATGTATTTACCTATGGCAGGTATTATAATATCTCTTCTTTATATTATAGAGGAGTTTTGTAAAAACAGTAAAGTAAGAGTCAAGATTTGTACAATGTTCTTGATAATATTTATGATTATTAACTCAATATATATAAGTAATGTTATGAAGTTTGCATATAACGATGATACTGTGATAAATATAATATATGATGAATATAAAAGAAATGTTAAAAGGAGAAAAGAATCGTTGGATGTTATATTTTTCTTGATTAGACATTATAGAACGTACGGATATGATGAAGAAGCAAAAAATATAAAAGATAAAATTTTTGGATTTAATTTCGCAGACAAAAAAAGAAAAAAAATGAAAAGCTCTCAAAAACAATAGCTTTTCATTTTTGCGATATAACTTTTAGACTATCAGAAAGATTTTGTTTCCTTTTAGATTAATTCAGTTTTCTTTTTTTCTATTTTTAAAATAACAACAAATGTAACTATGTTTATAAACAATAAAACACAGGATGTTGTTATGCCTACTATAGCATTTAAAAATACAGATAAAATTATTCCGATAATAATATCAAGTACAAACAATATGTAAAAAAATATTTTTAAACCTTTTGCCATAACTAATACTCTTATTATCCTTTATATTGTCTTACCAAATATATAAGTTTACCGACTATATCTATATCGTAATCGTCGGAACTTAATGTAGGGTATTTAGGATTTGTGGACTTTAAGAATATTTTACCTTTTTCTTTAAAATACATTTTTACTGCGGATTCATTATCTACCAAAGCTACAACGATATCTCCGTTGGAAGGTTGTTCTCCTTTAGAAACTACGATTGTATCTCCTTCAACTATTCCGGACGGTTCCATGCTGTCGCCTTTTACTTTCAAAGCAAAACATTGTTTGTTTCTTGTAATATCAGTGTTTATATAAATATAATCACTTGCATCTTCAATTTGTTCCAAAAAAGTTCCGGCATGAACAGTTCCCAAAACCGGTACTTGACTAAAAGTTTTCCTGTTGGGAAAATCTATTCCTCTTGATAAAGATCCTCTTTTTACCAAAAAACCTTTAGAAAGAAGTGCTCTTAAATGTTGTTGAACAGAACCTATAGATAATTTAAAATTTTTTGCAATTTCTCTAACGGTAGGCATCATTGCATTGTTGGTGTGAAATTTTCTAATAAATTCCAAAACTTTTTCTTGCTTTTCCGTAAGTTCTTTTTTCATATAACCTCCAAAATAATATTAAATATTATACAATATTATAATATACATTTGTATTTTAGTCAAGTCCCTGTGAAAAATCTTAATAAGACTATTAAAAATAGTTTTTTTTTAATATAATAATAATGTTTATATTTTAAGCGTAACATTTGTTTTTTTTGAAACCGGGTGAAACAATAATGATGGTGCGGTAGTCTAAATGTTGTGCTTGATATATTTGTGGTAGTAAGAAGTAAGTATTTTAGAGGAGAGTTGTTGAAAATGAAAGCTTGTAAATTTGTCGTATTATTTGTTTGTTGTTTATTAGTTTTAGGTGCTTGCAAACAAAAAGGAGATGTTATTGCTAAGGTTGGTAGCGACAGTATAACAACCGAAGATTTTTCTGAAAGAGTAATGGCTGCACCTCCGGCATATCAAGCATATATTAATACGGAACCGGGTAAAAAACAATTTATCGATTTATTGGTTAGAGAAAAATTGATATTGGAATCCGCAAAACAAGCCGGTGTGGATAAAAGAGAAGAATACAAAACCTCTATACAAGACTTCAAAGATGAACAGAAGAAACAATTAAAAGATTATGAAGATGGTTTGATAATAGAAATGTACATTAAAGAAGTTCAGGAAAATATGATATCCGCAACAGATGATGAAATAAATAAATATTATGAAGAACATAAAACCGATTTTACAAATCCTGTAGCGATAATTGCAAAACATATTCTTGTTCCTACAAGAGAAGAAGCCGAAATTGCTTATGACAGAATAAACAAAGGGGAATCTTTTGATGTTGTAGCAAAAGAAATGTCTACAGACAAAGTTTCGGCACAAAGAGGCGGACAAATCGGTCCTTTCAGAAGAGGGGAACTTGTAAAAGAATTTGAAGAAGTTGTATTTAATTTAAAAGATGGTGAAGTATCTGATATCGTTGAAACACCTTTCGGATTACATATAATAACAAAAGTTTCCGAAGAGAAATTACAGCCGATACCGGAAGATGTTGCAAAGGCCGAAATAAAGGGTATTATAGAAAAAACAAAATTTGAAAAATGGTTTGAAGATGCAAAAAAGAAATTAAATGTTTCTGTTGATTATTCAAAATTGGATAACATAAACGGTTCAGGTCTTGCGGATACAGTTGATGTACAACAGGAAGATCCGGATTTAAAAGAGTTTTCAAATTAGTATTTGGTTATAGGGGGATAATAAAGTGAAAAAATTTTTATCATTAGTATGTATGATGTTTCTTGTCGGAGGAGTTGCTTTTTCCGAAGAAGTTGTAGATAAAACATTAGCAATAGTTAACGGTGAGCCGTTGATGAGTTCGGAATTTGAAAAGATTGCTGAACCTATGGTTCAACAGTATATGGCAATGACACCGGTAACGGAACAATCCGATTCAAAAATAAATGAGTTGAAGAATCAAATCTTGGAACAAAGAATAGATCAAATGGTTCTAACTCAAGAAGCAAAAAAACAAAAAATAAAAGTTGTAAAAAGAGAATTGGATGAAGCAATAAATCAAGTAAAGAAAAGATTTCCTAACGACGAAACTTTTCAATCTGAATTAAAAAATGAAGGTTTGACTCAAGTTCAATTCGAAAAAAGAATAGAAGAACAATTGATGGTTCAAAAACTTGTTGAAAAGGAAATGAAAAATAATATTAAACCTCCAAGTGAAACAGATGTTAAAAAATTCTATGATAATGTAAGAGCAAAAATGAAAGGTGAAAAACTCGGACTTTCTAAAGAAGACGAAGAAACTGTTGATGCGGTTGCAAAATTGTTGAAAAGAATGTCTTCTGAACAAGTAAGATTAAACCAAATTTATATTAAGTGCGATAAAAACGCAACTCCTCAAGAAAGAAAGGCTGCAGAAGGCAGAGTTGCAAGTGTTAAAAAAGAGTTGGCTTCCGGTGCAAGTTTTTCAGCAACATCCGAAAAATATTCGGAAGATTCTTTACTTAAACAAAGAAAAGGTGATATGGGTTTTGTAGTAAAAGGTGATTTGGATAAAAGATTGGAAGAAAAAGCTTTCAGTATGACTGTAGGTCAATATACAAAAGAACCTGTGCAAACAGATTCCGGATATCATTTTATAAGAGTAACCGAAAGCAGAGCAAGCCAATCTTTTACATTTGAAGATGTTAGAAATGATTTGGCAGAAGTTTTGTACAGACAAAACGGTAAAAAACTTTACGATAAATGGGTTGAAGGTTTAAAAGCAAAAGCAAATATAAAAATTAACCAAGTTTGGTAATAGATGTTAAAACCGAAAGTAGCAATAACAATAGGTGACCCGGCAGGTATAGGTCCGGAAATAGTTTTTAGGGCTGTAAATTCTTTGAAAGTTCAAAGGGTTTGCAGCCCTGTTGTTGTCGGTGATAAAAATGTAATATCAAAATATTTTGATATAAACAAAAAATCAAAAAAAGCAGAATTTGTTTTTTCTTCAAACTATTCCGAAAAATTTGTTTTAGGAAAGCCTTCAAAAATATCTGGACTTATTGCTTGTGATGCCATAAGACAGGCAGTAAAAATGTGTATGAACGGGCAAGCAAAAGCTATGGTTACCGCTCCCGTATCTAAAGAATCGTTTAAATATGCCGGTTTAAAATATTCAGGACATACGGAATTTTTAGCTGCACTTACAAAAACAAAAAATTATTGCATGATGATGATTTGCGATAACATAAATTCCGTTATGGTAACAAGACATTTGCCGACATCAAAAGTTTCGTCTGTTTTAAATAAAAAAGATATTGTTTTAACAACCGCACTTTCAGCAGAATTTGTTAAATCTTTTTTAAAAAGAAAACCTAAAATTTTGGTATGTGCATTAAATCCTCATGCCGGTGATAACGGAATTTTAGGCGATGATGAAAAGAAAACAATCATTCCTGCAATAAATATTTTAAAGAAAAAAGGGTACAACATTTGCGGACTTTACCCGGTAGATGTTGCATGGGCAAAGTTCTTAAAATATAAGTATGATTTGATTGTTGGAATGTATCACGATCAAATAATGTTACCTTTAAAAATATTAAATCCTAAAAAAATAGTTAATGTTACCGCAGGACTTCCTTTTGTAAGAACTTCACCCGGACACGGAACGGCTTTCGATATTGCAGGTAAAAATGTTGCCGATCCTTCATCCATGGAAGAAGCAATCTTAAAAGCAATTAGCAATTAGCAACTTTTGTCATTGCAAAGGGCTTTTGCCCTGTGGCAATCTATAGATATGTCTTTTAAAATTTCTCATTTACAAGCAAAAAAGCCATTCGTTTGAAAAATTTAAAGCCGTGCTCCAACTTGAAAAATCCTAACTGCCTAATGTAACGGATTTTTCTTCAATCATGTTCGCACTAAAAAACTTTTTTTGATTTATAGTTTTTTGCTTTAAATTTTTCTACACTCATAGACGGCTTTAATCATGCTTGTAAACGAAAATTTTAAAAGTTTTATTAATTGTAAATTATTGTACATTGCTTTTGCTGTTGACTTTTTAAAATAATTTAATTATAATAATCAAGCTAAATTGGTAAAGAAGTCGTCCCGACTCACCTTCACCTTATTTTTAGGGAAAAGGTTTTAGAAGTTTAGAATTATATTCTTTATATATAGGGACGGGTATCTTTATCCGTTCTATTTTTTTTATTTTTGCAGGTGAAAGTCCTGCGAGGGGGATTGTATAGATATTCGAAGATATCGTACTAATCAGTACATAAGAGTACCGGAAGTAAGACTTATTGATGAGAAAGGTGAACAAGTAGGTGTAGTACCAATAGCGGTTGCTTTACAAAAAGCAAGAGATGCAGGGCAAGATTTAATAGAAATTGCGCCACAAGCTAAACCGCCTGTATGTAAAATTATAGATTTTTCAAAGTTCCGTTATGAAATGGCGAAAAAAGAAAAAGAGTCTAAAAAGAAACAGAAAAATATGCAGTTGAAAGAAGTTAGACTCAGAACAAGAATTGCCGAAAACGATTTTAACGTAAAGTTAAAAAAGATAAGAGATTTTCTTGAAGACGGAGATAAAGTTCAAATAACCGTTATGTTTTCGGGAAGAGAAATGCAGCATAAAGATTTAGGTCTTGCCGTATTGGAAAAAGTTCAAACGGCAGTTGAAGATATAGCAGTAGTTGAAGGAAAATTGTCTTCTATGGGAACAAGGTCTTTTGCAACCTTAACCCCTAAAAAGAAAGATTCTAAAATTAAAAAATAAAATATTGGAGGAATGCTAATTATGCCTAAAATGAAAACTCACACCGGCGCAAAGAAAAGATTCAGAGCTACCGGAACAGGTAAATTGAAGTATAAAAAATCAGGTAACAGACATTTACTTACCGGAAATCCTGGCGGAACAACAAGAAAATTGAGAAAATCTCAAATAGTAGATGGTACTGATATGAAAAGAATGGCAAAGTTTATGCCTTACGCAAAGTAGTTTTTTGTTTTAAGAAAATTAAGGAGAAAAGATAATGAGAGTAAAAAACGTTGTTCAAACAAGACAAAGAAAGAAAAAAGTCTTTAGACTTGCTAAAGGTTACTATTCAGATAAAAACAATCGTTGGAGAATGACTATCCAACAAGTTGAAAAATCTTTGGTATATGCATATAACGACAGAAAAGACAGGAAAGGAACATTCAGAAGAATGTGGATAGTAAGATTGAATGCTGCAGTAAGAGAAGAAGGTTTATCTTACAACAGATTTATTTCCGGTCTTAAAAAAGCAAACGTTATTTTGGATAGAAAAATGCTTGCGGAAATTGCAGTTACCGATAATGCAGCATTTAAACAATTGGTAGAAATAGCAAAAGCTGCATAATAGCGGATGAACGGATCACCTGTTAAAACTATAATTTTATTTTTTATAGCTTTAATAATTTTGGGAACAGCATTGTTGTGCCTACCTTTTGCAAGGCAAGATAGTGCTGCTTTCTCGGTGTTGACGTGTTTGTTTACCGCTACATCGGCAGTTTGTGTAACGGGTTTAACAGTTGTAGATATAGGAACTTACTTTACTCAATTCGGGCAAATAATAATACTTTTGTTATTGCAAATCGGCGGTCTTGGGTACATGTTGGTTTCAACAGGATTAGGTCTTTTAATAGGCAAGATGGCTTTAAAAGACAGAAAAATAATGCAGGAACTTTTTGATATAAGTTCTTTCAGTGAGCTCTTTAAATTATTAAAAAAAGCAGTACTTATTGTGCTTAATATAGAGTTGTTGGGTGCTATAGTTCTTACTTTCGGTTTCATGAAAGATTTCCCTTTGGGAAAAGCAATATATTGCGGAATATTTCATTCCGTATCCGCTTTTTGTAATGCGGGTTTTAGCCCTTTCGGTAACAGTTTGGAAGGATTTTCAAGTAACCCGACAGTACTTTATACTGTTGTAGCACTTGTTGTTTTGGGCGGACTCGGATTTTTTGTATTAGTGGATGTAATGGATAAAATCAGAGGCAAAAACATAAAACTTACTTTTCATTCAAAAGTAATTTTATGGATGACCGCACTCTTAATAGGATTGGGATTTGTTGCTTTTTGTGCAGGCCAGGCTTGTACATTTATAAATCATGATTCTTCTTGGGGTTGGGTTGTAAACAATTCGATTTTCCAGGCAATAAGTTCAAGAACGGCAGGGTTTAACTCTTTGCCGATGTCTACCATGACAACATTTACCGCATTTTTCTTAATAATGTTAATGTTTATAGGCGGCGGACCGGGCAGTACTGCCGGAGGTATAAAAATTACCACCTTAACATTGGTCTTTGTATTTATAAGAAGTGTTATAAAAGGGCAGGATGATTATGTCCTTGCCAAAAAGAGTATGGATTACGATTTGGTAAGAAAAGCTCTTTTAGTGTTTATACTTATGATAGTGTTGGTTGTATTGTTTATTACTTTGATGTTGTTTGTAGAGCCGCAACTTGACACATTAAAAGTTATATTTGAAGCGGTATCCGGTTTTTGTACCGTAGGATTGTCGCTTGGTATTACTTCGCAACTGTCTGTAACGGGCCGAATATTGTTGATATTGGCCATGTTTGTAGGTAGAATCGGAGCAATAACGATACTTATATATTTAATGAACAGAAAACCTGTTGCAAACAATATAAAATATCCTGAAGGCAGAATCCTTATAGGATAAAAACTGTAACAAACGGAGAAATTATGGCAAAAAAACAATTTGGAGTGATAGGGTTAGGAACATTCGGTTCAAATGTTGCAAAAGAATTGGCAGCAAGAGAATTCCCTGTACTTGCGATTGACCATAAAGAAGAAGTAGTTAACAGAATAAGTTCTTTTGTAACACAGGCAATAGTAGCAGATGCAACCGACGATATTGCTTTAAAAGATGCCGGGATTGCAGACTGCGATACAGTTATAATTTCTATGGGTGAAGATATTGAAACAAGTATTCTTGCAACACTTATAGCAAAAGATTTGGGAGTGCCTAACGTAATTGTAAAATGTACAAGTATGTGGCATTCTAAAATTGCAGTAAAGATAGGTGCCGATAAAGTTATTTATCCGGAACTTGAAATGGCAAAAAAACTTGCGGAAAGTATGGCAAGTCCGAATATATTGGAACAGATAGAGTTTTCTAAAGATTATAATCTTGTAGAAATAATTGCTCCGGAACCTTTTTGGAAAAAGACAATAAAAAGTGCAAACATAAGAAACAAGTACGGAGTAAATATAATAGCAATAAAAAGAAATGTTCCTTTTGTAAACGATGACGGACAAAGTGATATTAAAGAAGAAACAAATATTGCTCCCGGTCCGGAAGACGAAATATTGGAAAACGATATTTTGGTGGTTGTAGGAAAAGATGAACAGTTAAAAAAGTTTAAAAAGTTGTAGGTTATATATGGCAGAAGAAAGTACACAGGAACAATTGTTGGAGTTGGCGAACTTTTATTTTTTGAACAGTAAGTTTGAAGAAGCTGAGATAGAGTTTTATAAAGTGTTGGAAAAAGATCCTAAATGTTGGCAGGCATATTGCAGTTTAGGATTGATATATGAAGAAAGACAAGATTTTGTTAAAGCAAAACAGATGTACGATAAAACGCTTGAATTAAATAAAGAAAACAAGGTCGCAAAAGAACATATTAGTAAAATTACGGGAATGAACAATGAATAATAATATCAGTGGAATACTTAATGAAGCATTAAATAAGCTTCAAGCCGCACAACTTGCAGATATTGAAAATATCAAAGTTGAATATTTGGGTAAAAAAGGTAAAATTACCGAAATTTTAAAATCTCTTTCTTCGTTATCGATAGAAGAGAAAAAAGAAGTAGGTTCGCAGGTTAATTTGGCAAAAACACAACTTAACGAAGCGATGGAAGCAAAGAAAAAAGAGATAACAAACAAACTTTTAGAAGAAAAAATGAAAAATGAAAAGATAGATATATCTACGGCTTTTTCATTTAATTTTCCTAAAGGTCATTATCATATAATAAGTAAAGCAATAGAAGAAATGAGTGATATATTTGTTTCTTTAGGATTTAATGTTACCGGCGGCAGAGAAATAGAAACCGATTGGTACAATTTTGAAGCATTGAATATTCCTAAAGATCATCCCGCAAGAGATACTCAAGATACATTTTATCTTGAAAATTCGGAAAACTTGTTGAGAACACAAACTTCTGCAGCACAAATACATATCATGGAAGAATCAAAACCTCCTATAAAAGTTATTGTGCCGGGAAGAGTTTACAGAAACGAAGCAACAGATGCTTCACATTCCGCAATATTTCACCAAATAGAAGGACTTGTAGTTGGTGAAGATATTACATTTGCACAACTTAAAGGAACATTGCAGTTATTTATAAACAGATTATTTAATCAGGAATTACCTATACGATTTAGACCTTCACATTTCCAGTTTACCGAACCGTCTGCGGAAGTGGATATGAAATGTGTATTCTGCGGCGGTAAAGGTTGCAGAGTTTGTAAAGGCAGCGGTTGGATAGAAGTGTTGGGATGCGGAATGGTACATCCTAATGTTTTCAGAGCAGTAAAATATGATCCTGAAAAATATACGGGATATGCCTTCGGGTTGGGCGTTGAAAGATTTGCAATGCTTAAATACGGAATTGATGATATGAGAGTTTTATACGAAAACGATTTAAGAGTGTTAAGACAGTTTTAGAAGATTGGAAGATTTGAAGATTAGAAGAATAGAAGAAAAGAGGAAAATATAAAAAATGAAGATTTCATATAATTGGCTAAAAGAGTTAGTGGATTTTGATATGGAGCCGCAAGACCTTTGCAAGATGCTCACATTTTTGGGTGTTGAAACAACGGTTGTAGGTGGCGGAACGAACTGGTCCGGAGTTATTACGGCAAAAGTTTTAGACAGGCAAAAACATCCTAACTCGGATCACCTTTCAATATGTAAAGTTAACGATGGAAAAAAAGATTATCAAATCGTTTGCGGCGCGCCCAACGTTGCAGCGGGTCAAACTGTACCTCTTGCATTAATCGGTGCGGTTTTGCCGGGAAACTTTACTATAAAGGCATCTAAAATAAGAGGTGTATCTTCCGAAGGTATGATATGTTCTAAAGAAGAGTTGGGATTGGAAGAAAGTTCCGACGGTATAATGGTGTTGGATGAAAAAACTCCTTTAGGGAAAAAGCTTGAAGACGTTTTGGAAAAGCAAGATACAATTTTGGAAATAGAAATTACTACAAACAGAGGCGATTGTTTAAGTCATTGGGGAGTAGCAAGAGAAATTGCTGCAAAATTACAAAAAATCGTTACATTGCCTCCGCTTAAAACAGCAAAATATACCGAAAAAAATCTTGTTGAAGTAAAAGACAAAGATTTGTGTACAAGATATATCGGTTGCCATATAACAGGTGTAAAAATTGCACCTTCTCCTAAATGGATGAAAGATAAACTTGAAAGTTGCGGAGTAAAATCAATTAACAATGTTGTAGATATTACCAACTATGTTATGTTGGAATTAGGTCAACCGTTACATGCTTTTGATGCTACCACTCTTTCAGGCGGAAAAGTTGTAGTAAGAAGAGCAAATGACGGTGAAAAGTTAGCAACACTCGACGGAAAAACTCACGAGTTGGATAAAAATAATCTTGTTATAGCAGACGGTTCAAAAGCACTTGCAATAGCGGGTGTTATCGGAGGACAAAGTTCTTCAATAACCGATGCAACAACAGAAGTGTTTTTGGAAGCGGCAGTATTTAATCCTGGAAGTGTTAGAAAAACAGCAAGAAAATTAAACATTTCCACCGATGCATCTTACAGATATGAAAGAGGAACATCTTGGGAAGTTGCCGAAATGGCAAGTTGGAGAGCATTAAATCTTATAACGGAACTTGCCGGCGGAAGACTTGAAACGAGAGAAGATTATAACAGTCCCGACAACGAAAAAGTCATAATAAATTTAAGAGTGGAAAGAGTAGAAAAACTTTTAGGATATGCTGTTGATGAAAAGACAATAGCAAATATATTAAGATTTTTAGGTATAGAAATAAGTTCAAAAGTACAGAATGTTATTATAGCAGAAGTTCCTTCTTACAGAAATGACATCAAAGAAGAAGTTGATTTGATAGAAGAAATTGCAAGAGTTGACGGTTATGAAAAAATTCCTATGGATATAGATTCGGGTATAAGTTCAACCGAGCAAAAAGGATCGGATAAATTAGTAAAACAAATAACAAATTCTTTGGTTGGTCTCGGGTTCTGCGAAGCCATGAATTATAGTTTTGCCGAAATAAAAGATTTGGATAAATTGCATTTAAAATATACGTACAAAATAGCAAATCCTATATCAAAAGAAAATGAAGTTTTAAGACCTTCTTTGTTAACCGGTCTTATGAAAAATTTCGATTTTAATGTAGGGCAATCAACGACGGATATAAAATTGTTTGAAGTAGGTAAAATATTTGATGATAAAGGCGAAAGAAGAGTTTTGGGAATTCTTATGTCAGGCCCTGTATGGCAACCATGGTGGAACTGGGAATCATCAAAACAAAATCCTAATTTTGATTTCTATTTTGCAAGCGGTGTTATATCTAACATATTGCCTTCAAAAGAGTTTACAATAGCCGAAAACAGAACGCCTGCAAAATATTATCATCCTGGAAAAACCGCAGCAATAGTTTATCACGGTAAAGTTGTAGGACAGTTCGGCGTTTTAAGACCGGACATTGCAGAAAGCACAAACGATGAAGTTATATATGCTGAAATTGAAATAGAAAATATAGAAAAGAATTATAAGAACAAAATTAATGCTTACGAACATGTAGCAAAGTTCCCTGCGGTAAAAAGAGATATTTCCGTTGTTGCAGATAAAACAATTAAGTTTGAAAAGATAGAAAAAATTATAAAACATGTAATGAAAGACGGCGGAATATTAAAAGATTGGTCATTGTTTTCCGTATATGAAAACGAGAAGTTGGGTGCAGGGAAAATAAGTTATTCGTTTAGATTAACTTACAGACACAACGATAAGACATTGAACGATACGGAAGTAAATAAAGATATCGCAATTCTTTTGGAAAAGTGGAACAAAGATTTGGGAATATCTTTAAGAAATTAAAATTTTTGTATTTTTATAATCCTATAGTTAGCGAAAGAGTGGACTTTCTGTTGACTATGAGCCCAAAATTATATAAAATACAAATTTAATATACTAAATAGGTAGGTTCGACTAAAATGAAGAATGGTAAAACTTATCTTCCAAAAACGGAAGAAATAACAAGAAAATGGCATTTTATAGATGCTGATGGTCAGGTATTGGGAAGATTGGCAGTAAGAGTAGCAGCTTTATTAAGAGGAAAAAGAAAAGCAATTTATACATCTCATATAGATTGTGGAGACTTTGTTGTATTAACAAACGTTTCAAAAATTGTTCTCACGGGAAAGAAACTTGAACAAAAAACAGCTTTTTCGTTCTCAGGTTATCCCGGTGGAGCAAAATTAACTCCTTATTCAAAATTAATGGCAGAAAATCCTGAAAAGGCAGTAAGAATTGCAGTAAAAGGAATGTTGCCACAAAATAAATTAGCAGATAAACAAATGAAAAGATTGAAACTTTTCAAAGGTGCAGAACATACTCACCAAGCACAAGCAGTTACAAAATAAGGAGAAATAAAAAAATATGAATACAGGTTATTTAAAAGCAGGAAGAAGAAAAAATGCAGTTGCAAGAGTAAGAATGTCTGAAGGTACAGGCAAAATTGTTATAAACGATAAAACCGTTGAAGAATATTTTAAAGGTTTACAAAGAAATACAAAGATTGCTTTGAAACCTATCGAAGTATGGTCCGGTTCAAAGAAATATGATATCTATGTAAATGTTAACGGTGGCGGAGTTTCAGGACAAGCAGGAGCAGTTAGCCATGCATTAGCAAGAGCAATCTTAACAATAGATGAATCTATGAAAGATACATTGAGAAAAGAAGGTCTTTTAACCAGAGATCCCAGAATGGTAGAAAGAAAGAAACCTGGAAGACCAAAAGCAAGAAAGAGATTCCAATTCTCAAAGAGATAATACTTATTGCAATATACAAAAGGAAGGAGAACGAATCTCCTTCCTTTTTTTTGTTCTCATAAAAATAAAAAAGCAGGAAGAAAAAAATCTTCCTGCTTTTTATTATAATCAATACTAATTATACTAATCCGTGAGCCAACATTGCTGTTGCAACTTTGGTGAAACCTGCAATGTTTGCACCGTTAACCATGTTGCCCGGTGTACCGTATTCTTCTGCAGCTTCTTTAGCATTTTTGTGAATGTTGATCATAATTTGATGTAATTTATTATCAACTTCTTCAAATGTCCAAGAAAGTCTTTGAGAATTTTGTGCCATTTCAAGACCTGATGTTGCAACTCCGCCTGCGTTGGATGCTTTACCCGGAGCATAAGCAATTTTTGCATTTATGAATGCTTCTACTGCATCCGGTGTTGAAGGCATATTAGCACCTTCTACAACTGCAATTACACCGTTTTTCAAAAGTGTCTTTGCCGCTTCACCGTCAAGTTCGTTTTGTGTTGCGCATGGTAATGCGATATCGCATTTTATTGTCCAAATACCTTTGCAACCTTCCGTATAAACTGCACCCTTCTTCAAGTTTGCATATTCTTTTATTCTCTTTCTTTCAACTTCTTTCAATTGTTTTACTATAGATAAATCGATTCCGTCTTTATCATATATATATCCGTTGGAATCTGACATTGCAACAACTTTTGCTCCCAAACTTTGAGCTTTTTCTACTGCATATATTGCAACATTTCCGGAACCTGAAACTACAACTGTTTTTCCGTCAAAAGAAGTTCCTCTGTCTTTCAACATTTCGTTACAGAAATAAACAACTCCGTAACCTGTTGCTTGTGTTCTTGCGAGTGAACCGCCGTAGGTAAGACCTTTACCTGTTAAAACTCCGTGGAACACATTTCTTATTCTCTTATATTGACCGAACATATAACCGATTTCTCTTGCACCGGTTCCGATATCTCCTGCAGGAACATCTGTATCTGCATCGATATATTTGCAAAGTTCTGTCATAAAGCTTTGGCAGAATCTCATAACTTCGTTATCTGATTTACCTTTAGGATCGAAATCCGAACCGCCTTTTCCGCCACCCATCATCAACCCTGTTAATGAGTTTTTGAAAATTTGTTCGAATCCCAAAAATTTAATTGTACTTAAATTTACCGAAGGGTGAAGTCTTAATCCGCCTTTGTAAGGCCCGAGAGCTGAATTGAATTGTACTCTGAAACCTCTGTTTACATGGAAAGCACCTTTATCATCCTGCCAAGGAACTCTGAAAATTATTTGTCTTTCAGGTTCACAAATTCTTTCAAGAATACTTGCATCTTGATATTCTTTGTGTCTTTCAATTACCGGGCTGATTGATTCCAAAACTTCTTTTACTGCTTGTAAGAACAAAGCTTCGCCCTGATTTCTTTGTTCTACTTCTTTCAACACTTTTTCTACGTAAGCGTTCATCTTTTTTGGCTCCTTATATAAATTTGTTTTTTTACACAAAAAAATGAATAATTCATCCCGTGCTGCTTTGTGAAAGCATCCTTGCTTTCGTGAATTATTCAGTTTTCTATTAAAATCATATATAGTTGTGTTGGGAAGTATTTTACATTTTTATTTTTTTGTTTGTCAATATTTTTTTTGTATAAAGTATTGACAAAAGTAAAAACTTGTTATATAATTAGCAACTGTTCGGTAAGAGTGCTAAAAATAAATTTTAATAAAAGACTCAAAAAATATAGATAATTTAGGAGGAGAACAAGATGAAAATCAGACCATTAGGTGACAGAATTTTGGTTAAAGCCGAAGAACCAAAAGAAAAGAAAATCGGCGGAATAATTATTCCCGACACCGCAAAAGAAAAACCGCAGGAAGGAACAGTTATAGCAGCAGGTAACGGCAGAATGGGTAAAGACGGTAAGGTTATACCTATGGATGTAAAAGTCGGTGATAAAGTTTTGTATGGCAAATATTCCGGAACGGAAGTTAAAATAGATAACGTTGCATACTTAATAATGTCACAAGATGATGTTTTAGGTATTTTGGAGTAAAAATTTTCGCAAAGCGAAAATTCTGGTAAATTAAAAAAGGGCGAAGTGCTTTTACATATTTAGATTTGCAAGTTTGTTAGTGAAACGAAATATTTGGCGAGTGCGGTGTGCGAAATTAAAGTGAAACAATTAGCACATAAGCGAGCCAAATATAAAGTTGTAATTAAAAATTGCAAATCGTTATAAGAAAAAAAAGGAGAAAAAAATATGGCTAAACAATTAAAGTATACGGATGATGCAAGAAAAGCTATGAAAGATGGTGTAGATAAACTTGCAAATGCAGTAAAAGTAACATTAGGACCTAAAGGAAGATATGTAGTATTAGATAAAAAATTCGGTTCACCTACAGTAACAAACGATGGTGTAACCATTGCAAAAGAAATTGAACTTGAAGATCCTTTTGAAAATATGGGTGCACAACTTGTTAAAGAAGTTGCTTCCAAAACCAACGATATAGCAGGTGACGGAACAACAACAGCAACGGTTTTGGCACAAACAATGATAGGTGAAGGTTTAAGAAATATAACTTCAGGTGCAAATGCCAATCATATAAAGAAAGGTATCGATAAAGCAGTTGCAGCAGTTATAGAAGAAATTAAAAAAATAGCAAAAAAAGTTTCCAGCAAAGAAGAAATTGCTCAAATCGCATCAATTTCAGCAAGTGATAAAGAAATCGGTGATTTGATTGCAAATGCAATGGACAAAGTTGGTAAAGACGGAGTTATTACAGTTGAAGAAGGAAAATCTGCAGATACAACATTGGATGTTGTTGAAG
>Ga0256407_10002239_pt1 | contig 37591 bp, 24 predicted proteins | sample RumenRJG_04DNA_FD_193489 | JGI IMG/M metagenome (GOLD analysis project Ga0256407, IMG submission 193489) | Bovine rumen microbial communities from Lethbridge, Alberta, Canada - RJG_04 | ecosystem: Host-associated > Mammals > Digestive system > Stomach > Rumen | place: Canada: Alberta... | reverse complement strand
CGCGAAAGCGACGACCGCCTCCAACGCTAAGACTGCCGCCGCAGCTCAAGCGACTTCCGCGACGGAAGCGGCGACTCAAGCCGCCGCTACCAGCGCCTCCGCGTCGAGCGCCGCCGAAAATGCGAAACAAACGCTTGACGCCGCGACCGCCGCGAAGACGGAAGCTGAAGGCGTTCTTGCCGCCGCCGTCCAAACCGCCGCTTCCGCGAAGACCGCCGCCGACGAAGCCGCCGCGGCCGTCGAGGGTAAAGAAGGGGACGAAAAGACCGAGGCGGAAACCGCCGCTCAGAACGCCGCAAACGCGTTGACCTCCGCGAACGAAGCGAAAGACGCCGCCGAGAAGGCGTTGACCGAGAAGGCCGCCGCGCTCGACGCCGCCACGCAAGCGTCCGCGAAGGCTGTCGAAGTCGCGACTGCCGCCGCCAAAGACGCGGAAAGCGCCGCCGCCGCGAAAGCTGACGCCGATAAAGCGCTCGCCGCCGCCGACGCCGCCGAGAACGCTGCGAACGCGACGAAAGACGCCGCCGTTAAGGCTGTCGACGCCGCCAAGACCGCCGCCGATACCGCGAAGACGGAAGCTGCAAACGCGGCCGCCGCCGTCGCTTCCGCCGAGGATACTTTGAAGACGGTCCAGGGCGAGGTCGAGGAGACGACGAAGATCGCACAAGTAGCGCGGGAAAAAGCTGACGCCGCCAAAAAGACCGCAGACGCCGCGCAAGCCGAGTCGGACGCGGCCGAAAACGCGTCGAAAGCCGCCGCAAAGAAAGCCGCTGACGCAAGATCCGCGCAGGAGAAGGCCGCCGACGCGAAGCGCGCCGCCGACGAAGCTGCGAAAGCGTTTTCCTCGACGTCGTCCCTTCCTCGAGTCCCGTTTTTTTTTTCAAGTCTGAACGCAATTTACTCGGCTGACGCCGAACCTCGCGTTCCGACCGCCGCGAACCTTGAAAGCGCGATCGATTCGCTTATCGCCGCTCTTGACCGCGACGTTGAGGATCTCGATATGATTCCCGACTTCGAAGACGGTTGTATCGGCGTTCGTCGCGAAGCGAACGCGCTCGCCGTTGTCGCGACGACGCTCGGCGCGTCCGACGTTGAGTCTCCGCGAAAAGCGTCTGCGTCCGCCCTTCTTGACGTCGCGCAAGCTTTGGCCTCGGCTGATTCTGTCGCGGAGGTTAAGAAAGCGTACAAGGAACTCGCCGCCGCTAAAGCGAAAAAGGGGACGAACTCCTCGATGGAATGGAAAAAGGTCGCGTCGCTCAAACCCTTGATGAAAAACGCTATTCCAGCGTATTCGACGGAAATCAAGCGATTGAGTCGAAATGAGAAGACGTTCCTGCGTTCCGGTAATTCCAAAAAGGTAATCGACAAGTCGACCATTATGGTTGCGATCGCGCTTGGTTGTCGGGACAACGTCGACGAGACCTTGGCTCCTAACGACGAAAAGCTGTGGCTTGAGTATTGCGATCGACTCGCTTCCGCGGCGCTTGATTTTAACGAACAGGCGAACGCGGTCGCCGCCGGCCAGGGTTCCTTTGACGATATGAAGGAGGCGTATAAGGCGGTGGAGGAGACGTGTAATTCTACGTGCCATGAGAAGTTTGGCGGCAAATCTGCCGAGTGATTGAACTATGCCGGACAATTCCGGCTTTTCGCTCGAATCCTGCGAGAGACGAACGTCTGACGTTGAGGCGACGTTCGTCTCTCGTTTTCTATAGAAGAACGCGCTATTAGAGGCCCTTATGCGACGCGTTAAACTGGAGCTGTGTTACGACGGCTCCGATTACTCGGGCTGGCAGATCCAGCCTAAACAACCGAAGGTTAAAACGATTCAAGGAGAACTCGAGAGAGCGCTGTTTCGCGTCACAGGACAAGAGACGGAAGTCCTCGGCAGCGGACGTACCGACGCGGGGGTCCACGCGCTTTATCAGGTCGCCGCGTTTAACACGGAGTCGGAACTGTCTGCCGAAACGTTTGTTCGCGCGCTCAACGCTTTTCTTCCGAGCGCAATAAGAATTTGGCGCGCGTCCGACGTTGATTTGGCGTTTCATCCGATCCACGACGTCGTCCGTAAAAGGTATCGTTATCTTGTGAGCGATTCGCGTCCCGCGTTCCCTTTTTTTAGGCGTAACGCGTGGAATCATATCCAGAAACTCGACGTTTCCAAGATGAAAGAAGCCGCGTCCTTCATCCTAGGAACTCACGACATGAGCGCGTTTCAGACGCAAGGTTCTCCGCGTAAATCGACGGTTCGGACGGTCTACGACGTCTCCGTTAAACGAACGCCGGTCGCCGACGCATTTCGTTTTCCGAAACTCGACGCTATGCCGTATGAAAGTTTCTCGGAAGCGTCGGTTCCTTTTCCCGCTCCAGAATTGATTGTTTTTGAAGTCGAGGCGGATGGATTTCTATACAATATGGTTAGGGCGATCGTCGGAACGCTTTGTCTTTTCGGAGAAGGTCATAAGGGATTCGAGAATCCGGCGTTTATGGGCGAAATTGTCGCTAAAGCCGATCGCCGCCTAGCAGGCCCGACGGCGCCTCCTCACGGGCTCTATATGATTGACGTCGTCTATCCCCAAGCAAGTGAAACGTCGATCGACTTCGCCGACGGGGTATAGGGCGTTGACCTTTTACATGCGAGGCGTACAATTAAGCGGACATAGAGTGAATGATAGACGAATCAGGCGCATGGGCGTCGTTATGAGTAGCGGAAGGAAACGCGAAGTTTATGGATCAGTTGCTAATTAAGGACGCGTCGAACGTGACGACGGGTTCTTTTCCGATGTCGGCAGATTCTTTTGTCGTCGGTCGTCGTTCGTATTGCGATCTCGTTCTCAACGATCATACCGTTAGTCGTGAACACGCAAGATTTGTTCGAGAGGGAGGTCGGTGGCTCGTCGAAGATCTTCAAAGCCGTAACGGCGTTTGGATTAACGGCAAGCGGTCGGGTTACGATCCAGTTCCGATCAAGGGCGGAGACGTCGTTCGCATCGGCGACGTATCGCTTGTTTTTCAACCCGACGCGTCGCCGTCAGAACCGAAGAAAACGAGGAACGACGATAGTCGAGAAGGCGAATCCGAGCTTCGCGACGACGTTCTCGATCCAAAATCGATTCGTTCTCAGTATTCCGTTGGCGGCGCGTCGTCCATTTTTTCCGATTCCGTTAAAGACGGATTTAAGACGGTCGCGCAGTATAAGAAGGAGGTGAAACTCCTCGAAGATCGCGTTCGCGTCCTTCTCGATTTCGCGAGGATTCTCGGTAAAGCTGAAGATTCGCGCGATCTAACGCCTCGGTTTTTGGACGGGCTTCTCCGTATTTTTCCCAACGCGGATTCCGCCAGCGTCTGTGCGTTACAGACCGTTGAAGATTCGGACGTTCCCCAGTGGCGCGTCGTGGGGTACGCTTCCCGCGTGGAGAACGATTCGCGTGAGTTTAAAGCGAGTCGCGCGATTCTTCAGTATGTCGCAGACGCTCGCGTCGCGGTTCTTTCCGATTCTGTCGAGGACGATTCGCGGTTTGACTCCTCCCGGAGCGAGACTACGGCGCAGATTCGCTCCGTCATGGCGGCGCCTGTCTACGAGTCGGCGACGAATCGATTGCGCGCCGTGATTCAAATCGATTCGCGTAAACGCCGTCGCCGTTTCGTCAAAGACGATTTAAGGTTGCTCGTTTCTATCGCGGGTCAAATAGGCGTTTATTGGGAGAACCAAGATCAGCGCGACGAGGCGATGTCGCAAAAGCTCGCTGTTCACGAGATGCAGTTGGCAAACCAGATGCAGCGCGGTTTTCTGCCCCTTGAGCCTCCTAAACTTGATTCATACGAATTTTTCGACTATTACCGGCCCGCCAAATATATTGGCGGCGACTATTTTGATTATGTTCCGCTTTCCGACGGCACATGGGCGATCGTGTTAGGCGACGTCGCAGGAAAAGGGATTTCCGCGTCGCTTCTGATGGCGAAGCTTTCGTCTGAGGTTCGTTACAGTTTAGCGTCGGAGGGATCGGGGGCCGCCGCAATGACTCGGCTTAATCGTGTTTTTTCCGAAAATCACTGGGGCGATCGATTTATCACGCTCGTGATGATTATTCTGGAACCGAAGACGGGTCTTGCGCGTATCTTTAACGCGGGACATTTATTTCCCGTCGTTTCCAGGGCGGACGGCGAGACTGTGCGTGTGGGCGAGGGATTCAACAGTTTCCCGCTTGGAATTGTTCTCGACGCGGAATACCCTGAATTTGTTTATACGTTACATGAGGGCGACGCGACGTCGATTATGAGCGACGGTTTCCCCGACGCGATGAACGCGCGTCAAGAGACTTTCGGAGACGCCCGCGTTCTACGTTCTCTTCGTAACGCGACGAACGACGACGCGACGACGCTTGGACGGCGTCTTGTCCGCGACGTTAAGAGCTTTTCAGACTCATGTCCTCAAACAGACGACCAGTGTTTGGTCGTTTTTCGACGCTCGATTTCCGACGTTTCCTGAAGAATAAAAGCGTCTGTCGACACTTAACGCGCGCCTAAATAGAAGCGCGTTTAACGTTTTTTAGAGAGAAGGCGTTCTTATGGCGAAAACTCCTCGCGAATTCTTCTATGATTTGATTCAAACCCCCAGTCCTTCCGGTTATGAAGAGAAAATTCAAGGCGTCGTCCGCGACTATGTCAAGGATTTCGCCGACGACGTGCGCGTCGACCTTCACGGCAACGTCATCGTCGCTCGCAACCCTGAAGCGCCTTTTCGCGTCATGTTTTCAGGACACTGCGACCAAATTGGATTGATTGTAAACTACGTCGACGCGGAAGGATTTGTTTACGTTTTACCTCTCGGCGGCTGGGATCCGCAAACGCTTGTCGGCGTTCGCGTGACGATTTGGTCGAAGAACGGACCGGTTGAAGGCGTTATTGGTCGTAAGGCGATTCATCTTCTCACGGAAGAAGAACGTAAACGCGTTCCAAAGGTTACCGATCTTTGGGTCGATATTGGCGCGGCGAATAAAGCGGAAGCGGAAGAACATGTTCGCGTCGGCGATTGCGGCACGATCCCGCTTGATTGTCGCGAACTTCTGAACAATCGCCTCGCGGCGCCTGCGACAGACGATAAAGCGGGACTGTGGGTCGTAATGGAGGCGTTGCGTCGAATAGACGCCGCGAAATTGAACGTCGCCGTTTTTGCCGTATCGTCGGTTCAGGAAGAGGTCGGGTTGCGCGGCGCCAAAACAAGCGCGTTTGGAATCGACCCGAACGTTGGGATTGCCGTCGACGTTACGCACGCGACTGACACGCCGACAGTCGATAAGAAAATTTCTGGCGAAATTTTGCTCGGAAAAGGTCCCGCGATTGGCAAGGGACCGAATATGAGTATGAAACTCGTCGACGCGCTTATCGACGTCGCCGACGCCAATAAGATTCCTTATCAGCTTGCGGCAGAAAATCGTATAACGGGCACGGACGCCGCAAACATTCAGGTTACTCGTAGCGGCGTTTCGACGGGCCTTGTTTCCATACCGAACCGTTATATGCACACGCCGGTTGAAATCGTTTCTTGGGACGACATGAACGCGTCGGCAGATCTTCTCGCGCGTTATTGCGAGTCGATTTCGCCTGACGTTGATTATACTCCTGGAGTTTGACGGATTTTATAGCGGGGACGTCGCGGCTTCGTTCCCGTTTTCCTGATTTTGTCAACAAAATAAAATTTTTTGCCGATAATGTCATGGCGTTGCGTTTGCTCTATGGCTGACGCTCGTATAGTGAAGATTGACCGTCGCGTCGTTCTTCGTTTCAGGGCGCAAGTCGTAATAGCGGCGAGCGCAACCGTCTTGACCGGCGCGATTTCGTCGTCATTCGATTGGGTAAAAAATGAATTGGAAAACGTGGTCGATGTTAATTGTCGCGCTTGCGGCGGGCTTTCTTACGGCATACGCCATCAAGTCGGTTTTCTTTGAAGAGAACGAGCGGCAGGCGATCGACGACGAGTCCGTTTCTGGATTGACAGAGCAGCTTCTTGTCGCCAACGGCGATCTTTCTGCCGGTTCAGAATTGAGCGCGTTGAATGTTCGGCTAACGCTTACTCCCGAGGAAAAGGCGCCTCGCGACGGTATTTTTTCCTTCAACGGGGTTTCGGGACGTAAAATTTCGCGCGATCTCAAAGACGGCGAGCCGATTTCTCTTTACGATCTTGAAGATTCTGAGCAAGAAGAGAAAGCGTCCGCAGGATTTGTCCCGCCCGGATGTTCGATTGTTCCTATAGTCGTCAGTTCGGCGACCAAGGAGAACGGCAATAGAAATTATCTCAAGACGACGAAATTGAACCGAATAATCAAGACAGGCGACGTCGTCGACGTCTTGGTTGTTAAGGAGATTTCCTCCAAATCCGGTCCCGTCGCGTTGCCCCGTCTTACCACTGAAATGGTCGCGGAGAACGTCGCCGTTTTCGACGTGTCAGACGAGAGTCGTTTTGGCGCAGACGGCGCCGTTCGCGTTTCTACGATCTCAGCGCTCCTTACTGCGGATCAGCTCGAAAAGGTTCGTAACGCTTCGGAAGAAGGCAAGATTCGCGTCGTTTTGCACGGTAAATCTGACGATGTAGAATCCGCGGTCCCGTCTGACGTCGTAGCGTCGACAAACGACGTTTCCGTTCGGTCATATTATCCGCCCTTCGAGGAGCCGCGTAAGGTTTCGCCTCCCTCGTCGACGCCTAGCCTTAGCGACGCGAATCAGCCTTTTGTGATTTCTCTTCCCCCCGACGCGCCGAATTTAAACGACGGCGAGTCGGGTGCGAACGTGGATTCAAATTCAAACGGCGGGCGTGAAGCTTCTCAGCCGGTTGGCGTTTCGTCGCCGGAACAGGGTTTTATCAACAACGACTTCACGATCAAGTTGGACGACGCGGACGATTTCGGCGCGTTTTCGGAACCTTCGGTTTCTGCAGAACAGACGTCGAGTTCCGCAAAGTGGAAAGTCGTCGACTTTAATTCTCCGGTCGCCGTGCCGGAGGAACCTTCTTCTCGGCAGAATTCTTTATGGCTCGGCGAACTTTCGTTCCGGCCACGTGAAAGGGCTGTCGCCGAAGAAAATATTTCTAACCAAGGGGAGACTATTCCCGAACAGTATGAGCGCGCCCTTGCGGAGGATTTGACCGCCGAGTCGACCGAAATCGAGGACGAATTTACGACGGGAACCCAAGCGAACCAATCGATTGTTGAGGTCGCGTCGCCGACAGAGGATCGCGCTCCTGAAAATACCGCCAATTTTGTGCCAACCTCGTCGGTAAAGAAATATTCGCCATTCCTTACCGTAACGCCTAAACGCGCCGCTAGCGCCCCAGAGAAGGATAAACGTCGCAATGGGAAACGAATCTAATCACGACATCTTATGGGCTCCTTGGCGGATGGCGTATATCAAGTCCGAGAAGAAAGACGAACTGCCGCCTGTCCAAGTCGCCCCTGGCGGCGATCCTACATGTTTTATCTGTCAGGCGGTTGCCGATTCTCCCGAGCATGACCTCGAAAGATTGGTTGTCGGACGCGGCGAAACGACGTTGGCGATTTTGAATCGTTTTCCGTACAACAACGGACATCTGTTGGTCACGCCGAAGCGACATATATCAAGTTTAGAGGCGTTGACAGTTGAAGAACGTCTAGAACTGGCGAATGAAATTACTTATTGGGTCGGTCGAATTGGATCGAAAATGAACGCCGAGGGATTCAACGTCGGTCTGAATCTTGGTCGGGTTGCGGGCGCGGGATTACCGGGACACCTGCATTGGCATATTGTTCCCCGCTGGAACGGCGACGCCAATTTTATGACGACGGTTTGTTCTGCGAAGTCGATTCCACAAGCCCTAGAAGCCGCTTGGGAAACGCTCAAACGCGATTAGTTCAAGAATGTATAGAAGGGCCGGATTCGGGGCGCTTTTTGGAGTTCGTTTTTTGCTTTACAGGGGACGTCTATTGTGATAGAGCCTAATAAAACGGTTTCTTTTCAGTTCATTGAAACTCAAGGGGAACTGTTGCGCTTCCTTGACGAGACGGACAAAGCGACTTGGATCGGTTGCGATACGGAGTTTATTTCCGAAGGACGGTACCAGCCCGATCTTTGTCTCGTTCAGGTCTCCACCGAACTTGGCGACTATATTCTCGATCCCCTCTCTATCCACGATCTCACGCCCTTTTGGGAAAGGTTCTGCCGCGACGATACGCTTGCGGTGACTCATGCTTGTCGTAGCGAACTTGAGTTTTGTTTTCGCGCGGTCAAGCGTATGCCGTCGAAGATATTTGACGTTCAACTCGCAGCAGCTTTTGTCGGGTTTGGGTATCCTCTAAATTTTAAGTCGCTTGCGGATCAGACGATCCACGTGAATCTTGAAAAATCGGAAACCTTGACAGACTGGAGTCGTCGTCCTTTGCTCTCGTCGCAACTTAAATACGCGCTTCAGGACGTTTGTTATCTTTGGAGAATAGTCGAGTCGCTCCAACGTAGACTTGACGCCCAAAAGCGGACGGACTGGTTCCAACGCGAAATGGCCGAATATACAGAATCGCTCAAAACTGCTTTTACGGAAGAAGGGTGGCGTAAAATAGTCGGGCCGACGCTCAAGACGAGAACGGAACTTGCGACGGTCCGCGAACTTTGGCGCTGGCGCCGCGAAAGAGCGATTGCGCGCAACACTCCGCCGCATCGTATCATGCGCGACGATTTGATAGTGGCCCTTGCGAAACGCCATTCCGCCGATCCTGAACGTGTCGCCGTAACCCGCGGACTCAGCGGAAAGCCAGATTCGCCTTGGATCAAAGAAATCTGCGGCGTAATTCAAAGGGCGACGTCTCTGCCGGAAGATCAAAAACCTCGGCCTATGACTGTAAACTATCCCGTTTATAAAGTCGCGTCGCAACTCGTTCATCTGCTTCTCACGCAATATTGCCAGAAGCGGCAGATTTCTCCAAGCCTCGTTATGACGACTCGCGACGTTCGAGAAGCGATCGCTTTGCGCCAAGGGACGCTTCCCAAAGGCGAGAAGGCGCGTTTGAGAACCGGGTGGCGCGCCGAGTTTCTCGGCGATTTTCTCGACGCCGTTCTAGACGGTCGGTATGCGATGCAGATTATGGGCGATCTTGAGGAAAATCCCCTTCGACTCATTGACGTCGGGGAGTTGAACGCGAAGTCTGTGCTCGACGTCAAAGAATCCGACCCAGAGAACGGCGACTGAACGTCGTTTAACGTTCTTCATTGACTTACAATACGGGACTCCTTGCAACGCGCGGGGAGTCCCGTTGTGTTTAGTTACGATGGGCGCTTTCAAGTTGATCTATGAAGGTCAACGCTTATCTGTCGCGTCAACGTTTCTGTGCAATCGTTGATTCTAAGCATGAGAAGTCAAAGTTTCCCTACGACTCCCGTTAATCGGGAGTATTACGAATCCTTGATTTCTGACAATTATAAAGGCGGAACTGCGTCGCGCTTTCACTGTGCGGAGGAACGTCGCGTTGCGTAGATAGAAAAAGAAGAAGATCGTTTCACCGAGATATTTATGAACGCGATTATCGCACGCTGTGGAAAAACGGATAACCTGTTCCGAGGGAAGGCGGACCAAACAAAGGACGATACTTGTCAAATGAAAAATGAATAAACAGATCCTTTTTTAAAACGCCCAGTCCCAGGCCCTTTCTTTTACCGGAAAGAAACTCAAAAAAGAAAACCGCGTCCTTGTGTTAGAAAACAAGGGCGCGGCGAAGCGTCCCCAACAGGAATCGAACCTGCAACCTTCGGCTTCGGAGGCCGACGCTCTATCCAATTGAGCTATGGGGACGTGGCGACAGACGGGGAACGTCCCGCCTATCGCGTTCGTTTATTCTAATCCTGAACCGTTTGACGTCAAGACGAAGGGGTAATTCGTGAAGACGCCGACGCGTCAACCTAGCGTGTCGAGACGGTTGACCGGCTTGTCGCGCTTAACGATTCCTAGACCGGGGAGATCGGAGAGGACCAGTTTGCCGTTGGGCGCAGTTTTGACGCCGTCGAAGCAGTCGTTGGAGATCAGAAGGTTGCCGTCGAGATCCGCCCAGTCGACGGCGGGCGAAAGTTGCGCCGCGGCGGAAATCGCACACGACGTTTCCGTCATGCAGCCGACCATCACTTTCATGTCGAGGGCGCGAGCAAGATTAAGCATCTTCCACGCCTCGCGAAGCCCCGTGCACTTCATCAGCTTGATGTTGATCCCGGAGAAGACTCCCTTGAGTTTCGGAATATCGGCGAGACGCTGAAGGGACTCGTCCGCCATGACGGGAAGGGGACTCCGCTCCGTGATCCACGCGATATCGTCGATTTTCGTCTTCTTCATCGGCTGCTCGACGAGAACGATTCCCTGTTCATGGAGCCACTCGATCATTTCGAGCGCGTAAATCTTATCTTTCCATCCTTGGTTGGCGTCGACGGCGATCGGTCTGTCCGAAACGGCGCGAACGGACTCGATCATTTCTCGGTCGCTCTTCTTATCGCGACCGAGCTTGACTTTAAGGAGTTCAAAGCTCGCCGCTTCTTTAGTTTTCTCCTTAACGACGTCGGGTTCGTCGATTCCGATCGTGTACATCGTCGTCGGGGTCTTTTCCTTATCGAGTCCCCAAATGCGCCACCATGGCTGACCAATAAGTTTCCCAACGAGGTCGTGCAACGCCAAGTCAATCGAAGCCTTGGCGGCGGCGTTGTTTTCGCAAATTCCATCGACGTAACCGAGAATGTCTTCCATCTCGAACGGACTTTTGAATTGACTCAAATCGACGCGGCTCAAAAACGCCAAGACGGATTCCGTGGATTCGCTTAGATACGGCGGCATCGAAGCCTCTCCGTATCCGACGACGCCGTCGAGTTCGATTTCAACTTGGACGCCCATCGTCGTCGTTCTCGTAACGCTCGCGACGCCAAACGCATGACGCAACGTCAGCAGATACGGCTTGAACGAAAGGTTCATCTTGCCGAGCTTATTGGACGTCGCCGCCGGTTGCTCGTCCGCGCGCAGAAGCGGCGATCCCGTTCCCGCGAGCCAAGCGGCGCCGACGAGTCCCGTCGCGGCGCGTCGCGCAAAATCGCGTCTAGAAATCATAATAAGTCGTCTCCTTTCGAGAAGATTACTGGCGTTTGGTTCGGTCTCACATGCCGAAGAACGCGTTTTTAGAAATGGGATGATAATGTTCCGTTTCAGGCGCGCCGATCATACGGACGACCTTGATGAGTTCTTTCGCGTTGCCCGGATCGTAGTCGGGCGAGTCAGGGTCGAGGCTGTTTTCGTGAACGACGGTCGCCGAATGGATAAAACGTCCGTCTCCAATATAGATTCCGACGTGTCGCCATCGCCATTCGCGACCCTCGCGACGTTGACCGAAGATCAGAAGATCGCCCGGCTGATAGCCTTTCCAGCCTTGAGACATGTCGACGTCGATTCCCTCGCGACGGATCTGGCTTACGTCGCGCAGGATATTGTAGCCGTTGAACATAAACGCGAAATTGACGAGACCGCTACAGTCGACTCCCTTTGCCGAGGTTCCGCCCCAGACGTAAGGATGCCCAAGGAGTCTGCGCGCGGCAGAGATGAGATTTTCGCTTGTCAGCTCGCGTGAGGTCGCCCATTCCAACCATTCCATCGAATCTTTGACAGGAATCCAACCGAGACGCCCGTCAGGAGTTTCGACCCGATAGAATCCGTTCTGTGTTTCTTCGTTTTTCCAGACGACGACGTCGCCTGCGACGAGGTCGGAGATCGTTGCAGAATCGTCGCTAGGTTCCGAATAAATCGAACCGAAGTTGGCGAGCCAAATAAGGCGCTTCGCGTCGCGCCATTTAGCGAATTCGTCCTCCGTTAAAGGGTGAACGCTTCCTTTAGTCGTATAGCCGATGTAGCCGTCGTAATTCTGGATCAAAATCCAGTAACTTGGAGTTTTTTTCAAAATTTTCACGGGCGTTCCCATGAGCGACTGCGTACTCCATTCCGTCGCGAAATCGGGGCCTTGTTGAAGCTGTATCGTCGAGTAGTTGACGATTGCGCGCCATTTGCCGTCGAGTTCAGGGTTTTCTTCGGGAAATTTTAACGCGACGATTTCCCACTGCGGAAAATCAGCCGCGAGCGCTAAAACGGCGTTTTTCGCGTCGGCGGACGTCGTTTCGACGCGCGCTTTTCCCTCGTCGATTACGACGTTGAAGAGTTCAAGGCGCGAGTCTGGCGCGAATTGCGAGCCGATTTCACGAATCTTTGATTCAAGCCCTTGCTTTTCGTCTGCGCGAACGGACGTCAACGCGGAAAACAAAACGAGCGTCAGCGCGACGACGGCGGTAATTCTTTTCATATAGGAAGTTGCTCCCATTCTTTCAAGGGTGAAACGGAACGCCGTTCGTTTTCGATTGACGTCGAGGACTAAAAACAAGGGCGGTCCGTCGCCTACTTGCGTTCTCGTTTCGACACGCGTATACTTACGGCGACCGAGCGACGCGGCGGCGCCGACGTCGCGTTTTCACATCTAATCCCATTCAGGTAACGTCATGCGAAATACGCGTTTGTTTTCACGCCTCCTTCTTGGGTTGGCGTCCATGCTTGTTGTTATTCTATCTTGCGCGAGTTCCTTTGCCCAGACGGATTGGAGCAAAAATGTTCTTGATCTGATCGAAAAAAACAAATTTGCCGAGGCGACCGCCGAACTCGATAAACTGACCGATCTTTCTCCAGAAGAACAACTTCAAAAGGATTGGTACATTGAACTCATGCGTCGAATTCGCATTGAATTTCGTTACGACGAAGCTGAGATTAAGCGCCAACTCGCCGACGACGGCTACGACAATAGCGACGAAGCGATGAGACGCTGGGAAGAGGCGCGCAGCCTTGAAATGCGCTTGATCGACGGTAAGCGTTGTTATTTCAAAAACGCGGTCGACAATCTTTGGCGACTTGACCCCGAGCTTCGCGCCAAACACGTCGAGAGCGCGTTGGACAAGAAAAGTCGCGAGGCGCGGCTCCAGAACTGCGCCGAAATCGCCGCTCAATCGGATACGTTAGGCAAGCTTTCCAAGGGACGCAAAAACGTCTTTACCTGCGTTGCGACGATTCCCGCCAATACGATTCCCGAGGGCGAAACGATTCGGTATTGGGCGCCTTTCCCTCGCGAGTCGTGCCCGCGACAGCAGAACGTTAAGCTTCTCGCCGCCGACGGCGACGTCTGGAAACTTTCTCCAGAAACAGATCTTCAGCGCACTCTATACATGGAGAAGAAGGCGGTTAAGGATCAGGATACCGTGTTCAAATTCTCCTTTGAGACGACGAGCTACGCCCAGTATTTTGACCAGGACGCGCTAATCGCCGCCGTCAAACCCTACGATAAAGACAGCGAAATCTACAAGACGTATACCGCCGAGTATCTTCCCCATATGATCAAGACCGACGCCATGACAAAGTGGGCGAAGGAGATCGTCGGCGACGAAACGAATCCCGTCAAGATGGTTTCGCTCCTCTTTGACAAGATCGACGCGACCTATCCTTGGGCGTCCTCTAACGAGTACGGAACGATGCCGTGCATTCCGGAATACGTTATCCGCGAAGGTCATGGCGACTGTGGAATGCTGACGCTTCTGCTTGTTTCCGCTTGCCGTTCCGTCGGGATTCCCGCAAAATGGCAGAGCGGCTGGACGATGCGCGCCAACAGTTCCGTTTGCGGCATGCACGACTGGGGCGAAGTCTACTACGAGGGTGTCGGTTGGGTTCCGATCGACATGTCTTACGGGCTCATGAAGAGCGACGATCCTATCGTTCGCAACTTCTACAAGAGTTCCTTCGACCAGTATCGTCTCGTGATTAACGATTCGATCGGGCGTCCCTTCTTTATTCCGAAGAAGTTCTTCCGAAGCGAGCCAGTCGACCTTCAGAAGGGTGAAATCGAATGGGACGGCGGCAACTTGTACTTTGACAAGTGGTCCTTCGTCATGACCTGCGAAACCGAATGAACCGCTTGGAAAGGGCGTTCGCTATGTTCAAGACTAATCGTTCGACGCGGCGTTTAAACGCTTTTTGGCGCGCGTCCATGTTTCTTTTGCTTTTCGGCTTCGCCGCGTCGTCGCTTTACGCGGCGAGTCCAACTGTCCTGCGCGTCAACGTCGACGCGACCAAACGCGGCAAGACGATCGGCAACAAAGTTTCGACCGTCAACATCTGGCAGTTCCAAACGTTTCAGTTCCAACCCGCGGACGAAGGCGCCAATCTCAGCGAATTTGTCGAAAACGTCCAGTTTATGCAGGCGACGGGGGGAAACGCTTCTCGCGACCTTTTCCTCGATCCTAATAATCGAGACGTTGTCGACGATTACGATTTTGAACCGCTTTTGAATGCGTGTCAGGGCGTTTTAAATCTTGGCGCGAAACCGTTCATTAAGCTGAGCGTTCCCGACAAGTTTTCCAAGGAAACGGTCGTCGACGGATTTGGCGTCAACGCGTTGCCTCCCGATGATTACGAAGTTTATTTTCGTTACGTCCGGGCAATGGCGGCGGCGCTTGTCGAACGTTTTGGTCGCGACGAGGTTAGAACGTGGGGGTTCGGCGTTCTTGTCGAATTTGAAAACGCGAGTTGGTTCCATGACAAGGCGAAAAGCCCCGAGGGGAGTCGCGACGCGTATTTCAAACTTTACGACTATTCCGTCGCGGCGCTTTGCGACCAACTTGGTCCCGATATTTGGATCGGCGCTCATGCGATGGCTTGCACCGAAGGTCTTTGGGACGAGCGCGAACTTCTCGATCATTGCGCGAAGGGCGTCAACGCGAAGACGGGCGAGAGTCCGATTCCGATCAAATACTTCGCCGTTTCCTTCTACGACGACGCGCCGGATCGACCGCACCCGTTGACGCTCGGAGAAACTGTCGCTCGGATTCGCGAACGCGCGAACGCCGTCGGTTTGACCGATTTACGCTTCGGCGTAGACGAAGGACGTATTCTCGCGAGTCGTAAAGGGAAGAACGCGGGGGATTTGACGTTTCGCATCGTCGGTCAAACGTATCAGGCGGCGTTCGACGCGCGGATTTTCAAGATTCTGATCGATTCAGATATCGATTATTTCAGCGCGTGGAGCTATTCCTCCGCGGGACCTTGGGGCGGTTACCCGCTAATTGCGTATCGTGTCGCGCAGAACGTCGCGAAGTTCCGAAATGCTAAAATTCTTAGCGTGACTGAAGAAAAAACGCTTGCCGACGGCGTCGATTGCGACGCTGTCGCCGCGTTTGACGAAGGTTCCGAGACGCTCCTTCTTATGGCATACAACTTCAAGTACGATCTTAACTACGACCAGACGGCGGACGTTGCTTTCGACGTCGACGCGCCCTTTTGGAAGGGGCGACGCGTCAAGGTCGTTGAGACGACGATTGACGACAAGGAGAATTTCTTCTGCGACTGGCTCGCCGACAAGGAACGTCTTCAGATTCCCGACGACGCGTTCAGTTGGTCGCCAGACAGCGGCAACCTTGATATTGGGTGGATCGCTCCAGAGTATAAGTCGTTGTATGACAAAGAACTTCGTGCGAAATATCTTGAAAAGGCCAATCTCTCTCCGCGTACTCTCGAGCTAGAAAGCGTTATTGGGGAAGACGGACGGCTTTCGATTGCAACTACGCTCAGTCGACATGCCGTCGTTTTCTATGCGGTAACTCCGATAGAAGAATAAACTTGTTGTTCGAATCCTTTCAAAAGAAAAGGCGGCTCTCCCATTAGGAAAAGCCGCCTTCTCTTGTTTCTAAAAACTAACGGAGACAACTTACTTCTTAAAGACGCTCTTGTCGATTTCGAGCGCGATCGGTCTGTGATCGGAGGCGATGGGCTCGTCGACGACACGCGCGTTCTTAACCGCCTTAAGCCATTCTTCTGAACTGATTTTATTCTGCGGATCGGCGGCGCAGATATAGTCGATGCGGATCGTTGGTTCGTTGGCGGGGAAAGTGAATTTGTCGGCGGAAAGGATCGTCCAATCTTTTTGGAGATTGCGAATCGCTTCGTCGTTGGGCTGCGCGTTGAAGTCGCCGCAAACGAACGTCGGCTTATGTTGTTCCTTCATTTTGTTCGTGACGAGCGCGACGGTCAGATCGCGATCTTTTCTCGTCAACGACCAGTGACTGCAACAGAAGACGAACTCTTCAAATTCGACGACGAGAAGACAACGTTCTTCCTCCGTCCCAGGAAGGGGAATGTATTCCGTTTTGACGGGTTTCTCCTTAGAAAGAACGCCGATTCCATACTTGCCGCCCTGGTAGTCGATCGCCGGACCGAAAGACGGCGTCATATCGGTCAATTTAGCGAGTTCGCCAAGGACGTCGACGCCCTTTGAGCGTTTCGTCTCTTTGTCGAGTTCCTGAATTGCGACGACGTCTGGATTCTCTCTTTTGATAACGTCGGCGACGCGCGCATAGTCCGTTTTATCGTCCAAACCCTTGGCGTTACGGACGTTATAGGACATGATTCGTAGATCGGCGTTATCCTGTGCGAAGACTTCCAAACGGGATAAAGCCCCGACGGACGTCATCGCAACGATCGCGATTGTCAGAGAACGAAGAATAGCGGTAAATTTAGACTGTTTCATTGAACGTCCCTTGTTGAGCGGCTCTGGCGTCGCACGTGAGAGAAATGCGGATCACGACGTCTCAGAAGTTGCTTTGCAAAGAACGCGGCGCCTTGGCTAAAGACTTTGACCAACCTGCAGATCTTGCTCCGCGATTTGCGTCCATTCCGCGAGGACTTCGGCGACCTTACGGTCGAGTTCGTCGATTTTTCGGAGGAGCTCTTCGTGCTGTGATTCTAAACGTCGCGTGGTTTGGTCGTACTGAGCTTGCGTCATGACAGTACAGGAAGTTAAGGGACTCCCGACAACCCCGCGTTGAGTCAGGGAAACGCTCCCTTAGTCACGCGGAATCGATTATATCGGGCGCCAAGGTTGAAAACAATCCTTCGTCTTATCGTCATGATTTTTTTGTGGAAACGAGGATTTCTTCCGACGCATGATTTTAACAAATAATTGGAATATTTTGCCGAATCGCTATAATATCTCCCATTGAAATATCTGTTTCGATTTGAGATCTGGCGGACGTTTCGACACGCTGTTTCTGGGCGATCGCTAAAATTTCAAATATCAAACGCCGGACGTCCGTGGTAGGACGTCCAGCGTTATGTGCTCGGAATCGTCGAGACCTTCGAAATCGCCTCTCAGCCTCGTGGTTAATTAAGCGTGGTTACTTCGCCCCCCGCACGAGTTGCCAGCGCCCTGATCGTTTGATCGTCGATTGTCTCGGAGATGAACTTGCATGACCCGTCTCCGAAGAGGAAGTTGGCGCCGCCAGGGTGGTTGCTTGAAAAGCCATGCGACGCGCCTTTATTGTGAAATCCCCCGTGGAAACTTCCCGAGACGATCGCCGGTATACACCCGTCGCCGGCAGGCATCCCCGCCCACGTTGAAAAATGCTTTTTCTTTGCGGCACGCTCGCCAACAAAGATTGTGTTGCTGGTTCCGTCTGTGAAGGCGTTCATTCCTAAGGCGCTGTTATGATAAAACGCGCCGTCACTTTTGAACTCACGACCCTCGAAGACGCCTCCTTCTTCATAATGTTCGCCGTCATGGATGTTATCCGTTCCAATAGACGCAACGTAGTTTGCCGCCGCGAAAACGGTTGTAACATCCACCGCCGAACTGTGTTCGTGTTCATCCTCGTCTTCACCCTCATGACCATGTTCATGATCGTGATCATGTTCGAGGAGTCCGGAATTAGCGATCGTGAAAGTTTGTTCTGAAACCGATTCTGACGGGCAACTATAGGCGGGCAAAAAGAGAGTTCGCGCAATTTTGTTGCGTTCCGTGGAGATTGATTCGGCTAGATGAATCTGTGAATACAGACTGTTCTGTTCCATGAAAGGTAAGATAGCTGCAGCCCAACCCCATCCCGGATCGCCGAAAACAAGCGGAGTCGATCCGTTGGCTGCGTAACCGCGCCAAGCGGAGGGAAATTTTTTGTTCGTATCGTGATAGTTTTGGAGCGCCAGCCCTATTTGTTTGAAGTTGTTTAAACACTGCATTCTTCGCGCCGATTCTCGCGCCGCCTGGACGGCGGGGAGCAACAACCCGATAAGGATTCCGATAATTGCAATGACGACGAGAAGTTCGACCAAAGTGAAAGCTTGCCGTTGAGTTTTTTCCGCGACGTATCTGCGGACTTCGGCGTGTAAGACGTTTTTTTTCATAGCATACAATTCCCATATAAAGCTCGATTCTCTTTCCTTGGAGATAAATCGGCGTTCTCTTTCTTGGATTTACAGAATTACACCCTCGTCGCGCGTTTAGACGAACACTTCCGCCAATCCAAAAGTCCGCGAAGAGTCCTACTCGGCGTAACACTGGTCGCTAGAAAGGATTTGTTGAGAATTGGCGTCGACAAATAAACACAGAGAACGAGTCGAATGCTCCGTTACGGGAACAGACGACGTTCTTAGACGCGTTCAAAGGGCGACTTTGATCAAAGAACAGAGAATTGAGGCGGCGCCCGAGATCGGCGCAGAAAGACTCTATGCCACAGAACGACACGTCGTTCGTCGTTCCAGAGCCTTCTTTTGAGAAGGGTAAACGTTAGGAACGCTAACGCGACGGTCGTGAAAAAACGGAAAACCGAAAAGAAATGGCAAGCGGGGCAGAAATCGTCGTGACGGCGACACTGATCGCAGAAATCGTCGTGTCCTATTAGCGGCGTCCCGTCAGAAACTCGAAAAGTTACGAATTCTTGAGCAGGACAGGAATCGCACCCCATGCGCGCATGAAAGTGCAGTTCAGAACCGAAAAGAAATAGGAACGAATAAATCAACGCAAAGAGGAACCTCGCCGAGCGAAATTCCCTCTTTTCAACCAAGGACGTTAGTCCGCCTTTCAAGAAATACAACTGCTCAGGGTTGCTTTTGACCCTGTGCGGTTTATCCTTCGAAATGGTCTGAAAGAACGACATGGCGAAATGCGCTTGACTGCGTTGACGTTAGTCGCCCCCTTAAGGGAGCTCAAATCGAGACACATTCTAGTACACGCGATTTTGACGTCAAGTTAGATGAACCTTACAAAGGATAGTTTCACAAAATTAGTCGTGAAAAAGACGCAATTTTAGAGAGTTTGCTAAGAGGCAAGGGAGAGAACCTACGTCCCCGTCGTCGCCCTATTGGTTGAAGACAAAGAGGCTTTCCGTCCTCTGCAGAGAGACGCCAAAAAGAAACCTTGACCGAACTGACGGCGCTACGTTGGAACGTCCGTCGTCAACGCTTATAACGACGGCGCGGCGGAAGTTGTCGCCGCCGCGCCGTACTTGCAGTGTCACGCGAGGGACGCGTCAAACTTCAACCGGCGCACGTTTAACGCACGCTTCGATTTCTTTATGGCAGATGGTAAGCGCGTCTCGTGCAAGAACTCCGTCGAGCATAGCGGAAGGTTTGCCCGCGAGGAAGCAGTTTCGCGCTTCCGTGAGTTCGTTGACGAAAGGCGATACGTCGTCGCCTGCGGGGAATTCGGGCTTCTCGATCGAGCCGTCTTCGTGAAGAACCGTGACGGGCACCTGATTGAAGCAATCTGTGAAGACGGTCGCTTTTTCAAAGTGAACTTCATAGGAGAAGGTGAAAGGACGCGCCTGTTGCATGATACAGCCGCTTGTGGCGGTCACAACGAGGTCAGGATCGTCATAGAGGAACTGCGAATTGAAGTATTCTGGCACGTCGCCGCGCAGCCTTGCGACGCTTTGAATCTTTTTCGGCATGCCGAAAAGAGTGCGGATGAAGTGCGCGTCATGGATGTGAAGATCAAGCATCGGACCGCCGGAGCCTTCCATGCTATAGAAGTTTTTAAGCCACGTCGGATCGGAGATAACGCGCGTGAAATTGCCGCCGAGGCATTTGCCAAACTTGTTCGTTACCTTTGCCTGATAGATGTAGTTGAACGCGTCGAAGAATGGAAGAACATGCCCGATCATGAGTAATTTTCCAGTTTCTTTCGCCGCTTCCACCATTTCGACGCCCTGTTCTTGCTTCAGGGAAATCGGTTTTTCGCAGAAGACGTTTTTCCCAGCCTTGAGAGCGGCGATCGTGTTGGCGGCATGAGAAGCGGGCGGCAGACAGATATCGACGACGTCGACGTTCGCGTCTTTGAGGAGATCGTCGATACTTTCATAGGTCGCAATTCCCGTAAGATCCATTTGCGTCCCGGCAGGACCGAAATTACCCTTGATTTTGGTCCAGTCGCCGTTGAGACGTTCTTTAGCGTAGGATTCGCAAAGGGCGACGACCTTTACGTTTTCGATACGTTGATAGGCAAGGTAATGAATCATGCCCATGAATCCAATTCCGACAATACCGACCTTAAGCATAGGGGCGACTCCTAAATTTACGTGATAAACCGTCCGACGATAAGTAAAACCGTCTGATTTTCTCTTCATGGAAGGCGTTCAGCTACGAGCGACAACCTTCTCTGCTAGTGATTCTACGCTTTTTTTATCCCCTTTTGAAGTGTATGAGGAAATATTTTTTGTTTTTTCAACTTAGACGCCAAATATTAAAACGATACGATTTCTGTAACATCTAGGTTAAATCATTCTTTCGATTGTTATTTCTGGCAAAATGGGCTGGACATGGAATCCTATTCTTTTGTAGAATCCGCGAAATGTTTGCGCGGCGCGTTTAAGACGCGCGACGTATCAGAGAAGGTAATTGGAGAAGAATCAGAAGATGACCAGAAACGATATTGATCGTAAAAAGCGGAGCGCGAGAGCGGTCGTTGTCGCGGCGTTCGCTCTTTCAGCGGTCTCGTTTATCACAAATTCAAACGGAGCCGATCCCGTGGTTTCCACAGAGACTTCGAACGTCGAGGTTTCTCAGCGCGGCGATACGGGCGTTCTTCTGGCTTCAGGAGAGACGCCTGTCGCCTCGAAGACAGGCGTCGAACTTGGAAAGGCTCGTAAAAAGGCTTCGAATACAAAAGGCAATCTTGCCGACGAGTTCGAAGGAATTCCTGATCTCAACGTACGTCCCGACGCCGATACGTCAGGACATAAACCGCACGGCGCGAAATTTATGGAAGTTATGCCGGGAGTAACCAAGTTCTCTGAATTGAGTTCCAATCCCATGCTTAAGAATCCTGTCGATAAGGAAAAAATCGACGGTTTCGACGTTGCGACGTATCAGACGGCGACGCTTCCGGACACGACGATTCAAGTCGTCGCGGCGAACGACGTCGTCGAAGCGATTATGATCAACCTTGCCGAGCCGAGGTCGGAATCAGACGCGCGCAAAGTTTTCGAAAGCGAACTTAAAGACGTGCGTCCCATCTGGTCTCCGGACGAAGTTGGTAATTTCCGCGAAGTCTTCCCCGAAAAAGGCATCGCTTTCGTTTTAGAGAAGGGGGAGAAGCCCGGTCTACCGAGTAATCGCGTGATCCAGATCGTCGCTGAAACTGTTAAGAGCGAGTATTTTATCATGCGCGCAGAGCAGGATCTTGCGTTGAATTTGACCTTCGCTCGCGACGACGCCGAACATGCGCTCCAGCATGACGTTAATCTTCCTGGCGCCGACTGGATCCTTGCGCAAACTCACCTTGCGGTCGGCGATTTTACCAACGCGCGAAAATACGTCTATAAGGCGATCAAATTGAACGATTCGATGCCGCAATTTCACCTGACGTATATCGACGCGTTGATCCAAGCTGGCGACGTTGCGTCGGCGCTCCGTTATATGGACGCCGTTCGCGATTCTTTTGTCGAGCATCCGCTCTTTGCGATCGAGGCGGTTTGCCTTGACTCCAATCTTCGACGCGAGTCGGCTAAGGCGGACTATGACGGCGCGATTTCGCAGGGGCAGCGCGCTTTAAAGCTCTTGAGCGAACTCTTTGAGAAGAAACCGCAAGGGGACGTTTATCTCGCGGCGAAGAAACTTGAACTCCGCGCGAATCTTTCAGTCGCGCTGGCTGTCGCTCAAAAACGTTGGAAGAACGCGTCCGATCAAAAGAAAGCGTTTGAATGGCTTAACGCGGCTACTCTCGTCGCTAGAGAAATTGACGCGGCGCGTCCAGCGGATTCCCAGCTTCCAACCGCTCAAATTGACGTTCTTGAAACGGCGATTAACGTGTGTCTGGAACTTCCCGAATCTGATAAAGTCGATAACTACGTTCAGAAATTGAAGGTTTCAACCGAGCTTTATTTACGTAAGACGCTAGACGAGGTTTCCGCCGCCGCAGTCCGATGGAAGACTGGACGCGCCCTTGTCGCCGCTTCGCGTATCTACGAAGTTCGCAATAAACCACAGCAGGCGATTTCTTGCGGAACAAAGGGAATGGAATACCTTCAGATCGTCACGGAATATCGACCTCTTATCGAACGTTTGCCCACGACGCTTGCACAGTTGCAACTAGGCGTAATTCAAGCGAAAGAAGGCAATACGGAGCAAGCGTTCGCAAATTTTGAAAAAGCTCATGAGCTTCTCGATAAAATAGAGAACGAATTGAAGGCGCGAGATTCTGCGAAAGTCGGCGCCGCGCTTGTCTCAGCCGCCTCCCAGTATTGGAAAAACGGCAAGAAGGACGAAGGCGTCGACACGCTTACGAACGCCGTTAAATTCCTTGAAAAAGGGCGCGAGGCAGGCTACACGAAGGACGAGAATCTCTACGTCGCGTATTCAAACCTTGCAACGATGTGTAAAGGACTCAAAAGAACGTCCGACGCTTCGAAGTATAAGGCGCTTGCGGAGCAATACGCGCCAGAAAAATGAGTTCTGTTCGCGGTCTTTGACTCTTCGCGCATGACTTACGCGCAAGAAACAGAAAAACGACGCGTTTTTGACGACGCGTCGTTTTTTATGTGCGCGTCAAAGATGAATTACTATAAGTATATTGAATTTTGTTGGATTTTAGTATAAATTTTTCGTGCAAAACCGTCGTTAGGCGCTTGACGTTATGAGGTCGGTTTTTACAATGTCTGAGGCGGTTGCGTCTGGCGTTAAGGACTGCGTCGCCTAGTCGTCGAAAGGACGAAAACGAAATCGACGGACTTTGCAGGAGCTAAAAAATGTCTTTGATTATTCCCAAGGGATATGTTCCGAAACTCGTTCCTGAACTGATGGAACAGGCGATCTTTTTCATCAAGGAGGAGTTTCAGCAGAGTCTGACGGAAGAGTTGAATCTTCGTCGCGTTACGGCGCCGCTTTTCGTTCTTAAAGGCACTGGCGTCAACGACGATCTGAACGGCGTCGAGCGTCCTGTTACATTTCCGATCAAGTCGATGAACGAACGGAACGCCGAGGTCGTTCATTCTCTTGCTAAGTGGAAGCGAATGAAACTCGCCGCATACAACATCCCGGCGGGCTACGGTATCTATACCGATATGAACGCGATTCGCGCCGACGAGGACTTGGATAATCTTCACTCCCTCTACGTCGATCAGTGGGACTGGGAACGCACGCTCGCTCCTGAAGATCGCAACCTTGATTATCTCTGCGACGTTGTCGAGGGTATTTACGAATGTCTCAAAGACGTCGAGCGCGAGGTCTACTACGAGTATCCGCATATTCGACCGATTTTGCCCGATCGTATTACTTTTATCCAGTCTGAGGATCTGCTCAACGAATACCCGACGTTGTCCTCCAAGGAACGAGAAACGGAGATTGTGAAAAAGTACGGCGCCGTCTTCGTGATCGGTATTGGCGGCGAACTTTCGAACGGCGAATATCACGACGGTCGGGCGCCAGATTACGACGACTGGAGTACGGAAACCTCGCCCGGTTATTACGGACTCAACGGCGATATTCTCGTTTGGAACCCCGTGTTAGATCAGGCGTTTGAACTTTCTTCGATGGGAATCCGCGTCGATAAATCCGCGCTTCTCAAGCAGCTTGCAATTCGCGGTTGCGAGGAACGTCGTGAACTCGCGTTTCATAAGGCTCTTTTGAACGGCGAGTTGCCTCTTTCGATCGGCGGCGGGCTGGGACAGTCTCGACTTTGCATGTACCTCCTGCGTTGCGCTCATATCGGCGAAGTCCAGACTTCGATATGGCCGGACGAAATGATTCGCGCGTGCGCCGACGCGGGAATCGTCCTGCGCTGATCTACGTTGTCGACGTGTTTTTTTCATCGTCGATTAAGATTTTAACGATTCAAAGCGGGGAATGGACGCGTCGTAACAGCGTTCCGTGCCCCGCTTTTTGTGCTTTTTTCTCGCATTAGCGTCTTTTTTCTGTTACTCCGTTGCGTTTTACGTATAATCTTTTGTTGTCGACCACGTTGGCGACGGTTTTCATTCCGCATAATTGTACATGGGAGTAGATGGATGACTGACGAGCAGATTGTTGAAGCGTTTCACGCGATGGGATAACTTTCCAGAGCCGGTTATGCTTATTGAGAAAAGTCGAGAGATAATCGCCGCAAACCTTAAAGCCGCTGAATTTGACCTTAAAACGGGGTCGAAATGTTCTTCCTACGGTTCCCCCGAACAACATCGCGGGTGCCGTTGTAACGAAGCGGTAGACAACGCGAAATGTGTCGCCGTTACGTACGAAGGTCCAATGGGCAAGGCCTTCGGGTACTGGGTTCCTGTTGCGGCGAAACCCGAGTGGATTCTTCATTTTAGCGTCGGAACCTCGTTTGAGTACGAATCGCTTGGCGTTCCGGTTCAGAAGATCGAGAAACTATAACTTCTAACAAATTGACGCTGATTCGGACGATAGGGTCTTGAAGACGTGTGCGAAAACGTTAAAGTTTCCTCTTTTCTTGAGTTTATTTTCGATTGTCTGTATGCATAGGCGGCGTTTGACCAGTTTGGCGCCGCCTGATTGTGGTCTCGTTCCTACGCTTCTTTTCTAAACGCTACGTCAGTTGGGATTGAACTGTGTGGGCTCTTTTCTCCTTCGGAAGTTGCGTTTCATTGCAATCGCTTAGAGAAACGCCGTTCATTTATGCCGCTTGTCGATCATACAAACGTCATGTGAGTTAGACTTGGAGAAATATTCATGCAGGCGTGTGAAGTTTAATGACGACGACTCTAAAAAAAATATGAAACGTTCATTTTTAACTGGAATTTTGCACAAGACTTCCTTAAGAGAAAATTTTTCTGTTCATTAGACAATATACTATCTATACGGAGCATATAAGAGACAATTGAATGCTTTTGACGGAATACGCCCCTATTGACTCTCCATTACTTCAGTGTTACACTATGTCAAAACAATTCCTAATTTCGGAAGTAAAGCTATGAAATTCTTGCGTTTTATTGTTTTTACGGCGTTTTTGATCGCGTCTGCGTCCCTATTGGCGTCAGACGACAATCACACCTCTTTCTATCATCCTTCAACGTATCCTTACGATTTCGAAAACCCTGAATCTGAATTCTGTTGGGCGCGATCCGCGTCGAGCGAGCATTTCTATGTCTTTTGGCAACCGGGCTTCGGCGCCGATCCAAACGCCGCAGGCGTTCCTGACAAAAAGCGCGTCGACGTCAGCGACCTTCTCGACAAAGCAGAACGGTTTTATAAAACGAACGTCGACAAACTTCGTATGGCGGACGAGCCGCTTCCATATGGAAATAAACTCCAGATATATTTGATCGACACGGAAGACTGGATTGCTACCGGTTCGGGACTCGACGACAGAGTTGGCGCTCTGTGGATCAGTCCGGCGACGTGTCGTCCGGTTGGTTCTGCGATCGCGCACGAAATCGGGCACGCTTTTCAGTATCTTGTTTATTGTAAAAAGCTTGAAGACGGCAAACCTGAACCGAAATCAGGATTCCGATATGAACTGCCCGGCGGAGTAGGAAATGCGTTCTGGGAAATAAGCGCGCAATGGCAGTCTTTTCAAGACTATCCGCAGGAAATGTTCACATGGTATCACATGGACGTCTGGTTTGCCAACTATCATCGCGCGCTGGAAAACGAACTGACGCGATACCAAAACTACTGGCGACTTTATCACATGACAGAAAAGCGTGGAATCGACACGTTGAGTCGAATTTGGCGCGAAAGTCGTTTTCCTGAGGACGCATGCGAGACGTACATTCGACTCTATCTCGACGGCGACGTCGACGCGTTCTATCGGGAGACATACGAGTACGCCGTTAAGACGACGACATTCGATTTTGACGCGTGCCGCGCATTCGTCGACAGACAATACGAGCGGTATGACGCGCAGTTTTACGGTTCCGAAAACGGATATAAGCAGATCGCTTATAAAAACTGTCCGGAGATCAACGGATTTAGCGTCGTTAAATTAAATCCAGCTCAAGGTAGTCGTGTAACAATCGACTTCAAAGGACTCGATCCCGGCTCGCCTCTCGCAGTGGACGACCCCGGCGAGTATCTTGTCCAGGAGACGAAAAAAGAAAAAACAAGGAAGTACAACGAGTTCGACGGAACGGTCGGTTGGCGGTACGGATTTGTCGCGCTACTCGAAAACAACGAGCGCGTTTACGGAGAATCACAAACCGAAAAAGAGGGAACAATCGCGTTTGACGTTCCGGAGAAATCCAAAGCTCTGTTTTTTGTCGTTGCCGGGACTTCCAACAAGTATGTTCCCCATCCATGGGACGCGACTGAACTTAACGATCCTCAAGCTCCGTATTCTGTTCGGATTACTTATGAATGAGGTTTCGCCTTGCCAACGTCTTACCGTACAGGAAACTTTTCGAGAACAGGTCGATTGGAGATTTCCAACCGTCCTTCGACGTTTTTAACGGCAGTTTTCGGCGCCTCGGTAGGTTGCTTCCCGTTGTAGGAATCGTTTTGAGACGCGACTTTTTTAATGTTTCGGCGTCTTGTTGTAATTTTCGATACCGTACGTAACCATTGTATGAAAGGAACGCTGAGCGTTCCCCTATCAAGGAGAAAGACATGAAATCTGACGTAATGGCGACGATCGTTATTGCGATTGCGTCGCTTGTCGCCGCGCCGCAGACGGCGTTTTATTCTTCCTCTGTATGCGCGCAGGACGGCGCTAAAAGCACTCAGGAATTAAGAGCCCAGCGTTTTAAATCGATTGATCCCGGTTCGCCGGATTCGCTGGAACAATTGCTGAACGACCCGCTCTTTAACGTGGAAGAAGGGCAGGATTTCAAGTATTACTCGTCGCGCGCTTCAAAGCTGACGGCTAGACTTCATCAGTTGTTGTCAAAACGTAGCGACGAGACGCTGTTTGACGAGCCCTACGAAGAGGGAATCTCGTCAATGGAGCGGCAGGAGCAATTCGAAGAGCGACAAGCAAAGTATCAACAGCTTGTCAGAGAATATACCGCGAAGTTCTATGAAAAATTTGGATCTGTTTTTGATCCTATATTTTGTCGATATAGCGACGATTCTAGTCTGAGTTTAGAAGAGTCTAGGAGAGCTTTCGCCCTTTATGTTCATAGCCTGATGGAGCAAAAAAAATACCCAGAGCTATCTTCGTTGCGCGCCGCCGAAATGGCGAAGACGAAAGCCGCCAGCGAAGCTTCTGACGAGGCCGCGTTTGAAAAAGCAGACGAAAGATGGAGCGCTATAAACATGACTCTCTATAGCGTTCTCCTCAGAATCCCTCTTGATTTCAATCGTCCCTTCTCAAATGAGGATAAAAAGGACGACGCCGAGCGATTTGGCGACGAATTATCGGACGCCCTGAAAGACGATCCGGAACTGATCGTTCAGTGCGAAGAATTCTATACCCTTGTCGGACGTTACGTCGATTCAGACCTTGCGTTAGCTTTTCGTAAAAAGGTTCTGCCGTATTTCGACGAAAAAGTCGCGCTTAAAGAAACGGAAAGACGACATGGTCATCCAGTACATAACGTGAAGTTTGTTCTGCCGATTGAACCGACCAAGTTCGACGAATCGGTTTTGGTCGTTCCGCTTGACGAAACGGACGAGTTTTACAAGGAACTTCGTGAAAAGATTCATAAAGCGCAGGAGGAATATCGGTATGCCGTTCATTCTCGCGAAGAAATCAACGACGTTTTTTCTAAGGTTCTCGCGGCGGAGAACAAGATCGCTCTTTGTCTTGAATTAAACGTTGCAAAATCTGGGAAACACGTCTATAAGGAACCCCTATACAACGGGAGCCTTTCTGACGAGGACTGCGAGATTCTTAGGGCGCGGTTGGAGGAAGAGTCCAAGAAACCCGGCGATAAAGCGAACGTCGCGTATATGGACGCGATAAAGACGGCGTTGATTGCTCGTGAATTGAAAGACGCGGCGCGACAAAGCGACGAGGAGACGCTTAAAGTCTGCGACCAAATCGTCGAAAAGTCGCTTAATGGCGAAAACGTCCTGATTATCCCGTTTGGCAGGACGCTTTATCAGCTTGGCAAACGCGACGTCGCGAAGGAATTTATCGATCGTGCGATTTTGAAATACAACGAGAAAGGTCGGGAAACGGAGGCTTTCTCGCGGTTTTTAGCGGCGCTGGAGGCGAACGATATTCAACAGATAATGTGGAAACCCTAGAATTTTGGGTTTTGTTCGAGTTTTCGACTTGAGAAGGAAAAGGGAGCGTTCCGCGGCGACCTTGACAGCGCGATTCGGAATTCTCCCTTTTGACGTTTTGGGGCAAACTTTTCGATTATCGCCGAGACGACAGCTTGAAATTACACCAAGACAAGTCTCCCGTCGAGCATATCGGGCAGCTTTTCATGTACGCGCGCCTGTATTTCACGCTGGGAATAACGGACGCTAAAATGGGAAGCGACAATCTTTTGGTTCTGAAACTTCTCTCGTCGATCAACGTAATCTTCAAGCCGCATATGACCGGGAAGTTGGAACGGTTCGTTGCGTCGTTGCGAGATATGGGTCATTTCCGCGACGAGCACGTCGGCGCGATACATGTCGGGGTTCTCGTCAAGACCTCTTGGCGAACTGTCGCCGAGAAACGCAAGTCTCGGGAAACGTTGCTCGTAGGAAATTTTTACCCCGGCGAGATTCAAATCGCGAATCTCTTCGCCGCTGAGTTCTAGATATTCTGGCTTAAGTTTTTTTCTTCGTTCCCAAACGATGTAACCGACGGACGGAACGCCGTGCCAAGTCTTATGAACGGAGACGACAAGTTCGCGTGAGAGTTCGATTTCGTCGCCGGGACGAACGCCGACGATTTCGCATGGGAGCGCGCTTTGTTCAAGTCGACAGAAAGCGGCTAGAAACTGGCGAAGATCGGCGACTTTCTGATCTGGGAAATAAATTGTCGGCGGCTCCATTTGCATCATTCTTCTTCGCGCGACGTATGCGGGCAACGCCAAGATATGATCCATATGGGCGTGAGATACAAACCACCTAGGGGCGCCCATGAATTCCCACGGCTGCCAACCGAGGTCAAATCCGAGCTTATATTCAGGAACGCGCCAAAAAGTCATGACAGGGGCGCGAGAAAAGCCTTCCAGAGTGAAGTGTTCGCATTTTATCTTCCGATAGGACGAACTCTCCGTGTAATTGAATAGCTCCGGCTGTTTTGCGCCGTTTTTTTTCTGATCTGCCATAAGGTTATGTTCCGCCGCAGGTACTCAGTATTCTTCCGGCGTCATTCTATCGTTTTGAGGCGAAAGCGCAAGGGCGAGGATACGGACGTTTCTCGTACGAAGCGCGCCTTATTTCTCTTTACTTTCTGTTCCTGTTAATTTTCGCCATGCGTCGCGAACTGGACGCGAACGTTCGACGGGCGCTTTATCGGTCGGTTCCGGTTCCTGTTCGGGGAAGATGCTCCACCACGCCTTTTTGAGACCTGGAAGTCGTTCCTGCTGAATAACGGGCGAGGTAAGGTTTCCTTCGACGCGAATCTGCGCGACTTGGTCGCTCGCAGCTCCGAGCACGTCGGAGACCACCGGAATCTGGCTCTTTGAATTACCGAGTCTGGCGCTAAGGGTAAGATCGATGAGTTGTTCTTTGGGGCGAATTGTAAGCCATCCGTCGCCGAAAAGGGAGAGGGCGCTTCCTTCCAGCCGTACGCTTGAGAGTTGAACGTGATCTCCGAACGCCTTGAAATCGACGTCGCAGGAACTGAAAGCGTTTTCGTCCGGTTCTTGGACGCTTAAAACCTGGAGAATTTTGACGATTTGTGGAAGTTCGTAGAGTTGCGCGTCCCGGACGGTCGCTCCTCCTTCGCCTTTGAGCGCGGCGATGTTTTTGCCCTCGCCTTGGAGCGTCGCGTTGAAATTTACCCGTCCGTTCAGCGGTTTGGAACCGGGCGAAAGAACGCGAATCATTTCGTCAAGTCGCGCATTTTGCAGGTTTGTCGTAAACCGATATTGCGACGTTGCATTCCCTAAGAAAACGCCGTCGCTAACCGCTTGTCCTCCGAATACGAGTCCCTGAATAGGACGGTCGCCGCCTTCTATCTTCGTTTCATGCGAAGGAACGCTTGGAGGCGTCGTTCCTCCGCTGGCGCCATAAGCGTTGGAGGTTAATGGAACTGCGTTAGGTTGCGCGTCGGTAAAGCCCGCTGGATCGTCGATTTGTCCTCGTACGATCTGCGGCGCGTCGCGGCGGGATTCCGTCCGATAAAGAGGATCGGCGTCGACATGTTGACGCACGAAGGGATCGAGATAGATTGGGACGGCTTGAATTGCCGGCGCCCTTCTTCCCCATAAAATATCTGCGCCGTTATAGTAGAAAGGACCTATGAGATTTGTGATCTGCGCGTCCTTACAAAAGAGCGTGTCGACGTCGAGTTCGCCGTAAACTAAGGGCTGCGCGTTTTCGAGGGCGACTCCAAAAGTTCGGACGCGTCCGCAAATTCCCTCGATATCGACGCCGGGTCGGACGGAATTTTGTTGAACGGAGAAACGGAGATTCCACGCGACTCTTTTTTTGGCGTTTTGCTCTAAACCTTGGGTTACGCGAATGGCGCCGTCGACATTATAAAACCCTCGCGGTTGCAAGAAGTCGAGAAAACTGCGGAATCCACCCGTCGCGACGCTCTGAAGATCGCGGTCGATTTGGAGTTGATCGACTCGAAGTTCGGAAACGTCCAGGATTCGTCCAACGTTTGGTATCGTTTGGCTCACGACGTTCGCCGCGCACGTCGTAGCGCCGTTGCGCGCCCTCAACCCCGAGACGGCGAGCGTTCCCTCTCGCCATGACACGCGTCCCTCTACGTTTGAGAGTGGAAATGGAAACCCTTCCGGTTGAAACGAGGTAGATTCCGGAATCGGCGTCGCGTCGAACTGAAGGGCGAGTTTCTTTTCGTCCGTTCGATAGCCGACTCGTATCTGCCCGTCCGCTTTGCCTTCGACGCGTAATTTCTCCAGACCTTCTCTGACGTCTTCTTGTATTATTGCCGCACGGAGTTCTTCGCCGAGGGGGAATTTGCCGACGTTTGTCGCGAGGAGAAAACGCCAACTTCCGTCGTCTAGAGGAACGCCGGCTACGGCTGGGATGGACGTGAAGCGTTCTATCGGCGCGGGGGAGGGGTCGTCGAGGAGTTCCAGCCCACGAGACCCGTCTTCAAACAACGTTTTGGCCGCGTCGGTTGTATTTGCAACCGCAAAAGCCCGTCCAAGCGCGGCGTATCCCGCGCCGGAAACGAGCGACCCTGCCGCCGCAAACGACGCGCCCCCGCTCTTGCCCGAAAGGTTTGAGAAAACCCAAGCGCCGTCGCGCATGTAGAGCGAACCTGTGATCGACGTTATCGGCATCGGAAAAGCGTCGTATAGAATTGAACCGTCGTGAAGATCGATTGCCGTTTCGACCATGAGACGATCTTCTTTGGAGACCACGTCAGGATCATAAGAGATTCTGACCCTCCCGTCGAAGACGCCGGCAGGGTGCAATTCCATGAGCGTTTTTCGGTTTTCTTCCCCGACAGCGTCGAGAAGCTTCGAATCGATCGTTCTATTTTTCGCGACGATATCGACCTGACCTTTGGGGGTAGAGAAGACGGAGTCAAACCGACCTTGTGCCTTAACGACGTCCTCGCTTCGCTGGGACGCGAGATTAAAAGCGAACGTTTTATTCTGATCGAGCGTGAGACGACCCGCAAGTCCGTCGAGTCGATACGGGAATCCAACATAGAGAGCGTCGATATTGCGTCCGTCGATTACGACGTTTTTAGGTTCCCAATTGCCGCCAGTTTCGAGCGAATTTTCCAACGTGACGTCGATATTTCCAAGACCAGAAAAGCGGTAGTCTGCGAGAAGGTCGAGAAATTTGTCGAGCGTTTCCTCTGGCGCGTAACCGGTTACTTTGAGTTCGCCGAGAAGACGAACGACGACCTCGTCGTTTACCGGCAGATTGTCAAACTGCGCGCGCGCGACGCTTGTCGGAACGCCGGAGAATTCGTTTTTTCGTTGAAACGCGGCTTTGATCGAAGTTTGTCCGCAACTTGCCGTAATCTTTCGTAATTCGACGAAATCGTTTGCGATCGAGTAATTGGCGAAGATTTCAGAGACAGGATATTTTAAAAAAGGGGACGAGAACGCCGCGTTTGCGAGCGTTCCGTCAACGCGCCATTCGACGTCGCCGAATTCTTCCATACCGCCTCCGACAGAGAAATCGAGAGACGTTTTCCCCTGTGCGCCGTTGAAGAACGTCGTTTTGGGGGACGCTATCCTGCGCGCTAAGGGAAGAATTAAAGCGACGTCGAGGTTTTCGACGTTTCCCGTAAGTTCCCACGACGAGGCCGTGATTTTGCCAGAAACGCCGACTTTTTCAACAAGTGGGTTTGACGCGCTGAGTTGAACGATCCATGCGTCAGATTCAGGGGCGGCTATTGAAGAGTTTTCTCCTTCGTCTCGGTCGATCTCGTTGGAGGGGGGCTCGGCGGAGGAAACGCCTTCCAGCGTCGGATCGAGTTCTTCTTGAAGCGGTTGATAATTTACAAATCCTACGTTCGGACGAGAAGCCGTCGGAACGTTCCAGACAGCTCTGACGATTTCGTCGTGTGGGCTGTCTGGAAAATTTGGCGTTGGAACGTCGTCTACTGGCTCTTGGGGCGACGAACTTGGCTCTATAGGGGACGTTTCGGGCGCGTTTTTAACCTTTTTTTGAGATCTAGCGGGTTCGAGGCGAAGATTGATCCCAGAAATGGACGTTCCTGCGAAATTGAGGGTGGCGTCGTTTATTTCGACGGAAAGATTGGGAGAGGCGCCAGACGTCTGAGCCGGCACGAGTTTTTGCAAATCGCCCTGTGCACGTCCAATATCGTCGCCAAGGTTTAGGACGGGATGGGCGACGACGACGCGCTGGAGTTCAAACTGGCGCGAGACGATTTTTTTAATTTCGAGGGGGCATTCGACATAGATTTCGTCCGCTTGCAGAAAGGGAGGGGCGTCTTTGGACGCGTCGGGAAGACGCCACTGGACCGCATATAGTCGCAAACCTCGCGTTGCGTCAAGACGCGCCGTGTCAAAAGAAACGTTTGTCTGAGGAAAATTCTCGTTCAGCGCGACTTCGACGACTCGCGATATTTCCGAATCAGCGCGACGGTAGAGAATCCCGCCGCCAAGAATCGCGGCGAGAAGGAGCAGGACGACCGTCCATCCGAGGACGCTCCTGATTTTCCCAAAAAGCGAACTGCGTTTCCGTCGACGCAGCGCCAGCTTTTTTCGCGCTGTTCCCATCCTACGACTCTATTGATTCTAGGTAATTGCCGCAACGCCCCTTGCCCCTTGGAACATAGCGCGCCTGCCCAGAGACGCCAACAATCGGGGAAGCGTAGTCATTTTGGCGAATCTCGTCAAGACGGCAATAGCGAATACGCCGACGATCCAATAGTCTTTCCAGATACCGCTGAAATTTTTTTAAATTTATTTTTTTAAGAATTGGTTTTGTCCGTGAATTCTAGGGGTTTTTCTTGTCTTAACCATCCCAAATACGCTTGAGAATCGATAATTTTTTTAAAAACGGCGAACAAAATGCATACAGGTATAATGCGAGGGCGAAAAAACGCGACGCAGTCGACGAATTGTATCATTTTGATACGCCTCAAAAACGATCAGGTTGAGGGCGCTTCAAGGTAAAACACTGCGTTAGTTGACGCTCTTGCGACGCGACTTTTCGTTTCGCCACCTGTTTTTTCACCGCCAATACGGCTCTTATAAGAAGGAGACGACTTCGGGCATTCATAAGAAATTTTCACGTTTACACGGCTACGAGACGCTTTTCCTTCTCCATTTGTGAAGATGGGAAAAGAAAAAAACTCGAGTTGGAACTTTGCCGGGTATTATCGCATCTCAGAGTGCAGAGGGAGCGGAAAATGAGCGACCACGAACTGATCAGACGAACGCTTAGCGGCGACCATGAAGCCTTTGGCGCCCTTGCTGTCAAGTATCAGGAACGCGTCTACAACTTGGTCTTTGCGATCGTAAAGCACCGAGAAGACGCCGAGGACGCGACGCAGGAGACTTTTCTCCAAGCGTTAACTCATCTTTCCGGCTTCCGCCAGACGAGTCAGTTTTACACTTGGCTTTACCGGATTGCGTACAACAGCGCCGTGGGGACGTTGCGTCGCCGCAGAACCTTCATGTCGATCGAAAAGATTTCGGAGGAGGCTGGCGACGCGTTCTCAGCGGACGTCGAGGCTCCTGACGCCCAGATGATCCGCGACGACGACGCGAGAATCGTCCGCGAGGCGGTGGACAAACTTCCCGACGAGTATCGCATTCCGCTCGTTATGCGCGAGTTTGTCGGCGCGAGTTACGAAGAGATTGCGCAGTCCCTTGCCATTCCTGTCGGCACGGTTCGCAGTCGTCTTCACCGCGCTCGAGCGTCTTTAAAAGGCGAACTTGACCGCATCGGCTATGCTCCCTGAGAGCGACGTGTAAAATCGACGAGTCTACGACGCTGATAGGCGAGTCTGACCGACTCGCATGACGTCCGGGCCGGAGTCGCGCGACGCGGCTCCGGGGTAGTTGGTTGAGGAACGTCGATAATGAAAATTTCAGATTGGAACGAAGTTTCGGATTCTTATGTAGACGGAGAACTTTCCGAAGAGGAAATGTCTCAAGTATCCGCGCGAGCGGAGACTGACGACGCGTTGCGCGAAGAAATTGAATGGGCTTCGGAACTTCATAAGAGGCTCGTGCATGTCGCTCGCGAGGGACGACCTGTTCCGGACGGATTTTCCGAGCGACTCCGAAACGCGTTGGACGCGAGTCCCGCGTGGGTTCAATACGGCGGCGCGATTGAGACGCGGAAGACTGAGTATCGCGCGTCGCGCCGCGTCGTCCCAGTTGTTGTGGCGGCGTGTGTCGTCGTCGCCGTTGTCGCGGCTTCCGTCGCAGGAATCGTCAGTCTGCGAAAACCTGTCGATTCGCCGACGAACGGAGACGGAATCGCGCAAACTAACGTCGACGGCGCAGCTTCGATTGCGTCTCCTAGTTTCGAGACGACGCCTCGTATTATGACGCCGTCTCCTGAAGGAAACGCCCCGGAGTCGGCTGCGATTAAGCCTTCTCAAAGCCAACTTTGGACGGTCGTATCCTTCAATGACGAAACGCGACTCAAGAAGCGCATTTTTGAGTTCCAGCAGTCGTGCAAGAAACAGGGCGTCGCATTCAAGAAGTTTGGCGGAGATCGAGAGTTCGTCTTGGAACGCGTTAAGCCTTCGCAATGGCGCGTCGTTTTAGATGAGCTTGCCGCCGAAGCGACAGCCGTGATCGAAACGTCCGAGGCGCTTGAGAAGTGGGGCGCGGCGAAGGACGAGAGCGTTAAGACAAAAAATCTCCGAGTGACTTTCGACGCGACGAGCGTCGTGGAACCGGAAAGAATGGAAGAATGACGGCGCCCGAAAGTGGATACCGGGCCGGGCGCCGCCGCAGAAAAGACGGTTCAGAAACGAACGTAGAGTTTACGAGACACTGTGAAATCTCGACGTTTGAATTTTCCTGAAATACCAAATTTTTTGCGGAATAAGCTTGAAAAAAGCCGCCCGGTCGTGTATCCTTGTAGCTTAGCGCGTTGTTTTTACGATCGTTTAAGCGCTGCGCGTCGGTTTCAGACGCGCGACGGTTTGATTGCGGCGGTTTTCCGACGCGGTTTTTTCCGAAATCATCATTATATTTCAAGGGCAAAGTCACCCCGCAGCGCGGATTGGCGTCGCCGATAGGCAGTTCCTTCCGCGTCGCTCTGTTCTGTAAAGGAAAAGAGAAATGAAAAGAACGTCCAAAGCAGGTTTTACCCTCATCGAGTTGCTGGTCGTGATCTCGATCATCGGCATGCTCGCCGGTCTTATGCTCCCTGCCGTCCAGTCTGCTCGCGAACAGGGGCGTCGTACCACGTGCATGAACAACCAGAAAAACATCGCCCTCGCGTTTATTCAGTTTGAGCAGACCAAGGGACGTTTCCCACAGTGGCGTACTAACGGCGATTGCGCCTGGACAGGCGCTGCGCAAAACGCAGTCGCTACTCCATCCGGAAAGTTGCAACTCGGCTGGGTTCCCCAGATTTTCCCCTATATCGAACAGAATCAGTTGTATGAACTGATCCAGAGCGACGGGTATAATGTCTCAGCGAATTGTGACGTGACCCTTGAAACGTTCATTTGTAAGAGTGCAGGTTCTCCTGAAGTTAATATGAACAACTATGTTGCGAACTGCGGCGTTGCCGATGGCGCTGTTGTGAGCGACGGGGGAACGGGGTTTGTAACGGCGGCTCCCTCCAAGAGTTATGGCATGTTAACGGATGGCGTCTACGGAGGCGAGAAGGTTTCTGTCAACGACGTTAAAGATGGAACTACGAACACAGTGCTTATTTCCGAGAACCTCCAGGCTGGCAATATTTGGGCTTCTAAAGAGTTCCTTGTCGGCTTCTGTGTAAATTCTGTCAATCAAGGATATGGTTTCCCTAGCGTGTCTGAAAGTACTGCTACAATTGCAGCCGACGGGACTGTTAGTGGCGCGCTTTCTCCTATGAGAATCAATATTCTTCGAGATATGCTTGAAGGTAGCTCATATACCGCAAACAATACGGCAACGGACAATGACGCTTACTGGGCATGGGCTCGTCCTTCCTCATCTCACCCTGGCGTTGTTTTGACTGCGATGGTCGACGGTTCTACCCGCGTCGTTAGCGAGTCAGTTGATATCGAGGTTTGGACTAAGGCGATGGCTCCCAATGACAAGGGAACGAATTGGTGGAAGAATGGCGATATGTCGAAGGATCCCTTTGATCTTGCGAAGCTTAATCCGTGATTCTGATCTGACGAAACTCCAGCTCGTTGTGTAACGGCGGGCGTTTTATGGGGTGACTGCCCAGGGGCAGGTTGACGTAAAGGCGTCGGCCTGCCCCTTTTGGCGTTTTAGAAGTTACGACTCAAAGACATTATATACGTCTAGCTACTCGTTGTTTCTTGATTCTCAAGGTGTATGAAAACAAAATCGCCCATCTTGACGTCGTAACGACGCGGAGACGGGCGCGATTTCATTCTTTGATTCGTTCTTTCTCAGCCTTTAGGCATGAACGCTTGGTAAATACGTTCGAAGTCGTTGTTTGAATTGAAGTGAATAACGATTTTGCCCTTGCCCTTGTCGTTTGCCGTTAGTTTGATTTTCATACCGAGCCAAGAGCGAATCTGGTTCTCCAGTTCTTTTACTTGAGGGCTGACTTCGGGTTTGGGTTTAAGCGGCGGTTTAGGCA
>Ga0256407_10002238_pt1 | contig 37601 bp, 19 predicted proteins | sample RumenRJG_04DNA_FD_193489 | JGI IMG/M metagenome (GOLD analysis project Ga0256407, IMG submission 193489) | Bovine rumen microbial communities from Lethbridge, Alberta, Canada - RJG_04 | ecosystem: Host-associated > Mammals > Digestive system > Stomach > Rumen | place: Canada: Alberta... | reverse complement strand
ACTTGTGTATGATTGTTTGACACTGTCATTCACTCGAACCATTATCATCTCGTAACAATATAAAAATCGTGTTGAAGAACCAGACTTTCTTCAACACGATCCAAATATTAGTATATAATGTGTGTATAGGGATGCGAACTATAAGTCGAGCGAACCTACTCGGTCTTGATGCCCTCGATAGGATTCCTGTTGGCAATTCGGATGGTTTGGCCCAAAATGGACAAGATGACCACGAGGATGGTGATGAAAGCGGAAAGGAGAATGACCAACCACGGGAAGTCAATACGATTATAGAAATCCTGCAGGTAATAGTTCATTGCCTTCACACAAAGCGGGACAGCCAGCACGATGGCGACAAGCGATAGGAGGATGAAACGTCTCGAAAGCTTCCAAATCGATTCGCGCACCGAAGCACCCATAATCTTACCGATGGCAATTGACTTGCTGTGCTGCTCGCTGTAGTTGAACGACATGGCGAAAAGGCCAAGGGCAGAGATCAATATCGAAAGGAACATGAAGCACAGGACAAGTTGCATCGTGTGGCGCTCCTGTGTCAAGGCATCGCGCATCGAATCGTCATAATACGAGCAGCTCAAATCCTTGGAATATCCCTTGAGCTGTCGCATCACATCCTTACAGGTTTTCTTCACTGCAGCCATGGCCTCACCCCTATCGCCTTTGACCTTGACGAGCTGGCTCCAGAAATAGCCATCCGAACCGATCAGCTGGATCACATTGTGTGAATCCTCGAATCGAGGAATGTAGTTGCCCATTCCGCAGCGATAATTCTCGACGATGCCGCAGACCTTGAACCTTTCCTTCATGCCATTCGTCTCCTTATCCCTGCTTTCAATCGATGGGTGTTCGGCAGAGATGTTGTAGCGGCTTTGCGTTTCGCGATCCGCCCAGCACATGCTGTCCGTGGGAACAGCAAACTGTTCTACAACTTTGAAGCCCAGCAATCGGAAGGAAGTGGTGTCCATCGAGGTATAATTGATCCATGACGTGTTTCCCTCCTCGTCATGCAACCCATTGAATGAGGTGCGGTAGGGCAGGTTTGCCGCCAGGCCAACAGCTTCGACCTGTGGCAATGCGAGCAGACGCTGGCGCAATATATCCTGAATTTCAAAGGTGAAGCCTAAATCGAAAGCCGATACGGCAATCAGGTCATTTGGCTTATATCCCAAAGGCAAAGACAGAATATGATGCATCTGCAAGTTCATGGTCATCGCCACGGCAATCAGCACCATGCTGATCACGTTTTGCGCGACAATGAATACCCTGCCGAACAACATCTTGCTGCGGAACTGGAAAGCGCCCTTCACCACGTCCAAAGGTTTGAACTGGAGTACCAGAAGGGCGGGCAGGAGGCTTGAGACGAACGAAAGAAGCAGCAGGGCAATGACCGACCAAACAACCATTTGGAAATCCGGAATGAGCGGGATGCTGGTCGAAAGCCATTCCTCAAACAGCGGCTTGAACAGATAGGCCACGACATAACCCAGCAGGAAACAGGCAGCTGTGAAGAGAAATGCCTCGCTGAAATAACGGAAGAGAACGCCACGGGTCTGCTCACCCAATACGCGGCGCATCGTCATTTCCTTCGCACGCTTGCCCGTCAGAGCCATGGTGAGATTCACATAGTTGAGACAAGCCGAGACGAGCAGGATGAGAGCCACGAGCAGGAGCACTTCGACGAGGGTCCTGTTGCCCTTCTTTACCACGCTATAGCTCTCATGCGTTTCGTCGAAATATATCTTGTCGAATCGCGTGAGCGTAGAACCCCACATCGCGGCTCCCTTGCTCCCATCACGGGCATAGAACTGGGGCCAATATTCCACGTACTTGTCCAACAGCTTGTCGGCCAACGCTTGGGGATCCACACCTGGTTTTAAAGTCAGGAACGTCAGTGTGTTGCCAAAGTTGTCCATCGAGGGGTAAAAGTTGTAGGCTCGCTTGATGCTGAAGAAAAGTTCATTCTCTCTGAACAAATCTTTTCGCCCGAAATCCTCCAACACGCCACAGACGGTAAAAATGTCGTCCCCTGCTTTCAGTTGTTTGCCGATGGCGTCATCTCCTGAAAAGGCTTTGCGGGCAAATGCTTCCGAGACTATTACGTCGTGGTCATTGGTCAGCACCCGTCGTTGGTCGCATCCCCTGAGCTCATAGTCGAACATCTGGAAGAAGGTGGAATCAATATAGGCGCAGGTAGCTCTGTAGTACTCATCGCCAACCACCACGTCCTGTTCGTTGCCAGTGGTTATTCGTGTCCAAGTGTCAATCTCCGGGAATGAAGGAAAGAACTCTACAGGCGTGTCGAGTGTCAGTCCATAGAACTTGCCGCTGCCCAAGGCGTAAACCTTGTCGGCATTCACGAGGTCCTTGCCCACGCTGAACTCCGTCTTGGCATACGACACCAGCAGAATGACAAAGCCCAACGCGAATGCAAGCCCGAATGCCTCGATGCAGGCATATAGTTTATTCCTTGAAAGGAACTTCAGGTAACTTTTCATTGCTCTTTTCTTTTTTCAGCACAAAGATACGCCAAAATCAGCAATTCTCCAAAGGTTTTGGCCCTCGCAGGACACGAATGTCTAAATTTTATACAGCATTGTGTCTAATAATTTGACACTCTATCTTCCTTTTGTACCCCTAATGGGCGAAATCTCCTGCCGCAAGAATCATCCTCGGGCTAAGACTTTTCATCGCGTAATCAGTTTTTCTTCGCCCATATCAGAAACGGCTCTTCTCCTCGCTTCCTGCTCCCGTGCCCTTGTACTTCGAAGAGGTGGAATTGAAACTGTATCGAATGGACAATTCAAACAAGCGAGAGTCATGATGATTTATCTGCGATAGCATACGCGAACCATAGTTGATTCGGATATGCTCTTGCGAGTTGAACAGGTTGCGACCTCCCAACTTCACCGAAAGACGATCATTGAAGAAAGTCTTGGTCACACTGATGTCCGCCACATAAACAGGTTTAGTAAGTGTTATGTTTTGTTGGTTACCAGTTGTAGTAACTTGAAGGCTCGCTGTAGCTGTGAGGGTTTTCGTCAACTGGAAATTGTTGTTCGACTGGATAAGACCGATGGGATTCTTCGGACTTATCGTACCTGTTGGTGAAGGAATCTTGATCCAATCCTTGATAAGTGCGACTGTCAACGAGGGCTGGTAGAAACCGAAACGAGGCGAAAGGATGAGCATAGCACGCAAGCCATCGGAATGTTTGACATTGGCTCGTGTGATGATGGTTGTGGCCTCACTACCTTCCACAATTTCAGCGACATTGATTATTTCATCAGACGTATGTTTATAGTCTAATGCTACACGTACCCAATTATACATAGCCATCAACGAAAACTGGTTTCTTATGGTAGGCTGAAGCATCGGGTTACCGCTCTGCCATGTGAAGCGATTGGCATAGGTCACATTACCGCTGAGCATCCAATAGTAAGGACGCTGAATCCTGACAGCATAGTTCGCCATGAGCTGAACCTTACCGACACGGGCCATCAGGGCAGCAGTCGAGAAGACATGATGATAATTGCGGCTCTGCTCGGGTTGATGTACGCCAAGGGCAAAGTAATCCGTGTTGACGTTTTCATTGCGCAGCCCAAGACGAATCTGGCCAAAAGGCAATGGTCGGCTATATTCTGCAAAGAAGCTAAAACTGCGCTCTCGCTGTTCGGTCTGGGATGTGGGAACTACTTGTTCAGGATTGATATAGTCATCATTGCGATTAGTGTGGATGTATTCTGTTCCAGCCTGCAGGTTGCCTTTCCAAAGAGGCCACGAAAGGATGAGCTTCGATGCCCATAACTGATTACGAACTATATTGGTGCTCGTGACAATGCGACTTATTTGCTCTCTGCTAACCTCATTGTTGAAAAAATTCTCACGATCCTTATAGAACATATAGTCGGTGTTAAAATCGATGGATGTCTTGCCCACCTTACCATTGTAATAGGCATTAATCGTGTGCGGCATATTCGAAGTGGTCGTGCGCTCGAGATCATTATCAAGGTGGTCATAATATACTCCATCTGCCGTCACGTCGGCGATAAAAGTACCTGTTCCCTTGTGCTTCAGGTAAGTTTTCGTCTCATAGCGAAAACCCAACGAGTGCTGATCATTGAGAATGTAGTTGATACCTGTCGAAGAATAGATCGACTGATGGTGGCTATCGGCATTGGAATGTTCATCCATGCGCCATAGTGTATCGGCCAGGACATCTAGGGCAATACGGTCACGTTCTCGATACTGATTGTCGTTGTACCATACGCTGCCGAATACATCGAGTCCCTTGTAGCGATAATTCCAGTTCAAACCAAGGTCGAGATTGGGCCTATAGCCCTGTCGATAATGCGACTGGACATCACCGCTCCAGCCTTCTCCTTGCTGGTGGCGAGTCTTGATAAGGATGACCGACTCGACCTGGGCATCATATTTGGCACCCGGATTGGTAATCAGTTCCACACTCTTTATGTTCTCACTCTTCATTTGGTCAAGTTCGGCCTTGTTTCGCATTTGTCGCCCATTTATATATATAATAGGAGTGCCCTTGCCGAATACTTCAATACCATCTTGTTTCTTCTGCACACCGGGCAGGTTCTGCAGTACATCATTTGCTGTGCCTGCCTTGCTGAGGAGTGTATGCTCGACGGTCGTCATTATGCCTTCTGTGGTTAATTTGTGTGTTGGCTTTATCGCATTTACCTCCACTTCGCCCAATTCCTGTATGTTGGATAGCATAACAATGTCGCTCACATTACCTTGTCGTGCATCGAGATACCTTGTTTCGTATCCGACACTCGACACTTTCAGCAATCCATCTTTCCGATCTGTTGCAATATAGAATGTTCCGTCCGCTTTTGTCACTTCACCTGTGATAAATGTGGAATCGGACCTATTGAGCAAAACGACATTAGCGAATGCCATAGGCTGTGCCTGCTCATCGATGACACGGCCATTTATGCTTTGTGCTATAGAGGCAATAAACACGAAACACACCAGTGTAGAAAGAATAAACCTTTTCATAATCTTGCAATGTTTTAGAGATAAATAATCTTATTAGGCACTGCAAAGTTACACCTCTTTCTAAATCTGTGCAAGGTTTCTCATGGTTCCAAAAACGGTTTGTCAAAATATTATACACCATAGTGTATGATTCTTTTACACGATCACAAATATAAGACATGTAACAAAAACAATTTGGACGAAATCCTCCAGCTTTTGGATAGATTTCGTCCGAAAAAGAATGGACATCTGCAGAAAATCCGAAGTTAAACAATCAATGTAACCTATCTTCAACCGTGGCATACAGATTTCATTTATCAAAACTGTATTCTCCGCTGGGAGTATACAGATTTCATCTACCAAAACTGTATGCCGCGATTGGAGCATACAGATTTCATCTACCAAATATGTATGCCGCGGTCGGAGCATACAGTTTTCATCTACCAAATCTGTATGCCGCGGTCGGAGCATACAGATTTCATCTACCAAATATGTATGCCGCGGTCGGAGCATACAGATTTCATCTACCAAAACTGTATGCCGCGGTCGGAGCATACAGATTTCATCTACCAAAACTGTATGCTGCGGTCGGAGCATACAGTTTTCATCTACCAAATATGTATACTACAATCGGAGCATACAGTTTTCATCTACCAAATATGTATACTACAATCGGAGCATACAGATTCTATCTATCAAATCTGTATGCTCCGATAAAAGATAGTTCTTTCCAATTTTGGGACAAGCAATCTTGCCTCTAATTGAACGATATTGCTTTTTTCATCAGAATTTCCTCTGCTTGCATAAAGCTATTCCGTCTTGATATTCTCCACTGGATTACGCAAAGCGACCTGGCGGGTTTGGAAGAAGACGACGAGGGCAATGACGATGATGACGACAAGGGCATCGAGAGCAAAGATCCACGCGTGGAGTTCAATCTTGTCGGCAAACTGCTCCATCAGCAGCATACTGAAATACCAGCCCAAGGCCACACCAACGATAATCGAAGGCAGGGCGATGATGGCAATGCTGCGCAGGAAGAGGCTCTGCAATTCTCCTACTGTTGCACCCATCACCTTGCGGATGGCCAGTTCGCGGGTGCGACGTTGCACCTCATCGCGAATGTAGCCAATCAGGCCGATGAGCGTGATGAGCAGGGCTGCCAAGCAACCGATGAGGATGAGGTCGCGTGTGTGCTGCGTCTCGTGATAACTGTCGGCCAGTTCGTCACCATAACGCTTCACCTGGAATTCGGCATCGGGATAGAGGCGATCGCAAAGCTGCTGTACTGCTGTGATGTTGTCGGGCGTCAGGTCGTTGAACTTCAGCAGGACGTAGTTGGCAAAGAGAGTGCCATTGATGAACATAGTGGGACGCTGGTCAAGGTTCACAAGGGTGCCAATCGTGAAGTCCTTCACCACGCCAACGATGGTGAGCGGATAATCGCGGCCAATCTCTGTGCTCACAACCGATTGTCCTACGACGTCATCCCATCCCGTGAACTCCTTGAGCATCTGGGCAAACTTCTCATTGACGATAACTTCGGGCAAAAACCTTTTATCTTCTAGTGGTGACATATTCCGCCCCTGCACAACCGTCAGCCCCATCGTTTCGACAATGCCCGGCTGGGAAAAATACATGCACGCATAGTTGAACAACTCTCGCGTATCTTCTGGCAGCATGATGTTATTACCGCTCTGCCACTGCAGGAAGAGCGAATAGGCCGTTGCAGTGCTCTCGACACACGGCAACTTCTCAATCTCACGGGCCAAGACGATGGTCGAATCCGAAGGATGAGCGATTGGGATATAGGCCACATTCTCATATTCATAACCCATGTCCTTGTTGAGCATATAGTCGTACTGGCGATAGATGGTGCTGAGGATGCAGAGCAGCATGGTGCTCAATACGAACTGGAAGGCCAGCAAAGAGAGTTTCCACACTCGTTTGCTTTCGCTATAGAGACGATAGGCATAAGTCAGCGGGATGCGCGAATAGATGTAACCCGGCAAGAGACCACAACAGAAGAGAACGATGAGACAAACGATGGCCAGAATGACGTAAGTCTGTGACGAAAAGAGCGTTCCCAGACTAATTCCCATCAGGTCGCGTATCCAATCCTGCCCTGCCCATAGCAGCAGGAACATAATGAGCAAGGCCAAAATCAGATGCCCAAAGGCTTCGGCCAACGTCTTCAGATAGAACTCCCGCTTGGGCGCGCCCATCACCTTGCGAAGTGCCACGAGTCGAGCCCTTGCCACCAGCGAACTGATAACCACAAGGATGTAGTTCATCACAGCTGTGAACAACATCACAAAGGCCACAATCAAAAGGATGATGCTGGTGGTGCGCACCGTGGTATTGTTCATCCGCTTCTCGCTGACAGGATAAAAACTGAAGCCCAAATCGGTATAACCTGCCGCACGCAATTCTTCCCAAGGATAAATCTCCTGCACCATCACCTTTATCTCGTCCTGTATCTTCTTCAGATCGGCATTCGCGGTGAGACGCACGAACGAATGATAGCGGTCATTGCCGTTGAGGTTCTGCGAGCCATCCCATGAATAGATGCCGATGGATGGCAAGGACATCACGATGTCGAGGGTACCGAAGGAGCTGTTCTCGTCGAAATCCTCGAAGATGCCACTGATGGTCATGGGCTTGCCTGGAGCTGGCACAAAGTTGAACGTTCGGCCTACGACATCACCTCCCAGCTTCTCGCTGAGCGAACGGCTGACGAGGCACTGACCAGACACGGTCATGATCTGCTTCCAGTCGCCTACCAGAATCCTTGTACCGAAAATGTCGAAGAAGCAGGAGTCGGCAAAGATACAATTCTTGAAACTGTAGCGCCGTCCATTCTCTAGGACTAGTTTCTCGTTTTCGAACTGGCCGGTGTAGCGTGTGCCCACGACGATTTCGGGCACGTATCGGCACAAGGCGGGAACAACACCGCCCGGCGTGGCTCCATACTCGACTTTCTCACCTCCGTTTCGCTCGAAGTTCTCATAAAGCTCGTACACATGCTCCTTATCCACGACACAGCGATCGAAGTTGCGTTCGAGTTCCACCTTGGCAATCAGCACCAACCCGACAGTCAGGCCTATTGCCAGCGATATGACTTTGATAAGGCCTCCTTGGCCTTTGGGAAATAGGTTCATAGATTATATTTGGGGAGTAAAAGAGTAGTAAAAAAGGAGTAAAAGGGGAGTAAAAGGGACAAATGTGATGTTGGGTCAATATTTGAAATGTCACGTTGGGTAAATATTTGGAGTGGCAAGAGGCAAAAGTATTTGGGGAAGAAGGTAGTATCGTCCCTTTTACTACCTTTTTACTCCCCTTTTACTACCCTACAAAGCCCTTCAAATCTTCACTCCACCTTGATACTCTCCACCGGATTGGCAGTGACAGCACGAAGTATCTGAATGCCCACCGAAATGACAGCCACGAAGAGCGAGAAGAGGCAAGTGGCAACGAAGAACCAGGGACTAAGCGTGATACGGTAGCTGAAACCCTCGAGCCATTGGCTCATGAAATGCCATGCAATGGGTACAGCCACAACGAAAGATACCACGAGCGGGGCGCAGAAGGTGCGAAGCATCAGCCGGAAGACCTCGCCCGATGTGCTGCCCATGATCTTGCGAATGCCCATCTCCTTCTTGCGCTGACGAATGAAGAAGAGCGACATGCCGACGAAGCCAAGCACGGAGATGACGATGGCCATGAATGTAAAGAGCGTGATGATGCGAAGCGTGTGACGATGGGTGTCGAAGGTTTCGGCAATCACATCCTCGGAACTATTGACAATCCAGGGCAGTGTAGCCTCGGCACAACCCAATTCCCTCAGCATCTCGACCAGTTTCTCCTTGGCTTTCTTGTCTCCATTCGTCTTGATAAGGAAGGTAGGATAGTCCAAGTCGTCTCTCACCTGGATGGCGAAAGGCACCAGACTCTCCAAGATATTGACACGATGGAAATCCTTGATGATGCCGGCTATCGGCTTTGTCGTTCCGTTGCCCCAGGGCATCTCTCGGTCGTCTTCGGTCAATCCCCACCGACGCATGGCCTCCTCGTTGAGGTAATAACCGTCACTGACGGGACCATAATCCCGAAGAATCTCCAATCCGTAGAGGTCGAAGGCTGCCTTATCCATATATGTCAAGAATATGTTGACAGACTTCTCATCGACGTGGATGGTACGTGTGCTGGAAGAATACCCAATGAAATCGGTGCCTTGGAACTTGCCGATTCCTTCGACAAAAGGCATGTTCTCCAATTGGCTTCTGACCGCCTGTTCCTTTTCCTTGGGCGGACTGACGAAACAAATGTTCTCGTAGTTGAAGCCAAGTGGCGCGTGGATCAGATGGTTCAGCTGGAGCCAGATGACCAGGGCCGATGTGAGCATAACGACGGTGATGACGTTCTGCAGGATGATGAACACCTTGCCAAGCACCATCTTTGAGCGGAAGCGGAAATTTCCCTTCACGATGTCGATGGGCTGATAGTGGGAAATATGCCAGGAGGGCAGGATGCCCGAAATGATGCCCGTAAGCAGGATGAAGCAGAGGCAGATGCCGACAGTGCTTGGATTGATGTCCTTCACCAGCTCAATCTTTCCCTTGAACAACGAGGCTGCATCTTCACGGAAACAGAATGCCAGGGCCAGGCCGATGACGAACGACACGGCGACCATCAACGTCGATTCGGCGATCAGTTTCAGCGAAATCTGATGCTGGCTACTGCCGAAGAGTCGACGCGTGGCCATCTCCTTGGCGCGGAAACCCGTGTTGGCGACCGTCAGGTTGACGTAGTTGCTCAAGGCGAAAAAGAGGATGGCCAATACGGCGGCCAACAGAATGCGGAGCCTCGTCTTGTCGCCCTTTTGCATGCCCGAACCATCGTTCTGTGGGGCAAACATCACTTCCTTGAGCGGCGTCATGGTGAGGTGGCTGTTGTCGGTCCAGTAATAGTTATTGTGCAAATGCTCTTCCACCACCTTCATCTTTGCATCGAACGTAGTACCAGATTGAAGCATGAAGAATGCCTTGCAGGCACCTGTTCCACTGTAGGCGAAGACGTTGTTCTTGAGCTCATAGCCCATCACTTGGGGGAAACGCTTCATGCTGGCGATGAGCTGTGTCTCATTGGGCAGGACGGTACGATCCAGATTCTCGACAACGGCACTGACGGTATAGACCAAAGTGCTGTCGAGTGGGTTTTCGTTGTTGATACTAACGCTGCGTTCGCCCACGATCTCCACTGTCTCACCGATGGGATTCCTTTCGCCAAAGAGCCTCTGTGCCAGCCGCTCGGTGATGACACACTTGTCGGGCGCATCGAGCGCCGTCAGACGATTGCCCTTCACCAGCTCGAAATCGAAGAAGTTGAAGAACGTCGAATCGACCAGCATGATGATGCCGTTTTCGTTTTCACCATCTATTATTTCCCGCTGGCCATACTTGATCTTTCCTCGCTGGCTCATCACGCAGCAGGACTGTTCCACCTCGGGACACATATCCTGGATCTCACGGGCTGCCTGGGGCCAGATGAAGAACAGCTCCTGATCGCCCATCAGGTAGATTCGGTCGGCATTCTTGTGCCATCGGTCGATGCTGTACTGCCGCCATGCATAGTCGCCCAGCAGGATGACAAACATGAGCGAAATGGCCAGGCCCAGCACGTTTATGAACGTATACAGTTTGTTCCTCGAAAGGAATTTCAAATAGCTTTTCATATCGTTTCAAAGGGTAGTAAAAGAGTAGTAAAAGGGTTATTAAAGGGGAGTAAAAGGGACAAATGTATCGTTGGGTCAATAATTGGTGTGGCAAGGGTCAAAAGTATTAGGGGAAGAAGGTAGAATCGTCCCTTTTACTACCTTTTTACTCCCCTTTTACTACCTTTTTACTCCTCTACAAAATCCTTTTTATTTAATCTTCAACGTCTCGTAATCCTTAAACGCCTCGTAGCCACTTGTGATGACCTGTTCGCCTGGTTCAAGACCTTCGAGCACCTCGTAATGCTGCGGATTCTGGCGTCCGATACGGATGTCACGACGATAGGCACGCGAACCGTCCTTGTCGAGTACGAAGATCCACTGTCCGCCCGTAGTCTGGAAGAACGCACCACGTGGGATGAGGATGGCCTGCTCGGACTGGCCCAACTCGAGGTTGAGATAATAGGTCTGGCCGCTGCGGATGTTGTCGGGACGCTCGCCTCGGAAGACAAGGTCGATGCGGAAACGTCCCTGTCGAACCTCGGGATAGACCTTGCGAACGGCAAGTTGATAATTCTTTTCGCCTCGCATAAAGGTCGCCTGCAAGCCCTGACGAACACGATCGATGTAATGCTCGTCAATCTCGGCCTGGATCTTGAAGTCCGAGAGGTCGTTGATCTGTCCAATCTTCTGACCAGCTGTGATGTTCTGGCCCAATTCCACATCGAGCAAACCCAGTTCGCCGTCGATGGCCGAACGCACTTCGAGTTTCTGCTTCCTTTCGCGGACCAAGAGGACGTTGCGACGCATATTGGCTAGGTTGTCCTCCATCTGGTCCATCTGCAGGCTGCGGTACTGTTCGTCCTTCTTCAGGCGTTCGCTGATCAGCTCCTGTTTCCTTTTCGACAACTCGTAGTCCTCCTTGGCCTGCAGATAGGTCTCGCGGCTAATGAGTTTCTCGTTGTAGAGCCGCTGGTTCTGCTCGTAGGCACGACGCTTGCGTTCCACGTCCATACCCAACGTTGCAGCCTCGGTCTCGTTGTTCAGTTTGTCCTGTTGCATCGCCACCTGGGTGTTGCGCAGCAGGTTCTGCTTCTCGGCAAGTTCGGCTTCGGCATTCAGGATCTGCAGGTCGAGGTTCGAATTCGAGAGACGTACGATGACATCGCCCTTTTTGACCGTTGAACCTTCCTCAGCCACCTTCTCCATGACGATGCCGCCTTCTTCGGGCGAAATCTGCACCACCTGGATAGGCACTACCGTACCGTTCAGTCGCACATAGTCCTTGAACTCGGCATTCGTCACCTCACTGATGGTCAAGCCGTCCGACTCAACCCGCACCGTGGTGCTATGGTCGCCGAAAATCATCCAACCGATCAATGCTACCAGCAGGACACCTCCTGCGATATAGGGCACATGCTTTGCTTGTAGCCCGCGTTTCTTCTCTATCTTTCTATCCATGGGAATATGCCTTTATAAGATTGGGTATCCTTTATAATAATTTACAAGTTTCTGTTTCAGAGCCAGCATCAGCCGGCATTGCAACAGCCGAGCTCGGCTCTCCAGCAGAGTGGCTGCCGAGGTCTGCACATCGATGGCCGACGAAAGACCTTCCTCATACTTGCGTGTGGTCAAACGGGCAGCGATGCTGTCGGCCTCCACCTTATGCTGCATCTGCAGGGTTTGTTTGCGAAAGCCTTCGCAGTCGTTGGCTGCCTGCAGTTGGAGTTTGACGAGTTCGTCGCGCTTCTGCTCCAACTCCTCTTCGGCAATACGCAGGTTGTTGCGCTGACGACGGATATTGGTCAGGTTCTCCAAACGGTTGAATATCGGAATGCTGACCGACGCATAGATATACTCGCCACGGTTTGCCTCCAACTGGTCGCGAAAGCCTGTGGCCTCGGTGTGCAGCATTATGTTGTATGAAGTGCTGATGCCTCCGCTAATCGAAAGCGATGGACTCAGTGCGCCACGAGCCATACTCAGTCTCCGCTTTGCGACAATGACGTTCTGGGCAGCAGCGGCTACTGCGGGGTTCTCAAGGGTCTGAGCTTCTTCGAAGTTCGGAGTATTCAGAGTACTCCGAGAACTCCGATCACTCAGAGTATTCCGATCCTCTACCACTATCACCAGCGAGTCCTCCTCCAGATAGTTCATCAGTTGCTTGAGGGTGAGCAGGGCGGTCGAGAGTTCGTTCTGCTGACGAGTAATCTCGTAGTCATCGCCTGCAAGTTGCGCTTCCATCTGGGCAACGTCGGCCTCGCTCTTCTGTCCTACTTCGGCCATCACCTGAGTCTGACGCAGGGTGAGTCGGCTCTGCTCGCGTTTCTCTTCAGCCATCTTCACCGTACCCTGATAGTAGAGCACGTTGCAATAGGCCTCGAAGACCTGCAGGGCAAGTTCATCCTGCTGGGCTCGCAACTGACTGCTTCCCATCAGCAGACTTGCCTTGGCTGCACGAAGCTGATTGATACGCTGGAAGCCATCGAAGACGGGAAGTGTTGCCTGTACCGAATAGCCATTATAAAAGGTACTCACGTTGGTATAGGTATTCGTCTCGGGGTCGATGGCACGTCCGAAGTTATATTGCGCACCGATACTGCCATTGACAGACGGCAGGAAGGCACCGATGGCACCGGTACGTTCGGCACGTCGCGTGTCCTGGGACAACTGGCTGATGCGGATGTCGTGATTGTGTTCCACCGCATAGCGCATGCAGTCGTCAGCCGTCAGTGCCATCTCCTGGGCTCCGACGCCGCCCGCTGTCAGCAGCAATGCGAGGGTGATGAATGTTCGGTTCATATTCTTCAATCCTTTGGTTTTTCTGTTGCAAAGGTACATTAAATAGTAGAAGTGGGCAAGAGTTTCTGGGCCCTTAAAGGCGGTTTGTCAAAATTTTATACAGCATTGTGTCTAAAAAATGGACACTTTTTTGTCGAAGACGTGAAAAAATAGGCCGAAATGTGCTTCCCTTTCGAAAAATTCACTATCTTTGCCACGTCAATAAAAAGAAAAACAAGATGCAAAAGGACAAATACGGAACAATCCTGGTCATCGACGACAATGAGGCCATCCTCACTGCCTTGCGCTATTGTCTGTCGGGCACCTTCCAACGTATCATAACCAAATCATCACCCGATTCGGTGCTCACCATACTGAACCAGGAGGTGGTCAACCTCGTGCTGCTCGACATGAATTTCTCTATCGGCGTCAACACCGGGCAAGACGGTCTCTTCTGGCTTCGTGCTATCCGCAAGCATCATCCCGAACTGCCCGTGGTACTCATCACAGCCTACGCCGATGTCAATCTGGCCGTGCGCGGACTGAAGAGCGGAGCCTCCGACTTCATCACCAAGCCCTGGGACAACGACGAACTGGTACGCAAACTAAAGGACGTGCTCGATGCCACCGACGATATGGCCACCCTCGACGAAATGGAGGCCGACCACATCCGCCGCGCCATCGATCGCTGTCATGGCAACATGAAGCTCGCCGCCGAGCAGCTCGGCATCACCCGCCAAACCCTCTACAACAAAATGAAGAAGCTCGAGGTGTAATTAACCCTGGCGCCCCCTCATCATCCCCGCCTTTTTCCCCTCGTGTTTTGTCCCAGCCATGCTTGGCTGCCCTCATCCTCCCGTCTCCCCTCGTGTTTCGTCGCAGCCAAGCTTGGCTGCACCCTAACCTCAGCCTCCATGCCCCTCCTCATCATCATCGCCCTCGTCCTCGTCATCATCGTCCTGCTATGGGTGCGCCACCAGCGCATCCTGCGGCAAAGGGCGTGGCTGATGCGTGAAGCCATACGCAACCGCGACTTCTCGTTCCGTCTGCCCACCAAGGGATTGCCAAGCGGAGAGCGTGCTATGCAGGAGACATTGAACGAACTGGGGAACACCATCCGCGAACAAGTCAATCAGAACGAAGTCGATACGTGGGAACGCCTTACTCGCGTGCTGACCCACGAGATCATGAACGCCACAGCGCCCATCACCAGCATCAGCCAGTCGCTACTGAACCATCCCGACGTGAAGGGTTCGGAGTTCGAGGACGGTGTCAAGGCCATTTACGACACCTCGCGCCACCTGAGCGAATTTGTCTCCAACTATCGCAAGATGTCCGAGTTGGAACAACCTATGCTCAGCACTGTCGAACTGCCCGCAATGCTCGACGACATCAGCCGCACCTATCCCCAACTCTCGTGGCAAATCAACGTTCCCAAAAACACGAACGTGCGTGCCGATGCCGGTATGCTGCGCCAAGTCCTGATGAACCTTGTGAAGAATGCCGCCGAAGCCGGAGCACAAAAGATTGTCATCGAAGCCACCAACGAAAAGTTGAAAGGTTCGAAAGGTTCGAAGGGTTCGAAAGGTTTACCCCTCGAACTGTTCGTCGGAAATGATGGTGCCCCCATCCCTGCCGAAAACCGTCCTACCCTCTTCGTGCCATTTTTCTCCACAAAGCGACGTGGCAGCGGCATTGGCCTCCCGCTGAGCCGCCGAATGATGCTCCAACAAGGCGGGTTGCTAGAACTCGCTGATCGCCCCCTCCTCGGATGTCACGTCACCTTCCTCCTCACTATTCCTTTCTCAAATAATTAAATATAAACTTCAAAAACACTAAAAATATGAAAAGAGTTCTATTCTCCCTCTCTCTATTACTCTGCACGCTATTCGCATTTGCCCAAGAAGAAGAAGAAAGAGCCTTCTATCCTATCGATTGGAAACAAATGGACGAAGTCGTCAAAAGCAATCCCGACAGTGTCCGTACCCTTGTCAAGAGATTGACAACCGTCACCCTCGACAAAACACTAACCTACCCTGAACGCCAACTGGCATTCTATGGTATTACCTATCTTTCGAACAACAACAAGGTACAACTGCTGCTTATGACAGCACACGAATCACTCAAAACAAAGGACTATGACCATGCCCTCAATCTGACCAAGGAAGCATTGGAAGAAAATCCACTATCGCTTGAAGGCAATAAAATGATGGCTGACATTATACGTATATCTCTAAAGGATTCAACCAAGACCAGTCCATTTACCCCAGAAGATTGCGAATATTACGGCAATATGATGTTCCGCATCATGAATACCATAGCTACAACAGGTTACGGAAGTGAAGAGTATCCCTTTGCAGTAACTATGGTGTCGGATGAATATATTTTCAATGGCATCTACTTGGAAATCGAGACTGGGAGTCAGTATCTGCTGGGAAAATCTTACCCTTGCGACAAATTTGACGTCAAGGAGAAAAGTAAGTATTTCTCGGCAGACGAAATATATTTTGACATTACCAGAGTCTTCGAAATCAGAAGACAATAGCTAAAGAATAATCTATGAAATCCCATCACGCACTTATCGTACTATTCGCATTGCTCTTCTCCTCCTGTTGGGCCACCTACAGGAGCTACTATGCCACGAGCCAAAGGGTCAATGAGGAACTCGACCGCGCATTGACCCTCACGATGCAGCAACAGGAGAGCAACGTCATCACGCAAGACACCCTCCGCACGTTCAATAGTCTGTTGCAGATCCCCGAACTGCGCGGCAAGGCTTCGCTTCTGGTCGATGTCCAGGCCGGACAATTCAAGGCCTCTGCACATTGCTCCGAAGCCACCATCTTCGGTCTTTCTGACCAGAAGCCCGCCACCCTGCTATGGATCATGACAGGTCTATGGGCCCTGATGGTTTGCTATCGTCGCCAACGTTCGCGAGATGACACCGAGGCGCTCGTTCCTCTTCCATTGGGCAATGGATTCGCACCAAACAATAATCCAGCTCGAAACACCTACGGAGGTCTGACCTACTCCGAAACCGAGCATCGCTTCTACGCTGCCTCCGGCCACGAGGTGCCCCTCACTCCCATGCAGCAGCAGTTGATGGAGATGTTCTTCTCCTCCCCTTCCCACACCTTGACCAAGACCGAGATCTGCGATGCTCTTTGGCCCCGCAAGCCCGATGCCAGCGACACGCTCTACACCCTGATCCGCCGACTTCGCACCATCATTGAACGACATTCCGACCTCTGCATCATCTCCGACCGCAGCAGAGCCTATCGACTGATGCACAAAGAGATAGAACACTGACAAAGACCTGACAGCAAAATGTCAGACAAATGTCAGCAAGTTTTTTTGGAAAAAACAGGAATCTCTTCGTACCTTTGCACCACCAATTGCAAAACGTATGAAGAGATTCATTATCATTTGTATGGTGGCCTGCGCATGGACTGCAGCCGCACAAGAAGAGAAGAGTGTCACCCTCGACGAAGTGACCGTCAAAGGTGCACGTGTAGTACAGAAGGTCGATGGACAGTGGTTCTATCCCTCGGCCCAACTCATCGAAACATCAACCAATGGCTACTCTCTGTTGGCCAAACTCACTCTGCCGCATATCCGTGTGGACGAAGCCATGAACAGTATCACGGCGCTTACGAATCTTGGCTCCGTGCAGGTGCGCATCAACGACGTCATCGCCTCACGCGAAGATCTGCAAACGCTCGACCTGAAGGGTGTTGAGCACATCGAATATATAGATAATCCTGGAGTGCGCTATGGCGAGGATGTGGCCTACATCATTAACATCAAACTCAAGAAACCCGTCAGCGGCTACGTCATCGGATCACAGCTCACCAACACCTTGACGGCAGTCAATGGCAACGAGTCGCTCTATGCCAAGACGAATCGTGGACGCAGCGAATTCGGCATGAGCTACTCGCTCGACTATCAGGACTTCAAGGGTGCGGAATACGACGAGCTTTCGACCTACCAGCTGGAGAGCGGAGACATTGTCACCATGCACCGAAAGAGTCTGAGTTCACGCAGCCGGAACCTCAGCCACAATGCCCAACTGACCTATAGCCTCAGTGACAGCAGCTACGTGCTGCAGGCCAAACTCATGGGCAGCACAGATATCCATCCCCAGCGCAGCGAGGATGTGATGGCACTCAATGGCACGGCCTACGATGACTACACTTCGAGTCGCAACAGTTCGCCTTCGCTCGACCTCTATTATCACCAGGACTTCAAGGGCCAGCAGTCGCTGACAGCCAATATAGTGGGTACCTTCATCCGAACCAAGGGCAGCGTCCGCAACGACGAGGACACACCCTATCGTTACGACACCGATGGCCGCACCTACTCGCTCTGGAGCGAAGCCATCTATGAGAAAAGTTTGAAGCCCTTCACGTTGTCGTCGGGCATCCAGTTCTCGCAACGATACAGTCACAACGAGTACCACGGCGATGCCGAGGCCACCAACGATATGCATACTTCGTCTCTCTATCTCTTTGGCCAAATCAAGGGGCACCTCCATCGACTCAGCTACATGGGTGGATTAGGCGCAAGCCGACGTTATTACCGACAGAGCGGGGCCCGACAGGACTTCTGGCTCTTCCGTCCGAAACTCTCGTTGAGCTATCCATTGACCGACCAGCTGAAACTCAAATACGACTTCGAGATTTCCCAGCACGTCTCGCAGATTGCCCTCGTGAGCAACGTCAGCATCAAACAAAACTCGATGGAGACCATTCTCGGCAACCCCGAGATACATCCCAATCGAGTGATGACACACAACCTGCAGCTCACCTACTCCACCCCACGTTTCACAACGCAGCTGCAGGGCAATTACCGCAGCAATCCGCATTGCAACATGGAGAAATACATCCGGGAGGACGGTCACTTCTACAAGACACAGACCAATGCGGACAACGAATGCAGCTTCTTCCATATCGACAGCTACAACCAGTGGAGCATACTGCCCGACCGTCTCGTAGCCACGCTCTATGGCGGCATCTATCGCTTCTTCAACTTCGGGGAGGACTACACCCATACCTACACCTCATTCAACGGAGGCTGTTCGCTGCAGGTCTATCTGAACCAATGGATGCTTGGAGCTTATGCCGACAATGGATGGAACTTCATGGAGGGCGAACATCGTGGACATCAGGCACCGGCATGGTACTTCACAGCAACCTATCAAGTCAACCCTTCCCTCTCGATTTCCCTCTTTGCCCAACACCCTTTCAGCCAGCATCCCCTCGCCTACAAGTCGGAAGTCGTGAACCGATATGTCCACAAGGACATCACGCAGCATCAGCGCGACTATGGAAACATGTTCACGCTGAAGGTCTCCTATCGTCTGGACCATGGACGTTCATACCGCGACATCCAGCGCACGATGAATCATCGGGACAACGATACGGGAATATTATCTAAATAAGGGATTCTTGGGGATTTTAAGGGATATTAAGGGATTATAAGGGACGTATGTTTCTTGGGCCCCATTCTCAACAAGGAAAAGGTAATGTCACTAAATATCCCTTAATATCCCCAAATATCCCTTAATATCCCTGAAAATATTCTTACGTAAACTCACTCGGAGCCACGCCGAACTGCTTCTTGAAACTTGCCGAGAAATAGGAAAGGGAACTGAAGCCCGTGATGTCGGCGATTTCGGAAACGTTGTATTTGCCTTCGCGCAGAAGTTCGGCAGCACGATTGAGCTTGAAGAGTCGGAAGAAGTTGCCAGGTTTCTCGCCCGTGAGGCCTTTCACCTTGTAGTAGAACTTCGAACGCGACACGTGCATGATCTCGGTGATGTGGTTGATGTCGAGATCGGGGTTCGAAAGTTCCTTCTCCATGATGGCATAGAACTCGTCCATGAACGCCTTGTCCTGGGGCGAAAGCACGTTGTCGGCAAGTCCCGACGTCTGCGTATTCGCAGTGAGCAACGAGCGCACATTCTCGCGGTTCTTGAAGATGTTGGCAATAAGCGTAAGCAGATAGGTGGGGTCGAAAGGCTTGCTGACGTAGGCATCGGCTCCACAATCGAGACCCGTGATCTGGTCGGAAGTGGTGGTCTTTGCCGTAACGAGCACCACAGGGATATGGCAGATCTGCGGGTCGTTCTTTATCTCGCGACACAGTTCGTAACCATCCTTCCTCGGCATCATTACGTCGCTCAAGATCATATCAGGCTCCTGCTTTGCAATGGCCTGCAGGGCACCATCGGCATCAAAGCGCGAACGTACCCGATAGGTTTGTCCAAGCAGCGTCTTCAGATAACGCACAATCTCCACATCGTCATCGACGACGAGAATCGATGGACGCTCGTCCTCGTCATTAACATCCTCCTGCTCGACAACGGCATCAGCAGGCACATTGCCTTCGGCATTCGGTGACAATGGATAGACGGCAGCCTGCGAAGGAGTGGCTTCGAGGTGCAGGGCATCGGCATAGCATGCATCATCGACAGGCAGCAGCACCGTGAATACCGAACCCGTATTGCCATCCGAGCGATTGGCTGCGCTGATGAGTCCCTGATGAAGCTCCACCAGCCTGCGGCAGAAGTAAAGACCGATGCCTGTACCCCATTGGAATACTCCCGTTTGCCGACGAGAGAGTTGGAAATAGCGGTCGAAGAGTTTGTCAAGTTCATTCTCGGGCAGACCGGGGCCATCGTCGGTGACTCGAATCTCGACAAGACGCTCGACATGAAGCTCAGCGGCCCTCGGGTCGCGAGCAGCAGCATCTTGACGTGTGATGGTGTCGAAATCCAGCACGACGTGACCTCCCGAAGGAATATACTTTATGGCATTGCCGATAAGATTGTAGATGACCTTCTCGACCTTGTCCTGATCGACCCACTGTACGAACGGCTCTTCAAGACCATGCGAGGTGAGCGTGATGTTCTTCTCACGGGCCTGGAGCTTGAACGTCTCAAGCACATTGCTGATCACCTGCACGAGGTCGAGGCGCTGCACTTCAAGCCGAAGCGCATCATCCTCGAGTTTGTGGAAGTCCATCATCTGGTTGACCAAACGCAACATACGATCCACACTGCGCTGCATGATGGTCAGCGTGTCGTGCGTCTCGGCAGGCAGACTCTTGTCATCGACCAGTTGGCGAAGTGGAGCGGCAATGATGGTGAGCGGTGTGCGGAATTCGTGCGAAACGTTGGCAAAGAAACTCATGTTCATCGTGTTGATGCGCTTCTCGTGCTCGTGCTCACGTTTGGTCTGCAGTCGGGTCCAGCGTTCCAGACGAAAGCGCTGCCACGAGGCAAAGAGATACCAGATCAGCACAAAGCCGATAAGTGCATACAGCAGCTTTGCCCACCAGGTGAGCCACAGGGCCGGTGAGATGATGATGGGTATGGTGCGCTCGGCAAGGATGTTCTGCTGACCACCGCTCAACACTCGGACACTGAAAGCGTAATCGCCGGCAGGGATGTTCGAGAAGTAGGCCTCGTTCGACTGCATGGCATCAATCCACTGGTCGTTGAATCCTTCAAGTTTATATTGGTAGCTGAAACGCAGGCCATCGCCGAAATCGAGAGCCGAATACGATATGCTGAAATTGTTCTGGTCATACCTGAGACGCACGACATCCGACGTACAGAGATGATGGTTGATGGGCCCAGTCGCCGAAGGCCGCACCAGCTGGTTGTTGACGCGAAGATCCTCGAGATGTATGGACGCCTCGCTCTTGCTGCTGATGCGATCGGGATGGAAGATGGTGAGGCCATGTTCGCCACCGAATACCAGACGACCATCGGGCAGTTTGCACGAACAGCGGTCGTAGAACTCGTTGCCGTTCAATCCATCACTCTTATAATAATTCGAGAACTTCCGTGACTTGGGGTCATAACATCCCAGGCCATGCAGCGTGCTGACCCAAAGGTTGCCATGCAGGTCCTCCTCGATGCTGGCGATGTCCTGGCATGGTGCCCCGGGTATCGATTCAAGGTTGCCGCTGCTGAGCTCGTAGCGCATCAGGCCATTGCTCACCGTGCCTATCCAGAGGTTGCCTTCGCCGTCCTGACGCAAGGCACTGGGCAGAAAGACACCGCGCTCGACGCATCGGTCCACGGCCGAATCGGCGATGAGCGGCGGCTCAAGCTCAGTATGCCCAAGTGAGAACATGCGCAAAGCCTGGCCTTTGACCAGCGCAGCGGTTCGTCCGTCACTCAGCGGCAACAGGTTGGCCATGTACGAAAGGCTGTTCGTCAGGATGTAATGCTCCTCGAAGTGGTTGTCTTCGGCTCGTTTGGTGAAATAACTGTTGCTGTAGGTTCCCACACAGATGGTGTGGTCGGAGGTTTCGGCAAGGACGAGGGGCAGTTCGATGGCATACTTGTCCACCAGCTTCAACTCTTCCCTCTCAGGTCGGAAACAGAACACCGTGCCTGGCATGCAGCACAACCACAGATTGCCCCGGCTGTCGAACATGCAGTAGTAGATCTGCGACACGTCGTCGAACAATCGAGTCAGATATTGCGACGAATATTGGTGGATGTGATGTGTCTTGAGGTCATACGACCACAGGCCCTTAGGCTGGGTGGCTATCCAGAGGCGATGTTCCCCCTCTACGGCCACCGAAGTCACCGGCACGTCATCGAATGTTGCACGCAGGTAGTTGTCGGCAATGAACGAACGCTCGAAGTTGCTATGCACCTCATAGCCCTTCGTGCTGCTGCAATACCAGAGATTCCTGCTTCGGTCGAACATGAAATGATCGACGTTGAAACGAGGTTCTTCAAAGGGGAAGCCAAGGTCGGACTGATGCAGCAGTTCCTGCCTGTTTATGCGGTAGTCGAACATACCCATCGAGGTGCCGATCAGCAGGACATTGGCTGTCGGAATGAAAAGCAGCGACAGCACATTGGCCTGTTTCAACCGGTCATCCCGTGTCAGGACGGGATCGGGCTCCTCCCAACGCCGCTCTCCTATATCATATATTTTAAAACCCTCATCGCGCAAGGCCAGCCAGAGTCGCGATTCGATGATGATTGACTTTTCGATAGGATGCTCCAGTTGGTCGAGTGCCAGCACACGCCGTCCTGTCACCGTGCTGTAGCAATAGGCGCCCTGCTGGGTGACAATCCAAAGGTTGTCCTCCGAGTCGAAGAACATCTGGTTGTCGGAATAACCCGAGAAGGGGATATTCGACAGAAGAGGTTCAAAGGCATTGTCCACAGAATCATAGCGAAGCACCTGGCCGGTCATAAGCAGGAAGATCTCGCCGCGACTGTTTTCGGCGATGTTCTGCGGAAGAAGGGTGCGGTCGGGGATGTTCACATGGGTGAAGGCATCCATCCCGTTGTAGATTGCCACGCCGTTCTTGGTCACCACCCAAAGTCGGCCTTGCTGGTCACAATGCAGGTTGCGCACCTGGTCGTCGGGCAGGCCATCGGGCTTGTCATTGCAGTAATACTGATGCACCTGGTTGCCATCCAGTCGGTTCAAGCCGCGATAGGTGGCAATCCATATATATCCATGGGTGTCCTGGACGATGGACATGACGCGCTGGTTGGAGAGGTCCGACGAGACCTGCACACTCTGGGAATCGGTCTCGACAACCACCTCCGACGACCGGTGACAGGCCATCAGAAGCACAAGAAGGAGGGCAAAAATACAAAAACGTTTCACGGCGATAAGATATGTTTTACGGGGTGCAAATTTAGTCTTTTTTGGATGAAAAAACAAGAAAAAAGGGGAATTTTGTACAAAATCTAAAGGATTTGGACGTTTTCATAACATTTCCAAACAAATCGGAAACCATTTTTTGCGAAAAACCCGCTACCTTTGCACCGCAAAATCAGAGATCCAAAAATTACAAGATGAAACACAATCAACGTACACAGATTCTGACCGTTCTGGCACTCGCTGCCACGACGCTCACTGCACAGCCCAAATTGAACTCCAGCAACGTGGAGCAAGTCATCGCCGCAATGACTACCGAGGAGAAGATCGACCTGCTCATCGGTTGTGGTATGGCCATGGGCGAAGAGGTGAAGTTCCCCGGCACTGCCGGTCGCACCCGCGACATCCCTCGTCTCGGTATCCAGTCGGCTTATCTTGCCGATGGCCCACATCGTTTACACATGACACGCACGCGTGAGTGGGACAGCAAGACCTACATCACCACCGAGATTCCTTCGGAGACCAACGTGGCTGCCTCGTTCGACCAAGACGCTGCCTATCAGCTGGGCAAGGTCATCGGCGAAGAGGTTCGCGACTTCGGCCTCGACGTCCTGCTGGCTCCCGGCGTCAACCTGATGCGTTCGGCTCTTTGCGGCCGCAACAACGAGTACTACTCCGAGGATCCCGTGCTGGCCGGTAAGATTGCTGCCGGATTCATCCGTGGCATCCAGAGCAAGGGTTCGGGCACCTGCCTGAAGCACTTCGCCATCAACAACCAGGAGACCAACCGCAACAACAACGACTCGCGTCTCTCGCAGCGCGCGTTACGCGAACTTTATTTAAAGAATTTCGAGATTGCTGTCAAGGAGTCCAATCCTTGGAGCATCATGACCTCCTACAACCGTGCCCAGGGCCTCTACACCTGTGAGAACGTCGAACTCACCGAGACCATCCTCCGCGACGAGTGGGGATGGGACGGACTGGTGATGAGCGACTGGAACGCCGGCAAGGATGCCGTGGCCAGCATCAAGGCAGGCAACGACATGCTGCAGCCAGGTCAGCCACGTCAGCGTGAGGCGCTCCTCAAGGCAGCTCAGGACGGCACACTCTCGATGGAACTCATCGACCGTTCGGTACGCCGCACCCTCGAGTTCGTGCTCAAGTGCCACACCCCCAACGGATATGTCTATCCCAACGAGACCGACCTCAAGGCCCATGCCGAGGCAGTTCGCAAGTTTGGTGCCGAGTCGATGGTACTGCTCAAGAACGAGCCTGTGAAGGGTGGCGCAGTTGCTGCTCTGCCATTCGCTGCCGACAATGTGAAGGGCATCGCCCTCTACGGCTGCACCTCTTATGATATGGTTCCCGCTGCCATGGGCTTCGGTGGCACCAACGTTGGTCCCTACATCGTTAGCCTCGTCGAGGCAGCCCGCAAGGCTGGCATCAAGCCCGACATGAGCCTCGCCAAGACCTACAAGCAGCACATCGCCGACGAGAACAAGAAGAACTATCCCGACGGCATGCCTCCCTTCAGCATCACCGCTCCACTGCGTGCTGGCGAATGGGTACCTCAGGCTGACGTACTCGCCGAGAACGTAAAGAACAACGACGTTGCCGTCATCACCCTGGGTCGCACCAGTGGCGAAGGTGCCGACCGCAAGCGCGAGCACTTCTTCCTCACCGACCTCGAGAAGGATATGATCCACGCCGTGGCCGAGGCCTATCATCAGGCTGGCAAGCCCGTCATCCTCGTGCTCAACGTCTGCGGTCCTGTCGAGACTGCTCCCGTTGCTGCCGAAGTCGATGCCATCCTCTGCGCCTTCGAGCCTGGTCAGGAATGCGGCAACAGCGTGATGGACGTGCTCACCGGCAAGGTGAATCCTTCGGGCCGTCTCCCAATGACCTGGCAGGTTGCCTATGGCGATGCTCCAGCCGACCAGAACTTCCCAGCCGATTACGTGTTCGATATGTCGGCATTCCGCCGCGCCTTCAGTGGTGGCAGCGCCAAGGATGCTGCTGAGCGTGCACAGCGCCAGGCTGAGCCAGTTGAAGTGAAGGACGTCGATTACACCGTCTATGCCGAGGACATCTACATCGGCTATCGCTACTTCGACACCTATCAGAAGCCCGTCTCCTTCCCCTTCGGCTTCGGCCTCTCCTACACCACCTTCGACTACGAGATCGTTTCGTCGGCTATCGATGGCGACAAGTGCCAGATGGAAGTGAAGGTCACCAACACCGGCAAGGTGGCTGGTCGTGAAGTGGTTCAGCTCTACGTTCGTGCTCCCAAGGGCCGCCTCGACAAGCCCAGCAAGGAACTCAAGGCCTTCGGCAAGACCCGCAGCCTGAAGCCCGGCGACAGCGAGACAGTCAAACTGACCTGGAACACCATGGACATGGCTTCGTTCGACGAAAAGGCTTCGGCCTGGGTACTCGACAAGGGCATCTACACTTGGATGGTTGCTGCTTCGTCGGCCGACGTTCGCGCCACCGCCACCCAGCGTGTTGCCAAGGCTCGCGTCGAGAAGGTTCACAACGTGATGGCTCCCAAGCAGAAGATCGTGCGCAGCACGATGCTCTCGAAGAAGTGATTCTTTTTATTTCAAATATTTTCCAACACTTTTATTTACTAACAAAACCAAAAGCACATGCGAACAATTCAGCTTTGTAAAGTAGGACATGCCTTGCGCACCGTCCTTACCATGCTTTGCCTCACAGCGCTTTTCCCTGTCCTTGCACAGGCACAAAACCGCGCATCTGGCACTGTGATTGACGAAATGGGTGAGCCAATGATTGGCGTTGCCGTCGTCGAACTCGGAACAACGAACGGTACAGTGACCGACCTCGACGGCAACTTCGACCTCGCCGTGAAGTCTGGCGCTACCCTCCAGTTCAGCTTCGTGGGCTACACCACCAAGAACGTGAAGGCCGCTACCGGCATGAAGATCACCCTCGAGGAGGACAACAAGCTTCTCGAAGAGACCGTGGTCATCGGTTACGGTGTTCAGAAGAAGAGCTCTCTTACCGGTGCCGTCAGCTCGGTGAAGAGCGAGGACATGGAAGCCCGTACCATCACCGACGCTTCTCAGGCCCTTCAGGGCAAGACCGCAGGCGTTCAGCTCTCCGGTTCGGCAGGTCCTGGCGGACAGCCCACCGTCCGCATCCGTGGTATCGGTTCGAACGGCTCGTCTGATCCTCTCTACGTCATCGACGGTCGTATCGCACGCAGCATCCGTGGCATCGACCCAACGACATCGAGTCGATGGAGGTACTGAAGGACGGCGCTTCGGCTGCCATCTACGGTGCATCGGCAGGCAACGGTGTGATCCTCATCACCACCAAGAAAGGTAAGGGCAATGGCCAGATCAAGTACGACATGCAGATCTCAAGCCAGAGCATCGCAAAGGTTCCTGAACTGATGGATTCACAGGAGTTTATCAATTACTATGTAAAGGAGAGCAACGTGATTGCTCAGAGCATCATCGACGCTAACTGGGACGGCAAGACCAGCACCAACTGGATTGACGAGCTCTTCGAGAGAAGCCTCATGCAGCGCCACAACCTCACCTTCTCCGCAGGTTCCGACAAGGGTTCGATCTACGTTTCGACCTCTTACCTCAACAACAACGGCACCGTGAAGGGCGACAGTGACACCTTCCGTCGTCTCACCGGCATGATCAATGCCACCTGGAAGATCAAGCCTTGGCTCGAGTTGAACACCAACAACCAGATCTCACACATGAAGATCCAGTCGGTAGGCGAAGGTTCCGAGTACGGCTCTACCTTCTTGACCGCTCTCCAGTTCGACCCAATGACCAAGCCCTACTACACTGTGAACGATATGCCCGCCTCGATGCGCAGAGCCTACGATGCTTGGCAGGCTGGCACAGGTCCACGTCTCTATGGTCCTGGCGACGGCACATTCTACGGCATTTCGCCTTACGTGACCCTCGAGGGTGCCAACCCGCTCATCTCGCGTGCAAGCTCGTTCACCAAGAACCGCATGTTCAACATCAACGGCACCACCTTGCTCAACTTCAGCGCTATCCCTCACGTGGTCATTACCTCTCGTCTCAGCTATCAGATGAGCAACAACGAGTCGTACGGCGTAACCCGCGACTACTACGGCAGCGAGAAGTCCAGCCAGAACTTCGTCAACCTCAGCGCTGGTGACAACAACACTGTTTATTATCAGTGGGAAAACTTCGCCAACTGGAACCAGACCTTCAACCGCGTTCACAACCTCGGCCTCATGATTGGTAGCTCCTACAGCGAGAACCGTACCTTCGGCGTATCAGGCGGCACCAACGGCAGTAAAGAGGACTACGGCGTATTGCAGGACCTGCCCACCTTCTGGTACATCGCTTACGCTACCCCAACCGCTACCAAGAGCATCTCTGGCGGTGAGGCAAACTACATCCGCAAGCTCGCCTACTTCGGCCGTGCATCTTACGACTACCAGGGCAAGTACCTCGTTCAGTACAATTTCCGTGCTGACGCAGCCGATAGCTCTATTCTTCCTATCGACAACCGCTGGGGTTACTTCAATGGCGTATCCCTCGGTTACACCCTTACTCAGGAGAAGTTCATGGAAAGCACCCGTGGTTGGCTTGACTTCTTGAAGCTTCGTGCTTCCTGGGGCCAGAACGGTTCAATCGCTTCCCTCGGCAACTACATGTATGCCAAGAACATCGCGTCGTCGGCCAACTATCCCACCCATCCTGCTGATGCCGACTTTGGTTATATCACGACCTACGCTCCTTCATCGGCTGGCAACCCCAACTTGAAGTGGGAAACCTCCGAGCAGACCAACGTCGGTGTGGACGCTCGCTTCCTCAAGAACCGCCTGTCGTTCACCATGGACTGGTTCCGCAAGAACACTAAGGACCTCATCGTGACAGGTGCAGCCCTCTCCTACATCACTGGTCTTACTGAATCACCCATCAACGCCGGTGACATCCGCAACGAAGGCTTCGAGTTCGAACTCGGTTGGCAGGATCAGATTGGCAAGGACTTCCACTATGGCATCCGCGCTAACCTCTCGACCCTCAAGAACGAAGTTACCTACATTCACCCATCGCTCACCAGCGGTATGGACGGCGCTACCTTCCACGTGAACGGTGCCGTAACCCGCTTCGAGGTCGATCACCCGGCTTGGTACTTCTACGGATATAAGTTCAAGGGCATCAACAGTGAGACTGGCAACCCCGAGTTCTACGACGTGAACGGCGACGGCCAGATCGGTCCTGAGGATAAGACCGAAATCGGTAAGGGTATGGCATCGATGAACTTCGGTATCACCCTCAACGCAGCTTGGAAGGGCATTGACTTCATCATGTTCGGTTCCGGTGCTGTGGGCAACGATATCTACTGCCTCATCAACCGTGCCGACTACCCCACCAACCGTCTGACCGAGTTCACCAACGACCGCTGGACCGAGAGCAACCGCAATGGCTCGAAGCCACGTGCTGGTGCTACCGACTACGACAAGTATCTGATGTCTGACGCTGTGGTTTACGATGGCTCGTACTTCAAGATCAAGCAGATCCAGCTCGGCTACAGCCTGCCAAAGGCTTGGCTCAGCAAGGTCTTCATCAGCAACATGCGTATCTATGGCTCGCTCGAAGACTACTTCACCTTCACCAAATATCCAGGCTTCGACCCCGAGACCACTGGTACAGGAAGCTCGATGGGCCTCGACAAGGGTGTCTTCCCAACCTCCAAGAAGCTTGTCTTCGGTGCAAGCATTACATTCTAAAAAAAATAATGGCAATAAACAATAAAGAATACAATGAAACGTTATTATAAAACATTGCTATTGGCTTGTCTGGTGATGGGTGGCACCACTGCCTGCACGGACAACCTTGAGATCGAACAGCACGGAGTGCAGAAATACGAAACCTATTATGATACCGACGAGCAGATCGAGGCAGGTATCGTAGAATGCTACCAGCAGGCATTGTCGATGGGTCTGAACTCATTCGCCAACAAGGCGCTGCTCGACGGCGACTTCTGGTGCGGTGGCGGCCAGCGTGGCGACAACGGCGGCTTCGAGCAGATGAACGAATATCGCTTCTCGGCCGACCTCAGCGCTATCCAGTCGTGGTTCTCAGGTTACTACACCGGCATCAATCGTGCCAACACCATCCTCGACCGCGTGCCCGAAGGCAAGTCGGCAGTGGGCGACCGCGCCCGCGCCGAGGCCAAGGTCTTCCGTGGCCTCTTCTACTTCGAGCTGGCTTCGATGTGGGGCGACGTACCCTGCTTCGACCATGTGCTTGCTAGTGAGGAATATGCACAGCCCAATGTGCCCCGTAGCGATATTTACCAGTTCATCCAGAAGGACCTCTCAGAAGCCATCAGCTCCGGCAGGCTCTACGAGAAGAAGAGCATCGACGGTGATGCCGACCAGTGGCGTGTGAGCAAGGCATTTGCCCAGGCTCTCCTTGGCAAGGCTTACCTCTGGAACGGCGATGCTGCCCAGGCAGGCGCTCAGTTCGACCAGGTGCTCAGCAACCCCAACTACGCCCTCTATGGTGGCCCCGGCCGTCCAGCTGACGAACGTTATGAGAACGTCATCCAGAACCGTGCCAAGAACAACTGCGAGAGCCTCTTCGAGAGCCAGGAGTGCAGCAACCCCAGCAACTTTGAATTCAACCTCGTTGGATGTATGATGCGCTGGCGTGCTCAATACTTCGACTTCTCGGGCTTCCACTATGGTGGCGATGTTGATCACAACATTATGAGCTACCAGTCAGGTCAGGACTACGGTTTCTACAACCCAACAGGCACCCTCTATGCCGACTTCGTGAAGCTTGAGGGCAAAGATGGTCTCCGTCTCAACCAGACCATGAAGACCTCTGCTCAGCTCGAGCAGGAATTGGGTCTCAAGATCCAAGGCATCTTCTACGGCGTCGAGGATCTCTTCATGTGGAAGTGGCGTGCAGGCTTCGACACCCAGAACTGGGGCGGCTACGGTGCCATGTCCTACACCAACAACTATCGTTGGATGCGTCTTGCCGAGGTTTATCTCCTCGCTGCCGAGGCTTATGTTCAGTCCAACAACGGCAAGGCTACCGAGTATCTGAACTGCGTACGTCGTCGTGCCGGCGAGCCCGATCTCGCTTCCTGCACACTCGCCGACATCCAGATCGAGAAGCGCTGCGAGCTCTGCGGCGAAGGTGTTCGCTATCAGGACATCCAACGCTGGGGCATCGCCAAGGATCTCCTTGCCAAGCAGGGCGAGAAGATTCCATCGACAGGTCCCGACGGTGTGATCTGGGATACCAAGTCGAACAACGATCCTTCGAAGTACGGCTACAAGACCGGCAAGCATGAGTTCCTCCCAATCCCATTCAAGGAGATCAAGATGAACGAGAACATCAAGCAGAACCCAGGTTGGGATTAATCTCTCTTTTAGGGCCTTTAAAGGTTATAAAAAAGTAGTAAAAGAGGAGTAAAAGGGACGAATGTACCTGTGTCCCCTCTCTATCAAGGCGCTTCTCTCGGACGTGACCGAACGGAAACAAGGTATCGTCCCTTTTTCTCCCCTTTTACTCCACTTTCACTCCCCTTTTACTCCTATAATAAAAAAAATCATGAAAAAGTCATTGCTTATCCTTTCGACCCTGCTCATCTCATCGATGGCAGCCGAAGCACAGCAGGCACTGTGGGGTGGCGCTCAGATCGTTTCGCCGGAAATCAACCCCGACTTCACCATCACCTTCCGCTATCGTGCTCCCAAGGCCAAGACCGTGCAGTTGACTGGCGAATTCCTGCCTGAGCAGGTCATCCCGACTCAGAATGGTGGCGTTTGGGCCATCAATCCCCCAGTAGATATGAAGGAAGGCAAGGACGGCGTGTGGGAATACACCACTCCTACTCCTGTTCCTGCCGGATACTACACCTATACATTCACCGAAGATGGCATCCGCACCATCGACCCCGCCAACGTCTATATCAACCGCGACGTGGCCACTGTCACCAACCAGCTCATCGTAAGCCAGGAGAAGGATGACGAAGGCTACTACTACAACGTCAACGACGTGCCCCATGGCACCGTTCGCAAGATGTGGTATCACAGCAAGACCCTCGGCACCGACCGTCGCCTCACCGTCTATACCCCAGCCGGCTACGAGACTTCGGGCAAGAAGTACCCCGTCTTCTACCTCCTGCATGGTGCAGGTGGTGACGAAGAGGCTTGGTACACCCAGGGCCGCGCCACCCAGATCCTCGACAACCTCATCGCCGAGGGCAAGGCCGAGCCTATGATCCTCGTGATGACCAACGGCAATGCCTGGGACACCGCAGCTCCTGGTGAGTCAGCTGCTGGCTTTGCTCAGCCCGGTGCACTCGGAGTAAGCCGTGAGGGCATTCCCGAGGCAGCCTTCGAGCTCCACTTCCCCGAAGTGATGAGCTTCATCGAGAAGAACTTCCGCTGCAAGACCGACAAGAACTCGCGTGCCATCGCCGGCCTCTCGATGGGTGGTTTCCACTCGCAGGCCATCTCGCGCTACTACAACCAGAAGTTCGGCTACGTAGGCCTCTTCTCAGGTGCAACAGGTGGCGTACAGGCCATGGGCAACCGTCCGGCACAGAGCCCCGTCTATACCCAGTTCGATGCCGACTTCGCCAAGCAGTTTGCCAAGGGCAAGCAGCCACGTCTCTACTTCATCGCCTGTGGCAAGACCGACTTCGTCCTCGGCGGTGTTCAGGCCCTGATGACCTACATGGACGAGCACAACTATCCTTACGTTTGGCGCGAGTCTGAGGGTGGTCACATCTGGCGCAACTGGCGTCGTTACCTCACCGAATATGCTCAAAAGATTTTTAAATAATTTTTCAAAAGGGCTTTGAAGGGTTATAAAAGGGGAGTAAAAAAGGAGTAAAAAGGACGTATGTATCTTGGTTCCCTTCTACTCCCATTCCCTACAAGGAGAAGGCATCGTCCCTTTTCTCCCCTTTTACTACTCTTTTACTCCCCTTTTACTACTATTAATATCATTATGAAAAAATATCTTCTTTTGGCAACAGCCCTGCTCATAGGCGGCACTGCCATGGCACAGCAGGCTCTCTGGGGCCGTGCTTCGGTCAAGTCTCCCGAAATCAACCCCGACCGCACCGTAACCTTCCGCATTTCCGCTCCCAAGGCCATCAAGGTGGAGGTGACCGGTGACTTCCTCCCCACCCAGAAGATCCAGACTCCCTTCGGCGAATTCGACGGCCCAGGCTATGCCGAACTCAAGGAGGGCAAGGACGGCATTTGGGAATACACCACCCCCGAGCCAGTAGCTCCCGAATTCTACAACTATACGTTCCGCGTGGATGGCCAGTCGATGGTCGATCCTTCCAACGTCTATGTCAACCGCGACGTGGCTTCGCTCACCAGCATCCTGCTCGTCGATGGCGATCCCATCGTTGACCTCTACAAGGTGTGCGACGTTCCCCACGGCACCGTCAGCAAGATCTGGTATCACTCCGACCACGAGGGCATCGACCGCCGTATGACCGTCTATACCCCAGCAGGTTACGAGACTTCTGGCAAGCGTTATCCCGTCCTCTACCTGCTCCATGGCATCGGTGGCGACGAGGAGGCCTGGTACACCCAGGGCCGCGCTTCGCAGATCCTCGACAACCTCATCGCCCAGGGCAAGGCTGAACCCATGATCGTGGTGATGACCAACGGCAACATCTCGCAGCACGCTGCTCCCGGCGAAGGCCCCGAAGGCATGAAGTCGCCCAACATGCAGCTGCCCAAGACCATGGAAGGAACCTTCGAGACCTGCTTCCCCGAGATCGTACGTTTCATCGACAAGACCTATCGCACCAAGGCTCAGAAGAAGTTCCGCGCCATCGCAGGCCTTTCGATGGGTGGCTTCCACAGCTGCCACATCTCCAAGCAGTACCCCACGATGTTCAACTACGTAGGCCTCTTCTCTGCTGCCATCAGCCGCGAGAACCCCGGTGAGACCGACATCTACAAGAACTTCGACGAGAAGCTCGCCACGCTGTTCGCTCCAAAGAACCGTCCCGCCCTCTACTACATCGCCATCGGCAAGACCGACTTCCTCTACCAGGACAACCAGAACCTGCGCAAGAAGATGGACGACAATGGCTATCCCTACGTCTATGTTGAAACCGAAGGCGGTCACATCTGGCGCAACTGGCGCTACTATCTCGCCGACTTCTGTCCTCGCCTCTTCAAGTAATTCATTAAGGGTTATTAAAAAGTAATAAAAGAGTAGTAAAAGAGTAGTAAAAGGGACGAATGTTTCTTGGGTCCCATCTACTCCCAATCCCTATTAGGCGAAGGCATCGTCCCTTTTTCTCCCCGTGGTCCCCTTTTACTACATTTCAACTATCGTCCCTTTTACTCCCCTTTTACTCCCTTTTTACTCCCCTTTTACTCCAAAAATAATCATGAAGAAAGCAATATTAACCCTCTCGGCCGTGATCCTCGCCACCCTGGGCACCCAGGCACAGCAGGCCCTGTTCGGCGGCAGCAACATCGTGTCGCCCGAGATTCACCCCGACAACACCGTCACCTTCCGCCTCTATGCCCCCAAGGCCGTGAGCGTCAAGGTCAGTGGCGACTTCCTGCCCGAGCAGCTCATCGACACCCCGCAGGGCAAATGGGCTGTCAGCGTGCCTGCCGACCTCAAGGAAGGCAAGGACGGCGTGTGGGAATACACCACACCCCAACCCCTCGAAGCCAACTACTACTGCTACAACTTCGTGGTCGATGGTCAGAAGCAGCTCGACCTGCAGAACGTCTTTGTCAATCGTGACGTCAAGACGCTCACCAACTACTTCATCATCACCCGCGAGGCAGGCGACCAGGGCGACCTCTTCTCGGTCAACGACGTACCCCACGGCACCGTTCGCAAGTGCTGGTACGACAGCCCCTCGCTCGGCATGAAGCGTCGTCTCACCGTCTATACCCCAGCCGGATACGAGACTTCGAGCAAGAAGTATCCCGTCTTCTACCTACTCCACGGTAGTGGTGGCGACGAAGAGGCATGGTACACCCAGGGCCGCGTCACCCAGGTTCTCGACAACCTCATCGCCACTGGCAAGGCCGAGCCGATGATCGTCGTGATGACCAACGGCAATGCCTACGAGACCTCAGCTCCCGGCGAGCAGGCCGGAGGCTTCCGTCAGCCCAAAATGGTGATGGGTGGTGTCAAGCCAGGCATGAAGGAGGCAGCCTTCGAGCTGTCGTTCCCCGACGTGCGTCGCTATGTCGAAAAGAACTTCCGCACCATCAACGACAAGCGCCATCGCGCCATTGCCGGTCTCTCGATGGGTTCGTTCCACTCCGAGCATATCTCCAAGTACTATGCCGGTGAGTACGGCTACATCGGACTCTTCTCCGGTGCCAGCGCAGGCGATGGTCGTCGCGGCAAGGACGAACCAGGCGGCAGCCCCGTCTATGCCAACTTCGACAAGCAGATGGCCAACCTCTTCGCCCCCAAGAACCGCCCCTACCTCTACTATGTGGCTATCGGCAAGACCGACTTCCTCAAGCAGGGCAACGACGGCTTCCTCCGCTATATGGACGAAAAGGGCTACCCCTACACCTATCGCGAGACCGAAGGTGGCCACATCTGGCGCAATTGGCGTACCTATTTCATCGAGTTTTCGCAGAAGATCTTTAAATAAGCATCAAGGGTTATTAAAAGGTAGTAAAAGAGTAGTAAAAAAGTAGTAAAAGGGACGTATGTTCTTTGGGTCCCTCCTCTTCAAGGCGCTTCTCTCGGACGTGACCGAACGGAAACAAAGTATCGTCCCTTTTTCTCCCCGTGGTCCCTTTTTATTTTCCCCCCCTCATCAAGGCGAAAGTATTGTCTCTTTTACTTCCTTTTTACTCCCTTTTTACTCCCCTTTTACTACATTTCAACTATGAAAAAACTAATTGTCGCAGTCGCCGCTGTCGCTTTGCTCGCCAGCTGCGGAAAAAAGGAACTCAAATTGAACGAGAACAACATTGACCAGATTGTAGCTGCCATGACGCTCGAAGAGAAGGCCGCACTCGTTACCGGTGTAGGCATGGACTCGGGCGAAGAAGGTCTCTCAGCTACCATCGGCGCACAGGCCGAACTCGTGCCTGGTGCCGCCGGATCGACTCACGCCATCGCACGCCTTGGCATCCCCGCCACGGTGCTCGCCGACGGCCCTGCAGGTCTCCGCATCAACCCCACTCGTGAGGGTGACGACCAGACCTACTACTGCACCCACTTCCCCATCGGAACCCTGCTCGCCAGCACATGGAACCAGCAGCTCGTCGAGGAGGTAGGCAAAGCCATAGGTAACGAAGTGCTCGAGTATGGTGCCGACGTACTGCTCGCTCCTGCCGAGAACATCCATCGTAACCCGCTCAATGGCCGCAACTTCGAGTATTTCAGCGAGGATCCCCTCGTAGCTGGCAAGACTGCCGCTGCCTACGTGCGTGGCGTACAGACCAACGGTGTTGGTACTTCGGTGAAGCACTTTGCCTTCAACAACCAGGAGACCAACCGCACCGGCAACAATGCCATCATCTCCACCCGCGCCATCCGCGAGATCTACCTCAAGCCCTTCGAGATCACCGTCAACGAGTCCGACCCCTGGACCATCATGACCTCCTACAACAAGATCAACGGCACCTACACCTCCGAAAGCGAGGATCTCGTCGAGACTATCCTTCGTGGTGACTGGGGCTACAAGGGCGTAGTCATGACCGACTGGTTCGGTGGCAAGGATGCTACCGCTCAGATGCATGCCGGCAACGACATGCTGCAGCCAGGCCGTCCCAGCCAGTATCATCAGATCATCGACGATGCTACCGCTGGCAAGCTCGAAATGAAGGACCTCGACCGCAACGTGAAGCGCATCCTTCAGTTCATCGTTCGCACTCCACGCTTCAAGGGTTATCAGTACAGCAACAAGCCCGACCTCGAGGCTCATGCTGCCGTCACCCGTCAGAGCGCAAGCGAAGGTATGGTACTGCTCGAAAACCGTCGTCAGACCCTGCCCCTCTCGTCCAACGTCAAGAACGCTGCCCTCTTCGGCATCACCTCCTACGACTTCATCGCAGGTGGCACAGGTTCGGGCAACGTCAATCGCGCCTACACCGTTTCGCTGCTCGATGGCCTCAAGAACGTAGGCATCAGCACCGACGCCAAGATTGAGAAGCTCTATGTCGATTACAAGGCAAAGGTCGAGGCCGACAAGGCCGCTGCCCTTGCTGCCAATCCCGAGCAGAACGCTTTGGCCGCATTCCTTCCCCAGCCGCTTCCCGCCGAGATCATCCCATCGGCTGCCGACATCGCTGCTGCCGTGAAGGCCAACGACGTGGCCATCATCACCCTCGGCCGCATCTCGGGTGAGTTCCTCGATCGCACCGTGGCCAACTTCAACCTCTCTGCCGAGGAGCTGAAGCTCATCCAGACCGTGTCGCGCGCCTTCCAGGCTGCCGGCAAGAAGGTCGTTGTCGTGCTCAACATCGGTGGTGTCATCGAGACAGCCTCCTGGAAGAACATCCCCGACGCTGTGCTTCTCGCATGGCAGGCAGGTCAGGAAGGCGGCAACTCGGTAGCCGACGTCCTCACCGGCAAGGTAAGTCCTTCGGGCAAGCTCCCGATGACATGGCCCATCAACTTCGCCGATCATGCTTCGAGCAAGAACTTCCCACGTGCCGAGCAGTTCAAGCTCGACCTCAGCACCTTCATGGGCAAGGAGGCCGAGAAGCAGGCTCCACGCGAGACCTACGACTACACCAACTATCGCGAAGGCATCTATGTGGGCTATCGCTGGTTCGACAAGGAAAACATGAAGGTCAGCTATCCATTCGGCTACGGTCTCTCCTACACCACCTTCGAGTATAGCAATCCACAGGTCAAGGTCGATGGCAAGAATGTGGTTGTCACTGTCGATGTCAAGAACACCGGCAAGGCCAGCGCCAAGGAAGTTGTCGAACTCTACGTATCTGCTCCCGCAGGTGCGCTCGACAAGCCCGTGCAGGAACTCAAGGCTTTTGCCAAGACTGCAGCCCTCGCTCCCGGTGCATCCGAGACGGTTACCCTCAAGTTCTGCACCGACGACCTCGCTTCGTTCGACGAGGCTCAGTCCGCTTGGGTAGTTGACGCAGGTACCTACAAGATCATGGTAGGTGCTTCGAGCCGCGACATCCGCGCCAATGCCACTGTCGATGTAGAGGCTTCAACCCGCAAAGTAAACGATGTGCTCAAGACTGTACCGTTCATTGATTAAAATGGTTAGTTGAATTAATAATGTGTGTGTCGGTGTGTCGATGGTCCGTCGAGGATAATCGACACACTGTCTTACCCTGAAAAACGTTGACCAAAAATCAACGTTATTATGGGAATATTAAATGAAAACGAACTGCAAGAAATTGCCCGTTTGGCACAGGAACGGAAGGCCAGCGGATCCAGGCTTTCCAACGA